>Ga0180429_10001349_pt1 | contig 20955 bp, 18 predicted proteins | sample SS_ome_FD_132428 | JGI IMG/M metagenome (GOLD analysis project Ga0180429, IMG submission 132428) | Hypersaline lake sediment archaeal communities from the Salton Sea, California, USA - SS_1_S_1 metaG | ecosystem: Environmental > Aquatic > Non-marine Saline and Alkaline > Hypersaline > Sediment ...
ATAAACAGTATTTCACGATTGCGGAAAAAATCAAGCGGTTCCACCGCCGCCGGCCAATGCCGGTGGGAATTCTCGGCTATCGGGAGTATCATGCGATCATGGCCAATTCCGAAGCGATCCGCCTCAACCCGGCCCGCATCACGAGCGCCATGCCTTGCCGTAAGGTTCCATAGGCAACACAAGGCAACCCATGCGAGACATCAGAATCGCCGCTGCCCAATTCGAGTCGCGCGACGCCGACAAAGAGTACAATTTCGGCCGCCTCGAGGATCTTGCCCGACGAGCCGTCGAGCAAGGGGCCGAGATCGTCAGCTTTCACGAAGGCTGTATCACCGGCTACACGTTCATCGAGACGCTCTCTCGCCGGGCGATAGAAGAGCTTGCCGAGCCGGTGCCCGACGGGCCCAGCACCGCGCGACTGATCGAGCTTTCCCGGCAGTTGGGCGCTGCGCTGCTGGCCGGACTGATCGAACGCCGCGGCGACAAGCTCTACAACACCTACGTGGCCGTGAGGCCGCAAGGTTTCGTTGCCCGGCACCGCAAGTTGCACGCCTTCGTCAGCGAGCACCTCAGTTGGGGCGACGAGTTCACCGTCTTCGAACTGTGCGGCGCGCGCTGCGGCATACTAATCTGCTACGACAACAACCTGGTCGAGAACCCCCGCATCATGGCCCTGAAGGGGGCGGAAGTGATCTTCGCGCCGCACGTGACCTGCGGACTGCCCAGCCCCATGCCGGGCCGCGGCAAAATCGACCGCAAGCTCTGGGAGAACCGCCATCGTGATCCCGTCTCGCTGAGATTGGAGTTCGACGGCCCCAAGGGGCGCCGCTGGCTGATGCGCTGGCTGCCTGCCCGGGCGTATGAAAACGGCCTGTACTACGTCTTCACCAACCCCGTGGGCGTAGACCACAATACGGTCAAGACGGGCGGGGCGATGGTGATCGATCCCTTCGGCGAGATCGTAGCCGAGTCGCGAGCCCTCGACGACGACGTGGTGGTCGGCCTTTGCACGGCGGAGAAGATCGCGCTGTCCGGCGGCCGCCGCTACATCAAGGCCCGCCGCCCGGAGCTTTATGAGAAACTCACCGAGCCGCTGCCCGAGGGCGAGAAACCCGAGATCAACCCCGGCTGGCGGATCGTCGATGGGGAGTCGGTGGAGGAGAGTCAGTCGGCGACAGGGGACCGAGGCTAAAGCGGAAGACATCCAGCCTGGCAGACCGCATAACACGGCTTGGGCATGGCACCCGGCACCCGGCACCCGGCACCCGGCTCACTTCTCCAACGCCTTCAGGATCGATTTGGCCACCTGGCCGGCCAGGATCTCGGAACCCTCTCGGGTGAAATGGACGTCGGCCGGTCGCTGGATCTCGTTCAGCCGCGGCAGGGCGAAGCTGTAGAGGTCGTCGATCGCGAGGTCGTTTTCCTTCATCACCTTGATCGCGATCTTGTTGTAGACGGCCGAGTCGCCGGGGACGCGGCCGCTGGCGCCCTTTGGCGTGGGGGTTGTGGTGGCGAAGATCAAAGCCGCGCCGGTTCGCTGCAAACGTTTGACCAGTTCTCGCAGGTTCTTCTCGTACTCGGCCGGCGGCACCTGCTGCTTGCCGTTGATATCTCTTCCGCCCTGTTCGTTGATGTACTTCAGATCGTGCAACCCCCAGTTGAAATGGATCACGTCCCAACGGCCGTCGCCGAGCCAGGCGTCGAGATTCTGCAACCCCCGGGTGGTCGGGCCACAGTTGGTTTTGGGACGCTGTACGTCGGCCTTGCCCTTCAGTGCGGCTACGGTCGCCGCGTGATAGCCGATCGATATTGAATCGCCGATCAACAATACCCGGGGCAGTTCTTCGGCCGCCGCCGAGGCGATCGAGCCGATGGTCAAGGCCGTGATCAGTACAAAGAGGATCGTTCGACGTGGCAAGTTCATCGGTAGTCTCCGTGGTGGTGATGGGAATAGTGGTCCAGTTCATCATAATGAACGAGCCGCAAGATGTCACCCGGCTGTAGCACCGAACGCCTCGATCTCCGCCCTGCTCGGCAGCGACGGCTGTGCACCGTCCCGGGTGACGGCGATCGCGCCGGCGCGGTTTGCCCAGCGGGCGGCCTCGACCAACGAGCGCCCTTCGGAGAGCGCCACGGCCAACGCGCCGTTGAACGCGTCGCCGGCGGCCGTGCTGTCGACCGGCTTTGCCGAAAGGCCTTCCAGCCAGGTGGCCTCCTCCTGAACGACCAGGCAGCCGCGCGATCCCAAGGTGATCACGCAGGCCGGGCACCCAAGCCGCTGTAACTGCCGTGCGGCGGCGACCGCGCCCGATCGATCGGCGGTGTCGATGCCGGTCAGCGCGGCGGCTTCACCCGCGTTGGGAGTGATGACGTCGACCAGCGGCAGCAGTCCGCTGCGGCAAGTCTCGGCTACGGCCGGGGCGGGATTCAGAATCGTCGTGGTCGCCGCCTGTTTGGCGCGAAGCAACGCGCGGCCGACCGTCTCCAGCGGCGATTCCAGGCACGTCAGCAGTACGTCCGCGGTGGTGAACACTTCATCCGGCACGGCGTCGACGTCTTCGTGCGATAGATCGGCGTTCGCACCCGAGGCCACGCTGATCGAATTCTCGCCTTGATGATCGACCAGGATCAACGCCACGCCGGAAGGCCGGCCGGCGATCGTTTTCAGCAACCGCAGGTCCAGGTTCTCGGCGGCGAGCGCTTCGAGCGCCTCGTGTCCGAAGGCATCGTCGCCCACCGCGCCGATGAAGGTTATCGGTTCGGCCGACGCCCGGGCCGCGGCCACGGCCTGGTTGGCGCCCTTGCCGCCGGCCGCGCGATAGAACTCGCCGCCCAGGACCGTCTCGCCGGGAGCCGGCAGGCGCGGACCGCGGATTACCAGGTCGGTGTTGATCGAGCCGATCACAATGATTCTTGACGTCGACATGGTCCGGTCACTTTCCAATACAGAATCGGCTGAAAACTCTCTCCAGCACGTCGTCGGTGTAGACGGTGCCGACGACCTTGCCCAGTTCGTTCAGGGCAACATGGATCTCGGCGGCCGCCAGTTCCTCGCCGCCGTGGTCGGCCACGATCCGCCGTGCCCGTTGCAGACTGTCGCCGGCCCGCCGCAAGGATTCGCGGCACCGCAGCGCCGTGCCGGCTACTACGTCGGTGCCGCCGGTTGTGGCCGCAAGCACCGCATCGCGCAGCGCTTCACGCAAGTCGGCGATCCCCACGCCGGTCAGGCTGCTGGTGGCAATAGCACCGGGCACTTCGTCGATGGAAGCGGGCGATGAAAGGTCGATCTTGGTCAAGACAACCACCCGGACGATGCCAGATCCGCCGGGTGCCATGCCCACACTTGCGTGGGCATGCAGTGGCACACTGGCGTCGAGGCAAACGATCTGCACGTCCGCGCGGCGTGCCTGTTCGGCAGCCGCCGCCTGCGCCGCCAGGGCGATGCCTGCCTCGCCGGGTGCCACTGCTTGCCTGCAAGCAGTGTCCTCGTCGTCGGCCCGGCACTGCTTGCAAGCAGGCAGTGGCAAACAGGCGTCGACGTCAACGATGCCCGCGGTATCGACCAGCCGGCACTTCACGCCGTCGAGGTCCAGATCGGCAGTCAGATAATCGCGAGTAGTGCCGGGGTGCTCGGAGACGATGGCCCCGGCGTCTCGGGCCAGTACATTGAACAGGCTGCTCTTGCCCGCGTTGGGGCGTCCGGTCAGAACGGCATCAACTGTCTCGGTGTTTTCGTCGCGTGAGGCCATTTGCCGGGCAAGATCCGCGATGACGGCGTCGGCCCCGTCGAGTTGCTCTTCGACCTCCTCGGGCGTGATGAAGGGCAGGTCTTCGTCGGCGAAATCGAACCCGGCTTCGAGGTGTGCCAACAGGTCGAGCAGCGCGTCGCGCAGCCGGTGTAACGGCCCGGCCAGGCCGCCGGCGAGTTGCTCCAGCGCGACGTCGAGTTGCCGCGAATCGACGGCATCGATCACGCCGAGCACCGCTTCGGCTCGAGTCAGATCGATCCGGCCGCAGAGAAACGCGCGGAGCGTAAACTCACCCGGCTGGGCGATGCGCGCGCCGCGGCCGCAAAGCCCGCTGAGCGCGGCGCCCAGCAACGGCGGCGAACCGAGCGTGTGGATTTCGACCAGCGGCTGGCCGGTGTAGCTTCGCCCTTGCGGCCAGAAGTAGACCTCGCACGGCAACGGGGCGGCGATTCGATCCAGACGCAACGAACCGGCCGTTACGCGAGGTTCGTCGAGCGAGGATTTTTCAAGGGGACTCTCGGCGTCCAGCAGGCGGTCGACGCATCCGGCGGCCATCGGACCGCTGATTCGGATTATCCCCCGCGCCGCGCCGCCCGGCGTAGAGGCGATGGCGGCGATGGTGTCGTCGAGAGGGTGCATTCACTACTTTCCGCGTGATTTTTTCTTCTTACCTCCGGGGGCCCAATCGCGTCGGGCGCCATCGCGTCGGGCCCCATCACGTCGGGACCCGTCGCGTCCGGCCGCTTTTTGTCGGGCCTTGGCCTTGGCCTCGGCGGCGGCCTGCGCCTTTGCCCTGGACTTCGCGTCGGCCCGGCTCTCGGTACTCGGGCCCGAAGCGGCCGGCGTGGTCTTGGGCAAAAGCTTCCGTTCGGCGAGTCCCCACAGACTGGAGGCAATGAAGTAGATGCACAGCCCGCTGGCTACCTTGAAGAAAATCAGCCCCATGAAGACCATCATGTACTTCATCATCTTCTGCTGCATGGCGGACTGTTCGTCGGTGGGCGGCGGCATGAACATCTTCTGCTGCATGATGAACAGGCCGATGGTGAGGATCGGCAGCAGGTTGAAGTAGGGCCCCAGGCCGAAGATGCCGATGCCGCCGCGGATGAATTCCGGCATCCACTCCCAGCGATAGAGCATGTCGGGCGCGGCGAGGTTCGAGCACCAGCGAACGCTCTGCGAAATCAACGGGGCCTGCCGCAGTTCGATATCGACCATCAGCGCCCGGTACAGGGCGATGAAGATCGGCAACTGGAAGAACAGCACGAGGCAACCGCTCAACGGGTTGTAGTTGTGTTTGCGGAACAGATCCTGCTGGGCCTTGGTCCGCCCCTCCATGTCGTTCTTGTACTTCTCCTGGAGCTTCTTTATTTCCGGCTGCAACTCTTGCATCTTTTGGGCGCCCAGCGCCTGCTTGCGGCTCAACGGGAACATGCAGCCGCGGACCAGCACCGTCAGCATGATGATCGCCAGACCGTAGTTGAATACCACCGAATTGAACACGTGCAAGATACTGACCATCGGCTTGGCCAGGATGGTGAACCAGCCGTAGTAGACCAACTCGTCGAGTTGGTAGTTGGCCAGCAGGTCGGGTACCTTGGGACCCGCGAAGACCGTGAACCGGTGAGCGATCTGCTGGCCGGGCTGCAACTCGTGCGAGTTGCTGATCACGCGGCAGGAAGTGTTGGTCACTTTCAGAAGCTTCGCGTCGACCGGCCCAACCCGCAACGGTTGCGACTTGGCAAACCAGATGTCGGCCGGATTGGCTTTCGTGGGGATCATCACGGCGGAGAAGTACTGGGCGTCGACGCCGATGAACGTGATCGACTGATCCTGCCAGGGGTTATCGACCTTGCCCTTGGCGATGTTCGCGCAAGTAATCAAGCTGGGAGTCTGACGGTCGAACGACACGGCGACGTCGCGCAACCCGGCCGCCGACCAGGTGCGGCCGGCCTTGTTGGCGTACCAGGCGCCCTCGCTGGGAAGTCCGGTGGGGCCGTCCAACTGGTAGGCCACCTGGTGGGCCTTGCGACCCACGTTGCGAACCTTCACCTCGAAGAACAAATGGTACGCCTTGTGGTCGTCGTCGCCGAGTTTCTCCAGCGGGACCTTCTGCAGGCTGTATCGTTTGACGATCTCCAGGGCGGAACCTTCGCCGTCGCGCCGCGGCACTACCCGACGAAACTCGACGGCCGTTTCACTCCGCGCCGAAACCTCCCAATTCCCTTTCCATAGATCGATACCGTTAAGCTCGCCGCCGACGTCGACGATGGGCTCGCCTTCCTCGGGCTCGAGCACCTCATCGTCGAAACGTTGCAAGGTCAACAGCAGCGAGAGCGGATCGTCGCCCTCGGGCCGGATCAATTGCAGCGGACGACGCGTCGGCACGGCGTTGAGCGTCAACCGCTGCGGCTCACCTTCGCGCACGATGGTCAGCTTCAGCGGGCGCTTCGGCCGCGTTGCTTGCATCGCCTTGCGGAACCGCCCGACGCCGGTGATCTTCGTGCCGGCGACCTCTACGATCAGGTCACCCGGTTTCAGTCCCGCCTTGGCGGCCGGTGTGCCGGGGGCGACCACCTGCACCGGGCAGCCCTTGCCTGTGAGCGACTTGTCGATCAGAGTTTCGTCCGACACCAGGTTGCCGATGTATCCGGCGCGATCGTCCAACTCGAGATAGCGTGGGCCGTTCAATTCGATCCGTTCGATGGCCGCCCCGCGGCTGGTCAGCGTTATCAGCATGCGGTACGGATCGTTCTGGTCGGCCGAGCCGAGTGTGATCCAACGGTGCGGGATCTCGGTCGGCTCGACCACCGGCACCGGCTCCTCCGGCTGCGGTTCTTCGTCGTCGGGTTGCTCAACCGGCTCTTCATCGTCCGGGGCCTCGGGCGGTTGTTGATCACCCGGCGCGGGCCCTTCTTGGCCGGCACCGGCCACCTCGGGTGGTTTATCGGGACCCGGCTTCGGAGGGTTCAGGTGCGACATCAGGGCGATGTGCCCGAACAAAATCGCAAACGAAAGGACCACAAAGAGAACGAAACGGCGTTCCATTGGAAAAGGCCTTGCGGGTAGATCGAGTCGCCGCACAAATCCACGGCCACTCTGCCGGGGGGGTTCGCGTGACGTGTCTAAGGATGTTATTCTCCCCCTGACACTGATATCTTGCAATGCCACCTTCGTAGTTGCGGGATCCTGTCCCGGATAGTCGCTTTTCGCTCCACGAAAGGACGCGTGGGTTTGCGGACGTAGATTCCGGACGTAGATTCCGGGCGGAGATTTCCGGGCGCGCGTTCCGGACACAGAGTCTCGGCCATTGGTTCGCGGAGCGAACCACAACTATTACTCTCTACCGCCCGTCGCGGAGCCGGTCGCCGAGGAAGTTGTCCAGTTCGGGGACGTCGTAGATCTTCTTGATGGTATCCTCGAAAGAGTATTCCACCCGGCGGAACCGCACTACGTCGTCTTCGAGCACGACGTAGCACGGTCGGGGGTCGCCGTCGCGCGGTTGGCCGACCGAGCCGACGTTGATCATCGTCTTGGCGCTTCCCAATCGGTACTCGTAGTCAATTTCCTCGGGAGCGAAGAACTCGCAGCCTTCGGTGAACACACCCGGCACGTGCGTGTGTCCCTGGAAGGCGTGTCCTCGGATCAACGCGAAGATCTTCTCCAGCTTCCGCTTGTTGTAGATATCTTCGGGAAAGACATATTCGTTGAGCGGATTTCTGGCGGAGCCGTGAACGAACAGCAGGTTGTCTTCCTGGTGGTTGCGAGGCAGTTGGCCGAGGAAATCCCAGCGTCGATCCCGTTCTGCGGCGCTGCCGCCGGCGTTTTCGAGTTGGTTTCGCGTCCAGAAGATTGCCCGTTCCGCTCCGGAGTTGAACCCTTCCGGATCGAACAACGCCCCCTGGTCGTGATTCCCCAACAGGCAGACGGGGAATTTCATTATTTCGTCGATCACCTCGCGAGGGTTGGGTCCGTAGCCAACCAGATCGCCGAGACAATAGATCTCTTCGACACCCTGTTCGCGGATATCGGCCAGCACCGCCTGGAGGCTTTCGAAGTTGCTGTGAATGTCGCTGATGAGGGCTCGTTTCACGCTGCTAGACTTCCATCCGCCCGCCACCACCTGCGGACATGCGAGACATTAGAGGAAAATACACCACCCTATGTAAGGTTATCACAGTCTATGGTTCCGGCAAAGTGGGGTCAAGTGTGAATACCCCTTGTGTTGCGGCCCGGCAGCCGTCATGTTGCATGGCGATCTCCGCCTGCGGGCGAACAGTCCGGTGCCGGCTGGGGCTCTTGATCGATCTTTCCCCACTTATGGGAGGATACGGATGAAGATTCTGGCACTTGAAACCACCGAAATGACCGGTAGCGTGGCCGCGATGCTAGACGATAACATGTTGGCAGAGCTAGAGTTAAGTCGGCGCCAGCGATCGGCTCAGTCGCTCGCCCCCGGGATGCGCGACATTCTCGATCAGGTCGGGTGGCGGGCCGACGAGGTCGATCTGGTCGCCGTGACCATCGGTCCGGGGTCTTTCACCGGTTTGAGGGTCGGCGTGACGGCGGCCAAGATGTTTGCCTATGCCACCGGAGCCGACATCTTGGGGGTTGGCGCGCTGGAGAGCATCGCTCTGGCCGCACCACGGGACGTCGATAACTTGTCGGTCGCCGTCGATGCCCAACGTGGTCAGGTAGTGGCCGGGACTTTCCGGCGGGGCCGTGACGGATGGTTCGAGGCGATTGGCGAGGCGCTGCTGATCGACGTCGACGATTGGCTGGGCAGCCTTTCGCCGACGGCAGTGATCACGGGGCCCGTGCTGCGAAAGCTGGCCGATCGCGTGCCGCAGCACGTCGCAGTGGTCGATCCGCGGTATTGGCGTCCAAAGGCATCGAGCGTTGCCCGACTTGCGCGCCGCGATTACGCATCTGGACGCCGCGACGACCTTTGGACCCTGGTACCCCGCTATTCGCGGCGCTCGGCGGCCGAGGAGAAAAAGGGGTCAGGACCCTAATTGGCAAGACAGGCTATTTGAGGTTCATCCGGATGAAGCGCGCGCCGGCTGTGAGACAACCCCAGCGCGGGGGGCGTTTCAATCGCATGAGCCCTATTTGAGTGTCCGCAAAGTCCCCTCGACGCGTAACGCAGGGCATTAGCCGGCCATAAAACTTTGCCCATAATGCCAAATAGGGTCCTGACCCCTTTTTCTGCATTGCTCTTGTTGCTCGCGGCTTGGTTGAAGTATACTCCCGCCCCGCTATTCTCCCCTTCTGGGTGCCGTGTGGCAGAGCAAACGCAGATGAGAATCGGCATTTTGGGTGCCGGCCTGGCTGGAATATCCTTGGCCGAGAGGCTTCAGGACCTCTCTGATGTTGCGCAGATCGAACTGCTCGAGAAGGCGCCGGCCAGCGGCGGATTGGCACGGTCCTTTCCGTTTGGCAACGTCCACTACGATTGCGGGCCGCACATCATCTTCTCCAAAGACACGGAAGTGCTGCAGTTGATGGTGGAGGTCCTCGGAGATAACGTCCACAAGCTGCGTCGCTCGAACAGGGTCTTTCACGACGGGCGATTCGTGAAGTATCCGTTCGAGAACGAACTGTCGGCCCTGTCGCAGCAGGACAAGAACTACGCGCTAAGTGCATTTCTCGACAACCCCTACGCCGATTACACGCCGCGGAACATGTTGCAGTTCTTTCTGGCCACGTTTGGCGAGGGCATCACGAACCTCTATCTGCGGCCGTACAACGAGAAGATCTGGAAGTTCGATCCGGCGTTCATGGATACGCAAATGGTCGAACGAATCCCCCGCCCGCCCGCCGAAGACATCATTCGCAGCGCCGAGGGCGCGGAGACCGAGGGTTACGTCCACCAGTTGTTTTTCCACTACCCCAAGACCGGCGGCATTCAGTCGCTGGTCGACGCTTTTCGGAGCCGGCTGGGGCCCGAAGTTACGATTCACACGAACACGGCCGTCGAGAAGGTCGAACGCGAGGCCGGCCAGTGGAAGGTTTCGGCCGCCGACGGCACACAGCGACGGTACGATCGGCTGGTCTCGACGATCCCCATTCCCGACCTGGTAGAGTCGTTGGGCGCGGCGGTACCCGAGGCGGTTATCGGTGCCGCCGACGGATTGCGGTTCAACAGCATCGCCATCTGCATGGTAAAAGTCCGCCGCGACAACCTCGACGACACGCTGGCGCTGATGGTGGCCGACAAGCAGATAGTGTTCCACCGCCTGACGAAGATCAACTACCTGTGTGCGCCGGAAAGCGAAGACGGGACCGTCACCTTGCAGATGGAAGTAACCTACCGCAAGGGCGATTTGATCGATCAACTGACCGACGAGCAACTCTCGGGCGAAGTGATCAAGGGCCTGGTGAAGTTGGGATTCATCGACGGCGACGAAGACGTTCTGGCCGACGAGTTGAGACGGTTCCAGTACGCCTACGTCATCTACGATTTGCGCCATCGGCGAAACACCCGGACCGTGCGGAGCTACTGCGAGGACGAACTGGGTATCGTGCTGCACGGGCGGTTCGGAGAGTTCGAATACCTGAACATGGACGCCGTCATCCGCCGATCGATCGATCGTGCCCAAGAAATCGGGGCCCAAGAAATGGGGAAATCGCCATGACGAACGTCTTGCCATCCGACTTGAAAGAAGCCGGCGGCCGAAGGGCCGGGCGTTTGCGCCGCCGATCGCTGTTTCTGCCGTCGGCCGTGGTCTGCCCGATCTGTGGCGGCACCGAACACCGGCGGATCGTGGTTCGCGAGAACCGCTTCGGCCTGGGCGACGAATTCACCTACGCCATCTGTCGGCATTGCCGCCTGGTCGGACTGGTCACGGTACCGCGGAGCATGGGCCGCTACTACGAAGGATACTCGTACCATGCCCGGAACGCGCCGAAGAGCCGGCCGGCCGCGGGGGTGTTCGATCGGGTCTATCGCCGTCTCTCGGCACTGTTGATGCGTCCGCTCGAGCGATACCGCCCGAGAGACCGATACCTGCGAGTGCTCGACGTCGGCTGTGCGAATGGCGCCTATCTGGCCGAGTTGAAGAAGCGCCGGTTCCGGCACCTGAAGGGGATCGAGCCGTCGCCGCGGGCCGTCGAGAACCGCGTCGACCGGGACCTGGATATCGTTTGCACGAGCATGGCCGATTTTCAGACGGACGAACGTTTCGACCTGGTGACGCTGAACCAGGTCTTCGAGCATTTCGACGAGCCGCGGGAGATGCTGCTGAAGCTCGGCGCCTTGCTGGCCCCCGGCGGCAAGCTGGTGATGTCGTTTCCCAACTACAACAGCCTGGCACGGCTGATGCTGGGGAGTCTTTGGCCCGGCTACGATGCCCCGCGCCACTACTTCACGTTCAGTCCCGGCAACGCGCGTATGCTCTGCGAGCAATGTGGGCTGGAGTTGAATCGGGTGCGATACATCTCGCGGCCCTCACAATTCACGGGCGGGTTCCAGTACGCGTGGAACCGGTTCAGCAGCGGGAAGCAGCGGTTGGAGGACGGGTTCTTCCGCACGTCGAGGGTGTTGGATCTGTTGCTCTACGCCCCGGCCTATCTGCTGAACGCGTTGAGATGGGGCGACATGATCGAACTGCACATTGTGTTGCCGGACTAGGAGTACTGCCGTGCGAACATTGGTCACCGGTGGGGCCGGCTTTATCGGGAGCCATCTATGCGACGCCCTGATCGAACGGGGCGACGAGGTCTGGTGCGTCGACAACCTGCACCTGGGACGCGAAGAGAACATTGCCCACCTGTACGACAACGACCGCTTCCGGTTCCGCCGCATGGACCTGCTGGAGCGCACGGCACTGGACGAGATCTTCCGGGAGTCCCGTCCGGAGATGGTCTACCACATGGCGGCCAACTCGGATATCCGGCAGGGCAGCGCCGATCACGAAGTCGACCTGCGTCTGACGTTCCTCACCACGTTCGAGACGCTCGAAGCGATGCTTCGCCACGGTGTCGGCCGGCTCTTTTTTGCCAGCACTTCGGCCGTTTTCGGCGACGCCCCACAGACGCTCCACGAAACGTTCGGCCCCTTGCAGCCGGTTTCGTTCTACGGCGCGGCCAAATCGGCCGCCGAAGCGTACATCTCGGTGTTGGTACACAGCTACGGTTTCCGGGCCGCGGTGCTGCGGTTCCCCAACGTGGTCGGCGAGCGGTGTACACACGGGGCCGTCCACGACTTCATCCAGCGGCTCCGCGAAGACCCCGGCTGCCTGCACGTGCTCGGCGACGGATCGCAGACCAAACCGTACCTTTACGTCGGCGATCTGATCGACGCCATCCTGACCGTCTGCGAGAAGGCACCCGAGCCGCTGGCCGTGTATCACGTGGCCGGCGAGGGGATGACAAGCGTGCGGCGGACGGCGGAGTTGGTCGTCGAGGAGATGGGCCTCACCGACACGCCGATCCGCTACGGCAGCGGAAAGACCGGTTGGGTCGGCGACGTATCGCGTTACAGCTACGACACCGGCAAGATTCGCGCCCTGGGTTTTCGGCCCCGCTACGATTCGACCGAAGCGGTTCGCGTGTCCATTCAACGAATCCTGGGAAAACGCCCGATCGAGGCCGAGCCACTGGAGGAGCCATGCAACTCGTAATCCTTGCCGGCGGCAAGGGGACGCGCCTCGGTGAACTCACCCGGCGGATCCCCAAGCCGATGGTTCCCCTGGCCGGAAAGCCGATGCTCGAACACCAGATCGAGCTGGCCCGGAGGTACGGACTGCGCGACGTGACGATCCTCACCGGGTACCGGGGAAATGTGATCGAAAACTACTTCGGCGACGGCCGCCACTGGGGCGTCAGAATTCGATATCATCGCGAGCAGGGCCCCCTGGGAACGGCCGGGGCACTGAAGCAAATCGAAGATCGACTGACCGACGATTTCCTCGTGTTCTACGGCGACGTCATCATGGACCTCGACCTGGCCTCGCTCATGGCGTTTCATGCGCAGCGGCGCCCGCTGGCCACGCTGGTGGTCCATCCGAACAACCACCCACACGACAGCGATTTGCTGGAGATAGACGCCGCCGCCCGCGTGACGGCGTTTCACCCCCAGCCTCGCGCCCCGGGCCAATGCCGCCGCAACCTGGTCAACGCCGCGCTCTACGTGCTTTCGCCCGAGCTGTTGCGATTCATCCCCGAGGGGACCGGTTGCGATCTGGGCCGAGACATCTTTCCTCGCGTCGTCCGCTCGGGTGCGGTGCTGGCCGGATACAACACGCCGGAGTATCTTCGCGACGTCGGCACCATCGAGCGGCTCCGTGAGGTCGAGGCCGACGTGCTCAGCGGCAAGGTCGCACGGCTGAACCGCGCCAATCGGCGAAAGGCCGTCTTTCTGGATCGCGACGGCGTGCTCAACGAGGAAGTCGATCACGTGACGCGGGCCGATCAACTGCGGCTTCTGCCGGGCGCGGCCGAGGCCGTCCGACAGATCAACCGTTCCGAGCACCTTGCGGTGGTCGTCAGCAACCAGCCGGCGGTCGCCAAGGGGATGACCAGCGAGGAGGAGATTGCGCGGATTCACGCGCGGCTCGAGACGTTGCTGGGCGCCGAAGGCGCCTTTCTCGATCGGATCTACTATTGTCCCCACCATCCTGAGAAGGGTTTTTCAGGCGAACGTCCCCGGTTGAAGATTGCTTGCACGTGTCGCAAGCCGGCGCCGGGAATGCTGCTTCGCGCGGCCGCGGAGCTGAACGTCGACGTGGCCGGTTCGTTCATGATCGGCGATCGGACGGCCGACATTGTGGCGGGCGCAGCGGCCGGCGTACACACGGTGTTGGTACGCACCGGCTACGGCGGTAACGACGGAAAGTACGCCTGCCGAAGCGACTTCATTTTCGACGACCTGGCCGCGGCGGCCGATTTCATCACCAACGACCACGAGCGGCTGTCGCGGAGGGCCGCCGGATAAATGATGTACGGTGGCAAGGAGGCCACGAATAATGATCGGAACCCGGACTCCGTTTCGAGTCAGTTTTGCCGGCGGCGGCAGCGATCTGCGAAGTTTCTATACGCGGCATCCCGGCTGCGTGCTCAGCACGAGCATCAACAAGTACATGTACATCCTGGTCCATCCGTTCTTCGACCGGCGCACGCAGGTGAAGTACTCACGGACGGAACTGGTCGACGACGTGGCCGACATTCAGCACCCGATTGTCAGAATGGCGTTGAAGTCGTTCCGGGTCAACGGGGTCGACGTGAATTCGATTGCCGACATACCGGCCGGCAGCGGCCTGGGGTCCTCCTGCTCGTTCACGGTGGGGCTGTTGCACGCGCTGCACGCCTACACCAACCGCTTCGCATCGAAGGAGACGCTCGCACAGAAGGCCTGTGAGATCGAGATCGACGTGCTCGGGGAGCCGATCGGCAAGCAGGACCAGTACGCGGCCGCATACGGCGGGCTGAACTTCATCACCTTTCACTGCGACGAAACGGTCGAGGTCGAGCCGGTAATCATGCTTCAGGAGAAGCGTGCGGTGCTGGCGGAGAACCTCATGATGTTCTATCTCGGCGGTGCCCGATCGGCGAGCGAGATCCTGACCGATCAGCAGCGCAACGTCCGCGACGACCGCAAGAAGTTCGACGCACTGGTCGCGATGACCGAACTTGCCCGGCGGCTGCGAAGGAGCCTGCTGGACGGGAACGTCGACGACGTGGGACCGATCCTCGACGAGAACTGGCAACTGAAGCGACGCCTGTCGAGCCGGATCTCCGAAGCTCGGATCGACGCCTACTACGAAACGGCCAAACGCAACGGGGCCACCGGCGGAAAGCTGCTCGGGGCCGGCGGCGGTGGGTTCCTGCTGTTCTATTGCCCCCGGCAGGATCAAGAAAAGCTCCGCACGGCCCTGGCCGGTCTTCGAGAACTGGACTTCTCTTTCGATTCCTTCGGCACACAAGTTATTTACTACGAAGAAAGCGAGAGCTTTAATGAAGGACTACACGGGCGCGATCCGTCAGTACATAACGCGGCTGCGGGGAGTTCTCGCCGCGCTGGATGATAGCCAAATCGACGCGGTCGCCAACGTCCTGAAAGACGCTTACGAGCGGCAGAAGACCATCTTCCTGCTGGGCAACGGCGGCAGCGCGGCAACCGCCTCGCACCTGGCCGGCGATCTGAACAAGGGCGCCTGCTTCCGTGCCGAGAAGAAGTTCAAGGTCATGGCGCTTACCGACTGCCTGCCGTGGATCCTCTCGATCGCCAACGACGTCGATTACGAATCGATCTTCGTCGAGCAACTGAAGAACTTCGCCACGCCGGGCGACGTCGTCGTGGGGATCTCCGGCAGCGGTAACTCGCCGAACGTGTTGCGCGGCGTCGAATACGGCAAGCAGTTGGGATGCACCACCGTCGGCATCTGCGGATACGACGGCGGGAAACTCAAACCGATGGTCGATTGCTGCTTCCACGCGGAGATCGACGACATGCAAATCGCGGAAGACGTCCACATGATTCTGGCCCATATCCTAATGAAAGTGCTCGAAGTCGGCGAATAGTCGCCTTTCGCTCCGCGAAAGGGCGTTCTTTCGCGGAGCGAAAGACGACTTTCGGCTTCGGGCTAAACGACTCGACGCGAACGGAAAGGAAACATCAAACATGATCGAAAACACGCCCGTTAGCGTGATCGTCAACGTCTTTAACGAGGCCGAGACAATCGAAAAGGAACTCCGCGAGATCCACCGCGAAATCGTGGCCCGATTGCCCGGCTCGGAACTGATCGTCGCCGAAGACGGCAGCACCGACGGCACCAAGGAGATCCTCTACCGGCTCAAGGACGAGCTGGGGATTATCCACTCCACGAGCGAAGAGCGAAAGGGATACGCCCGGGCCTTCCGCGACGCCGTGGCGCTGGCGCGAAACCCTTACGTCTTCTTCAGCGACACCGGCGGGAAACAGGTCTTCCGCGATTTCTGGAAACTCTACGAACATTGCCACCGTCACGGCGTAGTGAGCGGAATCCGCAGCGGCCGGACCGATCAACTCTATCGCCGCTTGCTCACCCGGGTGTACAACTTCGCCATAAGGGTGTATTTCCGTGTTGCGCTGCGCGATGCCGACGCGGGGTTCCGAATCTATCGGGCCGAAGTCATCCGCAAAATCGCCAAGGAAGACTGGATCAACAAGGACCTTATCACCTCGGAACTCGCCTTGCGGGCGATCTACAGCGGGTTCGAGCTAATGGAGGTTCCGGTCACCTATTTACCCCGGGCCGGCGTGTCGCGAGGACTGCCGCCGAAGAAGATCCCCGGCGTCATCTGGCGCGTGCTGCGGAACTTCTCCCGATTGAAGAAGACGATCACCGCGGCCGGTTATCGCTCGCAGCCGCGGCCACCGGCACCTCTTCACGCGAAACAACGCAACCGCCGGCTGGCTTCCACGTCAATTGAGAGCAAATGACAACGAATAGCCTTGATCCACCCCGCGACAATCGGGCCTTGGCCCGGCCGGCAAAAATCGCCGCCGCCGGTCTCTGTTTCGCCGGCGCGGTACTGTTGTTGGTCAACGCCCAAACGATGACCATCTGCGAGGACGAATCGAACGGGTTCTTCCTCAGCCACAAGCCGTTGGGTGAAGTGATCCGGCTGATGGCCGCCAACAGCTACGAAGACCCGCCGCTGTGGGACGTGCTGTTGCACGCCTGGACCCCGATCGCCGGCTATGACCTGGGGCTGCTGCGGGGCCTGCCGATACTGTTTTGGCTGCTGACGGCTCCCGGGCTTTTCCTGGTCACCCGGCGGCTGGCCGGCCCCCGGGCGGCGTGGTGCTCGCTCGTCGTGCTGATGCTGATGCCCTACCACTGGACGATCCCCGCGGCGTTCCGATGGTACTCCTTCTTCGCCTTCCTGGCCGTTTGGAACTTCTTCTTCTTTCTGCGTTTGGAAGAGTGCGCCCGGACGGACGACCACACGCTGACTGGGCGAAAGACCAGGTTCTTTCGCGGTGTGCCCTACGTGCTGACCGGAGCCTGCCTCTGGTACACGAACTACTCGGCGCCGATGTTCTTCTTCATTCACCTCGTGGTGGCCATGGTCCGCGCCCGACGGCGACGGCAAATCGCTACGGATCTCGCCCTCTGCTGGTTGGCCGTATCACTGCTCTACTTACCCTGGATTGCCACGTTTCTGCGGCAGTTGGGACGCTCGACGCGGTCGGTTTCGTTCAGCTACACGGGCCTGTCGCTATACGTGCTCGCGGCCGGCGAGTTCTCCACGCCGTTTCACTATTGGATCTCGGTGCCCGCGATTGTCGCGGGGATCCTGCTGGCCGCTCTGGTCGGAGTCGGGTTTCGCCGGTGTTGGGTCCCCGTGGCGGCACTGGCCGTGGTAATGACGGCGATGCTCGCGACCGGTGTGATTGGCCCCAAGCGTTTGCTGCTGGCGTCTCCGTTTGTGGCGATGATCGCCGGCATTGCACTTGCCGATGAGTCGAGCCGCCGCCGCTGGATTGCGGCCGCACGAACCGGGCTGCTGGCGATGGCCGTGCTGGTCGCGGGCGGATCGCTGGTACACATGTTCCGGCAGACCGGATGGGTCGCCTACCGGTGGCTCGACCCGTGCCGGGCCGTGGTGCGGCAAATCCGAAGCGAAACGCCCTCGGCGCTGGTCGTCTCGAACTCCAATCCGATCTTCTTCTACCTGGGCGACCAATACGGAAAGAACTTCTGCTACGGATACCAGCGGACCGATCCGTCGTATCGGCCCAAGGCGATCCACTTCCCGTTGAAGGCCAACTACCCGCCGGTGTGCAGGGAACTGCTCGATAGGGCGGACCGCGTTGCCTGGGTCTATCATTCCGCTTACGACGGCCCGATCAGCAAATGGCACGACGAGTTCGTCGACGAGATGGGCCGGCTCGGGTTCCGCGTGTCAAAGATCGAAACGTTCCTGCGTGCGTCGCCGGCGATGCTGAAGTATCACCCCAGGTTCCGCGATCGCTCATCGAACTTGCTCGACGAGTACCGGCTCGTGGTCGTGCATTTCGACAAGCACCCGCAACGCGTGGCACTCTACTGAGCAACCTCGAACGGATCCTGCTCACCCGGCGCCTTCTTTGGCACGGGCGGCGCGGGGATCGGCTTGGCCGGCTTCGGTCGCTTCTTGTAGGGCCGCAGAGGCTCGGACAGTTCGATCGTCAGTTGCGTTGCCTGGGCCTGCCCTATCTTCGGGGCGGGCAGCGCCGGATTCAGCGGCGGCATCAACCCCTTGGTGACCGAGATCTTGTCGCCCTTCTGCGCGACGCTATAGTCGGCGAAGTCGACCGATATGTTGGGCTTTTCGTCGAGTTCTATCTTGAACGTTCCCCTCGGCGTCGACACGGTAATCTGGCGCTTGAAGTATCTGCTGATTCGTCCGTGGATCGAATACAGCCGGGCGACGCCTCCACCCACGTTGCCTTCCCCGGCCATGGCCGCGGCCCCCTCGGGCCAAACGCCCAGCGGGAGCATCCGCGAGGGCGTGGTGAGAGTCAACAGGCCGACCTTGTCCTTGATCTTGCCCCGCTTGTCGACTTCCGCGGTGAACTTCACATAGTGGCCCGGCTTGAGGTAATCGGCCTCGGCCATGCCGGTGACGTGGATTTCCGCCTCCGAATGGAGCCAGACCATCCATTGCTGATTCGAGGCGAGGTTCATGAGGATTTTTCCCCGGGCGACCGCCTCGATCGTGCCGTCGGCCTCGAACCGATCCATCTTCGGCTTCTCGGGCACCCTGGGACGCGGCTGGGGGAAACGCTGGCCTTCGGCCGATCCCGAAAGCACGAAAACCACCCACGCGGCAACGAGAACACGCGAAAACATGGCTGGCACCTCGCAGTAAGGCGTTAGGCGTCGAAACGGGGACGCAGCTAGTTTATTTGCTTGGTGGCATTATCGGCCTTTCTGGGGCGTCTTTCGCGACGCATTGTGTGCGAAAGGCCTAATCGCTTTGCCTGCTTGTTCTGCCACGTCTTGTCGCCTTGGCGTCGTGCCCAAAGGCTGCCGCAACCTTAGCAGAAGCCACCCCGCCCGTCAATAACTAGCTGCGTCCCCGTTTCGACGCCCAGTGCGCAAACAAACATCGCCTTTACGTCGGAGCGATTCTTCGCCCAAGCCGTACAGACGATGTTTGCGGACAGCCGGTTCTCAAGCTGCGGTTGTCTTTCTACAACCAAACGCGAATTGCCGCGTCAAGTCTGTTCTTAACGTTTGCGACGATACCATCCGTAGCCGAACAGCGCCATCAGCCCGGTTCCCAGCAGGACGAAGGTACCCGGCTCTGGTACACACCACGTATCGACGACCACCTGATCCACCATGATGTCACCGCTGATACGAATAGTCTCGAACGGCGGATTCGGGAAGATCGAGAACTCGAAGATGCTGAAATTCCATCCGCTCCCTGGGAACGTACCATCCACATCAACCTGTGTCACGTTTGACGTTTCGGAGGGGGGATCGAGCAGTTCAATCACGGGATTTGGGTTCAGGGCACCGGTTTGCGGCGCCCAGGTGAGTTGGATGTAGACCTTCTTCTCTGGCCGCGGTATCGGGTCGTTGGGCATATCGATGACGATCTCGCCCGACAGCGGTACAACGCCTAAGCCTACGTCCCCAGGCCACGATGTTTGTTCACGGTCGACATAGGGCGGGAATTGCCACGGTTCGTACTCCGGCAGCCATTCCGGAGGATCGAACGTTCCGGGATTCCACAACGCCTTAGTGCCCGGTATATACTTGCCGAAGTCCGGGGGATCAAGGGGGTCGCCCGGCTGGATAGGATCACCAAATCCCCACCCGGCGTAGTTTTGGGATGGGTTACCCCAACTGTCCGGTCCCCACCAGGGCGGCGGCATGATATCGTGTGCCTGCGACTGGGCCGCAAGCAGACACAGCACACCGACGAGCAACAACGCAACATGAAGCTTCCGCATTACCATAAAAAACCTCCTTAGAAGTACCATTCTGCCCAGCTGGCGAAGCAAATGGCCTCCGCTGAAACAATCGGGCAGCTTGTCAAGCCCCAACGCGCATCAGGAACAAACCCACACATTATAAATATCAGTATAGCAAAGGTTGCGAGGATTGCAAGGAATTTGCTCCCTCACGCAAGGAATTTCCAAAAGGCGTCGATCCATCCAGGCGTGGCGTGCATGTATGGGCACGCCGGGTGCCACTGCTGGCTTGTCCAGCAGTGCCGTGCGTGGTTTCGGTTTTTCGGTGGTCGAGAAACTCTGGGGCCATTTGACCGCCGAGACACGGAAGGCACGTGGCACCGAAGGGCATCCGACGGCAACACTGCTGGACAAGCCAGCAGTGGCACCCGGCGATATCTGAAATCTTCTGGATAAGCTCATCGATTGCCGGTGATTTCACAAACCGTTCACCACGTATATGCTCGGGTCTGAAATAGTCGTGAAGCGTTGTTTCTTCCGCAAGGGAACCTGGAAAGAAGGCAGCAAGCACGATCTCATCTGGGCAATACGTTTTGCAGGTGGCGGTGCGATGACCCACGCCTCGGAATTCCCTCGTCCATCCAATCTTGACGGCACCTAACTGTAGAGCTTCGAGAATGTAGATGAAACCTTTCTCACTCAAAGGTGGCTGCGTTAGATTCAACTCCCTTGCATATGCTCGCTCTTCTTCCCATTCGTTCAACTCTTTCGCATGCTGAACAGCCTCTTCGAGAGTCCAATGACTTCTTGTGGGGGACTCCCCATCATTTCCAATGTTGGCCATATGCGTACCCTGAATGCGAAGACTGGGGCTTACGGGGTCGACTTACGCGACTTACGGACTTACGGACGACTTACTTCCGTACTTCCGGGGTCACACCCTACTTCCGCCTGCTTCCGCCTACTTACGGGGTCAGACGCTGTTTTCGGTTTTCGTGCGAGGTGAGGAGCAGGGAGAGCGGGTAGAAGCGGTTCTTGAACCGGTGTGGCTTTGCCACCAGAGGGGTTGGGGCGAGTCGGTCTACGCGCTGAATCGGAACCCCGATCATCCTCCATGGCACCATTGTGCGCGAGCGTCTTGCTCAACGCAACCTCCTGGGACTCCGTCCCACCGGTCGAAAATTTGCTTGAAATTGGGCCAACGCATCCGCTATATTGATGGCGTCCGGCAGTTCCCCGAATGCCAACGGGCCTCTATGGCTGGGTGGGCTGGCGCAGGCAGCGTAATTCCGCCGGCAGTGGACCGGCCTC
>Ga0180429_10001355_pt1 | contig 20932 bp, 18 predicted proteins | sample SS_ome_FD_132428 | JGI IMG/M metagenome (GOLD analysis project Ga0180429, IMG submission 132428) | Hypersaline lake sediment archaeal communities from the Salton Sea, California, USA - SS_1_S_1 metaG | ecosystem: Environmental > Aquatic > Non-marine Saline and Alkaline > Hypersaline > Sediment ...
GCCGCGGCCCAGGCGATGACGACCCACGTGGTGCCGGCCGGCGTGACCCAGCGGGTGCAGGGGGTCTCGGTCTTCGACCATGGGCGGCGTCTCGCCGCCTACGTGCGCAACGGCGGCTTCGACCTGGTGCTCGCGACGCACATGTACCCGCTGCAGGCCATGGTCATCGCCCGACGCCGCGGCTGGACCGAGGTGCCGGTCGTCGGCTTCAATCCGGACACCTTCGACACGCACGCTCTCTTCGCCGTTCGGGGCAGCGACGCGATGTGCGCCCCGACCGAGGAGGCCGCGCGGCGGCTGCGGCGGCTCGGCGTGCCGGCGCGGGAGATCCGCGTCACCGGCTACCCGATCGACGAGCGCTTCCTGCGCCCGGCTCCGCCACCGCCGGCGGCGCGCGCCGACCTCGGTGTCCCGGCCGAGCTGCCGCTGGTGCTGCTGAGCCTCGGCGCCGAGGGCGTCGGCCCGCGCACCGAGGACTGGGTCGAGGCCCTCATCGAAACCGACGCGGCCGCCACGGTCGCGATCCTGACGGCCCGGCACCGTTCGCTCAAGGAGCGGCTCGACGCCCGCGCGCGCGACCTGGCGGGGCGCACCCGGCTGCTCGCGCTGGGGTTCCGCGACGACGTCCCCACCTGGCTGGCGGCCGCGGACATCGTGGTCGCCAAGGCCGGTCCCGCCTCGACGCTCGAGGCGCTCGCCGTCGGCACCCCGATCGGGCACGTCTACGTCGCCGGCGCCCACGAGCGGCTGGTCGTCGACTTCGCCCTGTCGCGCGGCGTCGGCGCGTGGTGGCCACAGCCGCGGTCCGGCGCCCGCGAGGTCGCCGGGTGGCTCGCGGACGGCCCCGCGCTGGCCGCGTGGCGCACCCGCATCGCCGCGGTCGAACTCCCGCTGTCGCGCGACGACGACGTCGCCGGGGTGCTGGCTCTGGCGCGTCGCTGAGCCCGTGCGACCCCTGGTAACATCCCTCGTGCCGATCCTCCCACGCCTCGCCCTGCGCAACCTGCTGCGCCACCGTTGGCGCACGCTGGCCACCGTGCTCGGCGTCGGCCTCGGTATCGCCGCGGTGTTGGCGACGCTCTCCGTCGGAGCCAACGTCGACGCCAACCTGCGGGCGACCCTCGAGGCCGCCGCCGGCCCCGCGGACCTGCTGGTGACGCCGGGCGCCACGGGACGCGCGGTCTTCGAGCACGGCCCGCTGCTCTCGCTCGTCGAGGCGGATGCGGACGTCGCCTGGGTGGTCCCGGTGCTCAACACCCGCTCGGAGCCCGTCCGTGCGGCCCAGGCCACCGGCGCCGGGTCGCTGCTCCCCGGGGTCGACACCGGGTTCCAGCTCGGCGGCCGGCTCACGGAGCGACCCGAGACGGTCCCGGTGCGCGTCGCGAGCGGCAGCCTGCCCGCCGAGGGTGCGTTCGAGGTCGCGATCGCGGCGGACTTCGCCGGCGTTCGCGACATGCGCCTCGGCGAGGAGATCGTCTTCACGACGCCGACGGGGCTGGTGCCGTTCAGGCTCGTCGGCCTTCTCGACGACGCCTATGCGCTGGCCTCGACCAACGGGGGCCGGGTCGGCATCACCCACCTGGCCGACCTGCAAGCGGTCAACGGCCTGGCCGATCGCGCCAGCCACCTGGAGTTGGCGCTGCGTACCGGCGTGGACGTCGGAATCGCCCGGGAGCGGCTTCAGGACATCGTCGGGGACGCGTACACGGTCACCTACCCCGCCGGCGTCGGCGACGCGAGTTCGGGCATCGTGCAGACGCTGCAGGCCGGTCTGCTCATCCTCGCCGCGACGCTCATGGCGCTCGGCGGGTTCATGGCCTACAACACCTTCATGGCCGGGGTGGTGGAGCGGACCCGCGAGTACGCGCTGCTCCGCACGATCTGCATGCGCCGCCGCGACGTGCGCCGGCTCGCGCTGTGGGAGGCCGCCTGGGTCAGCCTCGCGGGTGTGGTCGTCGGCGTCGCCCTCGGGTCGCTGCTCGCGTACGGCATCACCAGCGTGAACGCCTTGGTGGTGGGGTTCGAAACGCGCACGCTGGTGCTGCCGCTGGGAAGCGTGGCGCTGGCCGCCGCGATCGGGGTCGGCGTGGCGCTGCTGGCCGCCAGCCTCCCGGCTCGGGCGGCCGCCCGGACGTCGCCGCTCTCCGCACTGCGGGCCGCCGAGATGCCCCGGAGCCCGTGGCTGCGCTGGATCGGCTGGGCGCTCGTCGTCGCCGGCATCGCCATGACGCGGATCCCGTGGTCCGGCTACCCCGCGCTGCTCGGCGCCGGCCTGTCGATGGCGACCTTCTTCGCCGGGGTGGCGCTGGCGGCCGATTCGCTGATCGCACCCGCGGTGCGGCTGGCGACACCGCTCATCACCCGCCTACTGGGGGCGGCCGGTCGCCTCGGCGCCGGCTTCACCGTCCGCAACGCGTCGCGCAACGGCGTCGCGATGGGCACGGTCATCGTCGGCGCCGGCCTGATCGTCGGCGTCGGCGCGATGGTCGAGGGGATCAACCGGGCGGTGTCCGACTGGCTGGACACGACCATCGTCGGCGACCTGTTCGTCACCAGCGCCGCGCGCTTCCCGGCGGACTTCGAGCTGCGGGCGGCCAGCGTCGAGGGCGTCGATCAGGTGTCCGGCGTCGGCATCCGCGCGGTGCGTTTCGAGCCCGAGGGGGCCCGGCGGGCCCGGACGGTGGCCGTGATCCTGGTCGACCCGCTGAGGTTCCAGCCCGAGACCGGCTTCGGCAAGCTGCAGTACATCGCCGGGCAGGGCGACGAGCGCGTGGGCTTCGAATCGCTGCGGCGCGGCGGCGAGGTGCTGGCGGCGAACACCATCCGCGATCGCTTCGGCATCGGCATCGGCGAAACGGCGCGGCTGCGCACCGACGAGGGTTTCCGCGACTTCCCGATCGGCGCGGTGGTCGTCGACTACACCGGCGGCGGCGAGGCGTTCGTCGCCTCGATCGACGACCTGCCGCTGTTCGGCGGCGGCAGCCCGGACCTCTTCGTCGTCACCGTGCTGCCAGGGCAAGACCCCATGGCCGTGCGCGCCGACCTGCGGGCGGCGTTCCCGGATCTGCTGCTCGACGTGACCCTGAACCAGGCCTACCGCGCCCAAATCGAGACGCTGATCGGTCGCTCGTTCGCCACCACGAACTCCCTGCTGGCCCTGGCCGCGGTCATCGCGGCCCTCGGGGTCGCGAACACCCTGGGCATGAACTTGTCTCGGCGTGCACACGAGATCGCCGTGTTGCGCACGGTCGGCCTGCGCCGGGCCGGGGTTCGGCGCCTGGTGCTCGCGGAGGGCATGGTCGTGCTGACGCTCGGCGCGCTGCTGGGCCTGGCGTTCGGCCTGCTGCTGGCGGACGTCATCACCGCGGGGGCACGGGCGTTGACCGGCTACCCCATCACGGCCGCCGTGCCGTGGCGCCTGCTGCTCTGGGCGGGCGTCTTCATCCCGCTCTTGGGCCTGCTCGCCTCGTGGCTGCCGGCTCGCCGCGCGGCCAACCTGGCCCCGCGCGTGGCGCTCGGCGCCTCGGAGGTGGTATGACCGTCCCGAACGACGTCCTCGCCCTGGATGCCCGGGGGCTGCATCGCCGCTTCCACCTCGGAACGGAGACCGTGCACGCGCTGCGCGACGTCGACCTCAGCGTCCGCAGCGGCGAGTTCGTCGCCGTCATGGGCCCCTCGGGGTCGGGTAAGAGCACCCTGCTGCACCTGCTGGGTCTCCTCGACGAGCCCGACGAGGGATCGATCCTGCTTGCCGGGACGGCCACCCGCGGCCTCGACGACGACGCACTGACCGACCTACGGCGGCGGCGCCTGGGTTTCGTCTTCCAGACCTTCGAACTCGTGCCCAACCTGACCGCCAGGGAGAACATCCTGCTCCCCGCCGAGATCCACGGCGAGGGCGCCTCCGCGCGCCCGCGCCTCGAGTTGCTGGCACGGCAGCTCGGCATCACCGATCGCCTCGATCACCGCCCCGACCAGCTTTCGGGCGGCCAGCGCCAGCGCGTCGCCATCGCCCGTGCGCTCATCAACGATCCCGTGCTGGTGCTGGCGGACGAACCCACGGGGAACCTGGACTCGCACACCGGTCAGGAGGTGCTCGACCTCCTGCGCCACGGCGTCGACGAGCACGGCTGGACCGTCGTGACGGTGACGCACGACGTGCGGGCGGCCATGACGGCGGACCGGGTGGTGTTCCTCAGCGACGGCAGCGTCTCGGGCGAGGTGGTCGTCGAGGGCACCGACGCCGCGGCGTTCGTCGACCGGTTCCTGACGCCCTGACCCGACCTGGCGGGCGAGCAGAGCGGCCTGCACCGACCTAGTCGCGCGTGTCGGCCCGCCTCAATCGACGCGCCCGGACACGAGCAGCCCCGAGGGCGCATTCCAGCGCCCGAGGACGCCCAGGTCGAGTTCCCAGCTCCCGAGGATCGCGATGTCGATCGCCGCCGCGCCGCCGGTGGCGACCGCCTGCAGCTGGGTAGCGAGCGCGACCCCGAGCGCCACCGGGCTGACGGCGACCTCCTGCGCCCAGGTCGCGCTGCTACGGGCCGCCACCCGCACGGCGGGCACGCCCACCGAGGCGACCTCGCGGTCGCCCAGCCGGAGCCGCGCATCGGGCGCGCGCAGGACGAAGCCCAGCGGGCCCGGGTTGTCCACGATCAGGCCGATCGCCAACGTGACGCGGTCGAACCGTGCCTCCTTCACGCCCGTCGTCGCCGGGTCGAAACCGACGCGCGGCGCGGCCGGCACCAGGTCGGCCTGGCGGACCTCGCCGCGGGCGATCGTCACCGCCGGGAAGCGCGTCGGCACGCCGAGGACCTCGACGCCGACGACGGCGTCGACGCGGTAGGCCAGCGGGCGGCCGGCGACGGCGTCGGCCAGCGGGCCCACCAGGGCGTCGAGGCGGCCCAGCGGCACGTCGACCTCGACGACGAGGTCGGCCGCCGCACGGGGTGGCAGGTCGAGGCCACCCACGAAGCGCAGGCCGGCGGCCGCGACGTCATTCAGCCACAGGTCGCCCTCGAGTTCCGCCAGCCGCAGGCCGATCGGGTTGGGGTTCGTCGCCCGCAGCGCCACGCGGATGAGCATGCCGCCCTCCGAGAAGGCGCCGGGCGGATCGAGGCGGACGATGCGGCTGGCGTCGGGCACGAGCCTGAAGGTCGGAGCGGCGAGTGCGGGCTCGGTCCCTGGGACACAGGCCGCGAGCGTGGCCATCACGACGGCCGCGAGCGAGGCGACGAGCCATCGCCGAGCCGCATTCGCCGGGCGTTTCGGGGCGCACCGCATGCGGACCTCCGTTCGTGGACCCGCCGGTGGCGGATCCCTCAAACCGTAGCGTAGCCGACCCGGCCCGCCTGCTCCGCGGGACGCGGCGATCGGCGGTTCCCGGCCACGGGGTACGGACCGCCGTGGGACGACCTCCGGGCCACGATGCCTTGACCGCTGCCCCGACCGCGCCCTAGACTGCCGTATGTTGTGTAACTTACACATGTTGCGCCACCGCCGTCCCGACCCCGCCCGCGGCGCGCCGTGACGCCCGCGCGTCCGCGCGTGCTCCTGCTCTGCGGCGGTCCCTCCGCCGAGCACGACGTGTCCCTCGCCTCCGCCCGGTCGCTGCTCGCGGCGACGGGCGACCGCGTCGCGTGGGTGCCGCGGGTCATCAGCCGGCGGGGCAACTGGCTCGACGCCCACGACAGCCTGAACCGCCTGACGCTGGCGGTCGGCGACGACCGAGGCGAGGCGGACGAGACCGGTCCGCGGCTCGACGTCGCCGCGCTCGCGGACATCGACGCCGTCTTCCCCCTCCTCCACGGCCCCTACGGCGAGGACGGCCGGCTGCAAGGCGCGCTCGAGGTGCTCGGTGTGCCCTACGTCGGGTCCTCGGTCCTCGCGAGCGCCGTCGGCATGGACAAGCTCGCCATGAAGGCGGTGTTCGCCGAGGCCGGGCTCCCCCAGGTCGCCTACCGGGGCGTGACGCGGCACCGCTGGCGCACGCAGCGCGCGGCGGTGGAGGCAGAGCTCGACGGGCTCGGCTGGCCTGCGTTCGTCAAACCCGCCAACCTCGGCTCCTCCATCGGCATCGTGCGCGTCGCGAACGCCGCCGAGCGCGAGGCCGCGGTCGAGGGGGCGTTCGCGCACGACCGCCGCGTGATCGTCGAGGCCGCGGCGGAGGGGGCCCGCGAGCTCGAGGTGGCGGTCGTGGGTCTCGACGACCCGCGCACCAGCGTCGTGGGTGAGATTCACACCGAGTCGCCCTTCTACGACTACGCGGCCAAGTACACGCCGGGGGCCGCGCGCCTCGACGTCCCCGCGGAGCTACCGGCCGCGGTGGCGGACGCGTGCCGGGCGTACGCCCGACGGGCGTTCCTGGCGATCGACGGAGCCGGACTGGCGCGCGTCGACCTCTTCTGGCAACCCGCACGCGACGCACTGTGGGTCAACGAGATCAACACGATGCCCGGCTTCACGGAGACGTCGATGTTCCCACGCCTGTGGGCCGCCAGCGGGCTCGCCTACCCCGACCTCGCCCTGCACCTCGTCGAGCTCGCGCGGACGGCGCGCTGAACGGCGGCGGCACCCGGCGGGTGGCACGCGCTATCATCCCGTGTCGGAGGTGAGACCGCCCCCCACGGCCGGGACAACCCACGCGCGGGCGCCATCGGTGCCCAACCCGCCGGCGACGCCAGCCGCGTCCCGTCGCGAGGAGCGGTGTGGTCCGCGACGGAGGATGCGCCGCAGCCCGGCCTCACCGACGACGAGCTGGTCGCCACCGTGTTCGAGCCCGAGCCCGGATCGGCGGAGGACCCCGGGGCGGGCGACGCCGCCGAACGGATGGCCGCCGACGGTGACGCCGCGACGGCGGGCCCACGACCACTCACCAACCTCGGCGCCGCCCGCGTCCTCATCCTCAACGCCAGCTACGAGCCGCTGCACGTGTGCTCGGTCAAGCGCGCCATCACGCTGCTCATGCAGGACGTGGCCGAACGCGTGCTCGACGGCGACCGGGTGCTGCGGACGCCGACGCTGGTGGTCCCCGTCCCCAGCGTCATCCGGCTGCGGCGCTACGTGCGCCGGCCGCACCGCCAGCGGGTGGCCTTCAACCGCAAGAACGTGTTCCGGCGCGACGACCACAGCTGCCAGTACTGCGGTGCGCGTGGCCACGACCTCACCCTCGACCACGTGCTGCCGCGATCGCGCGGCGGGCCGACGACGTGGGAGAACGTGGTGGCCTGCTGTCGCCGCTGCAACGCCAGCAAGCGCGACCGCACGCCGGACGAGGCCCGCATGGTCCTGCGCCGGCGGCCGCGGGCGCCGACGTTCATGTTCACGTCGGCGTACGGCGTGCTGCCCGACGTCGACCCGGCGTGGGAGGCGTACCTGCCCCGCGGCCGCTGAGGCGTCGGGCCCGCGGCCCGCGCCTCAGCGTCGCGGCTCGGCGAACAGGCGCGACAGCAGGGCGCTGAAGATCGACAGGACCAGCGCACCGAGAACGGCGGAGCCGAAGCCGGCCAGCTGCAGCGGCGACACCGCCGCGGCCACGGCCAGCGCCAGGCCGTTGACGACCAACAGGAACAGGCCGAAGGTCAGCAGCGTCACCGGCAGCGTGAGCAACACCATGACCGGCCGCACCACGGCGTTGACGAGACCCACGACGAGCGCCGCGATCAACAAAGGTCCCAGACCGCCGGACGCGATGGTCACACCAGGAAGCAACTGAACGGTCAACCACAGGGCGGCGGCGTTGAGGGCCCAACGAATCAGCAGGTTCATGCCGATCACCTTAGCGCAGGGGGTCGCCCGTCGGGTCGGGGCCCCCGGGGCGGGTCGGTCCGCAGCTTCAGGCCGGCAGGCGTCGAAGGACCGGACGCGCGTCGCCGACCTCGAAGCCGATCGAGCGCATGATCGCCACGAGCTTGGTGTCCGTCGTCGAGAACTCCGCCCGCAGGCGACCGACCGGACTCTCGGCCGCGAGCTCGTGGAGCAGGGTGAGCAGCAGCCGCCGCAGCATCTCGGTGGAGCCCCGATGCGTCCTGGCGACGCCGACCGCGGTGAGCGCCAGTTCACCGTCCACCCCGCCCCGCCGACGACCCGCCAGGGCGTACCCGACCGGCGGCTGGTCCAGCGTCTCGTAGGCGAGGAACCACAGGTCGGGTGTGAACCGTCCGTGGGCCCGCTTCAGCCACGCCCAGCGCCCCTCCCGCAGGCCGATCCCCTCCGCCTCGGCGACGAACGCGCGGAACGCGGCATCGGCGTCCAGGCGCCAGCCCTCGAGCACCAGGGGCCGGCCGAGTGGTGGCGTCTCCGCCAACTCGAAGCCCAGCGAACGCAGCCCGTCTGGCTCGAATCCCAGCGGCGCCAGCGCGACGCCGAGCATCGCGGCGCGTTCCGGCGCGAGGGCCGAGAGGTCGAGTTCGACGGCCTCGTGCGGCTGCCGCCGCAACAACTCGCCCACGAGCTCGGCGAACGGCGTCGGGTCGTCGCCGTCGTGCCACGGCTGGGCGAGCCGCAGCGTCGGGTCGTCGAGATCCGGGTCCGGCGGCCACGCGACCACGCCTGCCATGGGCGCCTCGGTGGCGCTCGGCGCAGACTCGAGCACCCAGGCCCGCGACGCGTCACGACGGACGTCGCGCAGGCGCGCCACGCTGCGTTGGGCCAGGCCCCACGGGTCGCGATGCCCGAGGTAGGCGAATGCCCGCGTGAGGAACCAGGGGAGCTCGTCGGGGGTCAGCGGGCGGATCAAGGTGCCGCATGCTACCGCCGCCCGGTATCCTGAACGGCGTGCCACGACCCCGCATCATTGGCGGCTCGGCCCGCGGCCGGCCGCTCGCGACCCCGCGCAAGGGAACGCGCCCGACGCCCTCGCGCGTGCGTGAAGCGCTGTTCGACATGCTGGCGTTCACCGCACGCGGCACCTTCCTCGATCTCTACGCCGGCTCGGGGGCACTGGGGCTCGAGGCGGCATCGCGCGGCTGGCGCGCGATCTGCGTCGACCGCTCCCGCGAAGCCACCGAGGTCGTGCGCCGCAACGCCCGATCGCTCGGCTTGGACGTCGACGCGCGCCTCGGTGACGCGATCGGCACCGCCCGCGCGCTGCGCGGCCGGGTAGACGTGTGCAGCGCCTCGCCGCCCTACCCGGACGATCTCCCCGCCATCTTCCAGGCGATCCTCGACAGCGGCTGCGTGCGCCCGGGTGGGCTCTACGTCCTGCAGCACCCCAGCGGCATGGCGCCCGCGCTCTTGCTCGCAGGCGCGCCGGCTGCGGCGGAAGTGCGCCGCTACGGGTCGAACGCCCTGACGATCGTGCGCGTGCCGCACGCCGAGCGACCGCGGGGCGGCTGACGGGGCCTGCGGCGGCGCCGTGCTAAACTCGCGCGTCGCGCCCGGGCCTTCTGCTGCCCCACCGGGTCCCTCCGAGGGGCGACCCCGCTGCCAGGCGCCCACGTCGGCCGGCCTGACGCCCGCCGCCAGCGAAGGGGTTCCTCCGATGTTCGGATTCATCCAGAAAATGTTCGACCAGAACGACCGCGAGGTCGGTCGCCTCGACAACGAGGTCGTGCGCCGCACGACTGACCTCGAGCAGCGCGCCGCCGAGACGCCCGACCTGCCGGCCGCGTTCGCCGAGTTGCGGCGCAGGCACCAGGGCGGCGAGGAGACGCTGGACGCACTGATGCCCGAGGCGTTCGCCCTCGCTCGCGAGTCGGCGAAGCGTCACCTCGGCCTGCGCCACTACGACGTCCAGCTGGTGGGCGGTGCCGCGCTCCACTACGGCAAGATCGCCGAGATGAAGACCGGCGAGGGCAAGACGCTGGTCGCCACCCTCGCCCTGGCGCTCAACGCCCTGACCGGCAAGGGTAGCCACCTGGTCACCACCAACGACTACCTGGCACGCACCGGCGCGGAGTGGATGGGCCCGATCTACCGCGGCCTGGGGCTGACGGTCGGGGTCATCGAGCACGGCTCCGACGCCGCCGCCCGCCGCGCCGCCTACCGCTGCGACGTCACCTACATCACCAACAGCGAGCTCGGCTTCGACTACCTGCGCGACAACATGGCCTTCCGGCCCGATCAGCTGGTGCTGCGCGAGGACACCCCGCTGCACTACGCGATCATCGACGAGGTCGACTCGATCCTCATCGACGAGGCGCGCACGCCGCTGATCATCTCCGGCCCGGCCGAGCTGGCGACGGACAAGTACTACGTCATGGCCAAGCTCGCGACCCGGCTGCAACGCGGCGAGTCCCCGGAGAACAAGGAGACGCCGCCCACCGGCGACTACACGACCGACGAGAAGACCAAGGACATCCACCTCACCGAGCAGGGCATCGCCAAGGCCGAGGAGACGCTGGGCGTCGAGGACATCTTCGGCACCGCCAACATGGAGTACGGCCACATGCTGCGCCAAGCCCTGCGGGCGAAGGAGCACTACCGGCTCGATCAGCAGTACGTCAAGGACGACGCCGGCCAGATCGTGATCGTCGACGAGTTCACCGGCCGCCTCATGCCAGGGCGCCGCTTCGGCGAGGGCCTGCACCAGGCCATCGAGGCCAAGGAGGGCGTGAAGATCGAGCGCGAGAACCAGACGCTCGCCACCGTCACCTACCAGAACTTCTTCAAGCTCTACGACAAGATCGCGGGCATGACGGGCACCGCCAAGACCGAGGAGAAGGAGTTCCAGGAGATCTACCGCTCCGACGTCCTGGTCATCCCAACCAACAAGCCGATGATCCGCAAGGACCACGAGGACGTCGTCTTCCGCACGCAGGACGGCAAGTACGGCGCCGTCGTCGAGGAGATCGTCGAGGTCCACGCGACGGGGCAGCCGATCCTGGTCGGCACCGTGACGATCGAGGCCTCCGAGCGGCTGTCGAAGATGCTCATGCGCAAGGGCGTCAAGCACCAGGTCCTCAACGCCAAGCAGCACCAGCGCGAGGCCGAGATCGTCTCCCAGGCGGGCCGCATCGGCGCCGTCACCATCTCGACGAACATGGCCGGTCGCGGCACCGACATCGTGCTCGGCGGCAACCCCGAGGCGCTGGCGCGCCAGCTCCTCGAGCGCGAGGGCTTCGACCGCTACGACTCCGACACCGAGCTCTTCATCAAGGCGATCATGCTGCACCGCGAGGACGAGGCCCGCGACCACGCGCGGCGGCTCGAGGGGCTGCCGGACGGCATCTTCCAGCGCATCGTGCAGCTGCGCGACGAGGCCGAGCGGGACCACGTGAAGGTGGTCGAGTTCGGCGGCCTGCACATCATCGGGACCGAGCGCCACGAGTCGCGCCGCATCGACAACCAGCTGCGCGGCCGCGCCGGACGCCAGGGCGACCCCGGCAGCAGCCGCTTCTACGTGTCCTTCGAGGACGACCTCATGCGCCTCTTCGCCAGCGAGCGGGTGCTGGGCATGATGGACCGCCTCGGCATGGACGACAGCGCACCGATCGAGGCGAAGATGGTCACCGGCGCCATCGAGCGCGCCCAGAAGCGCGTCGAAGACCGCAACTTCGGCATCCGCAAGCAGCTCCTGGACTTCGACAACGTCATGAGCAAGCAGCGCGAGGTCATCTACCTGCAGCGCCGCGAGATCCTGCTCGGCAACGACATCTCCGACGACGTGCAGGACATGATCGCCGAGTACGTCGACGCCCAGGTCCAGCGCCAGCTGAACCCCGAGCTCGAGCCGGAGGAGCGCGACGTCCCCGCCCTCCGGACGGCGGTTCTCGAGGCCGTGCCGCAGATCGAGGACTTCGACTTCGAGGCCCTGCGCGAGACGGACCCCGACGAGGCGACCCAGGCCCTCGTACCCGCGATCGAGGCCGCGTACGGCGCCCGTGAGACCGAGCTCGGCGCGCCGCTGCTGCGCGAGCTCGAGCGCTTCATCGTGTTGCAGGTGGTCGACCAGCACTGGAAGGAGCAGCTCCACGCGATGGACGTGCTGCGCCAGGGCATCGGCCTGCGCGGTTACGGCCAGCGCAACCCGCTGCAGGAGTATGCCTTCGAGGCCTTCAACCTCTTCGAGGAGATGAAGTCGACCATCCGGCTGAACGTCGCGAAGCTGCTCTTCCGGGTCCAGGTGCAGACCGACCAGCGCCTGGAGCGTCGGCAGGCGAACCGCCCCGTCACCTTCGACGCCGGCGGCGGTGTCTCCGCCCTCGCCGCGGCCGCCGGTCGCCCGCCCGCCGCGGGCGCCACCAAGACCGCGCCGATCACGGTCGAGGAGAAGGTCGGCCGAAACGACCCCTGCCCGTGCGGGTCGGGCAAGAAGTACAAGCATTGCCATGGGCGTGTCTGACGACCTCCGGTCGTCAGACCTGGCGGATCCACTGCGCGGATCTGCCGTGCCTGACGCGCTAGGCGCACCACAGCCGGGGGCGACGCCGGCGGATCACGCCGCCCCGGCAGGTGACCGCCCCCCGGGCTTCGCCGGCCGCCTCCACGAGCGCATCGAACGCCTCGACACGCGCGTCTGCCTCGGCATCGACCCGCGGCCCAGGGCGCACCCGTGGACCGATCCGGCGGCCCACGGCCACGACCCGGCGCGCGTCGGCCGCGCGGTGGCGGCCTACGCCCGCGAGATCCTCGACGCGACGCACGATCTCGTCGCCTGCGTGAAGCCGCAGAGCGCCTTCTTCGAGGCGCTCGGCATCCCCGGCCTCATCGCGCTCGCCCAGGTGATCGCCGACGCCCGGTCGCGCGGGATCCCGGTGATCCTCGACGCCAAACGCGGCGACATCGGCAGCACCGCCGAGGCCTACGCGGCCGCCTACCTGGCGGACGGTGTCTTCGCCGCCGACGCCCTGACCGTCAACCCCTACCTAGGGCTCGACACCCTCGAGCCCTTCCTGGCCGCGGCCGCGGCCGGCGGCCGCGGGGTGTTCGTGCTGCTCAAGACCTCGAACCCCGGCAGCGGCGACCTGCAGGACGTCGTGACCGCTTCCGGCGAGCGCTTGCACGAGCACTTGGCCGACGCGCTGGCGCGCCGCCACGCCGGCATGGCACGCGATGCGGACGGGTACGGTCCGATCGGTGCCGTCGTCGGCGCGACCTACCCGCGCGAGCTGACCGCGGCGCGCGCGCGGCTGCCCGGGTCGATCCTGCTGGTGCCCGGGTACGGCGCCCAGGGGGGCACGGCGCAGGACGTGGTCGGCGCCTTCGACGCACGGGGACTCGGTGCGGTGGTCAACGCCAGCCGCTCGCTCTTCTACCCCACCCGCGGCGACGACGTCGGCGCGGCCGCGCGGACCGCCGCCGCCGCCATGCGCGAAGACCTCAACGAAGCGCTGGCCCGCGGGGAGGGCTGACCGCACGAGGACTCCACGCGCGCGGAACCACGGCGTCATCCCTTCTAGACGGTGTCAGCGTGGTGTGACGAGCACCCGCGTGAGGCCGAGAGGCGACAGGTTGGTCCGCACGAAGGGCAGCAGCCGCGCGAAGGTCAGGACGGGCGCGGGATCGCCGACGAAGACCGCGGCGTAGGCGTCGAGGGACGCCACGAGCGGGTGGCCGAAGGCGAACACGTCGACCTCCTCGCCCCGCGGCACCTCGACCGGCCAGGCGCCGGGCAGGTCGGGCTCGCTGCCGACGATGAACATGCGGGCCCGGTTCTCGGCGAGGAACAGGTCGCGCGCCACCGGCGCGCTGGCGGCCACGAAATCGCGCACGGCGAACGCGCAGGTGTCGAGGCGCCGGGCCATGCCACCCAGGTTGGCGTCGACCCGGTCGTCGTCCGGGTCGAGCCGGAAGACGATCAGGCGCGGGTACGACGACCAGTTCCAGACCATGCCGAGGAAGGCGAGGCGCTGCCGGTCCTCGGGCGTCCACGCGATCAGCGCCACCGGACGAACGGCACGCCCGACCCGGTCGACGAGCTCGTCGAGATCACGCGCGACCGCCACGGGATCGCCCGGGTCGCCCGCCCGCACGGGGGGCGCCCCGTACCAACCCGCGACCTCGTCGAGCGCCGCCTGCCACACCTCGGGCGCCATCGGGTCGACCGCCGCGCCGCGGGCGATTACGCGGCGCTCGCGCAGGTACAGCAGGTCCCCGTAGTCGGGGTGCTCCGCGGGGAGCTCGAGCCGCGCCGTGATGAGCAGCCGAGGCATGGCCGGTTCGAGCAACCGCACCGTGGCCGCCAGGCCCGCGATGGGCCCGTCGGGCAGGGGGCACGAGGCGAGGGCCGTGCCCGCGCCACCCAAGACCGTGGCCGCGAGCCAGGTGACGATGGCTCGTCCCACGATCACGGCGGCTGCGCAGAAGACGTCAGGGCGCCGTGACCTGGAGGAAGTACCCCGAGGTCGCCGACGGTCCGGCGCGGTTCGACCCAGAGTAGACGCGGAAGCGGTCGTCGGGGTACAGATTCGTCGTCAAGCCACCGAGGGTCCCCTCGACCGTGATGCCGCCGTCGAACGTCAGGCGCAAGTCGAGAGCGGTGTCGAGGACCGTGAACTCGAGCACGCGGTCGGCGGCCCCCGTGTAGCGGAACCAGTCCTCGTCGCCGAGCCACTCGATCGCCCCGCTGTGGCTGCCGATGCCCGGGATCACCGTCGCGGTCGACATGGTGTCGTTGCCTGCAGCACCCCGGTCGTTGAGGTCGTTCGCGTCGAAGGTGTAGGCGTAGAAGTCGAAGCTCTTCGCGCTGGACGTGAGGTTCTCGACCTCCACGAGGTACGCGCCGGCGCTCGGGCGGACGGCGGCACAGGGGCCGAGGCACGAGTACTGCACGTCGATGGACGCTGGGGCCAGCGAGGACGCCTGGGCGGCCACAGCCCCTCGGCTCAGCCCGCCCGTGAAGTAGTCGGGCGTCTCCGACACGGCGAGGGTGGATCCACCGAGCGTCAGCAGCCGGACGCGCAGGCCGCTGCCCACGGCTTCGGCATAGAGGAGGTCGCGGTCCCCGGCGACGTTGACCCGGTAGGTGCGGGCGTCGAACGCGCCGACCGACGACGACAGCAGCTGGGAAGGCGATGTCGTGTCCTGCGCCGTCACGGTGGCGTCGATCGGCGATGTCGCCACGTCACCGATCGTGACCGCATAGCCCGACGTCGACGACGGTCCGGCCCGCCCTGCCCCGGGGCGCACGCGGAAGCGCTCGCCCGGGTAGACGACGTCCGCGTCGCCATCCTCCAGCGTCGGACCGCCGCCGTCGATCTGCAGCTCCAGGCCGAGCGCCGCGTCGAACACGTCGAAGAGCAGCTCGCGCACCTCGCTGCCGGTGTAACGGAACCAGTCCTCGTCGTCCAGGGTCTCGATGGCGCCCTGGAGGACCACCGCGCCACCGAACGCGACCGCGTCGTCGTCGCGGTCGTTGGGCTCGTTCTCGTCACTGAACGGCATCGTGTACCCGTACAGGTCGAAGGTCCGGGGGCTGCTGGCGGTGTTCTCGATCTTGATCAGGTAGCTGTTGGCGGTCGCGCGGACGGCGACGCACGGTCCCAGGCAGGCGAACTGCGCCGAGATCGACCTGGCGCCGAGCGCGTCGGGCTCGGACGCCCCCGCATCGTTCAAGCCCAGGTTGGCGAAGCTCGAGGCGAAGAACGCGGGCGAGTCGGAGATGGCACGCGTGAACCCGAGTTCGCTGACCAGCGAGATCTCCAGGCCGCTGCTGGCGCCGCTGGCGAACACCTCGGCAACCAGCAGATCGCGGCGGGCCGAGGGCATCTCGACGCGGTAGTAGATCGTGCGCCCCTCGCGCAGGGCGATGCTCTCGACGCGTGGCGTCGGGTTGCCTCCGGGCCAGTCGACGACCTGAGCCGTGACGGTGGCCTCGATCGTCGGGTCGAACGGCGTGAACGTGCACGCGGCGAGCACGAGCATGGCGAGCGCCACGGTCGCGAGCCGCCAGGAACGACGAAGCATGGTCGACCTCCTCGACCCCCACTCTAGTCGCGGGGCCAGCGGGAGGGGTGGGCCCGGGTCACCGGACCCTTCACGCGCGCTTCACTCCAGGACGAGCAGATACGGGTACAGGTCGGGGCTACCGCCGTGCACCTCGAGCTCGAGATCCGGGTGCGCCTCGGCGATCCGCTCCGCCAATGCCTGGGCGGCCTCCTCGCCGACGGCGGGGGCATAGAACAGGCTGCCGATGTCGACGTCGTCCGCCACGTCGGCCAGCATGGCCAACAGGCAGTCCTCGGCCGTGTCCGCCGTATGCGTGAGGACCGTGTCCAGCAGGCCGATGAACGACCCCTCGCGGACCTCGACGTCGTCGATCGTGGCGTCGCGACTGGCGGTGGTGACCTCGAGCGTGCGCGCGCCCTCCACGGCCCGCTCCATGCCCGGCAGCAGCGCATCGGCGTCCTGATCCTCCGAGAAGAGCACGGCGGCCGCCAGACCCTGACCGATCGTGCGCGTCGGCAGCACGAGGACGCGCTTGTCCGGCACGAGCTCGTCGACACGTCGGGCCGCCATGACGATGTTCTTGTTGTTCGGCATGACGATGACGTCGGAGGCGCCGAGCGACCGGACGGCGTCGGCGATGTCCTGCACCGATGGGTTGTTCGTCTGCCCGCCGCCGACCACGCGCGCGCCGAGGCTGCGGAACGCCTTCGTCAGGCCGTAACCGTTGGAGACGGCCACCAGCCCGGTCTTGGGCGGTTCCGCCGCGCCCATGTCGACGTCCGCGAGGATCTCGGAGTGCTGCTCCGACATGTCCTCGACCTTGGAGCGGACCATGTTGCCGTACCCGGCGACCAGCGCGAGCAGTTTCTCGGGCTCCTCGGTGTGGATGTGGCCCTTGACGAAGCCCTCGGCGCCCACCACCAGCAGCGAGTCGCCGAACGGCGCCACCGCGTCCTGGATCTCGCGCGTCTCGACGCCGACACCGGAGAGCAAGAACTCGGTGCAGAAGCCGAATGCCTCCTCCTCGAATTGCTGCTGCGCGCGCTGCGTGACCTTGGGCGGCGGGGGCAGTGCAGCCCCCTCGAAGGCGGCGATGACGCCCTCGATCATCCGCAGGAACCCGAGCCCACCGGCGTCGACCACGCCCGCCTGCTTCAGGATCGGCAGCTGTTCGGGGGTGCGCTCCAGCGAGGCGTGCCCCGCCACCAGGGCGCGCTGCAGCAGGGCCACGGGCGCCTCGTCGGGCAACGGCTCCGCGACCGCCTCGGCGGCTTCCCGCACCACGGTCAGGATCGTGCCCTCGACCGGCTTCATCACGGCGGCGTAGGCCGTCTTGGTCGCGCCCCCGAGGGCCTTGGCGACGGTTGCCGTGTCGAGCTGGGCGTGGCCCTTGACCCCCTCGGCGAAACCCTTGAGGACCTGCGAGAGGATGACGCCGGAGTTGCCGCGGGCACCGAGCAGCGATCCGTACGCCAGCGCATGGGCCACGTCCGCCATCGCTTCGGGAGCATCGTCGATCAGCTGCCGCCGCACGGACTGCAGGGTCAGGTGCATGTTCGTGCCGGTATCCCCGTCGGGCACCGGGTACACGTTGAGCGCGTTGACCTCGTCGATGAACACGCCGAGGTAGTCCGTCGCGTAGACGAAGGCGTCCGCGAGCGCGCCCGGCGAGATCTCGGCGGCGGTCGGCCCGGCAGCAGCAGCGCGGGCCGCGGCGCTCTCAGCCACGACTGACCCCGGCGACGTGCACCTTGACGTCGGCCACCTCGATCCCGGCGTAGGTCCGGGCGGCGTAGCGCACGCGCTCGACGACCGACTCCGCGACGGCAGGGATGTTGACGCCGTACGCCACGACCACGTGCAGCACGATGCAGTTGGCCAGCCCCTCGGCGTCGCGTTCGATCTCGACGCCCTCGTCGACCTGGGACACGCCCAGGATCCGCCGCAGGCCCTCGCTGAGGCTGGCGGGCGCCATCCCGACGACGCCGGGCACCTCGTGCGCGGCGAGGCCGATCACGGTCGCCAGGGCATCGTCGGCGACCTCGACGTGGTCGACCTGCGACGGCCTCCGGACGGACTTCCTGCGCGAGCGGCGCTTGCGCTCGGGGGGTGGCGGCGCGGCCGCCTCGGGTGCGGCTGGGACGTCGTGGGCGGGCGTGTCGTCTGAACCGGGGCCTGCGTCGGCGGGTCGGCGGCCACGCGAGGCATCGGCCTTTCGTCGGGTCATCGGGGTCCTCCTCGGCCTTGCGTCATGCTAACCCGGCTTCGCTCCCCATCGGCGGCTCACGGCGTCGTCGGCGCCAGCGGATCCCACGGCTCGACGTCGAGCCGCGCGGCCACGACGTCCAGGCCCGCCTCGCGCACGGCGGCCTCCGCCTGAGCCAACACCCCGGCCAGGCGGTCACGGTCGGCGTCGACCGCCACCACGGCGAGGCGCTCCCAGCCATGGGCGTCGAGGCCCGCGACCCGCGCGACGGAGAGCGAGTAGCCGCGCCGCCAGCGCTCCAGGAGCGGCAACATCAGCGCCCGCTTCTCCTTGAGGCTGCGGGCCCAGGGGCAACCGACCTCGACCTGCAGCACCCCGACCCAGGGAACGGCCCCGCGGGCACGGGCGGCGGCGCCACCGCCGCGGGCACGCGCGTTCACCCCATGCCCGCGACGAAACCCAGTCGCCGCAACGCCCGGATGAGGTCCATCACCGTGACCTCGCCGCCGTCGTACTCCACCATCACCTGACCCTCTCCGGCCGCCGCGGCGTCGATGACGCCGGGCACCGCGCGCAGCGCCGCCAGCGTCTTGACGCGGGCGGGCTCGTTGTCGAGCCCGCGGATGGTCAGCAGGGCGCGGTCGGGGCTCATGCCGCGCCACCGTCCGTCGCCGCTGCCGGGTTCGTGTGCGACCCCGGGTGCGCACGCGAACCCAGGACCCGCTCGAAGCGCCGCGTCGGGCGTTCGCTCCAGCTCGCGGCCGACAGCAGCGCCGCCAACGCCGCGTCGGCCGCGGGAACCTCGGCCGCCAGGTCGTAGACGGCCGCGTCGTAGGCGCTCTTGACGACCGCCTCGGCCAACGCCCGCCGCGCCTCGGGCGATCCGATGAGACGCGATACGCGCACGGTGGGTCGAACGCCGTCCCACACGGCCTGGGCCAGCACGACGCCCTGCGGCCGTCCGCCCGCCTCCGCCACGAACGCGTGGCCGGTTCGGGCGAAGAAGCCGAGGGACGCGGCCTCGACGGCCGGCTCGACGGCCATCTCGCGGGCATACGCGGCATCGAGGGGCTCCAGTTCGGCCAGGTCGTCGACGGCGACGGGGCGCAGCGACAGGCTCATGGCGCCATCGTACGCGCCGGCACCCCGGGGGCCCGCGCCCTCGTCACGGCTTCGGAGCGGGCCGCGTCCCACGCCAGGTACCCGGCCTCCACGAAGTACAGGCCCTGGGCACCGACGTTGGGCCCGGCCCGCTTGCGGTCGCGCGCGGCGAGCACGGCGACGACGTCATCGGGCATGAGCTTCCCTTTCCCCACCCACAGCAGCGTGCCCACGATCGTGCGCACCATGTGGCGCAGGAAACCATCCCCGGCGAGGTGGAGGCGCAGCTCGGCCCCCTCCACCCGCAGGTCGCAGAGGTGCAACGTGCGGACCGGGGTGCGGGTCTCCTGGGTGGCGAACGAGCTGAAATCGTGCGTCCCCTCCAGGTGGCGCGCCGCACGCTGCATGGCGGCGACGTCGACGTGCCGGAACACCGGCTGCACCCGCCGGCGCTCGAGGGCGAGCCCCCGTGGGTCGTCGCGCACGACCCGCAGGCGGTAGAGGTAGCGCCGATAGCGGCAGTCGAACTGCGCCTCGAAGTCGTCGGGGACGGTGGCGGCGTCCAGCACGACGACGTCGCGTGGGAGGTGCGCGTTGAGTGCCAGGCGCAGCTTCTCGTCCGGCATGCCCGCCTCGGTGTCCACGTGGGCGACCATGCCCAGCGCGTGGACGCCGGCGTCGGTCCGGCCGGCGGCGTGCACGGGCCCGTGGCGCCCCGGCAGGGCCGCGAAGGCGTCCTGCACCGCGCCCTGAACCGTCCGTTCGCCGGTCGGCTGCCATTGCCAGCCGGCGAAGCCGGTGCCGTCGAACTCGAGCGTCAGGCGCACGCGCCGCACGTGCTCAGACCCGGGAGCGACGCGCGGGAACCAGCCCGAGCGCCGCACCGATGAACGGCGCGACGATCGTGACCGACGCCGCCAGCCCGAAGTACCGCAGGAAGCCACCGATCGGGTCGCGCTTGACCTCCTCGGGCAGCAGCTGGCTGCTGGCGACGAGCACCGTGAAGGCCAGCACCAGGCCGACCCCCGCCACGGCGATGCGCCCCCACAGTGGACCATCGGTGCGGTGGGGAACCAGCATCGGGCCGACCACCAGGGCCGCCAGGGCGCCCATGAGCATGTCGGACTCGGGGGTCGGGGCAAGCAGGTGGAGCGCGAACGGCCCGGCCACGCCGACGAGCAGAAGGAGCCAGGCGGGTGGCGTGAGCTCGGCCCGCACGACGACGACCGCCAGGGCGACCATCAGTGCCCCCAGGGCCAGGCCACCCAAGATGTCGAGCGGCACGTGCACCCCGAGGTACATGCGGCTGAAGGCCACGAGGACGACGATCAGCGCGGCCACCACCGTGAACCAGCGGCGGCGGGCCAACAGCGCGGCCAGGCCCCAGAACGTCAGGCTGCTCTGGGCGTGGCCCGAAGGGAAGCCGGGGCCGAGGGCGCCGGCCAGGGCGCGCTCGGTCCGCACGACGTCCGGGTCGAGCTCGAAGGGCCGGGGCGTGTCGAACCACCCTTTGGCGACCTGGTTGAGCATGAAACTGAGCATGAGCGTGATCCCGAGGTTGCGGCCGGCGCGGGCGTCGATCGCCAGGTAGGTGACCACCATCAGCGCGATGTACGCCTGCTCGGAGCCGAGGTCGGTGATCCACGTCATCAGCGTGTCCAGCCACGGCGTGGCGATGCTCTGGATCAGTTGGATCGTCTCCACGATGCGGACCTCCACCACCCGCGCGCGGGCGCGCACGCGGCGCCTCGCCGATGCGTGCGGGGCGCGTGCCTGACTCGCGGCATCGTAACCCCC
>Ga0180429_10001357_pt1 | contig 20930 bp, 16 predicted proteins | sample SS_ome_FD_132428 | JGI IMG/M metagenome (GOLD analysis project Ga0180429, IMG submission 132428) | Hypersaline lake sediment archaeal communities from the Salton Sea, California, USA - SS_1_S_1 metaG | ecosystem: Environmental > Aquatic > Non-marine Saline and Alkaline > Hypersaline > Sediment ...
GCGCCTTTTTTAACGCCCTCGGCCTGATCGCCGAGGAGACGCAGAATCACAAGATGCGCGAGATCATCAAGGATCTCCAGACCCAGATCGGGGGGGGGTGCAGCATGCGCGACGCCTGTGCGCGCCACCCCGATATCTTTTCCGAGTTCTTCATCGGCATGATCGAGAGTGCCGAAACGGGCGGGAAGCTCAACAGTGTGCTCGACCAGGTGGCCGATCATCTCGAGAAGCAGGCGGAGCTCAAGCAGAAGATCATCCAGGCCTTCGCCTATCCGGTCATCGTTGTCGTGCTCTGCATTTTGGTGGTGAGTTTTCTCGTGCTCTTCATCGTTCCCGTCTTCGCCGATGCCTACAAAAAACTCGGAGTCGCTCTGCCCGGGCCGACGCAGGCTCTCATCGGGATGAGCAATTTCATGCGCGATTACTGGTGGGCGCTCTTTGGCGGCCTCGCCGCCGTGGTGATCTTCTGGATCAAGTTTCGCAAAACCGAGAAGGCGGCGCAGATGATGGGCCGGCTCAAGGAGAAAGCACCCATTTTCGGGCCCCTGAACCGGAAAATCGCCGTCTGCCGCTTTCTGAAAAACTTCGCCATCATGATGGGGAGCGGAATTCCTATTCAGCAATCGGTCACGATTGCCGAAGGAATAGCAAAAAGCCCCGTCATCGACCGGGCGGCCGCACTGATCAAGGACGGCGTCAACGCCGGTAAGTCTCTCCTCGAGCCGCTCAGGGAAAGTGGGGCCTTTCCTCCCATGGTCACCGGAATGGCGGCGGCCGGGGAGTCCTCCGGCGCCATGCCGGAGATGTTCGCAAAAAGCGCCGAATATCTCGAAAAGGACATAGAACGGTCCTTGAAAAAAATGCTCGTGAAACTCGAACCGATTATGACCGTGGGCCTGGCGGCGATCGTGGGATTCATCCTGCTCGCCGTCTACTTGCCCATGTTCGATGTGATGAAAACCGTGAGGCACTGAGAAGGAACTCAGTTGAAGCATCCTTCGATGGTTGGACAATTTTTCTTTGGAGGAACAGGAATGTTCAAGAGGAACAAGAGAGGTTTCACACTTGTCGAGCTGCTGCTGGTCGTGCTGATTCTCGGAGCGCTGGGCGCAATCGCCATCCCCAGGATGGTGGCGACCTCGTCGGGAGCCAAGGCCGAGGCGTGCAACACCAATGTGGACCTGATCAACAGCCAGATCGAAACCTATCTGGTGCAGACCGGAACGGCCGCTTCGGCGTTTAACGCGACCAAGCTCACCGCTCTGCTGGCTAACACGGCCTATTTTCCCGATGGTGCTCCCGTTTGCCCCTTTGGGACGGCCTATGCGCTGAATACGACGACGAAGCACGTCAACGCGCACAGCCATTAGCTCGCAGTGAGGTTGTGCGCGTGGCACCTCAACGAGGTGCACAAGCTGGGTTTGAAGGGGAACGTGTAGCAGTTCTCGAAGGGAGCTGCTGCACGTGAACCCGCCCATGGGGCATTCGGCCCAAATTCGTCTGGTGTTCCGCCAGAAACCGGTATGGCCCGGCACGGGGGACTCTGGTTGCAGAGCCCCGCGCTTTCGGGCAGCGACGTTCACGCGGTGAATTTTCGCGCGTTGAATTCTCGCACTGAAAAGGTATCCGAAAATGAGAGCGAGAGAGCCGGAAAGCCACGGGTTCAGCACGGTCGAGCTGCTGCTCGCCGTCACGCTCATCGCCGTGATCACGGTGATCGCCGTTCCCCGCTTCGGGGGAGATGGCCTCGGGTCGGTTTCGGCCCGTTCGGCGGCCCGCGAAATCGCCGGCGACATGCGCCTCTGCCGCACCCTGGCGATCTCCGAGGCGAGCGGCAATCCCTCGGGGTACTCGATCCGGATGGACGGCAGTGCGCCCTACTCGGGTTACAGCCTCGTGAACCGCGGCTCGGGGGGGGTTGTGTGGACTAAGACCTTTCCCGACGGGGTCACGGCGAGCGGCAACAGCGAGTTCAGATTCGGTCCTTTGGGAAGCCTTATGGGCAGCAGCGGAACGGCGTTGACCGTCACGGGCGGCTCCAAGAGCTGCGTCCTGAATTTGACGGCCGCCAATGGCACCGTCCGGATCACGCAATGATCCGCTCGGATCAGGCGGTGAACCGCGCGTTGGGAGTGATGCAATGAAACAGCACAGACGGCGCGATTCGCAAGGGGGCTTCACCCTCGTCGAGGTTCTCGCCAGCATGATGCTCATCGCCATCGCTCTCGTTCCCGTTGTGAAGGCGCTCGCCAATGCGCAGGTTACCGGGACGCGGTCGCAGAGAGCCACCCAGGCGCTCTTCTACGCCGAACGGATGATGGAAGATGTGCGCGCCGAGCTCCTGGAAACGTTTAACACCGATGTGACAACGCTGTCGGGCGCGCTGCCCGACAATTTTGTTTGCGTCGTTTCGGGAACCAACGACGGCGCCCTGCTCAAGCTCGTGCGGGTCCAGGTCGGCTACGACGAGGACCGCGACGGCGGCCTCGATGCGGGAGAAATCACGGTCACACTCGATACCAAGGTGGCGCGCAAGCTATGAAAAAGGCGATGGAAAACCGAGGCGAAGGACGATCGAACAGAGGCGTGAGCCTTCTCGAGATGATCCTCGTCGTGACTCTCATCGCGGGACTCATGGCGTCCATCAGCCCCGCGATCCGTGTGGTCAACATGGGATGGCAATCGGGCGAGCAGCGTCTCGAGGTCGTCCAGAACGCGCGGATCGCCATGGACGACACGGTGCGCGCCCTCCGCCAGGCGCGCCGTGTGAGCGCCGTGAGCGACCCTGGCGCTTCAAACGGCTTCATCGAGTTCTACGACAAGGACGACGTCTTGCAGCGCGTCGACGTGGACGGTGCTTCGGGGCTTGCCCGGTTCGGTCCGGTGGGCGGACAGTCCCTTCTGGCCGGCCCGGTGAATGCCCTCGAGTTCACCTGCTTCGATTCTTCCAACACGGCGCTCGCCGCACCGGTGGCCGCACACGAAATCAGATCGGTGGCGATCGCCGTCACCGCCTCGGACGCGGGGAACCGGGTTCCCGACTACACGTTGCGGAGCAAGGTCTACATGCGCCGCGACGCGGCCGTGGCGATCAACGAGATCATGTACAACCCGCTCACCTTGTCCCAGAACACGCGGCACGAATGGGTCGAACTCTACAACCTCAGCGACCGGGCTTTCGATCTCAACGGGTGGACGCTCACCTCCCACACTAACAGGAACAATCCCGATGTCCTGTCGGGCGAATTGCGCTTCGGATCGGGCGAGACGCTCCTGCCCGTCGGCGGCCACGCGGTGATCACCAGCGCGAACACGCTCGTATACTTTGAGCTCTTGATCAACCGAGGCTTCGAAAGCAATCCCTTGATGGTCGCCTGGCCCAGATCGGGAGGGTGGAGCCGCAGCAACGGCGGCGCACAGGAGGGCAACCGGAAGCTGAGGCGCAACGGTTCCGGATGGGTTTACCAGACCACCTATCTTCCCTATTTCAGCAAGAGCGGCTTCTTTTCTTTCTGGGAGAGATCGCCGTCGGCGAATCCCGAGAACATGCGGCTCATCGTCGCCATCCGCAGCCTCGGTTGGTCTGTGCTCGAAACGGTCTACGACGGCCCCATGCATTCGGGCTGGACGCGCCACTACGTCGACCTGACGCCCTACAAGGGCCAGTTCGTGCGCGTTTGGGTCGAAACGGTCGGCGCAGGTAACTACTGGATCGACGATTTCTCCCTGAGCTGGTCGTTCGTCGACCAAAACGCGGTGAGGATGGCCGTCGACGACAACAGGATCGGCGGCGGGCTCAGGAACAACCGGGACACGATCACCATCTATCAGGGCAATCTCGCCATCGACAGCGTTCCCTACGACGACAACTGGGGGGGGGACGGGAATGCCCGTTCGCTGGAACGCAAGAGCCCCACGGGCGGCTCGGGCGATTCGGCCAACTGGACCCAGGGGCCGATCTTCGGCACCCCGGGCAGAAAGAACGACGCAACGCCATGATGACGCCATGCACTGAGACAATCAGAGAGCGGGGTCGATCGGACGAGCGGGGAGCGGTGCTCCTCATGATGGTCTTTCTCGTCGCCTTCTCCACCCTTTTCGTCGGCGCCCTCTTGCGCTCCCACACAACCGACCTGCAGATTGCCAGAAACCATATCGGTTCGATGAAGGCGCTCTTCGTGGCAGACGCCGGAATTGAGGATGCCATCGCCGAACTGCGCGCAAACTATAACTGGCAGGCCGGTTTCTCGAACAAGATATTTCCCGCCGGAAGCAGCAGCCACTATTCGGTCTCGGTGACCAACACCCATCCCAAGGTGGTGATCACGTCGGTCGGCACGGCCGAAGGTTTTGTGCGCACTATCGAAATAGAACTCAACATCGTGGAAACGACCGCCCCCTATCCGGTGCGGGTGATTTACTGGAAAGAAGTGTGATGATAAAGGTGAAACTGAAAAAAGCCCTCGGCGTCGACATCGGTGAAAAGTGGATCTCGGCGGTGGAGATCGTCTCCGATCGCGGACAGATCGAGATCCGCCGTTCGGGCACGGTGCCCACGCCGCCCGGGGCGGTCTCGCGCGGAACGGTGACCGATTCCAAGGAGATCGCCAAAGCGATCGAGACCCTATTCAAATCGAACCATATGTCGGGGCGGGGCCGGAAGGTGATCGCCTCACTGCCCGGTTCGTGCTGCGTGGCGAGGCTCACCGGCCTGCCCGCCGGCGGTCCGGTCGCGGTGAGGGAACACATTCAGGAGGAGATCAAGCGTTATGCCGTCTTTTCCGGCGAGAGTACGGTCAGCGATTTCGTGCTCACCGGACCGGCAGGCGCCGCCGGCGAGGGGCGGACCGCCTTCCTCGCCGCCGCGAAGGAAGAGTCGGCCGAACTTCTCGTGGAGACCCTGACCGGTGCGCGCATCGCGCCGAGCGCGATCGATATCACCCCCCTGGCTGCGGCGCGCGCATTGCACCAGGGCCCGCACTCTCCCGGCGCGCGTTCGGCAGTGGTCTACGCCCTGATGGAACACGATGCGGTGCACCTCATGGTTTTCAACAGCGCCGGCCTGCTCTTTTCGCACACCGCCCGTGAAGGGATCGACTTCTTCGATGGCTCTTCCCATACTGGCGACACGTCCAGCGCCGCCGACAGGATGGCGTCGATCGTCCGCACGGTTCTCAACTTTTACGACACCGAGATCGGCAATCTGAACGAGGTGGAAAAGGTGGTGGTCCTCTCCGACCGCGATCTGCCGCCGGGCGCCCGCGACGATCTCCGAAACGGTCTCGACGATGTGAAGGTCGCCTTCAGTTCCTCGTCAACCGCGATCGGTGACAGCGGCCTCTCCTCTCAGGGCGAGTTCGGCCCCACGAGTCTCTGCGCCATCGGCCTCGCATTGCGGGCCTTCGAAAACAAGCGCTTTCGCCTCGATCTGAGCCTCCTGCCGGCGGCGGCGGCCCGGGTCCAGGAGTTCAAGAAACGCCTGACTCTCGTGGCGATCGCCGCGGTGGCCGTCTTCTTGCTCACCCTCCTCGGCGCGGGGGGCATTTATCTCGGGCAACAATCGGTGGAGAGCGAGAGTCTCCAAATCCAGAAAAAGATCGACAATGTCGCCCTCTCTCCCGAGATGCTCAAGGCGCGCGAGGAAGTGTCGGAGCTCCAGAACCTGCTCCAGCGCCAGAGAGAGTTTCTCGACTCGCCCGGTCCGGCCGTCTCATGGCTCGCCCTCTTCGAAAACGTCAAGGAGATCATTCCCCGCGATGTGCGCCTCCTCCGCCTCGAAGATGGTGGAGAGGGAGAAATCTACATCGAGGGAGAGTCCTATTCGGTCGACTCGGTCTATCAGTTCGCCGAGCCCTTCAATACATCGGCCGGAATCAGCTCGGCCAAGCTCTCGAACCTGGGCGAGATCGAAAGGGAGGGCGAAGCGCTGGTCGGATTCAGCATGGACTGCCAGCTCCGGCCGATCGATGAGGAAGGGGGTGAAGGACTATGATCAGAAAGCTGAGCCAATTCTCGGAACGGGAACAGATCCTGGCGACGGCGATCGCCTTTCTGATCCTCGGCTACGTGCTCTACATGGGGATCTGCCAGCCGCAGATTCTCCGTCTCAATTCATCGAGCGCCCGGCTCGACGGGCAAAAGAGCCTCCTGCGCCTCAAGCAGCAGGCCGTGGCCGCACAGCGTGTGAGCCAGCAGCAGAAAGACGAACTCAAGCAGGAGATCGCCGAATTCGACTCCTGTTTTTTTTCCAAGGCCGAGGCCGACCGTTTTCTGGCCAGCCTGAGCGATCTGGCCGCCTCGGCCGATTGCCGTGTCATCCAGGCGGCGTTTGTCTCGGAGGAGAAGATGCCCCCTCTGATCGATCCCATGGCCGAAGAGGCGGAGAGCGCCGTCGAGGAGACGGTCGTTCCGCCGGAGACCGGCTTTTCGAGCCTCAGCGTCCGGATGAACCTCGTGGGGCGTTTCGGCGGCCTCGTGGAGCTTTTGCGGAAGATCGAGTCCCACGGCCGGAAGGTTCACGTGGGGCAGATGAATATCGAAGTGGTGACCCATCAGCGGGCGGAACTCAGTGTCGATTTCGTCCTCACCGTTTTCACCAACGACGAGAGCGTGGGAGGGAAAAAGTGAGACAGACCACGATGATCGGCCTTGCGGCGATTTGTACCTTCTTTTTTCTGTCCACCGGGACGATGTCGATGCAGCAGACCACCGGCACGGAAGAGAATCAGGCGGCACTCTCCGATCCGTCGGGGGGAGTGGAGTACGCCGTCGAGCGGGGGAGGGCCGATCCCTTCGCCCCCCTCGACAGACGGTCGAATGCTCCCCAGGCTGCCTGGACACCGGAAAAGATCATGCTCGCTCCGAGGGACCTCGATCTGTCGCAGCTCTTGCTCGGCGGGATCGTCTGGTCGACCAAACGGCCCCTGGCCGTGATCAACCAGAGCCTCGTCGGGGTCAACGACACGGTTTCCGGCTGGACGGTCGTAGACATCCAGCGGGACAAGGTCGTCGTCGAAATGGAGGGGCGCAAAGAAATCTTGAAGATGAAAGTTTCCTTTTTCGATAAGAAGGCAGGGAACGCAAAAGCTTCGGAGTAAAAAATGTTACCTATAGACAGCAGATCAAAAGTGTTTCGGGCGCTCGCCGCGCTCTGCGTGCTGACGCTGGCAGTCGGCACACCTCCGGCACAGTCGCAGGACGAGACGGCGGCGGCCGGCCAGGACGAGTCGATCACCGTCTCCCTCGATGTGGAGAACGTGAACGTTCGGGAAGTGATCAGGGGCCTCGCCCAGCAGGGGGGCGCCAATATCGCCATTTCCGATTCCGTTCAGGGAACGATCACGCTCAGCATGACCGACGTGCCCTGGAGGGAAGCGTTCAACGCCGTCCTCAAGATCGGGGGGCTCGTGGGCGAATACGAGGGCAACCTCATCATGGTGAGGAATATCGCCGAGTTCGATCCCGCCTCCGGCGGAGGCCAGCAGCGCAGCGGAATGATCTCCAAGGTCTTTTCCTTCGAGTTCGCCGATGCCGCCTCTCTGGAGAAAGCCTTCAAGGCGATGGCCGGCCCCGGCGGCGAGGTGGCCCTCGATGAGACGACCAACTCGCTCATCGTCGCCGATACGGCGGTCTACATCGGAAAGCTCGCCGCTCTGGCGGCCGAGATCGACGCCCCGCCGCGCAAGGTGCTGATCGAGGTGCTGATCGCCGACACCATCTTGAGCGACGAAAAGGACATCGGTATCAACTGGGAGGCGGTCAAGAACAACGGGAGCCACGAGTGGCGTCTCGGCCAGGAGTTGATCGACACGGCCGGCGGCGGCGGCACGGTGACCTACAATGTCCTCGACGGACGGTGGACGGCCGAAAACTTTCTCCGCGCGCTGCAGCAGTTCAAAAATTCGCGCGTCCTCGCCACCCCCAAGATCCTCGTGCTCAGCGGCCGGGAAGCCAAGATCGAGACGATCGAGGAGATTCCCTATCAGGAGCTGAGCCAGACGAGCTCGGGGGGACAGATCGGGACGACCGCCTTCAAGGAAGCGGGCGTCAAGCTCAAGGTGACACCCAAGGTGACCGACGACGGACGGATCTTTCTGACCGTCGAGGCGGAGCAGAGCGCCACCACAGGGGAGCGGGTCAATGACGTGCCGGTCATCAATTCCCGCAAGGCGGATACGACCCTGCTCCTCACCGACAACGAGACGCTCGTTATCGGAGGACTGAGGCGCAAGGAGATGGTCAAGAACGTGACCCAAGTTCCGTTGCTCGGCGACATTCCTCTTCTCGGGGCGCTTTTTCGTTACACCGATACTCTGGAAGAGAACAGGGATCTCGTTATTTTCCTGACGCCGCGTATCCAGGAACAGGCGCCGCCCTTCACGGAGAAGGAACGGGAGGCGATGGACGAAATCGGATTTCCGAAAGATTCACACGAAAGTGTTCGACTCGAATTGGAGAGTAAAGTCAATGGAATGGCAAAAGACATTCAAGAAGGCGATCTGGCTGGTATTCGGGACCGTATTGATGACCTGTGCAATCGGTTGCAGCACGACGACTGAGTGCGATAACACGTGCAACCTCAAGCATGACTGGATCGAGATGCTCGACAAGGGAGATCCGGCGCCCGCAGACGGTTTCTGGCTCTCGAAAGAGACCTTTCTGACCCTCTACGAGGCGGCCGAAAAATCGGCGGCCCTCTACGTGGCCCCGGCCAACTTGCAGGGGAGCCAGGTGGCGAAACGGTAATCGACCGACCACGTTCGACAACGCCCGCCCGGCGGGCTCCAAAAGCACTCGCGCGCGGCCGATGGTGTTGGGCCGCGCGCGAGTGCTTTTTGGGTGTGCGAAAGGATCAGCCTTCCTCACGCGCGTGAGGAGCGTCGATGTAGGGGCGGGGCGCATGGTCCTGCTCGATACGGAAGAGTTCCACTTCTTCGAGAATCACTCCGGGTGCGATGATCGACGTGCCTCCCGGCTGGCCCGCGCCGCGGTTGTAGACGGTGGGCTCAACGCCCGACGCCGCGATCCTGCGGAGATCGGTCACCGAGATCTCGCCGAACTCGCATCCCCGCACCGGCTCCTCGCGGCCATCGGCGACGTAGACCTTGTAGACGAAGAGGGGATCGCTGAGCGCGCCGCCCCCTCCGCCGCCTCTCTGCTGTCTCATGAACATGGCTCTCATGTCTTCCATGCGGCCGCCTCCGGCGCGGCCGCTCAGTCTGGTGATGCGCAAGGCGTACTCGAGCCCCTCGTCGCGAGCGATCTCGATGAGCTTGCTTTTGAGCCGGTCGGCGTCGAGTCCGTCCTTGCTGTTCACGTGGAGGCAGCCCACCGATGCTCGAGATGGCGCAGAGCGTGCCGAACGGCGGCCGTGGCCGTTCGAGAGTGAGGACTCCTTCGTCGGCGCCCGCGAGGTGAGCAGTTCCTCGAGTTTTCCGTCGACAACAACGTCGACGCGCTTAGCGCGTACACCCTCGTCGTCGAAGGCGTAGTGACCGGCCAGAATCGTGCCGCCCCGGCGATCAACGCTCGGATCGTCGTAGACCTGGAAGGTGCGCGGCAGAATGCGCTTGCCCAGATACTTGCTGAGATTCTCGGTGGCCGAGAAACGCCGCCGTCCGCCGCCGACCGGTCCCGTCGACGCGGCCACTCCGCGGGAGATCAGCTCCTGGAAGAGCTGGGGAGAGGCGTCCTCATCGAAGAGGACCGGCCCGATGTACTCGTCGAGGACGGGGGCGTCGATCGTCTCCGCCAGGCGCCGGGCCAGATCGTCGGCGGCGGCGAGAAGCTGGTCGACGGCGGGGAGTTCTCCGGCGGTCGGGGCGAGGAATTCGACGCTGTCGTTGATCCTTTCTCCATCTGCGGCCTGCGCCTCGGCCGCGATGCGGAGCAGCGCCGTCCTGTTTCCCTGCCTCAGGCGGGTGCCTTCCGAGTTGACCAGGTAGCTGTTGCGCGCCCCGGCCGACAGGCTGACCGTTGCGTTCTGAATGGAGTCGAATTCGAGAAATCGGGCTGAAACCTTCTTGAGAGTTTCCTCCCATCGGGCGAGGTCGGCAAGGGACAGTTTCGCCAGAGCTGCCACCGCCTGCACCGGCTCTTCTTTCGAAAAGTCGTCGGGACGGTCGCCGGCTCCACGGTCCTCGATGTAGGCGCGTTTCTGGGCCAGTGTTTCGACGGCGCTCTTGTAGGCGCGGTCCGTGGCCGACCAGATCTCGTGCCTCATCGCACTCTGGGTGCCGTCGATCGGAAGGCGGGTGGCGCCGCGGCCCGCGCTGCCGCCCCGGTTCCGGCCGCCGCCCCGACGGCCGAAGCCGCCCGCACCGCCGCCGCCGAAGTTTGTATTGTCGAGCTCGTAACTGCCGACACGCACCTGGGTGTAGAGAAGGCGCGAGCGGGAACGATCGGAGCTGATGATCGCGCCGTAGGTGGCGCTCATGCGGTGGGCGGTCGTGTCATCGACGGCGTACTCGACAAAGTAGGGTTTTTCGAGGTCCTCGAGCTGCAAGGTCATCGACCGGGCGAGCTCGGCGGTGAGTGCCTCGAGCACCGGATCGCCCGTTCCTCGATCGCCATCGGCCGCCAGGGCCGAGGAGAAAATGGCCAGCACCAGAAGGGGGACGGTAAAAACTCGTGTTGCGCCGATCTGTGTCATGGTTACCGCTCCTTTCCGCTGGTTTCTATTCTGGAAGACGAGCCATCCTTGTCGCCCAGGGGGGGCGGAAGGATGGGCAGACGTTCCTGGGACCGCTGCCTTTTTTCGATCTCGATCTGCTCGACGAGGATGCTCGGCGAGACGGCCGAGACGGGCACATAGCCCGATTCGGCGCCGCACGATCCGTTGAACACTGCCGGGTCATCGCCGGTGCAGAGGATCTTCGAGAAGCACGACAGAGGTGTTCCCACGATGTCGACACCGCGTACGAGCTGGTCGGGGCGGCCGTCGGCGAAGACCTTGTAGACGACGACGGGCAAGACCTTGAACGCTTGCGGACCACTCCGCTGCGTGGTGGTGAAACCGCCGGTGATGTCCTCGAAAAGAAATCCGAAGGGCTTCTCCTGCTTCTTGCACTCCTCGACGAGCCGCGCGCGAAGATCATCGAAGGCGACGGCACGGTCCGATGCGATGATGAGGTTTCCCTGCCTCGACACGGCGCTCCGTCCCGGCTCGCGGCGCCCGTGGCCATTCGAAGAGCTGAATCCTTCCACGGGTGAGCGGGAGAGGAGAAAGTTTTTCAAGATGCCGTCGACGACGAGGTCGACGCGGCTCGACGGCACCCCCTCGTCGTCGAAGCGATAGAAGCCGCGCAGGTCGGCGCCGTTGAACCGGGCCTGGGTCGGGTCGTCGTAGACTGACATGAATTCGGGAAGGACCGGTTTTCCGACCATCTTGGTGAAGGTCTGGCCCTCCTCGACGTCTTTCTGGCGATGCCCCTCGATGCGGTGGCCGAAGATCTCGTGAAAAAAAACACCGCTCGCGCGATTGAGAAGAATGGCCGGTCCCACGTAGGGTTCCACGAGAGGTGCCTCACGGAGCGCCAGAACCTGATCGATTACCTTTTTGAAAGCGGCGCTCATCGCCTCTTCCGAGGGGAGCGCCTCCTCGGTGGCGGAATCGAAGATGAAGCTCTGGCTCAGATCCATCCCGTCGTCGGCGCGTGTATTCGCCGAGACGATGACGCGGAGGAGTTTGCGGCCCGTGCGCAACCGTGTGCCCTCGCTCGTGACCATCGATCGATTTTCGACCGACGCCGACAGGGAAACACTCGATCCGTGAATCAGGGGATAATCCTTCGCCAGTCGGGAGACACGCACGATCCGTCCGGCCCACTCGTCCCGATCGAGAGCGAGCAACGTCTCTTCCTCGCAGGCATTGCTCGGTTCCTCGCGGGAAAAATCATCGACCTGGTGTCCCTCGTCGACCATGGTTTTTACATTGGTGAGCACCTGCTTGTATCGTTCCACGGCGCTTTTGAAGGCGCTGTCCGTGGCGCGCCAGATGGCGTGGGTCACGGCGTCGGCATTGTCCTCCAGGCTGATTGCCGCCGCGCCGCCGGCGAAGAAACGTTCCATCCCCCGGCCCCGGCCGCCGCGGATCTTGTGCGTGCTGTCGAGACCGTAGTCGCCGATTCTCACGTCCACGTCGAGTATTCGGCTGCGGTCGGCATCGTCGGAAAAGAGAGCGCCCAGTCCGCCACGGATCGATACCGACCGAATGTCGGTGACCGTGTAGGCGAGATAATAGGGCTTCGTCCCGTCGTCAGCGGCGAGATGCGCCATCGAATGGTCGAGTTCTCTCGACATGATGTCGATGAGCGCGACTCCAGATTCGGCGTCGCCCCCGGCCCCGCCCTCGGCGGCCGTTGTGGTCAGACCGATGAGGAAGAAACCGACAATAAGTGCGGAGAGTCCGTTCATGGCAGCTCCTTTCACAGCTGTGAAACGCATGAGCGTGATCGAGAAATAGAGGGATTCATCGTACCGGCGTGGGGGTGCGCGCCATTGTGAATTTACGTAAATTCTCGTGAATTTCTGGGCGGGCTACCGGCCGTGGCAACCCGCCCAGATTTCCTCCTACTGGTTCGCCTTCACAGCCAAAAAGATGGCGGCAATGACGATGACCGCAAGGAGGACGGCGAGGGTGATCTTGATCCAGCTATAGGGGCGTTCGCCCTGGACCTCGCCCGTGCGGGCGTTGACCAGAAACCTGTAGGTCTTCTTGCTGTAGCGGTAGGCGCTGATCCAGATCGGCAGGAGGGTGTGCTTGAAGGTGACATTGTCGTGCTGCGTTCGGAGCGACGTGATGCGCTGTTCGTCGCCGCCGATGTCGCGCCGGACGAGCGCGCGGATCAATCCGTCCATGATCTCGCGGGCGTAGTCGAAGCCTTCCTCGAGATCGACCTGATAGCTCTCGGCCCTGAAGCCGCTGAGATAGTCGTCCTTGTAGGGCACGAGATTCTGCAGGTCCCAGGGTTCGAGCTTCTCCGTGTATTTGCGGGGCAGGCTCTTGCTCGCCAGGACGAGCACATCGTCGAAGGCTTCCCACACGGTGCCGCTCACCGGCCACCAGCGGATCTTGCGCACCTGGCGCGTTTTTTGAACGCTCTTGCCGTTTTCCGTCGTGGTGTACGTCTCGGTCACCCAGTAGTACTCGCCGCGCTGTCCGCGGTAGAAGCTCGTCGTGTCGCTGTCGTACGTCCAGTAGGGGACATACATGCCGGCAAGCTTGCCTTCCGTCCGGGCCCGGTTCTTGAGATCGTTGGGCGCGAACCACAATTTGGATATCCACTCCGCGAAGGCTTTGCGCGCCTCGTCGCGCGTGATCTTGAAGGGCAGGAGCGAGCGCGGCCGGAGCTGTTTCTTCGACGAGGCCGTGGCCACGATCGGCGAACCGCAAAAGGCGCACTCCTGGGAGGTGACGTTGGGATCGGCCGTGGTCTCGGCCGCGCAGTCGGAACACTTGATGGTCAGGCGCTCTTCCATCTCGGCGCTCTCGGACAGCGTCGCCAGATGGGTGTGAAAGTCGAGCTCCTCGATATCGGCTTCCGACTTGGGGATCGGGTTCTCGTGGCCGCAGTAGGGGCATTTCTGTGCATCGGCGCCCGGCTCGAACTCCATCTTGGCCGCACAGTTTCCGCACTTGAAGGTCTGCTGCAGCGCTCCCTTGGCCGAACGCTCTTCCACCGCCTCATCGTGGTCTTCGGCAATGGTGCCCTCTGTTTTTTCCAGTCGATCACTCATGGCGCCTATTCCTTGCCGTCACTCTTGGGACCACCGCTCTGCGGCGGAAGGGGCGGGGGGGCGGCGCCGAAGAGCGGGGCGAGCTCGGCGACCTGCCCGGCGGGTGTCCACTGGGCCATGCCCTGTTTCCACACCAGCGTTTCGCGCGTGAGCTGGCCGCTCTGGGCGTACTGCTGCAAGACGTTCATGTCGAAGGGGCCGGCCTGCTGGTTGTTGATCGCCACGAAGAAGGCCGCGGCCTGCGGGAGGGGCGGCGGCGTGGCCGGCGCTCCCTGCTGTCCCTGCTGCCCCTGCATCGACTGGCCCATCTGGTTGGCCATGGCGAAACCCATTCCCATGCCCATTCCGCCGGCCGCCATGCCGCCCGGGTTCTTGGCCGCCTCTTCCATGGCGTTGGCCGTCTGAAACTGGGTGTACTGTTGCAGGTTGCCGATCACACCCATGCTCGACCGCTTGTCGAGGGCTTTTTCCACCGCCTCGGGAAGGCTGATGTTCTCCACGAGCATCTTGGTCACGTCGAGGCCGTAGTTGGTAAAGTCGTCGTCGATCTTTTTGGTGACGAACTCGCCGAGCTCGTCGTAATTGGCCGCCAGGTCGAGAACGGGAATCTTGCTCTCGCCGATGATGTCCGCAAAGCGGGAGACGATGAGATTGCGGAGCTGGTTGGTGATCTCGTCCTTGGTGAAATGGCCGTCGGTGCCGACGATCTCGCGGATGAACTGAGCCGCGTCGGTGACCTTGATCACGTAAGTCCCGAAGGCGCGCAGCCGCACGGGGCCGAACTCGGCGTCGCGCAGGGTGATGGGGTGTTTGGTTCCCCATTTGAGATCGGTGAAGCGGCGGGTGCTCACAAAATAGACCTCGGCCTTGAAGGGGCTCGAGAAGCCGTATTTCCACCCCTTGAGCGTGGAGAGGATCGGCATGTTTTCCGTATCCAGTTCATACATGCCCGGCTGATAGACGTCGGCGAGCTGACCTTCGTTGATGAAGACCGCCACCTGCCCCTCGCGCACGGTGAGCTTTGCGCCCATCTTGATCTCGTTGCCGTGCCGCTCGAACCGGTAGACCATGGTGTCGTTGCTCGGATCGGTCCACTCGATGATATCGATGAATTCGCCGCGAATTTTATCCCAGAGACCCATTAATGATTCCTCCACGTTGCGCTTATTTATCTCGGTCGGCTCCAGCGCCGCCGGAGGCGGCCCATGCGGCCGCCGCTGGATTGGAAAGGTTCAGTGGCCCACAGTTATACTATACCACACCTCTGGCGATCAAAACCAATCGGCTAGGATTGCGGCGGGTGTTCCACATCGCTAAGATCGGGTACTTGATCCTCATGCGAATGGAGCTGCCATGAAAAGAGATCGTGCCATTACCATTGCGCTCGCCGGAATCGTATCGGCGCTCGCACTCGCGGGCGCTTGTCTGGCCCAGAATCCGATTCAGGCGGCGGCGTCCGATCTCGACGGGGTGCTGGAGCGCTTCGACGATCCGCCCGCGGCCTTTCGACCGGCCCCGCTTTACGTCTGGAACGATGCGCTCCTCGAAGAGGAGATCGCCCGCCAGCTCGACGGTTTCGAGCGCGCCGGATTCGGGGGGGTGTTCGTCCATCCGCGGCCCGGCCTGGTCACACCCTACCTTTCCGAGCGATGGCTCGAACTCTGGCGCTTCACCATGGAGGAGTGCCGGCGACGGGGCATGGTGGCCCATATTTACGACGAGAACAGCTATCCCTCCGGTTTTGCCGGAGGCCATGTGCCCGAACAGATGCCCGAGTCGCGCCAGGTGTCCCTGAGGCACGATCTGATTCCGGCCGACCAGCTCGATCGGCTCGTCGTCGACGAGCAGACCGTCGCCCTCTTCAAGCTCTCGAGCGACGAGCCGCCAGGAAGGGTCCGTCTGACCGTCGATCCCGATGGTGTGAGCGGTGCGATCAGCTTTGGCCCGCTCGGAGGGGGGCGGTTCGTTTTTCGCGGGGGGGCCTTCGAGGGGACGGTTGGATTCCGAGCGATCGTGGGCCGCAATTGCAGGGTCGACGATGTGTGCTTCTATCAGATCGACGGCGAAGGAAAGAGGGAGATCCTCTTCGAAGACGATTTCGAAAGGGACGAGCTCGGCCCTCACTGGGTCAATGAAAACATCCTTCCCCATGTGGACCAGCCCGCGCTCGACGCGCGCATCGAGACGGGGCAGCTCGTTCTCGAGCACGACGGTTCGAAAAACGACGCCTGGCTCCGGCCCGATCGGTGCGTGGCCTTCGAGGGAAAAAGGACGATCTTCGAGTTCACCCTCGTCGACCGCTGGGGCGACATGGGCGGCAACCCGGCTCTGGCCGTCGGGGCGCGACCCTTCGAGCCGGGCGCCACGAGCGGCGTGATGCTCATCGATGTCTCCCGTTGGACTCCGCACTTCGGCTGGGGCATGGTGGCGGGCGAATGGATCGAGGGCCGGGCCGATACGCTCCCGGCAGCCGGCCGATTTCGGCGGTGTGCGTTCAGCCGCGTCGCGCTTCGGTCTCTCGCCGCGGGCGAGACGCGGCGCGCCGACGAACTCGGACTCGATCCCGGCACCTATCTTCACTATGGGCAGTCCTACGGCGGCACGTCGGCCTGGCTGGCGGGCCGGTTCTTCGTCGACCTGCTGCGGCCCGGTGTGGGGGAGAAGTTCATCGAGATCACCCTCGGCGCCTACGACAGGGTACTGGCCGACGAGTATGGAAAAACGGTTCAGGCCTGTTTCACCGACGAGCCCCATGTGTCGGGAGGGTGGACGCCCTCTCTTCCGGCGACCTTCGAGCGCCTCTTCGGCTACTCGATCGTCGACCATCTGCCGTCGATCCACTTCGAGTCGGGCGACTGGCGGCGGGTGCGCCACGACTATTCGGCCACGCTGCTCGAGCTCTACGTGGAGAATTTCGCCAAGCCCTACTACGAGGCGTGCGACGCGCGCCGCATCGCGGCGACGGGACATGTGTGGGAGCATGGATGGCCCGACATCGGCCACGGGCCCGACGTGATGAGCTTCAACGCGTGGCAGCACATCCCGGGCATCGACTGCCTGATGAACCGTTATGACGAGGGGCCGCGCGCCCAGTTCGGCAACTTCCGCGCAGTGATGGAAATCAAAAGCATTGCCAACCAGCTCGGAAGGACGCGCACTCTGTGCGAGGCCTACGGCGCCGCGGGGTGGGAGGCAACCTTCGAGGACTACAAACGGATCGGCGACTGGCTCCTCGTGGGCGGCGTCAACCTCATCAACCCCCACCTCAGCTATTACACGATCCGCGGGGCGCGCAAGGCCGACCATCCGCCCTCCTTCTCCTACCACGAGCCGTGGTGGGAGGCTTTCGGCCTCGTGGGCGATTATCTCGGCCGTCTCTCGTGGGCGCTTGCCGCGGGAGCGGAATTTTGCGACACGCTCGTGATCGAGCCCACGACCACCATGTGGATGTACAACTGGAGCCCGGCGTCGCGACAGCGTCTCAACGAGCTGGGCGAGAGTTTTCAGAGTTTCATCACCGAACTGGGCGCGGCCCAGGCCGCCTTCGATCTGGGAAGCGAGCCTGTGATGGCCGAGAGGGGGCGCGTCATCGACGGACGCCTTGCGATCGGCAAGCGCTCCTACGGGACGGTGATCTTGCCGCCCGGACTGGAGAATCTCGAGAGTTCCACCGTCACCCTTCTTGGGGAGTTTGCCCGGCAGGGGGGGCGTATCGTCAGTTGCGTGGGGATTCCCGCGCTGGTCGACGGCCGGGAAGAGGGGAGTGCCGTCGCCGGGGACGGGAGTGTCGCCGCGATCAAAGGGATTGCGCGCGATGGCTGGATCGATGCGTCGGGAAGGGCGCCGGCCGACCTCGCCGGGGAGTTGACGGCGCGCGCCAACCTGCGTGTCTCGGCGGGCACTCCCTCGGGCGGGCGCGTCTTTCACCTCGTCCGCGTCCTCGATGACGGCGCACTGATTTTTGTGGTCAATACGAGTCTCGACGAGTCGGTGGACGGCCGTGTCGAGACGGCGGCGGCCGCTGTGGAGCGATGGAATCCTCTCGACGGGTCTGTGTCACACGTGCCTGTCGCTGTCGATGATCCGGTTCAAGGCTGGGACTTCTCGCTGCCGCCGGCTGGGAGCGTTCTTTATGCGGTCCGCACCGATTGCGCACCCACGGCCGATTGCGCACCCACGGCCGATCGCACTGCGCGCGGCGACGTCGATCGAGCACCGGGTCGGGCGGAGCGCACGCGGATCGAGCCGTGCGGCGCGATTGCCGTGACGGCTCTTGATCTCAACGTTCTCCCTCTCGATTTTGTCGATCTCACCGTCGCCGGCCAGAGCTTCGAGGGGCTGTACCGTTACGAGGCCCAGACGCGGATCTATCGCGCCCACGGCTTCGACCGGAATCCCTGGGACCGCGCCGTACAGTTCGAGGATGAAATCCTGCGCAGAGACACACTGCCGCCCCGGTCGGGATTTACCCTCGCCTATCCCTTTTTCATCGGTGAGTGGCAAACGCCGCCCGCCTTGCGGCTGGTCGTCGAAGGGGGAGGCCGCTACACGGTCAGTGTCAACGGCCGCCCGCTCCGTCCTGTCGACGGAGAGTGGTGGCTCGACCGGTCCTTCACCGTGTACGCCATCGAGCCCGGTTGGCTCTTCGCCGGACGGAACGTGATCGAGACGAAGGCGGAGCCCTTTTCGATCCATCACGAACCGGAACCGGTCTACCTTCTCGGGGACTTTGCGCTCCGCGGCGCGCCGCGGGGGTGGACGATCGAAAAACCGCGCGCCCTCGGCGTCGGAGCCTGGTCGGCCCAGGGATATCCCTGCTATCCGGGCGGAGTGGCCTACACCCAGGAATTCGTCTGCTCGGAGAGGGGGGGCGGATACGAGATCGAGCTCGCCGACGACTGGAGCGGCGTGGCGGCGCGTGTCGACGTGAACGGCACCAAGGCGGGCTACATCGGCTGGCGGCCGTGGCGCCTCGATATCACGGGGCTCCTTCGCGACGGCGCGAACAGCGTCACGGTGACCGTCTTCGGCAGCCTCAAGAATCTCCTCGGGCCCCATCATTCGGGAAAGGTGCGCGGATCGGCGTGGCCGGGCCACTTCCTCCACGAGGGCAAGGGGCCGCAGCCTCCGGGGGACGCTTACGATGTGATCGAATACGGACTAGGCAGCCCTTTCCGTCTCTACTCCCGCGCTGGAGAGTGACCGCCGGTTTCGGTCTCCGCCGTCACTCGACGTTGAGAACCATCAGGTTCGTCAAGGTCGATCCGTAGGTCAGAGGGCCGATGAGCGCCTGGACGGGGTACCGTTCGCCGCTCTGCCAGATAGCCGGAACCCTTTGAGGAATGATGAGAATCCCCTCCGCCGAGATGGGGCCTCTCTCGATCACCGCCGCCGGCGGGAGGGAAATGTGGAGATCCCCGTAAATGGTCGGATAGGGAGGATCGAGGATCGTCCACCCGAAGGCGAAGGTCACCGGCGTGGCGGCCGGCTCGCCCACGACCCTGATCTCCACGGCGCTGCCCGGGAGGAGATCGCCCACGCAGCAGAGCCACGGAATCGTGTGATACCACCGCACGAACTCGTCCCAATGGGTGTCGCCGGCGAAGGCGAGCCAGTCGTTGTTGTACTGCTCGTGGAGGGGGTGGAGGGAGTTCTTGGAGAAATAGATGGCGATCCCGTGATCCCTTGCCGGGTTGCCGTGAACGGCATAGGCTGCCTGAAAGTTGTTCATCACATTCAGTGCGGCGTCGTGGATGGCGCCCGACGGGATCTGCAGCGACAGCTCCTCGGCAAAGCTGTAGAGGTCGGTGTGGCTGTTGCCGCCCGGCGATCCGTAGGAGCGGGCCGCGAGGCGCGCCGTCTCGATGTCGCTCTTGCGCTCGGTCATGACGAGAGCCAGATCATCGACGGCCTCCACAAGAGGCGGAATCTCTCTCAAGTCGATGGCGGAGAGGAGAAGACTCGGTTCGGTCGCCCCATAGTGGGTCACGATCGTCTCACCCAGGGCGCGGGCGTCCATGGTGGGGGTGGCGACGAGATCGGCGAGGATCAGGTCGTAGGGGAAACCTCCTTCCGATGAGACCATCTCCGATCCGACCATCACCTCGGCGAAGGGCTGGATCTCGTGGGCGACCTCGATCATCGCCATGAGGCATTCGTTGAAACCGACGAGATGCAGATCGATTCCGTCTCTCGAGAGGTTCTCGAACGCCTCGCGCACCTCGGGCATCCAGAGTTTGTCGTCATCGGTCCAGTCATCGCCCGCCGCGCGCCATCCGAATCCATGATTCCAGAGGATGATGGCGTTTTTCCGCGCCCGATAGGTGGTGCACGCCCACCGGACGAAATCCTCGAGGCTTCCGTCTCCGGGAGTCGTCTCGACTCCCTGGCCGCAATTGATCTCACCCAGAATGGCGAGCTCGTTGCCGGGATCGGGAGTGAGACCGGGTGTGATCCTGAATCGCCGCGCGTCGGTCCAGTCGCCATAGAGAGAGTTGTAGCCCGGTTTGCGGTCGAGCTGCACGAGGACGTTCACGTCGGCTGTCGATCCGACGGACGCCATCTCGAGGAAGTCGTTGACGGCGCAGTTCTCCAGGTTGTTGTCCCCGTTGAGGTAGATCATGAGATTCCACTCGGCCTGGGCGCTGCTTTCCGGGGCTCCCACGACGGCGGCGACGAGAAGGCAGGGGAGAAGAAGGAGGACGCGCATGGTTTTGTCCTTTCGAGAGACGGGTCGATTCGAGATTGCTCTGTATCAACTGAATTTAATATTATAAAGCAACGCCGGGCGGCGATCAAGCGATCTCGTCAAAGGGTGACAGCCCTGTCTCCCGTTTTGCACCTGAACCGTGAAGAGAGGCGGCGGCGTTTTCATTTTTCTCCCTCGGCGGAGACCGGTCTGTTTCCTTCGGCTTCTGTTTTTCTTATGCTTGGGGTTTTGATTCGCACGGGACAGGTCTGATTGATGGCAACACCACTGACGCGCAGATGCCGCGAGATCTACGACGAGGCCGCGAGGCCGCTCACCGTCCTTTCCTACGTCTGGTTGATCCTCTTTTCCGTCGTCCTCCCGCACCAGGGCCGCAACAGCCTCGAAAAGTTGCAGTCCACGCCGATCCGGATCGCCATGTACGTGGTGATCGCCATCTGGACCGTATACGTTCTCGATGGGATCGTCTTTTTTCTGGCGAGCC
>Ga0180429_10001358_pt1 | contig 20913 bp, 20 predicted proteins | sample SS_ome_FD_132428 | JGI IMG/M metagenome (GOLD analysis project Ga0180429, IMG submission 132428) | Hypersaline lake sediment archaeal communities from the Salton Sea, California, USA - SS_1_S_1 metaG | ecosystem: Environmental > Aquatic > Non-marine Saline and Alkaline > Hypersaline > Sediment ...
ATCTTCTTGCCTCACGGGCTATCCTCCTAAACGTGGACTTACTTGTACCCACAGGATAGCCCGTCTCCACCAAAAAATCATGAGGGTACTTCCTCAATCACCCCCGTTTATAATATCCACTCGGCAGGTTCAGCACGCAGGTCATCCGCCCAGACCCGGGGTGTGACGGAGAATGAAGTCGACAATCGGCGCGGGGTCCGGGAGACTGTGGGGGTGGTGGCCGCAGTCCTCCTTGATAATGACCTCGATGCGGCCGCCGAGCCGCCTGTAGCGCTCCTCGACCACGGCGGTGTTCTCGGCGACGGGCACGATCGTGTCGTCGGCCCCGCACACATGGAGGAGCGGGATGCCGGCCCTCGCGAGCGGCTCGAGCTTGTCGATGGGGTTCCCGCCGAACGTCACCGCCTGCTCTTCGGTCAGGTTGTGGCGGCGGAGGCACCCCTGCCATTCGGCCGGGCTTCCCTCGCCGATTCCCTTGCCGCCGGGCCAGCTCCGTATGTCGCAGACGGGCGCGTCCACGTAGATGCACGCGACCTTGTCCGTGTTCCCGGCGGCCCAGTTGAATACGATGAGTCCGCCGCGGCTCATTCCCTCGAGCGCCGCCTTCTTCGCGAGGCCGTGCTCGGCGGTCAGGAACCGGTAAAAGGCGTTCCAGTGGGCGACGGCCTCGGCGTTGCCGAAGAAGTCGCCGACGTCGATGTGGACCAGGTGGAATCCCTTCGCGAGGAGCGCGAGGTCCGTCTGCGGCTCGTGGCCCCAGAACAGGGCGCGCCATATCCACGGCCTTCCCGCGGCGGCCGCCTTCGGGACGACGACCTTGCACGGGCGGCCGTCGTGCTCGAACTCGTACGCGTCGTAGCCGAACCACGAGAGCTTGGCGCCGGGGAAGCCGGTCTTTTTCATGGATGTGTTCCCTGGCTTGTCCGCGGCGGGAGGAGGATGACGGCGTCCCGCGTCTCTTGGCTATGGGACATATGAACGAAGGACCGTGGCCTTGTCGCCGCGCAGCGAGTACTTGGGCATAACGGCCGGTATGAGGGCGGTCGCCCCCAGCGGCAGGTCGATTTCGCCGCCGGCGTATTCGAGCGCGGCATTGCCCGCCACGACGTTCAGTATGGCGAAGCGGCCGGGCGGCGGCGCGTCGTCCATCGCCCCGGCGAGCTCGAGGACCTCGATGACGAACTTGTCGCACCGCGCGGCCTCGTACCGCTTGCAGGGGCCGTCGGCGAGGGGTTTTCGCGCGCAGGTGTCGCCCTTGGGCGGGGCGTACTCGATGACGTCGAGCGCCTTTTCGACGTGCAGTTCGCGCGGGCTTCCCTCTTCGTCGACGCGGTTCCAGTCGAACACGCGGTACGTGACGTCCGAGGTCTGCTGTATCTCGGCGAGCACGATGCCGGCTCCGATGGCGTGGACCATGCCCCACGGGATCATGATGACGTCGCCGGCCTTCGGCTCGAATGCGTGCAGGACGGGGTCGAGCTCGCCGTCCTTGATGCCCTTGGCGAGTTTTTCCCGCGTGGTGCCGGTGTGTACGCCGCGGATGAGCTTGGCGTGCGGGTCGGCGTGTATGACGTACCACGCCTCTTTCTTGCCGGCGCTCCGATCGTGCTCACGGGCGTAGTCGTCGCCGGGATGGACCTGGACCGACAGCGTCTCGTGCGCGTCGATGTACTTGACGAGCAGGGGGAACCGGCCGTCCTGGAGGACGGATTCGTCGCCGACGACTTCGGCCGCCCGATTCTCGACGAGCGAGCGGAGCGATGTGCCGGCGAGCGGGCCGGCCGCGACACTCGTCTCGATGCCGGGATAGTCGGATATCTCCCACGACTCGCCGATCTTGGCGCCGGGCGGAAAGTCCTTGCCCAGGCGGCTCACGAGACGGGAGCCGCCCCAGAAGGGCTTCTCGAGCGGGACGGGCTGGAACAGCAACGGGCCGATGTCGTTCATTTGGATTCTATCCTCAAAATCGTTGGGCGCGGCGCGGTCCGCGCCACCTTGCGGTCATAAAGAATCGCCGCGAACAAACCCGCCACCAGCAGGGCGGCGGCGCAGAGCAGTGACGAGGCGTCGACCGTGGCGCCCGGAACAGGCCAGACCTGCCCGATGACGACGCCCCCGACGAGGCCCACGAGGGGCAGACCGAACAGCATGAAGGCGATGCGGAACGAGACCGACCGCTCAATCGCGACGATGACCGCCTGGCCCGGCCGAACCCCGTCGATGGCGTCCAGCTCCAGGCGCATCTTCTTTCCCGCGGCCAGACACAGCCCGCACGAGCCGCAACCCTCGTGCGGCTCGAGCTCCACCGTGGCCCGGCCGCCGGCGACGCTCACCACCATGGCTCTTTCTTCCGTCACCAGCAGGACGCTCCTCGGGCTCAGCGCCGAAAATAATTGAGTTGCTTCGCCAGCCCCTCGAACCCCTGCCGCGGGCTCGCGAGCACCGGGATGCGGAAGCGGTCGCCGGCCGCGCGAACCACGCGGTGCATCATTATGTCGGCCATGACTATCACGTCGTTCTCGGCCAGGCGGCCGGCCTCGTTCGTGACGATGTGATCGTAGGCCTCCAGGTCGTCGTTCTCGAGCGCGAGGGCCGCGTCCTCGCACAGGCGCGACTCGAACACCGCGTCCTTGCCGTGCGCGTCCGCGCGCTCCCTGAGGAACGCGAGTGTGGGCTCAAGAATATCGCGGGCCGAGGCGAGCACGCCGATGCTCGTGCCGAAGTCGACCGCGGCGTCGGCCATCGCCCCGTCGAGCCGCACCGCGGGCACCCTGACGGCCGCGCAGACGGCGTCGATCGCAGAACCGATGGACGGGCCCGCGAGCACGACGGCCCCGGCCCCGGCCTCCTCGGCGTTCATCGCACAGGAACAGACCCTGCGCGTGGCCGGCTCGGTGATTTCGCCCGACTCGCCGACGAGGCGCGCCAGCCCTTCGTCGACCATGTGGACCAGCTCGGCGTCGGCCATCACGTCATGCGCCACTTCGGTCAGTAGTGGAATCTCCCTGACGGACGCATGAATTACGGCGACGGTGAAGAGCATATCGACTCTCGCTGGACCCGTTCACGGCGGACTCGCCACGGCAACCCCCGAAACGCCCGGCGGTATCCTTGCCGGGTGTCCTTGCACGGGGCCTGATCCTTCCGGGACGACCTGGGCGTAGTATAATGGAAGGGGGAAACCGCTTGCAAGCAGGTTTTTTTTGCCGCCCCGCCTCAGTTCCGGGAGGGCGCGGACGCCGGGGCGGGCTCCTCCTCGTGCGGCAGGGGGTCGCGGACCAGGACGAGGCCGAACACCTCCTCCTTGAGCACCTCGCCCGATTCGCCGACCCAGAGCCGGACAACCGTCGCACCCTGTGAGAGTTCCACCTCGTGAACCGGATACCATTCGCCCCGCAGGAGTATGCGCGTCTTGCGGATCACCCGTGCGTAGGCGTCGACGAGCTCGAACACCTTCAGGTCGAGGGTCCTGAGCCGCACCGTGTCGCCGACGTTGAGGTCGGGCAGAACCCCGAACGACATCATGCCGGCCGAGATGACGTCGTCCGGCGTGACCGGGACGTCGCGCACGACCCTCGAGCCGCCGATGTCGATCGTCATGTGGAGCACGGAGCCGCTGACCTCGCCGCTGGCGAAGATGTTGAACCCGGGCGCGGCGCACGTGGTTCGAAAGGACTTGAACCGGTCGTCGGGCCCGACCGTCACCTCGGAGGTCATCTCGACCTTCGCGTTCGCCCGGATCCGCGGGATGCCGAAGAGCCATGACATCGAGTGCCTGCCCACGTCGATGGTTGCGCGCGTCGTGATCTCCCATTCGCGGTCGTCCTTCGGGTGGAACATCGTCTCGGTCTCGCCGATCTGCGCCCCGTCGGGCGCGCAGATGCGCATGCGGTATCCGACGTGCGTTTCGGCGTAGGAGCGGATGCCGGCGTACCCGCGCAGCGGCTGAGCATACGCCCATGGGATGACCTCGCGCCGGGCGAACATGACGGCCATGACGCCCCAGAACGCGATGATCGAGTATTTGAGCGCCTTTTGCAGTTGCGGGTCCCTCCTTCGGCCCCGGCCGATGCCCGATTCTAGCCCGCGCAGGCGCTCGTGTCAACGCGGCGGGCCGGCCGTCGGATTCGCAGGCGAGCGGGCTTGACGCACCCCCGCGCCCAAGATACGATAGGCGACCGGGACAGGGCACAATGGACTTCGTTCGGTGAACCGGATGCTGGAGCAGTTGTTCAATCCCAGGGTGATTCTGGTCACGTGGCCGGTCTTTCTCTTCTCGCTGTCTCTGCACGAATTCATGCACGCGTGGATGGCGGACCGGCTGGGCGACCCAACGCCGCGGTACGCGGGCCGGCTCACGATCAACCCGATCGCGCACTATGACCCGATCGGCACCACGCTCGGCCTGGTCTTCCGCGTGTTCGGCTGGGCGAAGCCGGTCCCGGTGAACGCCGCGATATTCAAGTGGCCGAAACGCGACATGATGCTGACGGCGCTCGGCGGGCCGGCGATGAACTTCGCCCTCGCGTTCTGCTTCGTGATTGTGTTCAAGATCATGGGGGGCGTGTTCCGGACCGGAGAGCCGGGGCCGACCGTGGAGCTGATCCAGAAGATGGCGGCGTACGGCGTCCTCGTGAACTTCGCCCTCGGCATCTTCAACCTGATCCCTCTGCATCCGCTCGACGGCCACCACATACTGCGCGGGTTCCTCAGCTTCAAGGCCGCGCTCGCATACGACCGGACAAAGCACTACGGCTCATACATCCTGATGGCCCTGATATTCATCAGCTTCCAGACCGGCCTGCTGTCGTTCGTGATCGGCGTCCCGCTCAACCTCATAACCGATCTCGCGTTCACCGGACCGGAGCTGGATGATTTCTGGCGCGCGGTGAACGAGGTAATGTCCGGCTTCTGACGGAGAAGACAGTTGAACAGCGAACCCACGCCGGCGCCCGGCGAACAGCCGCCCGCGCAGGCCGAGCCGAAAACCGAGCAAGAGATGCCGACGCCCGGCGCAAGCTACCGCGTCGCGCTCGACACCTACAGCGGCCCGCTCGACCTTCTCATGTACCTGATCCGGAAGAACGAGGTCGACATCCACGACATACCGGTCGCGCTGATAACCGAGCAGTACCAGCAGTACATCGAGCTGATGGCCGCGCTCAACGTCAACGTCGCCGGCGAGTTCATCGTCATGGCCGCGACGCTCATGGAGATCAAGTCGCGGATGCTCCTGCCCCTCGAGGAAATGCAGGAGGAAGATGAGGAGGACCCGCGCGCCGAGCTCGTCCGGCAACTGCTGGAATACAAGCGGTACAAGGACATCGCCCGCGAGCTCGGGCACCGCGCGGCGGAACAGGCGTTGAAGTTTCCGCGGCCCGGCCTCGTCGCGCCCGCCGGCGCCGCCGAGCAGGAAGAGGAGCAGGACGCGGCCGCCGACCGCTTTCTCGAGGGCGTCGGGCTGTGGGAACTGATCGAAGCGTTCGCCGTGGTCCTGAACCAGACGTCGCTCGGGCCGCCGCAGACGCGAATCCTCGAGCGCGAGCGCTCGATCCAGGACGTCAGGCGCGAGCTCCTTCAGATCGTCACGACGGAGCGCAACGTCGCCTTCCCGCGCATCTTCGCCGACTGCACCAGCCGCGACTCGATGATCGCAATCTTCATCGCCCTGCTCGAGCTCGTCCGGCTCAAGCAACTCCGCATCCTGAAGCCGGCCGGCGAGGGCGAGGTGTACATCCGCCTCGCCGAGGACGTGCCGGCGCCGGAGCCGACGCCGGTCCGCGAAGCCGCGCCCGATGAACAGGCGCCGCCGCCGCACGCCGTCGGGGCGGCCAAACGGCCCGAACTCCTCAAGCAGACCGACGTGCTGGCCGACATCGAGGACATCGAGGACGAGGCGGAATCGCTTGGCCGGGCCCGAGAACGCATCGACGCCGCCATCCGCGCCGCCGAGGACTTTCTGGGCAGGCACCACCGGCAGGCCGCGGACGGCGACGAGAACGACGCGGACGACGCGCCGCCGGACACGCCGGCCGATGCGCCGCCCGATGCGCCGCCCGATGCGCCGCCCGAAGAACCAGGCCCCACCGAAGGCCCGGACAACGAGGGAGAAAAAAACCAAGATGCGTGAGAAGACACAGCTCCTCATCGGCGTGAGCAACCGCGAAGAGGCGATGGCCCGTATCCTGTCGCGCTCGAACTTCAACGAAGGAACCGTGCTCCACGCGCACCGCGCGGCGGCGAGCGCGCTCGCCGCGGTGCTGGCCGAACACGACCGGGCCCACGCATCCGGCCTCTGCTCCGAACTGTGCGACATGCTCCGCGCGCACGGCGCCGGCCCGCCCGACGCGGCCGCGAAGGCGGCCGAGACGCTCGACGCCCTCCTGGGCAAACTCGACGCCGTGTCCGAAAACCGCGCGCCGTCCGACGCGTGCGATGCCAAAGTGAGCTCCGTCGCGCTCGAGTGCGCCCGCCGCATACGCGGGTTCGTCAACACCGCGCTCACCGGCTGAAATCGCGCGGACCTCGCGCGAAATCTTCTTCAACGGTCGGGTCTCTCGCGCGTTGCGCGAAAGTTTTCTGCAAAGTTTTTCTAAAGTTTGTTGTTTCTCGCTCCGATATAACTACTGGCGTTGGAAGTATTGCAGTTGCAGTGGACTTCTAATTGAGAGGAGGTGAAGGCAGATGGCAAAGAAGAAGGCGACGAAGAAGAAAGCCACCAAGAAGAAAGCCACCAAGAAGAAGGCCACCAAGAAGAAGAAGAAATAGCTCAGCGACAGATTGACAAAAAGAACCGCCCCGTCTCTCGCAGACGGGGCGGTTTCTTTTTTTAACGAACACCGGGAAGACGCGCGGTCAGAGCCGGATGAGTTTCGCGTCGTAGATGATGGGCGACGACTTGATCGCCGCGATGACCTCGGGGCGGACCGAGCCGTCGATGTTGATGACGGTCGCCGCCTTGCCGCCGCGCACGTCGCGCCCGACGGTCATGTTCGCGATGTTGGCCTTGTGCTCGGAAAGGATCGTGCTGACGTAGCTGATGACGCCCGGCTCGTCCTTGTTCGTGCAGACGATGATGTACCCGTCCGGCACCACGTCGACGTGATACTCGTCGATCCGCACGATTCTCGGGTCCTGCCGCCCGAAAAACGCGCCGGAGACGGAAAGCGACTTGCCTCCGTCCGCGACCTCCGCCGTTATCAGGTTCGCAAAGTCATGCGAGTGCGGGATCGTCACCTCGGACACGCGCACGCCGCGCTCGCGCGCGATCGTTGGAGCGTTCACGCAGTTGATCGGCCCCTCCATCAGCAGGGCGAGCATGCCCTTGAGCAGGGACGCCGTCACGAGCCCGAGCGGCCCGTCGGTGAACTCGCCGCAGTACGAGACGCGCACCTCGCCGATGGGCCCCTCCCAGAGCTGGACGAGCGCCAGCCCGAGCTTCTCGGCAAGCTCGGCATACGGCCGCACCTCGTCGAATTCCTCGGGCTCGATCACGGGCATGTTGACGGCGTTCCTGGCCGGCTTGCCCTCGAGCACTTCGCACACCTGCACGGCCACCTGCTCCGCCACGCTCTGCTGCGCCTCCTCGGTCAGCGCCCCCAGGTGCGGGGTGCATACGACGTTCTTCATCCCGACGAGCGGATTCCCCGCCGGCGGTTCGCTCGAATACACGTCGAGCGCGCACCCCGCTATCTTGCCCGACTCGAGCGCGGCCCGCATGGCGTCCTCCTCGACGATGCCGCCGCGCGCACAGTTGACGAGCCGCACGCCGTCCTTCATCACGGCGATCTCGTCCGCGCCGATCATCCCGCGCGTCTCCTCGCTCAGCGGCGTGTGCACGGTGATGTAGTCCGAGGTCCGGATGAGCGCATCGAGATCGGCCATCTCGAGGTCGAGGCCCTTGCCGGCGTCCGCGACGATGAACGGGTCGTAGCCGATGACTGTCATTCCGAACGCGGCGGCGCGGCGGGCGACGGCCCGGCCGATGCGCCCGACGCCGATGACGCCGAGCGTCTTGCCGTTCAGCTCCGTGCCCTTGAACGATTTCCGGTCCCACTCGCCGCGCACGACGCTCGCCTGGGCCTGCGGGATGTTGCGGGAGAGCGCGAGGATCATCGCCATCGTCAGCTCGGCCGTCGATATCGTGTTGCCCTCCGGCGTGTTCATCACGACAACGCCCTGGCGGGTCGCGGCCGTGACGTCGACGTTGTCCACGCCGACGCCCGCGCGGCCGATCACGGCGAGGCGCTTGCCCGCGCGGATCACCTCCTCCGTGACCTTGGTCCCACTGCGGACGATCAGCGCGTCGCAGTCGGAGACCGCCTCGAGCAGTTCCGGCCCACCGAGCCCCTTGCGGTCGATGACCTCGTGCCCGGCCCCGCGCAGTATTTCCTTCCCGCCTTCGGACAGCGAATCGGTGATCAGGACTTTCATTTCGCTCCTTGCCCTCCCGAGTTCAGCCCGCGTAAAGGCCCGAGGCCTTGTACCTCTCGAACAGCTCCTGCGCGACGACCTTGACGACCGCCGCGATCGGCACCGCGAAGATCACGCCGAGAAAACCGAACAGCGTGCCGAACACCAATATCGAGAAGATGATCGTCACCGGATGCATGCCCACCCTCTTCCCGATCACGTGGGGCGTCACCACTATGTTGTCCATCGCCATGCCGAACGCGAACACGGCCGCCGCCGCGATCGGATGCCACAGGTCATTGTACTCCGCCGCCGACAACACGACCGCCGGCACCATGCCGGACGCCAGCGCGAAGTACGGGACGAACGCGCCGATCCCGGCCGTTATGCCGACGATGTACCAGAACGGACAGCCGACCAGCCCCAGCCCGGCCGTGAAAATGCACGACAGCACCGCGACCACGACGACCTGGCCGCGGAAGAACGCCTTGAGGTTCACGTCGATGCGGCCCGCGACGCGGCTGATCTCGTCCTTGTGGCGCCGTGGCAGGGCCGACTGAACCGCGAGCCGGATGTGGTCGATGTCGAGCAACAGGTATATGGTCACCACGAAAAACAGGAAGAACTGAAACACCCACATGATCGCCGAGAACGTGCTGACCACGATCGCGCGGAGCGACTGGCCCACCGCGTCGGCCGCGCTCTTCTCGGCGAAAAGGTCCGCCAGAAGGCGCGACGCGATGAGACGGCGCTCCTTCGGCGCGCTCTCGAGCCACGCCTCGATGCCCTCCTGCCACTTGTCCGGCAGGAACTCCTTGACGTCGCTGAACTCCTGCTTCTCGATCTTGTCCCGCGCCGCGATCACGGCGCTCGGCACCGCCACGAACAGAAAGAGCCCCAGCACCACCGCGAACAGCGCGACCAGCACGCCGACCGCGACGCCGCGCCGGACGCGCGGCGACCACGTCCCACCGCCACGCCGCCTGAACGCGTTTGCCAGTATCCCCTCCAGCCAGTCCACCACCGGGTCGAAGATGTACGCCGTGACGAGCGCCAGAGAGAACGGCACCAGGATGCCGCGGATGACGTACAGCACCCGCAGGCCGATGTAGACAAGGATGAGAAGCCCGACGAACCGCACCCAGGGATTCCTGAAGACCGCCCCCGCGATGCTGTGCCGGCCGTCCGCCGCGTCCTCTGTCATGACTGCTCTCCCTTCGGAAGGATCGGTCGCACGATTATAGACGCGGCCAAACCCAAAAGTCAATCACGGGCGCGGCGCGGACGCGCGCGGCTCCGCCCGGGCGACGCTTTCCTTTGCTTTTGGCGCGAATCATTCTATAATCGCCCCGAAGCACATCTACGGTGACGGTGAAAAGGGGCCGGAAATGCGAAAGTTCGTGATCCTCCTTGCCGCGGCCGCAATCGCCACAGGAATCTACGCCCTCGTCGCCCTGCGCGAACGGGAAGAACCGGCTCCGCAAAAAACCTTCACCTTCAACAACGGGACCGAGCCGGAAACGCTCGACCCCGCCCTGATGACCGGCGTGCCCGAGCACAGGATCGCAATCGCCCTGTTCGAGGGCCTAGTCACCTATCACCCCGAGACGCTCGCGCCGGCGCCCGGCGTCGCCGAGAGCTGGGACATCTCCGAAGACGGCCTGACATACACGTTCCACCTCCGCGAGTCGACGTGGTCGAACGGCGTACCGATCACCGCCGACGACTTCCTCTATTCATGGCGCCGCGCGCTCGAGCCCGAGACCGCCGCCGAATACGCCTACCAGCTATGGTACATCAAGAACGCAAGAGCATACACCGAGGGCAAGCTCGCGGACTTCTCGCAGGTGGGCGTCCGAGTGACCGACCCGCATACGCTCGAGGTCACGCTCGAACAACCGACCCCCTACTTCCTCGGACTCGTCGCATTCGAGACGTTCATGCCCGTCCCCGCCGAGTGCATCGAACAGCACGGGAACCGCTGGACGCGGCCGGGGAACATCGTCAGCAACGGGCCGTTCGTCCTGACCGAGTGGAAGCCGCAGGCGAAAATCGTGATGCGGAAGAACCCGCGCTACTGGGACGCCGCGGCCGTCCGGCTCGACGCCATCGTCGCCCTGCCGATCGCCAACGAAGACACCGCCCTGTCCCTCTACAAAACCGGCGGCCTCGACTGGCTCGACTCCCTGCCCGCGCCCCTCATCCCCCAGCTCAAAAAACACCCCGACTACCACAAGGCCCCGTACCTCGGCATCTACTTCTACCGGTTCAACTGCACGAGGAAGCCGTTCGACGACCCACGCGTGCGCAGGGCCTTCAACCTCGCGCTCGACAAGGCGAAGCTCTGCCGCTTCGTCCTCCACGGCGAATACGAGCCCGCCACCGTCTTCGTGCCGCCGATGCTCCCGCCCTACGAATCGCCCGAAGGACTCGCATACGACCCGGACCGAGCCGCCGAACTCCTCGCCGAGGCCGGATACCCAGGAGGCCGGGGGTTCCCGCGCATCACCCTCGTCTACAACACCAGCAAGCGGCACGAGGACATCGCCGTCGTCGCACAGGAAATGTGGAAGGAAGCGCTCGGCGTCGACATCAACCTCGTCAACCAGGAATGGAAGGTCTACCTCCAGACCACGAACCGCCTCGACTACGACATCGCCCGCGCCTCCTGGATAGGCGACTACACCGACCCGAACACCTTCCTCGACATGTTCGTGACCGGCGGCGGCAACAACCGCACCGGCTGGAGCAACGAGCGCTACGACGAACTCATCCGCGCCGCCGCCGAAACACTCGACCCCGCACGGCGAAACGACCTGCTCAAAGAGGCCGAGGACATCCTCGTCAACCAGGAACTGCCGATCATGCCCGTGTTCTTCTACGCCAACCTCAGTCTGCTCAGGCCCCGCGTCAAGGGCTTCCACCAGAACGCGCGGAACCTCCATCCGTTCAAGAACCTCGACGTCGTCCGTCCCTAGCAACCGAAAGCCGCGCCGCAAATACTGTTGAATATTGGAAACGAAAGACTTATCATGTCCATCCGGTAGCAACCTTCTCTCTCATTGCGTCGCGCCATTTGCGAGGATACGGAAAATGAACAAGGACGCGAAAATCGGAGTCGTCATCATTCTGCTCATGGTCGGAGTCGTCGTCGTCCTCTGGGGCCGAAGCGAACCCACCGACCAGGACATGGCGCTCATGTCGCCGGAAGCCGAGGAAGGCATCGGCCTCCCGCCGCCCGCGCGCATACCGCCCCTGCCGGCCCGCGCCGGCGACCCGATGCACGGCGGAATCACCGCCCTCAGCCCCGACGAAGGCATGCTCGCCCTGCCGGATGACGCCCTCGCGATCCCCGACGATACCGCCGACACGCCCGGCTCGTCGTCCGGCGACGACATGACCATCGTCATCGTCCCGCAGGCGCCGCCGCCGCCGCCCGCGCCCAAAACATGGACCTACACCGTCGCAAACACAGACCTCGGCCTCGAACAGATAGCCGAGCAACAACTCGGCAAGGCGCGCCGCTGGAACGAAATCGCGAAGCTCAACAACCTGTCAAAGCCCTACATCATAAAAGTCGGCCAGAAGCTCGTCATGCCGCCGAAGGAAGGGGTGTCCGAAATCGCCGCCGCCGCACCCGAAACGCGGACCACGCCCGCCGCACCGCCAAGCGGGACCCGAAAGTACGTCGTCAAGGTCGGCGACATCGGCCTTATCCAGATCGCCCGGGACGAACTCGGCGCCGGAAACAAGTGGCGACAGATAGCCGAACTGAACAACCTGGCCGCACCCTACCGCATCGATGTCGGCCAGGTCCTCCTGCTTCCGGAGTGACCGCGCGGACGCGACCTGCCGCACCGCGGCGGCCGGCGCCCGAAAAGCCAACACCGATGATCCGCATCCCACACACACTGCGCGCACCGCGCTCGCTCGGCCGGCCCGTCGCCACGATCGGCGCGTTCGACGGCGTCCATAAAGGCCATCAGCGCGTCCTCGCCGACCTGCGCGGCTGGGCCAGACGGCTCGACTGCAAGGCGCTCGTCATCACCTTCGACCGGAACCCCAAGGCGCTCGCACGCCGCACGAAAATCCCGTGCATCACGTCGCTCGAACACCGGCTCGTCCTGCTCGAGCGGCTCGGCATCGACGCCTGCGCCGTTCTCCGCTTCGACGCCCGGCTCCGCCGGATGTCCGCCCGCGACTTCGTCGTCAACGTCCTCGTCGAAAAACTCCGCGTCCGCGGCCTCCTGCTCGGGTTCAACTGCCGCTTCGGGCGCAACGGCGAGGGCGACTACGCCCTGCTCAAGGAGCTCGAGGCCGAGGGCGTCTGCCTCGCACGCCAGTCGTCGAGGCCCGCCACCGTGCGCGGCAAACCCGTCTCCAGCTCCGCAATACGCGACGCCGTCGAGTCCGGCCGCCTCCGCGACGCCCAGCAGATGCTCGGCCGGCCCGTCGCACTCCTCGGCACCGTCGTCCACGGCCGGGGGCGCGGAACCAAGCTCGGATTCCCGACCGCGAACCTCGACCTCCACCACGAGATCAAGCCGCCCGCCGGAGTCTACGTCACGACCGCGCGCGTCGGACGCACGTGGCGGCCCGCCCTCACCAGCATCGGGCGCCAGCCGACGTTCGGCCGGCGCCTGCACAAAGACATCGTCGAGGTCTTCATCCCCGGACTCCGACGCGACCTCTACGGCCGCGACATCGAAGTCCGGTTCGTGCGCAAGCTCCGGGACCAGGCCCGGTTCGCATCGCCCGACATGCTCGCCGAGCAGATCCGCAAAGACCGGGCGGCGCTCAAAGGAGGCGCAAGATGAACGACGAAACCGCACTCACCGACGCCGACGGGGCCGACCTGATCAAGATCGCGCGCGACACGATCGAGGCCGCGGTCACAAACCGGCCGAGGCCCGTCCACGACGCCGCCCGGCACCCGCGGCTCCAGGAACACCGCGGCGCCTTCGTCACGCTGAACCAGCGCGGCCGCCTGCGCGGCTGTATCGGCACGTTCCTTCCCGAGAACCCCCTCTTGCAGGTCGTAGAGCAGATGGCCGTCGCCGCCGCGACGAAGGACCCGCGCTTTCAGCCCGTCACCGACAACGAACTCGCCGACATCGACATCGAGATCTCCGTGCTTTCACCGTTGCGAAAGACCGACGACCCGCTCTCGCTCGAACTCGGCGTCCACGGCATCTATATCAAGAGCGGATTCCATGCCGGGACTTACCTGCCGCAGGTCGCCACCGAGCACAACATGACGAAGGAGGACTTCCTTTCGTCATGCTGCGCCCACAAGGCCGGGCTCGAGCCCGACGCGTGGAAGGACCCCGCGACCGACGTCTACCTCTATACCGCGCAGATCTTCCAAGAAAAATAGACCCGCGTCCACCGGCCGCGCCGTTCCCCTCCACCGCACCCGCCGCTCCCCACACGCCACTTCGCACCCGACCATCATACTACCGCGGGCCCCTTCACGCGCGGGCGGAACCCAAGACACACAGATGAACACTGCGGCACACAAATGGAAACCGGGCCGCGCCGGTGGACAGTTGCCTGCGCCGGTGGACAGTTACCTGCGCCGGTGGACAGTTGCCTGCGCCGGCGGACAGTTGCCTGCGCCGGCGGACAGTTACCTGCGCCGGTGGACAGTTGCCTGCGCCGGCGGACAGTTACCTGCGCCGGTGGACAGTTGCCTGCGCCGGCGGACAGTTGCCTGCGCCGGCGGACAGTTGCCTGCGCAAGCGAAAAACGCCGCTCTGGTGGAGAAACCATTGATTGACCGGAGCGGCATATGTATACTATTTTGACTCACGTGAGTCAAAATAGTATACATATGCCAGTGGCGTAAAAACGTGCACAGGAGGATCCGCATGGCTCGAAAAAGAATAAGCGGCTCAGACTTCGAGCATGTAATGTGGTTGCTCGAAAGGCGCACCGACCTTGGCCCGCCGCTCAGGTTGATCAGATTCATCTACGGAGAAATCGAAGATTACGTTGCTCGGCATGCCCTGAACCGCCTCGCCAAGAGCGGCAAACTCGCCGCCAGCAAGCACGGCCGCACAACATACTACGAGCCAAAGAGTCTGCTGCACGACGAGATCGTCGCCCGCAAGCGAGAACTGCAAAGCCGCCCATGGAACGGCCGATGGTGTGTACTGACCTACGACATCCCGGCAAAGGCAACTGTTACGAGAAAACTCCTTGTACGGCTGCTCCACCGCGCGGGCATGGGCTTGTTGTGCGGAAGCTCATGGGCATCGCCGTACGATTGGGCGGATCTCATCACCGAACGTGCCGAGGCGATTGGGGCCTCACAGCACCTCGTGTGGGCTCTGGACGCCGAACTGGACAAACAGACCGCAAGCCCCGAGTCCGTCGCCCGTATATGGCATCTCGACAAATTAGTCCGGCGCTACGGACGCATCATCGAAGAGTGCAAGCTGATCACGCCGGCCAGGGCAGATACCACAGCGGCGAAGCAAGCCGCGTCCAGGAGAGCATGCAGAGCCGCCCGGATGTGGGCCGCCCTGCAAGAGGATGACCCGATGCTGCCCGCGGCGCTTCTTCCTCCCGACTGGCCGTCAATGCGCGCGGAAAGAAGCATTTCCATCACGCGGGAACGCATACGCGAGCTTGCCGAGGCGTGATAGAACACGGGGCCGTTCCAACGGGTCGGACGTCAGGCGCAGAAACAACTGCGCCTTACGCGCTCACACGTGCGTGGCCTCTTGAAGCAGGCACAACGTGTCCCACAGCGGGTGCGACGGTCGCAATTTCTTATCTCCACGGGTGCAACGTCTCTCGCAATATGTATACTATTTTGACTCAGATGAGCCAAAATAGTATACATATCTTCTTGGTGGTGTTTGGCGGGATTGTCCGGCTCGCGGACCCGCGCGCCGGACGTGGAGCACCGACCGCAGAACGCCCGGCTGTGTAGCGCCGGGCTTGCGCGCCGACGCAGGGATCGCGTTCGGATGCAGGCCTCTCGTGTGTCGGCGTCCTGTAAATCCAGCGTTTTTGTCCCATGAGTTTTTGTCGCATGGTCTTGCCCGTGGCCGGGGATTGTGATATTGATACCGACGCGGTGGACGGGCGGCGTGGCTCTTGAAGCAGATGCCGGGCCCGGTCCCCGCAGGTGGACCTGGCCGTCGTCACCGATATGGAGAACGAGATTCCATGAACACCAGGCCGAACATCATCGTCGTCGTGTCCGACACGCTTCGCACCGCGCAGGTTGGATGCTACGGGAACCCCGACATCAACACGCCGAACCTCGACAGGTTCGCAGAGACGTCGACGCGCTTCACGCGGGCGTACCCCGAATCGCTCCCGACCATACCCGTGCGGCGGGCGCTGCACACGGGACGCCGGGCGTATCCGTTCCGGAACTACCGCCCCGTGAAGTGGGACATCGTGTGCCAGCCCGGCTGGCAGGCGATGGACAACGACGAGGACACGCTGGCCGAGAACCTCGCCGCCGCCGGCTACCATACCGGCTTCGTCACCGACACACTGCCGTACTTCGCGCCGGGCTTCAACTTCACCCGCGGCTTCTGGCAGTGGGAATACGTCCGCGGCCAGCAACAGGACCGGTGGCGGTCGCCCTTCACCGTGCCGGACGAACGCCTCGCCCGCTACGGCGACCTGGCGGAGTTCAAGCGGGACATGCACCAGCTCGTCCCCATGCACCTCGCCAACACCGCCCACGTCCACAGCGAGGAGGACACCTCGACCGCACGCACGTTCCAATGGGCGATGGATTTCCTCGATGACAACCGGACCGGCCAGCCCTTCTACCTCATGGTCGATTGCTTCGACCCGCACGAACCGTGGGAGGCGCCCGAAAAGTATTACCGGATGTACGCCTCACCGGGCTACAAGGGCCGGCGGATCGTCCATTGCGGCTACGCGCCGGTCGAACAGCTTGGCTATACGCCCGAGGAGGTCGCATACGTCAAGGCCCACTACTGCGGCCTCGTCACGCTGGTCGACGCCTGGTTCGGCCGACTGATGCAGAAACTCGGCGACCTCGGTCTCGCCGACAACACCGCCGTGCTCTTCATCTCGGACCACGGCACCAATTTCTGCGAGAACCCGCGCCACGTCATCGGCAAGCCGGACTACTCGATGTATCCCGGCCTGATGCACCTGCCATTCCTCGCCCGGATCCCCGGAGGCAGGGCCGGGACGTGCGACGAACTCGTCTACAACCTGGACCTCGCGGCCACCGTCTGCGACCTGGCCGGCATCGACAGCTCCGACGGCCTGCACGGCCGGACTCTGCGGCCGCTCCTGACCGGCCAGGGCGAGTGGAGCCGGCGCGAATACGCGACCTGCCGCTTCGCCGATTCGCTCTGCTGTCTCGACGACAAGAGCTGGGTTATCACGAACATCGACGGCGAGGTCCGCGACGTGTTCGACCTGGAAAGCGATCCCGCCTGCCGGACCGACATCGCCGGCAAGGACAACGGCGTCCGCTTCCGGGAGGCATGGGGCCGGCTCGTCGCCGACGCCGACGGCAACCTGCCCGATTACCGTGAGCATGCGCGAACCGACGCCATCGGCGAGGAGGTCATCAAGCAGAAGAAACGCCGGCTTCCGTGACTCCGTGCAATTGCATTAGCGCCGCCCACATCGGCGGCCCGGCCAAAGGAAAGGACTGCCCGTGAAGACAATGGAACTGACGTTGCGGACGCGCGACCCGAAGTCGGACGAGTTCATCACGACGACGAGGACGGTCGACCCGAGGCGGGTCGCTCTCATCGGGGTCGACGCGTGGAACTACCACTGGTGCATGACGTTCACGCACCGCGCGGCCAGCTTGGCGCCGCGCTGGAACCGCGTACACGAGTGCGCCCGCAAGCTGGGGATGCTCGTCCTTCACGCTCCGACCGACTCGGCGAACCAGTACGCGGGCTTTCCACAGCGCGAACGCGCGCGGGCCGTCCGATACCAGAAGGTGCCCAAGGTCCGCGACCTCGAGTGCCGGTTCACGTCGCGCGCCGCCGTGACGCATTGCGAGTGCGGCCCCGGCATTGCCTGCCACTGCAACTACGGCTGGGACGGAAACAACCCGAACCTGGTCATCGGCGACGAGGACCTCATCACGGGCGGGCTCGAGGAGGCGTACTCAATCCTGGCCGAGCGCGGCATCGAGCTCGTCATCTACACGGGCTTCGCCACCAACATGTGCCTGTTCGGAAAGCCCGAGGCGCTCAAGGCCATGCACGGCGCCGGGCTCGAATGCGCCGTCGCTCGCGACGTGAGCGGAGCGTTCACGGGCTACAAGCCAGATGAAGGGCTGACGCCCGACCACGGCTCGGACGACACCATCACCGACCTCGAACGGGCCGGCGTCCGGACGGTCCACCTCGTTGACGAGATGCGGAAGGCGGAGCTCTGGGACGACGGTTGGATCACCGAGCACATTCATCTCGCGCCGTGGGGGACCGAGGTCCGGCCGTACCTTTTTGAAGAAGCTGTCACGGTGACGCTCACATCGCCGTGGCCCGACGGCGCCGTGATCCGCTACACGCTCGACGGCGGCGAACCGTGCCCGGATTCCCCCGCCTGCACCGGGCCGATACGACTGACCGGGACGACGACGCTCCGCACGACGGCGTTCAGGAACGGCAAACCCGTGAGTCTGCCGAGCGACGGATATTTTGTCCGTCTGCCCGCGGTTCCGCCGAAGCCCGATGTGCCCGTCGACGGGCTCGAGCGGGTGTGGGAGCTTTTCGAGCGAGTCGCCCCCGACGCCCTCTGGCTGCCGAAGAAAAGCCAGTCGTACGAAGGGCGGCCGCTCCGCATCCGCCGCAAGACTTATGCCAGCGGCCTCGGGATGCTCGCCCCGGCGAACGCGCGGTTCGAGCTCAAGCCCGAGTACGGCCGGTTCGTCGCGCTCGCCGGCGCCGACGACCACCTGGTCGACACGCGGATGGGCCGGCACTTCGCCATGCACGCGAACGTCATCTTCAAGGTCTTCATCGACGGCGAGCTCGCCGCCGAAAGCCCCGTGATGCGCATCTCGCAGGAGCCGTGGCGGTTCGACGTCAAAATCCCAGAGGGCGGCCGCCAGATAAACCTCGTCTGCATGAGCGCGGGGCCGCATCATCCGGTGAAGCTCGGCAACTGGGTTGACGCCGGCTTCATCCTGAGGAAGTAGAGGAGGCCGACGGTGACTGATCTCGCCCGACTGCATCACGACGTGTGCTTCGGAAAGTCCGGCGGCAGGATCATCTGGCAGCCGCGCATCGGGTGCTGGTACTACGACAAGCAGTTCGCCGGCGAGCCACTGCCCGGGCCGTATCGCGGCATGTCCCTGCCCGACGTCTACCGCGCGCTCGACTGCTCCTACCGGCTGTACTGGTTCAACGGATGCTTCGAGCGCATCGAGCACCCGGCGGTCAAGTCTCGCCGGGAAAAGCTCAACTACACCGACGAACGGATCACCATCGAGACGCCCGCCGGCAAACAGGAAGCCGTCCATCGCCGCAGTCCGAACAACGCCGGCACGATTCATCTCAAGTGGGAGGTGGCGACCGAGGCCGAGATGAAGGTCGCCGCGTGGCGCGAGGAAAATGCCGGCTGGAAGTGGAACCAGGAGCAGTTCGACCAGCTCGTCCGCGAGGTCGGCGACCTCGGCGCGCCCACGATGTACCTGCCGCGCATGAACGTCCAGTCGTTATACATCGAGAAGATGGGCTCGCAGAACGGCATCTACGCCATCCACGACTGGCCCGACACCGTCGAGGCGTACTTCCGCGCGGTCGACGAATCGCACGACCGGCTAATCGACGTCATCAACGACTCGCCCATCGGCATCGTCAACTTCGGCGAGAACGTCCACGCCGGCACCCTGCCGCCGAACCTCTTCAAGAAGTACCACCTGCCCGCGTGCCAGCATCGCTGTGAGCGGCTCCACGCCGCGGGCAAATGGGTTTCGTCGCACTGGGACGGCGACTGCAAGCCGCTCTTGCCGTTCGCGAGGGAGACGGGGCTCGACGCCATCGAGGCCATCACGCCCGAACCGCAGGGCGACGTCACGCTCGAAGAGGTCAGGGAGGCGCTCGGCGACGAGATGTTCCTCATCGACGGCATCCCGGCCGTCTACTTCGACGAGACGTTCCCGGTCGAGACGCTCGTCGAGTGTACCCACAAAGTCATCGAGCTCTTTGCGCCGAAGCTCATCCTCGGCATCAGCGACGAAATCTCGTCCACGGGCGACATCGAGCGCATCCGCGTCGTCGGCAAGATTGTGGACGAATACAACGCCGCGCAGGATACGCCCTGACCGCGCCGCATCCCAATAGATTCACCGCCGAGGCCGCAGGGGAGCCAAGGAGATCGATATTTGGAGACTGACTTCCGCCTCCCGCGGGCCGGTCTATCGAGCGTGATATTGCGAATGCAACAGCACGCGCGGGAGGCAGAGATGCTTCGCTTCGTTCAGCGTGACACAAAACATGCAGTCAAGGAGTCCTGTCATTCCGGGCGTTAGCGAAGAATCTCTCATACAGCCCTTCCGCTTCCATTATCAACACGGTGTTCAATAATCTTCCTCGCCGCAGTAGCAGGCGTCGCTCTGATACTTGTACCAGAGTTCCTTGAAGTTCTCGAGTTCTTCGAGGTGTTCGAGGATCGCGTCACTCCCCTGGAAGACCTGGCCGTCGTCGACGAGGACCGGCGGGCGTGTGTTCGGCGGCATCGGCTCGGCCCCACCGCTCGCGAGGCCCGCGGCCAGCTCGTCGGCGGAGCCGGTCACGACCTCGCAGGCGATGGCCAGCTCGCCGAGCGCGTCCTCGATCAGCCCGCACCTCGGGCAGTTCGTCGTCCGGTATAGCGTGATCATCTGGCGTCCTCCGAAGCCGCTCTCACACTGGCACGCGGCCGAGGCGCAGGCACGAATACCGTCTTGAGCGCCGTCACGACGGATTCGACGGCATCAGTTCCCACGCCTTGACCGAAGCCACGTTCACTTCTCCGCCACGCGCGAACAGCTTGACCCCGCGGCCGTCGTCCGAGCAGCAGACCTTGACGCCGCGCGGAGAACGTGGAATCACAACCAACGCGACGATTCGGACCGGCGCCGGCAAGAACAGAAAAAAAATCACTCCGGCCCCCATCTTGCGGACAATCTGACTGGCGGAGGGAGTAGGATTCGAACCCACGAGGGGCCTTTCAACCCCTAACGGTTTTCAAAACCGTCGCCTTCGACCACTCGGCCATCCCTCCGGTTCCTCGACCGGTTTTGAGTATACGCCGCCCGGACGAAGGCGTCAAGGACGGCCGTGCGCACTGCTTTTCATCTTGACTTCACTTCCCGACGACCGTATCCTCAGCCCAACAACGGAGTGGCATAGATTCCGCAACCCGATTCCCACCCTGCCACGCCGAGAGGACCCTGTGGCACGGAACACTATCACAGAACGAAGTGCGTAAGTCGCCGCCGAACACCCGCTCGGGAGAACTAACATGAGTTGGGAAGACTACAAGGAG
>Ga0180429_10001359_pt1 | contig 20913 bp, 15 predicted proteins | sample SS_ome_FD_132428 | JGI IMG/M metagenome (GOLD analysis project Ga0180429, IMG submission 132428) | Hypersaline lake sediment archaeal communities from the Salton Sea, California, USA - SS_1_S_1 metaG | ecosystem: Environmental > Aquatic > Non-marine Saline and Alkaline > Hypersaline > Sediment ...
GCAGCCTCGACGATGGCACCCGCACGCACCGTCTCGGACGATCCGTTCGCCTTGATCGTCACGTCGAACATGCCGGGGGCACCCGCCGTGCTTTCGATCTGCGCGCCCTTGAAGACCTTGATCTTGTCATTCCCTTCCACTTCCTGAGCGAGGGCCCCGATGTTCGAGTCCTCCATCTCCAGGTAGGGGGGCTTCTTCGGCAGGGTCTTGTGCACCTTGTTCAGATACCCGCCCAACTCCGCTTCTTTCTCAACGAGCACCACCTCATAGCCGGCTGCCGCCGCCTCGTTGGCAGCCGTAAGGCCGGTGATGCCACCACCCACCACGAGGATGGTCTTGTTGATCTCTTCCAGGAACGGCTCCGGAACCTCCGTCTTCGCCGCCTTTGCAAGGCTCATGCGGAGATAGTCCTCGGCCATCATCTGCGTATCTTCCTCCTTCGGAGGCTGACACCAGACCACGTGCTCGCGGAGGTTCACCCTCTCGAGCATCACTTGAGAAACGTCGTACGAAAAGACTTCTGTCTTGGCCCTGCGCGAGCAGGCGGCGATCACGACGGTGTTCACACCCTCCTGGGCGATATCCTGGCGGATGAGCTCCGCTCCTTCTGCCCCACACAGATACGGGTGGTCCTTGCACACCGGCACACTGCTTTCCGAAGTGGCAACATTCGCAAGCGCTTCCACATCGATCGAATCGCCGATCCCGCATCCGCTGCAGATGTATACCCCGATCTTCTTGTCCATCAGGTTTACCTCCTCAGACACTGAATGGCCTTCAGTGCAGCACCGGTTGCATCCTGCAGCGAGGAGGCAACGTCAACAGGGCGCTTGGCACATCCAGCAGCGTAGATTCCCTTTTGGGACCCGTCAGAAACAACGAAACCGAATTCGTCATAGGCAATGTCCATGGGCAGCCTTTCCGCCGCCGTAGTGGGCTCCATGCCGGTGGCCAGCACGACCATGTCGGCCTGGGCACGGATCTTCTCGCCCGAGAGGGTGTCTTCCACCTCCACGATCGGATCCTGCGTGGCTGCGTCTTCCTCGATCTTGGCAACCTTGCCCTTTACAAACTCAACCCGTTCGTCGTCCTTGAACTTGTTGTAGAAATCCTCGAGCTTGCCCATGGCGCGGATGTCGATGTAGAAGACCTTGATCTTGGCGGCCGGGTTCTGTTCCAGGACGAAAGAGGCTTCCTTCATCGAGGCCAGGCAGCACACCCCGGAGCAGTAGGCAAGATGATTCTCGTCGCGCGAGCCTGCGCACTGCGCGAAGATGACGCTCTCCACAGGCTTCTTGTCGGAGGGGCGCAAGATCTTTCCCTGTGTCGGGCCGTTCACAGACGCAAGCCGTTCCATCATCACATTCGTGATCACGTTCGGAAATCGGCCAAAGCCCAGGGTATCGAGCTTCTTCGCATCGTAAGGCCTCCATCCGGTGGCCACGACGATCGCCCCTACCTTGGCCGTCAAGGTCTGAGGCTGCATGTCCAGGTCCACCGCATCGTACTTGCAGGCAGCCTTGCATTTATCGGCATCCTCGGTGCCCAGAATCTGCGGATCCAGCACATACCGCATGGGAAAGGCCATCGTAAACGGAAGATAGGCGGCCTTCCTCTGGTCCATATCGAGGTTGAATTCATTCGGAATCATGAGCGAGCAGGCCTCGGCGCAATCGCCGCAAGCCGTACACTTCTCGTTCACGTATCGCGGGTTCTGTCGGATCGTCACCTCGTAGGCTCCCGGATCTCCGCTGACAGCCTCGACTTCCGACAGGGTCAACACATGTATCCTCGGATTGTCCTTGATTCTGCGGAAGTTGATTTCCAGTCCGCAAGTAGGGGGGCAAAGCTTTGGGAAATATTGATAGGTCTTAGCGACGCGCCCACCCAGATAGGGGGCTTTTTCCACAAGGATGACCTCTTTGCCAACCTCCGCCGCTTCCAGGGCCGTCGTGATACCGCTTATTCCACCGCCGACGACAAGAATGCATTCCTGCCCCGCGGCCGTGATCGTTTCGTCTCCCATCCTGATTTGCTCCTACGCTAGGGGGTTCCGGTTCTCCGCTACAGCTTCTCGACGGAGGCTCACACCCTTCTCGCCGGAACAAAGGGCTCCGAAGCTTCCGTCAATTTTGCTGGGTCACGGGAAGCAAAAAGGAGACCTCCAGGCACCCCCTTTCGGGGAGTGCCTGGAGGTGAAATGCTTCACTTCCTTTATTCAACAGGCAGGTTGATGATCGGAACCTTCGTCATTGTCCACTCGCCGGTCGCCGGATCCCAGGAGGAATTGACGAAGCAGTGCCAGTTGTCTTCGTCCATCTTCTTGAAATCTGAGCGATAGTAGTAGCCCGGCCACCTGGTTTCCTCACGGAACAGAAGGTGTCGCACGTGGCTCTCGGCGATCCACATCCTGTGGATGTTCTCCCAGGCCCGTGTAAGCTCGTTCAAGGTCTCTGCAGCCACCTTCTCGGCATCTTCCTTCAGCATGGCAAGCAGCTCGAGGCCTCTCTCCAGTAGGGGCTTGTTCGTCTCGAAGCAGGAGGACACGCCGCCGGCGTACTCGTCCATGATCTTCTGGAGACGGAACATCATCTGTCGAGGAATACTGTAGTTCGGGTTGATGTTCCGGTCGCTCGTCTCTTTGCTGTGCTGCTCAAAGAGATCGAGAGGCTGGAGAACTCTCTTCTTGATTTCCTCGACCTTTGCCATATCCACGTTGGGTGCATTGTTGTTGTCCATGATGTAAGCGATGGCACCCTTCGCGGCAATCCTGCCCTCGGCGTGGGAGCCGGAGGAGAACTTGTGGCTCGATGCGCCGGAGCCGTCACCCGCGGTGAACAGGCCCTTGACCGTGGTCATCCGGTTGTAGCCCCAGAAATACTCGGGCGGAGCGATGTCCTCAGGTCCGCAGACCCATGCACCGGAACCACCGGAGTGGGAACCGATGAAGTAAGGCTCGCAGGCCATAATCTCAGAGGGAGACTCTTCCGGCTGGATGTTGTGGCCGGCCCAGAGGATCGCCTGGCTGATGGTCATGTCCAGGAAGTCTTCCCATGCTTCGCTCTCGAGCTCCTTCATTTTCTTCTTGAAGCCCTTGGGGTCATCCTTGTAGCCTTCGGCCAGCTTCTGGATCGCCTCGGCGGTCTGCATGTAGATGGGACCCTTGCCTTCGTACACGTCCCTCATTCCGCAGTGGTTCCGCAGGCAGGCAGGAATCGGCTTGCCGAGTCCGTAAGGGGCCCACTCTGCGAGCTCGCTCTTTCTCTCCACCATGTACTCGCCGCCCAGAGAACTGGTCGCGCGGGACTTGAAGAGCAGGAACCAGGCGCCCACAGGCCCGTAAGCATCCTTGAATCGGACCGGGATGAAACGGATTTCCTGGCAGGTCATCTGTGCACCGGCGCGGATCGTGAAGTACGCGGAGGCGCCGGAGTTGAAAGGCGGATACCAGGAACGGCCGAGGCCTTCACCGGTCGACCGCGGCTTGAAGACGTGGACCGCACCGCCCATGAGGGCCATAACGGCTTTCGCCTTGAAAATGTAGAATTTCTGGTCGCGGGTGCTGAAGCCGACCGCGCCCACGCACTTGTCGCCGTCCATCAGCGGCTCGACGATGAAGACGCGCTCGAGGATCTCGCCGCTGTCCCCCAGATCGGCCATGGCGTTCTTGGCTGCCTCTGCCACGATGACCTTGTAGGACTCGCCGTTGATCATAACCTGCCACGGTCCTTCTCGAACGTACTTGCCGTTCTCGTCCTTCCAGAGGGGCAGGCCCCACTTCTCGAAAAGGTGCACGCTTCCGTCCACGTGACGGGCGATGTCATAGACCAGGTCTTCCCGGGAAACACCCATCAGGTCCTGACGCACATACTTCACATATTCATCAACCGTGTGCTCGCCTTCTTCGATGCCGATGTACTCGTTGATGGCTGAGAGGCCCATGGCCACTGCGCCGCTTCGATCCATGGCAGCCTTGTCCACAACGGTCACCTTCAGGCCGTTCTTCTTGGCCCAGTAGGAGGCCTCGAAGGCTGCGCCACAGGCGGCCATACCGCCACCGCAGATCAAGAGATCGGTTTCGACTTCTACGGTCTCAAATGCTGAAGAATCCATATTTTCTCCTCCTCTCAACCAAAATTACTTTTTCAGGGTAGGAAGCTCATACCGAAGGGAATCAGGCTCCGTGCAGAGCAGCTGATCTTTCAGGTTCTCCGTTCCGGTGTTGCATCCTGCCAGAGGCTCCGCCTTGCCTTCCGGGGTCGTCCGGATCGGGAACTTGAACCTCTTCAGGGCACCGCTGCGGAACTTGACCGTCCACATGATGTCCTCGGAACCGCGCAACGGAACCACGCTGGCTCCCATGGGGACGAAGTCCGCGTAGCCCTTTACGTCCACGGCCTGCTGGGGGCAGATCTTTACGCAGTTGTAGCATTCCCAGCACATGTCGGGGTCCCGATTGTAGGCTTTCGGGTTTTCCGGGTCCGTTTCCGCGTCCAAGACCATAAGATCGTTCGGGCAGATGTGCATGCACGCGGTCTTGTCCTGCCCTTTGCATCCGTCACACTTTTCCATGATTACGAAGCTAGGCATACTGTGTCTCCTCCTTCTACTTTGCCTTTGGACAAACGGGGCAACCGCTCACGAGTGGGCGGCCCCCAACCGATTACGAATATTCCTTAGACGCTCATCCAAAAAGTCCTGCCAATCGCAGTGAATCCCCTTACACCTCCTTTCCATACGTATTTGAGCGTTCGTCAGAGGGTTGCTATTTCATCCCGTGCATGACGCACAGGCCGCTGTCATTTTGGACCTTTGTCATTTGGGCCTTACGATATGATTCGGATTGAGACCGGAGAAAGATAGAGACTGAGGATCTTTCCACTTTTTGCCAAACAGATCATATCGAGCGCGTATAGAGTGTAAGGGGTCGAGCCAAGGCGAAGAGCAATGAATAATACGCGAATGAACCAATTACGTCAAGAACCGGTTGCTTCTTCCCGTTCCTTTTCCGTTCTTGCCCGCCCTCTCCGGATCGGCGTTTAAGCCCAGACCGGAAACATCGAGGGGGAATCAGGGTCCTTCGGCCTTCGTCTTCACCCGGTGTTCTTGTCCGGAGTTCTCTACGACTCCGACTCTCCAGCGGGCGAGGACGGCCCCGGCGTCAAAAAACCCACATTGCCGGACATCACACCCCAGAACTAAGGGTTTCGCACGCTGAATGATTATTCATTCAGCATTTGTACCATCATCCCTGGCGAGTGTCAATACCGGCTCTCCAGATTCTTGGACGAAAGAAGAGGCCTTCCAAGGGCTCGTCAGAGCCCCAACCGGAGCAGATATGGGGAACATCTGTAAAATATCGTTATGGAATATCGGCTGAGGAGAGTGAACCCTGCACCGGGAGGAGACCGTATCTTGACATTTCGTGAGACACGCCCTAAAATGCCCGGGTTAATTCCAGTGCGTTGTGCCGTGTAGGAGGATCACCACGATCGATTACCGCCCATTTGGCCACGCTTAGGTACCCTCAAGATCCCATTTTTCAATCCGAAGTCAAACCAATCACGTAGAAGGAGGAGTGGAGAATCATGATCAAGCCCCATGGGTCGGATACCCTCAATCCGTTGTATGTCCAGGACGACAAGAAGCGAGCCGAATTGCTGAAAGAGGCGGAAGGACTGCCTTCCATCGTCGTCTGCTCCGCTGCCGCCGCCAACGCCGTCATGATGGCGGGTGGCTACTTCAACCCCCTGACCGGCTACATGAACAAGGCGGACGCCCTGGGCACGGCCGAAAAGCTGATGACGACGAGCGGCGTTTTCTTTCCGGTCCCCATCGTCAACATGGTGGAAGACGCCTCATCCATCAAGGACGCCAAACGCATCGCCCTCAAAGACCCGAATGTGGAGGGGAACCCCATCCTCGCCGTCATGGACGTAGAGGCGATCGAGACCTTTACCGACGACGAAATGAAGATGATGACCGACAAGATCTTCCGCACCGATGACATGGAGCATCCCGGCGTGAAGGCCTTCAATTCGGTCGGCAAGACCTGCATCTCCGGCCCGATCCAGGTTCTCAACTTCTCCTATTTCGACAAGGAGTTTCCCGAGACCTTCCGTACGGCCTACCAGATTCGGGAAGAAATGGGGAAAATGGGCTGGGAAAAGGTCGTCGCCTTCCAGACGCGAAACCCCATGCATCTGGCCCACGAAGAACTCTGCCGCATGGCCTACAAGGCGGTCAACGCAGACGGCATCCTCGTTCACATGCTCCTGGGCAAGCTGAAGAAGGGCGATATCCCCGCAGACGTGCGCGATGCGTGTATCCGCGTCATGGCCGAGAACTACTTCGAGCCCAACACCGTCCTGATCACCGGATACGGCTTTGACATGCTCTATGCAGGCCCGAGAGAGGCCGTGCTGCATGCCCTGTTCCGCCAGAACACGGGCTGCACCCACTTGATCGTGGGCCGCGACCATGCCGGTGTCGGCGATTACTACGGTCCCTTCGACGCCCAGACGATCTTCGACGAGGAGGTGCCCAAAGGCGCCCTGGAGATCGAGATCTTCAATGCAGACCACACGGCTTGGTCCAAGAAGCTGAACAAGGTCGTCATGATGCGCGACGTGCCGGATCACACCAAGGAAGACTTCATCCTGCTTTCCGGGACCAAGGTCCGGGCCATGTTGTCCGAGGGCACCGCACCGCCCAAGGAATTCTCACGCCCCGAAGTTGCCAAGATCCTGATCACCTACTACCAGGGTCTCGAAGAGAAGCCGGAAATCAAGATGGGCAAGCACTCGGGTTGACCACACACGCCGATAGACAAAGCGCGTCTTTGGCTGTAGGCAGCGTTTGAAACTACGAAGGCCGGTGTCCCCGTTGGGACACCGGCCTTTTTTTCTCTTGTCACGCCCCCAGCAGTCCATCGACCATCTCGAGGAGACTTGCGGGGTCGAAGGGCTTCTCCGCGATCCCGTCCGGGTGCTTCACGCCGAAACGGTCCAGGTACGACCGGAAGCCTTCTCGCAGGACTTCCGCCTTTCCCGAAACCACGATCACCGGAAGGTCACCACACCTGGGATGGGTCCGAACCTGGCGTATCAGGTTCAGGCCGGAGGCGCCGGGCATCATCACGTCCACGAGCATCAGATCCGGGAATTCCGTGTCCAGCAGTTCCATCGCCTTCTCCGCGTTGTGGGCGGAGCAGACGGCGTACTCGTGGTCCTCCAGGATCGCTGTCAGGTAGGCGACCGTGTCCGGCTCGTCATCCACGACCAGTATCTTCTTGACCGTCACTCGTGTCCTTCCCGCCGGATTCGAAAACGCGCTCCACTAATTCTCTTTACGAGCCAGTTCCAGGATCTTCCGGGCATTTCTTACGAGTGTCTCTTCTTCCACCGGCTTGTCCAGGTACCCTTCGGGGGGCCGATGGGGCTTGTCATAGATGAGCCCTCTCAGTTCCGGCTTCCCTGAAACGATACAGACAGGAATCATCCGGGTCTCCGGGTCCTCTCTCAACCCGGCAAAGACCTCGCCTCCGTCCATGTCGGGCATGGAGAGATCCAGAGTAATCAGATCCGGCTTTTCCTTCCTGGCCAGTTCGATACCCGTCGCACCGTCCCCGGCCTGCAGGGTCGTTGCCTCGTTGTCTTCAAGGACGGTTGTGAGGTAGCTGAGCGTATCCGGTTCGTCGTCCACCACCAGTATCTTGTAGCCCTTCAGAGTGGCAGCCGCCTTGGGTTCCTCGACCGGCACGGCCTTCTCCGTCGGCACCAGTGCATCAGCGACCAAGTTGACGAGTTGGGTAACCTCCATGTCCAGATCGTAGTGCCTGATCAGGTCGCTCAACCCGTCTACGCAGTTGTGACACGAGGTAACAACGATCTTCGCCCCTGTTTCCCTCAACTGGTCCGCCTTCACCTCGGCGGATTTGAGCCTCCTGGGCGTGTACTCGGCCATGGACATGGCCCCGCCGCCGCCGGTGCAGCAGTAGTTTTCCGCACGGTTCGGGTACATCTCGCGGAAGTCGGTGCACACGAGGTTCAGGAGTTCCCGGGGCTCTTCGTAGAGCCCGCAGCTTCTCGCGTTGTTGCACGAATCGTGGAAGGTGACCGGAGTGCTGTTCTTCGTCTTGTCCACCTTGATTTTGCCTTCCTTGATATACCGGAGCATGGTGTCCACCGAGCTTTCGCTGTCAAAGGGGAGCGTCACACCGCCCCAGTTCGGGCCCTCGCAGCGGGTCGACCGGTACCCGTGTCCGCACTCGGAGATGACGAGGCTCTTGCCGTTCAGTTCCTGGACCTTCTCGTAGACGCGCTTGGCCACGCTTCCGCCCAGGTCGTCGTCGCCGGAGAAGAGGCCGAAATTGGTCATGTCCCAGCCCTCGCTCGCCATGGTCCAGTTCGCGCCTGCATAATAGAAGATCTTGGCCGCGTCCGCGATCGTTCGAGGGTCGTATTTCACCTCTCTCGGGTTGATCGTGTAGACGATGTCACAGTCCGGCTTGTCGATGGGAATCTTCGCTTCCGGGTCTTCGAGCTCATCCTGGAGTTCCTCCTCCATCCACTCGATGGTGTCGATGTAGTCTTCCTTGAGTACCCCCATCTGGTTGCCGATCTCCCACTGGTCCTTGCTGACCACGGCAACGCCTTCCGGCATGACACCCACGTGGACCAGAAGACCCCGCACCATCCGGTTCACCGTGGCGAAATCGACGCCCATGGGACAGTTGATCGTGCACCGCCGGCAGTTCGTACACTTCCCGAAGGCGATGTCCTTGAGCTCCTCGAGATCTTCGTCGGTCAGGATCGTCTTTGCATGCACCCACCAGGGGAAGACCCTTCCCATCCAGTCGTGGTGGCGCTTGAAGATCTTTCGGATCTGGTCCGCCTTGTAGGCGGGCGCGTAGGTCGGATCATCCGGGTTGGTCTGCACGTAATGGCACGATTCCGTACACATCCCGCAGTGAACACAGGCGATGAGTGAGCCTACCATTTGCCGGTTGAGCTTCTTGGAAAGCCTGTCCAAGACCTTCTGCGCCTTGTGCGATCGAACTTGCGTAGCCATATTTCCTTTCTCCCTTTTCCGGTAGGATCATCGTGTCATTCGTTCTGCAGCCTGCCGCGCCACCTTCTACGATTTGACGCCCCTCTGAATCGGGAAGACCCCTCTGTACCCGAGGCTCCTGCCCAGGTAGTAACGCGTGATCGGATAGTAGAGGTAATGCCCGATCTTGCTGAAGGGCACGTAGATCAGGAAGAAGGCCGTCAGCAGGAAGAAGGTGAGCATGATCCCTTCCCCGTTCGAGATGTCGTTCGGCGCCGCCAGCACGCCGAAAGCAAACCACACGGTGAGCAGGGCGAGGCTGAAGAAGTCATCCGGTGTGCTGATCGCACGCATCGTTTTGTCCGAGACCCTCCGGTACATGCGGTAACAACCGATCAGACAGGCGGCCCCTATAAATGCCTGAAAGCCGAGGACGACGAGTCCCTGGTTCAGGAGCGACGGCGCATAGGGAATGACGAAAGACAGGGCGATGGCCGCCGTTACGCCCAGGTGGAACAGGGCGAACTGAATCCAGAAAATCGGGTTCGTGCGCGTACTTTCCATGGCCCACGGCATGGCGATGTTGGCCAGTGAATAAAACGCACCCTTTTTCGGACTGGTGCTGAAACGCCCCGTCCGGCGCTGCCGGTCGCCTCCCGCCTTGAACCGAAAGAGCCAGATGAGCCGAATCGTGTATACCGTCGCCATGATGAGCAGGGCCACTTCCTGCAACCGGTGCTCTGCAAAGTGAAGCAATTGACTCTCGTGCATGTCGACTCCTTTTTCTTCAGATCTTGTCCAACTGGGCTTCGAAGGGAGGGAATTCCCTGGAGTCCATCAAACAAACCTGGATTTCTTTGACCGAGCTTTGGCCGTTGTTCAGGTGCCCACAAATCGTCTCGAACATAACCTTTGCGCTCAGATCCAGGGGGATTCCGTAGAAGCCGGTGCCCATGGGCGGGAAGGCGATCGTGGCCACGCCCTTCTCTTCCGCGCACTTCAGTGCGGAGAGCATCGTCTTCCGGAGCTTGGCCTCTTCATCCTCTTCCTGGAACTTGGGCCCCACGGCGTGGATGATGTGTCTGGCCTTCATCTCCCCTGCCGTCGTGATTACCGCATCCCCCGTATCGACCGGCGCCAGTCCGTTCAACTCCTCCTGGATGCTCGGACCGCCCCGGAGCGTGATGGCAGTCCCCCAGCCAGAGCCGAGCACAAGGTCCGAGGTGGCGTAGTAGACGAATGCATCCACTTCCACATCGGTGACGTCCTCTCTCACGATCCGCAATACCCTGTCATTGATCTTCTTCTCTTTCATTGCCTCCCCCTGATTGGGCTAGTCCTTGTACTGTTTCAGGGCCTGCGCAATCCTTTTCATGCCCTGTTTCTCACAAAGATCCTTCAATGAGTACTCGGAGAGCACGTCAACGATCCTGTGGTTGAGGAGCCGCCAGAGAGACCTGCATTCGCACAGGTCGGCCATGAGGCACTCCTCGGGCCGCTGGACGCACTCGACCACGTTGATCGGTCCGATGATGGCCTCGATGATTTCGAGAATGCTGATGTTTTCGGGTGCCCTGCCGAGCCGATAGCCACCGCTCCTCCCGCTGAAGCTACGGATAAGCTGTGCGTTCTTGAGCGAAACGACCAATTGTTCCAAGTACCCTTTCGACAGATTGTTACGTGTCGCGATCTCACGAAGATGAACAGGCTTCTCCTCCTCCGCATGTCGGCAGATATCCAGCATGAGTCGGAGTGCATACTGAGGACGGGTCGATATTCTCATCAGAGTCCGTGCTGAGACATGAGTTTCACCGTATGTCCACGTTTCAAAGCCTTGGGCTCCCGGGTGTGTCCGTGGTGGGTTGATGATTCCTACCTGTTTTGTAGGAATATATCTCATAGTATAAAGGTAGGGATTATATGTCAAGGAAATTTGCACGGATTTTTCTAGAAAATGCCTGCATCCCCGCAAGAGCGGGGACCCCTCGGCACTGGGAGTCGTGCGAATGGGGAAAAATCAGGGGTCAGGGGTCGGGGGTCAGGACCTCCTCTCAGGCGGAGAGCCAGAAGCAGGCTGGCACAAGTAGCGGATATTGCGAGGAGCCGCAGGCGACGCGGCAATCCCCCGTGTACTGGAGCGCCGGTTCTTGGTCGGGCACGGGCACGAATGCGGATGGGGCGGGGCATCTGGTGCCGTCCCCTGTTCCGGACGAGGTTTTCGCAGGGCGACTTTCTGGAAGGGGGAGAGCGGACCCCCTGTCTCATCCCTGCATGCGAGCGAAGACGTTCAGACCGGCCTCGAGAAACTTCGCCTCCCGGAATCCCGCTCCCTTGAGTGCACACTGGACATCGTAAGCCCTCTGTCCCAGCTGACACACCACCAGAACCAGCTTGTCTTTGGGCAGACTCGGCAGCTGGCTGCGCAGGACGCTGACGTCTATGTGGCGGGCCCTGGGATCATCAATCGGGGGGCGCACCTCCAGTTCCCCCTGTGTCCGGACGTCGATCAGAAGGAAGTCCGTGCTCGTGGCCAGAAGATCCCGCAATTCCAACGGTCCTATCGCCTCGGCCAGACCCTCCCGTTTGTTGCGGGCGATGTTCGCGGTGTTGCCCAGTGGTTCGATCGGGGTTCCGAAGGGCGGTGCGTATGCAAAATCCATGTCCCCCAGATCCTCCAGGGTCGAACCGAAACGGAGTGCAGCCGCTGAGGCGTCGACAATCCGTGCGACGTCTCCCGGACCGACCACCTGCACGCCGAGAAGCTTGCCCGTGCTTCTGTCCCCAACCACCTTGATGGTCACATTCTTACCGCCCGGGTAGTAGTGTGATTTGTCGTTGTAGGGCGCAACGGCCGAGACCGTGTCGTACCCCATGTCCCTGGCCACGGTCTCCGAGAGGCCTGTAGCGCCTGCACTCGTGCCCAGGGTGCGCATGATTCCCGTACCCACGATCCCCGGGTAGGTGCTCTCCCCTCCGGTGAGATTGTCCCCAATCAGCCGACCGTGGATGTTGGCCGTTGACCCGAGCGGGACCCACACCTTCTTTCCGGTCACGATATGCACGTTCTCCACGCAATCGCCTCCGGCCAGGATGTTCGGGTCACTGGTCCGCAAACAGGCATCTACCTTCACGGCGCCGGTTTCGCCGAATTCAAGGCCGCATTCCCGGGCCAATTCCACACTCGGCGCTGCGCCAACGGCCAGGATGACGCCGTCAACTTCGATTTCCCGCTTGTCGGTCACCACCTTGGTCACCTTGCCGTCCTCTCCCTCCAACGCCTTCACGCCTTCACCAAGGCCCAGGACGATGTTCTCTGAGCGAAGGGCATTGGCCACAAGCTCGGCCATTTCCGGATCCAGAAAGCCGTAGAGCACCTGCGGCATGAAGTCGATCATCGTAGTCTCCACGGCCTGGTTCACAAGGGCCTCTGCCGCCTCCAGCCCGATCAGTCCGGCACCGATGATACAGATACGGTCCGCCTCTCCTTCCTCGATGACTTCTCTCATGAGCGTCGCATCGGGCAGGGTCCAGAGGTTCCACACGTTCTCGAGATCAATCCCCGGAACAGGAAGCTTCTTGGGGCGCGCCCCGGTGGCCAGTACGAGCTTGTCATAAGGAAGCGAGTCCTCTTCTCCCGACTCGAGGCTCTTGATCTTCACACTCTTCTGCTCACGATCGATCGCCACTGCCTCGGTCCTGGTCAGTACCCGTATGTTCTTCACATCGTGAAAGTAGGGCACGTCCCGCACCGTACCGAACGATGTTGTCAGAAGCTGATCGATTTCCGGCACAACACCGGCGACGTAGTAGGGAAGTCCACAGCTCGCGTACGACGGATACTCGCTGCGCTCTACAATGGTGATCTCCGCTTCCGGGTCTCTGCGCCTCGCCCTCGCGGCCGCCTTGGGCCCGCAGGCCACCCCTCCGATGATTACGATTTTCTGACCCATGGACGTATTCTCCTCTTGTTGACAGCGAGCGTTCCACCCGCCGGTGCGGTTCACTGACTTCACAACGTGAAGTTCCTCTACTCTCTTCCATCCAACCTGTTGACCCTGGTCAAGCGTTGAAACGTCTCTGCTCGTTACGTAGCAGAGCTCAGTCGATACAAGGCCAAAGTACTATATTTATCAAAGCATTCAAAGCATTTCAATGCCTGTCAATGCGTAGTCCTTTGGTTGCGGGCCCTGAACCTCTCCGAAGGGGTCCCTCCAGCCAACTCGCTGTCCCCGCTCGCGGAGACGGCACCGAGAGTCTTCTTCGCCCCGGTTGCAAAACCATGGACACCCGGTTATGGTGACCGACAGACCGCCTGTAAACGTGCATGCGGCCTTCCCACACAAAGGCGATCAAGGCAAAAGGACCGGCGCACCATGACCCGGGTCATACTCGTACGCCACGGCCGAACAGAATGGAACAAGGGAGAGATCTTCCGGGGCACGGTAGACATCCCCTTGGACGAACAAGGCAGGAAGGAGGCGGCCTGTGCAAGGGACTGGCTCGAGGAAGCCACCTTCCATGCGGCGTACAGCAGCCCGCTCGGCCGGGCCGTGGAAACAGCGGAGATCATTCTCGAACCGCACGGGCTTGCCGTTCAGAAACACGACGGCCTCACCGACTTGAATTACGGCTCCTGGCAGGGGAAATCGAACGAGGAAGTGCAGCGGGTCTATCCGGAGCTGTATCAACAATGGCGCAAGGCCCCCCATACGGTTGTGTTCCCCGAAGGAGAAGGGCTCGGTGCGGTCCGCGACAGATCCCTGTCGGCCGTCGAGGAGGTGGCGGCCAAGCACCCGGACGAGACGGTTCTCCTGGCGGCACACAGAGTGGTCAACAAGGTTCTGATCGCCGCACTTCTGGGACTCGACGATTCGCATTTCTGGGAGATCGGGCAGGACACGGCCGCCTTGAACGAATTCGTTTGGCAGGAGGGGAAATGGATCTGCCGCCTCGTGAACGACACATGTCATCTCCGTGGTCTGTCAGGCCGTGTTTCCACAGACTTCTGACCCTGCCCCGGGTTGAATCAGGGTCTCCCACAGAAAGAGCTCGGCAGGAACAAAGATGAAGACTCCCGATGCATCCGCTTCGAACGACCCGGGTCGCGACAGGCCATTTTCATCCTTGCCAGAGACATTGACGCTACGGTATCACTCGGGTGGTGAGGACAAGGCTGCCCGCGCCATGGAAGGGTGGGTGGAGGCACTTGCCAAAGAGGCAGGAGGGAGACTCGTTTTCGAGAAGGAAGAGACTCGAGACCAGCCCTTCCTCCCCTCCCTTTCCCTGAGCATGAGATCTGCCTCCCATGTCCACTACCACTTCGTGCCCGAAGGCCCGGAACTGCCCGTCTTCCGCGATTTCCTTTGGGATGCTGCTGCATTGCAGGGAACCCATGAGAAGGTCGGTTCAGCAGAGCCCGACAAATCGGGACCGCCACACGAGATGTTCCTCTTCGTTTCCGCCCATTGTCCCAACTGTCCCCACGCAGTCCGCACGGTTCATGCACTGGCCGGGAAACTGCCGAACTTGTCGGCCCACCTGTTCGAGGCCATGCTGCACACGGACCTGGCGGAGAAACACAACATCCAATCGGTACCGACCCTTTTGATCGACCAGGAACTTCGGTATGTGGGCGGCCTTGATGAGGAGAAGCTGTTCTCGATCCTTGGGACAGCGGATTCCGCGTCGCTTCTTCACGAGAAGATCCGAAAGCAGATCAAGGAGGGGGGAAGCGCCCTCGAGGCGGCGGAGTGGATTGCAGGGGGCGGCGACCCGAGCTTCCTGGCAACGGATCTGGGAGAATCCACTCTTGAAGAGAGAATCGCCCTGCTTGTCGCCCTGGAGGAAGCACTGGAAACCGATCCGAGGTGTCTGGATCGAATGGTCGACCCCCTTCTTCCCCACCTCGAAGCGGAAAACCCCTCCGTGAGAGGGGACATCGCCGACCTCCTGGGCAAGATAGGCGACCGGAAGGCCCTGTCTGCCGTCAAGAAGCTCCTCGAGGACCCTGACCCGAATGTCGTAGAGGCTGCCCAAGATGCGGTCGAGACATTGGAGGAAGGCTCCTAGCCGCGTCCCGAACCCCCTACCGCTCCCCCATCGACTTTTCGGGGACAGGCACTAAATAACACTGAAGACAGAAAGCGTGTTATTTGGTGCCTGTCCCCCATTTCTGGTTGGCCAAGAGAGGCTTGAAGTCGGAGAAAGCCTGTTGCCACCTGCCGTTGCACCGGCGGAACGGAACTCGCCCTCAAAGCACCCGGGGTGGTGAGGCAGGGCATCTGGTGGGACCCCACTTGCAACACTTTGAATCAAATTGTATCATCTGCACGGGGCGCAGCATCAGATACAACAGGACAGCCAGGGGAAGGAGCAGATGAACAACCGAGATTGCTTCGAGAACGCCTTGTCATGCATGGAGAAAGAGTGCCCTGCCCCGTGCAGGATGATCCTGGACAACGTTGCAGACGGGATCGTCACGGTGGACAAGGAGGGCTCGGTCGCCTGGTTCAATCGGGCCGCCGAGCAAATCACCGGCTTCAGCAAGGAAGAGGTGCTCGGGAAGCCCTGTCGGAGCGTCCTGCAGACTGATCTGTGCGGGACCGATGCATGCCCCCTCGAACAGACACTCCGCCATCACCGGAACGTGGCGAACCTCGAGGTGGTCATCACGAACAAGTGGGGGCGACAGGTCCCCGTATCCGTGAGCACGGCACCGATCAAGGACAAGGAAGGAAAGATCCTGGGCGCGGTCGAGACATTCCGCGACCTTTCGGTCATCAAGGCCTATCAGCTAGAGGCCGAAGAGCGATACTCTTTCAAGAACATCGTCACGAACAACACCCGCATGCTCTCCATCCTCCACCATCTCCGGGACCTCGCCCTGAGTGATTCCCCGGTCCTGCTGAGCGGGGAGAGCGGCACGGGCAAAGAGTTGCTTGCCCGTGCCATACGCGAATTGAGCCGAAGAAAGGAAGGCCCGTACATCGCGGTCAACTGCGGTGCAATTCCGGACACGCTTATCGAATCCGAGCTTTTCGGGTACAGAAGGGGCGCCTTCACGGATGCAAGGCAGAACAAGCCGGGCAGATTCGCCCTTGCCGAAAGGGGGACCCTATTCCTTGATGAAATCGGCGACCTGCCGCTGGAAACGCAGGTGAAGCTTCTCCGGGTCCTGGAAGGAGGGGAATACCAGCCCCTGGGCAGCACGGAGACACTCAAGGCCGACGTCAGGATCATCACCGCCACGAACAAGGTGCTGTTCGAACAAATCAAGAAGGGGCGTTTCCGAGAAGATCTCTATTATCGAATCAACGTGGTTCAGATCGATGTCCCTCCCCTCAGACAGAGGCGGGAGGACATCCCACTCCTGATGAAGCACTTCCTGGAGAAGCTCAACCTCAAACGCGACAAGACGATCGGCGGCCTGTCCCCTGCAGCAGAGCGCATCCTGCTCGACCACGACTACCCGGGCAACATCAGGGAACTGGAGAACATTCTCGAGTACGCAACGATTGTCTGCAAGAACTACCAGATCGAACCCCGCCATTTTCCACCTTATCTCCTCCGGGCGAAAGAGAAGGCTCCTCATGTAGATGTGGATATGGGCGAAGCACCCGACCCGGGTTCGAACATGGAGGATATGGAGAAGGAGGAGCTTCTCGAGGCACTGAGGGCGCATCGATGGAACCGCCAGGCCGCTGCCGAGGCCCTGGGAATCAGTCGAACGACCCTTTGGAGGAAGATAAAGAGATTCCAGATCGCATCCTGACGACTTCACCAAGCCTGGAAACGTTTTGTTTCAACCGTTTCGTTTTGTTTCAAGAAATGGAAACGTCCGCAAACAAAGGGCTGTGTCATCAAAACGTTTCATATTGTTTCAGAAGGCATGGGGCATTCTCGAGGCCTCAGGGCGAATTCTTGCATGTATAACCAACTGAATCTAATAACGAAACATACTCATCTCCCTGGGGTGGCATCTGTCTTGCTGCAACGGGGCCCTTTGACCCAAAACTGTTTGGCGGTGTTGACAGATGAACAAGTCGATGAACCCTCTACGCATCCTCGAAAACATCCCGGAAGGGGTGTTTGCCATCAACCAGGACTGTCGCATCACCTATTTCAACCAGAGGGCGGAAGAAATTACGGGCTACAGCCGGGAACAGGCGCTGGGAAAGACGTGTCACGAGGTCTTTCGTCCGGAAATCTGCCAGTCAACCTGTTCCATCAAGCGGTCCATGGCCACAGGAAAGGAATCGTTCGACCAGCAGGTCAATGTCTTGAACCGGTTCAACAGGCCCCTTTCGATCCGCATCCAGACCTCGCCTCTTCGAGACGAGGGGGGATTGATCGTGGGGGGGTTGCAGACCTTTCACGTAATCGATCGCCCGGACGAAGACATACGCAAAGAACTGGTCCTTTTCGAGCTCCGGCAGAAGATGGGCAAGGACCGCAGGCTTGCCGGGATCTTCGAGCTCTTGCCCGACCTGGCCAAGAGCGGCGCCCCTGTTTTGTTGCAGGGAGAACCGGGCACAGGAAAGAAGCTCCTGGCCGGGGCCATCCACAGGCTCAGCGGGAGGGCGTCCGGTCCGTTCTTCTATGTCTCTTGCAGGGAGAAGGCCGGTGAGGATCTGACCGAAGAGATCCTGGGCTCCAACCTCGACGAGGAAAGGGATCATACGCCTGAGGAGAAAGGAATCCTGGAGAAGGCACACGAGGGCACGGTATTCCTGGATGGGATCGAGGCCCTGCCCTACTCTCTCCAAGTGAGTATCTTCAGGGCCATGGAGGAGGGGGTCTACATGCCTGTCGGCGCCACCACAGCGCTGAACTCGGACATACGCCTGATTGCCTCGACAGAGAGCGATCTGGAGGAAAAGGTCAAAGAAGGGACCTTCCGGGAGAACCTGTTCTACTGCTTGAACGTGTTCAAGATTCATGTCCCGCCTCTCCGGGACAGGAAAGAAGACATCCCCTTGCTCTCCAGGAACATCATTTGGCATCTGAGCCTGGAAGAAGGGAAGGAAGTCCGCGAGATCGATGATTCGGCCATCCGGCTCCTGAAGACGCATCCGTTCAGCGACAATATCACCGAGCTGACGGCCCTCCTCGAGCGTGCCTATCGAACCACCCGTCACGGTTCTCTGAAATCCGAAGACCTCCGTCCCTTGATGATGGACCGCGGTGCAAGGACCGACGAATCACCCGCGCAGCAGAAGGCCCTGAGCAACGCGGGAAGAGAAGAAAAGCAAACCATTCTCGAGGCTCTGATGCGAAACCAGTGGAACCGCCAGCGAGCCGCCCGGGAACTGGGGATGGACCGAACCACGCTCTGGCGAAAGATGAAGCGAATGGGGATTCAGTCCGCCCCACGCTCCGTCAAAGAGAATCGTTAACTGTTCCATAGTCAAACCATTCGGTACAACAGACGTGCAACAGAAAAGGAGGAGAAAGAAGATGCTCTGGCTACAGCTCCTGGTTTACCTGGCCGTCATCGTCTTTGTCGTGGCAACGGCGGCAAGGATCTGGAAGTACGCAAGCGCTCCTGTTCACCTGCGGTGGGAACTCTACCCGGTGACCGCCGATCGTAACAAGCCATACGGTGGATCCTACTACGAAGAGATGGAATGGTGGAAAGATCTCCCAAAGAAGAACATCTTCCACGAATTGCTCGCCATGGGGGAGGAGATCCTCTTCTTGAAAGGGGTGTACGAGAACAACCGCAACCTCTGGTATGCCTCTTACCCGTTTCACCTGGGTCTCTACATCCTGGTGGGGCTCATCGGCCTCCTCGTCGTAGGAGGCGTAGCGGAAATGGCAGGCCTCTCTGTGGCAATCGGCTCCTCCTCCATCATCGGGGTGGCCCTGTACTGTCTGACCATGCTTGCCGGATACGTAGGCCTGACGCTCGCCCTGATCGGGTGCATCGGCCTGGTCGCGAAGAGGCTAAAGGACCCGTTGCTGAAGTCCATGACCTCACCTGCCGATTTCTGCAACCTGTTCTACATCCTGGCACTGTTGCTCGTTGCAGGGGCTTCCTGGCTCTTCGCAGACCCGACCTTTGCCGTGGCCCGTCACATTGCACGATCGATATTGAGTTTTCAGCCCATTCCTGAAACTTCGGGCATCGTCATACTGGAACTGATCCTCTTCTCGATCTTCATCCTCTACTTGCCCTTCACCCGAATGACTCATTTCTTCGCAAAGTACTTCACGTACCACCAGGTCCGGTGGGAGGACTCCCCGAATCTGCCGGGAGGCCCGTGGGAAGGGAAGGTCAGCGAAGTGTTGAACTTTGGTGTCAGCTGGCAGGCCCCTCATATCCAGTCAGGAAAGACCTGGGCGGAAGTCGCCACGGAATTGCCGCAGGAGGACAAATAATGAAATCACAGCAAGAAACCAAGATAAGCGATCTCTCCAAGCCGGACGGACAACTCACCGAATTGGATCCGGGCAAATTCTCGAAGCTGCCGCCACCCTACGAGGACTGGGATGACGGCGAGATGCAGCAGCTCTCGGACGACCAGAAGACCCGGATCGAGCATGGCCTGGACGGCATATCGGCCATCGGCCTTTCCAAGCCGAGTCAGGAAGAACAGGATAGGATGGTTGCCAGCTTCCTCGAGGGCCTGCAGAAACTCCTTACCAAGGAAGACAACTGGACGTTCCTGCAGCCTCTGATGCTGTCCATGGAAAACTGCGTGAAGTGCCAGACATGCAACGATTCCTGTCCTGTGTACACAGAGAGCGGCGGCGAAGAGATCTACCGCCCCACCTTCCGCGCGGAGGCACTCCGAAGAATCATCAACAAGTACCTGAAGCCGGGCGGCAAGATCCTGCCGAAGTTTCGGGGCAACGACATCGAGCTGAACTGGGAAACCCTTGCCCGTCTGGCCGAGCTTTCGTATCGATGCACCCTGTGCAGGCGATGCGCGCAGACCTGTCCCATCGGTGTGGACAACGGCTTGATGACACGGGAGATCCGCAAGCTCTTCAGCCAGCAACTCGGCATCAATGTCGAAGAGCTCCACGGCTCCGGGACGATCAAGCAGCTCCAGGTGGGCTCTTCCACGGGCATGAACCCGACCGCCCTGATGGACATCATCGAGTTCGCCGAAGAGGACATCCTCGAGAGAACCGGCATGGACATCAAGATACCGATCGACAAGGTCGGGGCCGACTATCTCGTCATGCACAACGCCGGTGAGTTTCTCTCCTGGCCGGAGAACCTCCAGGCCTTTGCCATCATCTTCGAGATCGCGGGCGTGAGCTGGACGATCTCGAGCGAGCAGGTCGGCTACGATTCGGTCAACTACGGCCTCTTCTATGAAGACGTCATGCTCGCCCGCATCGCTCTGAAGCATGCACAGATCGCAAAGGACCTCAAGGTCAAGTCGGTGCTGCAGGGCGAGTGCGGACACGCCCACAAGGCGTTCATGCCGATTGCGGACCGCGTCTTTCCCGCAGAGCTGAATGTACCCCGGGAGAGTTGCTTCCCCCTCCTCGAGGATCTGGTCTGTAACGAAAAGATCATGCTCGACCCATCACGGAACAACTTCCCGGTCACCCTGCACGACCCGTGCAACGTGACCCGAAGCATGGGAATCGTGGAGCCCCAGAGGCGGATTCTCAGAAAGATCTGTCCCCAGTTCCGGGAAATGACCCCCCACGGCGTGAACAACTACTGCTGTGGCGGAGGCAGCGGCTTTGCCATCATGCAGGGCGGCAATTTCCCTGACTGGAGGAACAAGATCTCGGGCCGCAGGAAATTCGGGCAGGTTCTCAACGCCTTCCAGGACTCGATCGGACCCGAGACACACAAGTACGTATGCGCTCCCTGCTCGAACTGCAAGGGGCAGTTCC
>Ga0180429_10001360_pt1 | contig 20884 bp, 19 predicted proteins | sample SS_ome_FD_132428 | JGI IMG/M metagenome (GOLD analysis project Ga0180429, IMG submission 132428) | Hypersaline lake sediment archaeal communities from the Salton Sea, California, USA - SS_1_S_1 metaG | ecosystem: Environmental > Aquatic > Non-marine Saline and Alkaline > Hypersaline > Sediment ...
ATCCTATTCCCCCTCATCCACCTCAATATATCCGACCCGGGATGAGTCCGGCTGGCGCACTAGTTATGCCGCGGGGATCAAAGACCGGGTTATCTCCAAAACCCACGGATGGTGGTCCCCCAGGACCAACCATACCGACCTATGGCCCTGCTCCCGGCGGCCACCAGGGATCCAAGACGGGCACCAAGGTCCGGAGCAACGCCGGCTCCGGTGGTGGCCCGCCCTATGCGGAGAACGTGAGCCGCATTCTCAAGGCGCTGCGGAACATCCGGGAAGCCAAGAGGGAGAAGCGGGGCGGAAGCAAATCGGGTAGCGGGCGCGGGATCAGCAATGCGAGCCCGTCGGCTCGGTAGGAAGGAGGCACCATGCTTGCTGGAGGAGTCGCGGTTTACCTGTCCACGAGCGAGGACGAGGGGAAGTCCGGAGTTCAGTTGACCTCGATCGCGGTTGTCCACCTGTCCCTTGGCGACGGTCGGACCGCCGGTCTCTTCGAGACGAGCAGGAAGAAGAAACCGCTGCGCCAGTTGATCAACACCAAGGTCACGACGGAGACCGGGGTGTTGGTCATCAAGGGCCAGGCGGTCAACGAGGCCGGCGAGGCGGGGAAGAACGAAGTCTGGTATTTCCATCCCAGGAGCTAAACCACAACTCCCATTTGGGCTACCTGGGTCACCGGCCTCGCACTGGCGGGGCCGATTTTATTGGGGTGATCGATGCCAACACGTCTCGTGAGAATGATCGCGAAGCACGAGGAGGAGCGGAAGGCCGCTCGGGACTCGAGGAGTACTTCCTCCCTCGACGCCCGGATCGAAGCCATGATCGAGAAGTTCGACCCGAGGAAGGACGAGAGCCTCCTCGAGCCGGTTGAAGGGGTGCCCGCCCTGACCCAGTGGGAGATCCAGCTCTCGAACGCCCTCTCCCTCATTCTCCTCGACGAGATCGCCGGCCACGCCTTGCTTGAGCTCAAGGACATCGACCGCCAGGCCGAGGCCGAGCTCCGGATCCAGGACGAGATCGGGCCCGAGGCGGTCCGGCGGATCCCGCCGATCCTCGTCGGCAACATCGAGAAGACCTTGCGGAACCTCGAGGAGGGCAGCCGTGGCTCTTGACCTCGAGAAGATTTTCAAGCTCCAGTCAGCCGGGAAGCTCTCCCTTGACCAGAAGATCGCGGTGCTCGAAAAGTATGGTGTAAAGATTGAGCGACGGGAATTTGCTCGGTCCATCATGGATACGCTCAGGCCTCACGCTAGAAGGGCCAAGATGGTGATGAGCGAAGCCATGGCCAATGCCACGGCCGATCAGATCAAGGATGCCACCCGCAAGGTCCTGGACAAGCATATGCGACGGATCGAGTCCAGGTACCGCCACCAAAAGACCCTGTCAGCTACCAAGGCGAAGGCCGCGATGAAGGCAGGGAAGAAGGCGGCCTTGGGCATGGCGAAGAGGGCCCTCTACTTCTGGATCACCACGGGCGGGAAAAACGTCTGCCCACAGTGTCTCCAGCGCTCCCAGTGGAACGCGATGACGATCAGTGAGTGGGCTCAGCACGGCCTGCCTGGAGAGGGATTCACCTATTGTGATACCGCGTGCATGTGCCGTCTCGGACTGGCCGCACACCAACCGTGGGACGAGGAACCACCACCTGAGGAACTGCCTCCCTCTTCGCCCCTCCCCGCGGACGATGGCGGTCTCGGTGGCCCGGCAGCCGGGCCGGTTGGCGAGCCGCTCCAGCCGGACGCCATGGCCAAGGTCCGGGAGGCGGAGACCGGGACCGCGGGGCAGGGGTACGAGACCGCGCAGGCGTTTCGGGACGATGGGGAGGTCTTTTTTCGGAAGGACGGCGGAAAGGACTATGTCCAGTTCTCGACTCAGGAGGTTAAACTCCTAAAAGGGAGGGTATTTACGCACAACCACCCGAGCGGGGCTTCGTTCTCGATCGCGGATATATCCATGATGTGGGGGGCGGACCTGAAGGAGATCCGTGCGGTCGGGCGGCCTGGAAAGCTGATTCCAGTGCTGAAGGCGGAAAAGGCGGCCGGGTTCTCGTATGAGTACTCGGCTCAGATGAAATTTCCGGCGGGTGTTTCGAAATCCGAAATGCGGGCGATCATGGAGGAGGAGATCCTGGCTCTGGAGGCTGAGGTCCAGTCTGATCTCTGGCAGAGGATCCAGGCTGGGAAACTTTCGAAGAAGGAAGCGAGCGCGCTCTATTCGCATGAACTATGGACTCGGCTCTCGAAGAAGGTAGAATGGTTCAGGTATCGGAGGATGATCCGTGAGTAAACTACCAGGCGAGCTGGAAAACGGCGGTTTCGAGATTGACCGGGACCACGACCTTCCCGCTTTCTCTGAGATCTGTACCGACTGTATCCATTTGCTCCGCAAGGGCCTCGGCCGCACCTGCCGGGCCTTCCCGGAAGGGATCCCGCGGGAGATCTGGCTCGGCGAGAACGACCACAAAAAGCCCTATCCCGGCGACCAGGGGATCCAGTTCAAGCGTCATCCAGACGCGAAATAATCCACCCTAAAAAAACTTTTCCGCAGGGGTTGTCAAACTCCAGATCCGTGTTCCGATGAACGCGGTTGGAGATCTTACACCATGACAGACAACAATGACGGCAACCAGGAACCTACTCCTAAGCCGGGACAGCCTGACGGGGCTCAAAAAGCGGGACAGTCCGACGGGACTCAAAAAGCGGGACAGGGTGACGGCCCTCAAAAAGCGGGTTCGGCGTCTTCGCAAGAGGACATCGATATTGCCCATGGACGCGGAATGTCCAAAGGTGTCCTGAAGGGGAAGTCTGAACTCGCCGAGGAACTTGGTTTTTCGACCGTCTCAGCGCTTCGCGCGGCGGTCAACAAAGGGAAGGCCACGGAACCGGAGCCCAAGAAGAAAGAATCCCCTCCCTCGAAGCCCGGAACAGACGACGATCCCGCCGATCCACTCGCCAAAGAGAGACAGGAAATCACCGATCTCAAGGGTGATATCACTGAGCTTTTGGCTCAGCTTATGCCTGTTCTCGGCGAAGCGGCTTCGATCGTCGGCGAGGACGCCAGATCAAAGGCGTTCTCAACCCTCCGGGTCAAGAATGCAGACGACATGGACGCGTACATGCATCGGTATCCGGCCGAGGAGGGTGAGACCGTCGAGGAACACGCCAGACGTGTGATCGAGCTGTATCCGAAGCTCGCTTACAAAGACGGCGAGGAACCCAAGCCGAAAACACCCAGACGGGGGCCGAATCCCCCCGATCTCAATTCCGAAGCCGGTGAGGACCCGAAAGAGGAAGAGCTCACGAAGATCTTTGGGAAGGTCGCCAAGCTGAGAGGCAACTCCAGCACGATTATGACCCTCCTGGATAAGGTCCAGAGCAAACTCAACGGCTAAGGAACCACACCAATGACTACCAACACCTATGGGGGCAGCCCCCTTTCCGTCGCCAATATTTTGGACGACGAGAGGCTTTCCTCTGTCAATCCCAAACTGTTTTTGGCCTCTGTGCCCGCCCACCCCTTCGTCGCATGGCTGCTCCAGGACGGTGTCTTTCCGTGGGGCGACTGGGCGCCGAAGCACTACTACAAGGAGCGTCTGCCGAAGAAGACCCAGATCAACGCGATCGGTGGCTACAACGCTGCGGAGCAGGTCTTGACCGTGGACGATGCCTCGGTCTTCCGCCCGAACGACACCGTCATCTGTTTCCGGACATCCGAGCAGATGAAGTTCATCCGGCATGATTCGGAAACAAAGGCTGTCGTTGCTCGAAACGTTGATGGCACGACCTACACGCTCAACGACGACGATTACCTGATCGTTATCTCCCCGGGCTTCAGGCATGGCGAAATGATCGGCGAGTGGGCGACCACTCAGCCCGTTCCTCATTTCAGCTACGTCCAGTCCATGGAGAAGGTGATCCGCATCAACGTCCAGAACGACGGTGTGGATACGCTCGGAGGCGACCGACGGTTCCTCGAGCAGGCCGAGAAACTGGTCGAGTTCTGGGAAGAGCTCGAGCGGGCGATCATCCTGAACGAAAAACCGGGGGCCTACACCACCGGGCTCGGGTACACCGGTCTCTCCGGTTCCGACCTCGGTGCGGCCGCAAGCGTGGATCACCCCTACTATCTCTCCAGATCCGTGAAGGAGATGGCCTCCGATCACGCCGTGACTTTCTACTCCGGCGGTGTCAGGCAGACCATCACCGAGCTCGACTGGAACAACCTGCTCGACGACCACGTGGCCCACAGTGAGGCAAAGGGGCTCGGGCTCCTTCCGCTGTTCATCTCCGGAAACATCAAGAAGGCGGTGAACTATTGGGCGCGCGGGAAGCTCGAGTACAGGTGGTCCGACACCATCCACGGTGTCAGGTGCGGGATTTACCAGTGCTCCAACGGCGACATCGAGCTGATCGATACGCCGGTCCTCTCGGACGAAGTGTCCGGTGTCGGTTGGAACGGTGCCGGCTTCACGATCACGCCCGGGAAGTCCCGGCTCCAGACCGTGCCCGGCCACGAGATCAACCTCGAGAAGGACGCTGTCAAGACCGGTGTGCGGCAGCATGTCGACCGCTGGACCGGCGCCTACGGCCTGATGGCGATCAGCCAGAAGTTCGTTACCTGGTTCGACGGAATCGCCGGCCCGACGACTTCGTAGGCGGCTCTCACCTTTGACGCTATGCCCCGGCCGGGGTGGCCTGGCCGGGGTTGAACCCTTACATCTTTGGAGAGTCATCATGGCAAAAAAGAACGCACCAGCACCCCCCGAAGGGGAAAACGCCGAGGCCGAAGCGAAGGCCGCGGCGGAGAAGAAAGCGGCCGAGGAAAAGGCCGAGGCGGAAAAGAAGGCGAAGGCAGAAGCGGAAGCAAAGGCTGCAGCGGAAGCCAAGGCGAAAGAAGAGGCCGAAGCGAAGGCCGCGGCGGAGAAGAAAGCGGCCGAGGAGGCTGCTGCGGCTGATGTCGTGGTGACCTGGCCCGGAGTGCCCGAGAAGATGATCGGGGAGGATCGGTTCAGGTCCTTCGATCCGAGCGCCGGGGTCTGGTTCTTCCTCTCCCACAAGCGCCAGCTCCAGATCAGAGATCCGCGCTGGCAGAAGCCGACGGAGCGGAACGCGGCCAAGGAAACGCCGTGTGACATGATCACATTCGCGGACAACGGGCTCCGAGTGACCGAAGCCGATCTCGCCGAGGCCCTGGTCAAGGACTACAACCTGACCATCCTCAGGGGCGCGCCCGTCCACTTCAACCCCGTCGCTTCGGCGGCCGAGTTCCAGAAAACCACGACCGCTCAGAAGGTTACCGTGCCCGGTAAGTCGCTCTCGGTGGTCAACGTCAAGCCCGAAGTCACGGCTCAGCCCACCGCCGGTGGCGCTCACGCTCCGGCACCGCCCGCAGGAGGGTAATCCATGGGATCCGTCGCGCTACCAAGACCGACGATCTGGCACATCCCCGGGGGCGAGAATCCTCGCCTCCGGGCGACGTTCCCGAACGACGACGACCTGGAAAAGATCCGCTTCGAGAAGGCCACCTCGGCCGACTCCACGGAGTGGGCGACCGTCGGCTCTGAAGTCGACAAGCCGGACCCGATCGAGGATCCCTACGTCGAGGCTATCGACACCGAGGTGACGGCCCTCACGGACACGGTCTACTACCGGGCGGTTCTGGTCGCGACCGGTGGCGCCTACACGTCGGCACCGTCTAACGTGGTTCAGTGCGATCAGAACACGTTCTTTTTCGAGCTGCGGAGCGGTGAGGAGCTGCTTCGCGGTGTCTACTTCCAGGCCGACACCAACAACGCAGACCAGGGGATCACGTGGTTTTCCGCCATGGAACAGGCCGAGCGCTGCCACCGGAAGACTATCGAACTCCTGATGGAGAAGTTCTCCACCGCGGACATCGCGGACGTTCTCGCCGATCCTCCATCCGACGTCGTGGAGATCGCGAAACTCATGACTTTTCAGGAGATCCTGCTTCGAGTCGCCATGGACGGCGACGAGCGAAAGGACCTCCTTGAAATCACCAAGGAAGCCTACCAGACGGCCCGCGCGGACTTCATCCGTGGCGGGAAGGTTGTTTTGTCCAACGGCGCCGTGAAGTCCTTCAAGGTCGGCCGTCTGGGCGTGGGATAGGGAGAAAGCATTGCTTCGCCTGTCGCTAAACACTCCAGTTCTTCTCGAGGACGTCCGCCGGCTCGGCGAGGTTCTGGGCTTGGCGACAGGCGATCTTTTTGATCTCTTCGAGGAATTCGACGCCGGACTCACCAAACAGATCAAGGCGCGCTTCGATCGGGGTGGTCCTGGTTGGGATAGGCTCCGCCCGAGCACCGTCGCGGCGAGGGAGAGGGGGATCCGTAAACCTACCGGCGTCAATCGGATCAGCCGGAGCCAGACGTTTCAGGTGAAGTCCGGGTACTACCGGACCGAGAAACCACTCGGCCGAGTTGGACCTTCCGGTCCGATCGGACAGTGGACCGGGAAGGCTCGGCGCCAGGCCATAAAAAAGGGGAAGGTCCGGCGAAAGAGCTACACGCGGGACTTCGGGAAGAAGTCCACACCGGCCCGGCAGCGGCTCGAGTGGCTGCACAAGGGCGGGAAGAACCGAAATCCACGACTGATCTATGTGGAGCGGCAGGTTCGCCGGCTACTCAAGAAGAAGGGAGACCTCTACCTCAAGGAGCTGGTTCGGAATTTCAACCAAGCAGATGATCTTTTGGGCCTCGAGAGGGTGCTGCGCCAGAGGGGAAAACTCTAATGGCAGTCCCGAACGAAACTCCCTACTCCATCGCCGACAAGATGCTCTGGGCCCTGCTCGAGGACGAGACTGTGCCCGAGGTCCAGGACCTGGTGGCGTGGCGGAAGCTGCGGCGGCAGGACGGGAAGATGGGGACGAACATCAAGGCGGGTGAGAAGCAGAAGGTGCCGGCAACGAACAAGCGGCCGTCGCTGTCATTCTCCTACATCGATCCGACGGAGACCCCCGACCTCTTGCAGGGGTATGCAGCGACCGTCCGGGTCCACACGATCACAATCAACGGGTATCTGACCATCCCCCCTCATCTCGAGAACGAGGGCAACGACCTGGTGAGGATGTACCAGTACCTGGTCGAGCGCGCGATCGGCGCGCGGCTTCGGTTCCTCACCGCTCCCAACTCCCCGTACGTCCCGGCCGGGGAGGAAAACCCGATCACCGACGTCCAGCCCGGCGAGATTGTCTGGCCGGACTTCAGCGTGCCGGAGGAAGAACCAATGTTTCTCTGGCCAATCTATTTCCTGCTCGATCTCGGACCTCTTTGGAAACCGTAAAGGAGACACATCATGGGCGACATCGTAGGTGGCAAAAGGTTCGTCGGGATCGATCCCACTCCAGAAACCGTACCGGGCGTCCCGAATTCCCCCGCAAACTGGAAGTACGTGGAGGCAGAGAGCCAAGGGTTCGATATCGACGAAAACCCGGTTTTCGACAATGTCGAGGTCGAGGCCAACATGGACACTCAGCCGGCCGAGGAACCCGCTGGTTTCGAACCCCAAGGCGGACTGAAGATCGTCCCGGCGCCGTTCGTCGAGGGTGGAGAGAACGCGACGGCCTCGCACAGTTGGATGTGGTTCGTCCTCAACTGGGCGCTCACCCGATCGAGCAACGTTCTCAACGCTCACACCGTGGACAACTTCTACCCGATCACCGACGGCGAGTTTGCGCGCCGGGTCACCGGTGCCAAGGTCGACTCCATCAAGCTCGCCTGGGGGCAGAACGACAGGATGGCCAATCCGGCGCTCTCGATCAAAGGGATGTACCCGGAACCCTACGTCCCCGGCACTATGCCGACCCCCACGTTCCCCAGTCTGCGCCATTGGAATTTCACGTTCCTCGGTGCTCAGGCCGGCGGGGAGTACTCTGGCGGTGCCGGCGGGATCTACACGTCAAAATATCTTCGTGCGCTGGAGATCACCGCGAACAACGCCCTCAAGAACGGCGCCATGGGGTACCGGTGGTCCAACGGAGCCCCGATCATGGGACTCGAGTCCATCGACGAGTCGGAGCTCGAGATCACGGGATCCTTCGAAACGAAGCTCCAGAATTACAACTGGATCAACCGTCTGGTGTCCGGAGGGAAAGGCCACTTCCGGCTTCTCGGCTTCCACCCGAAGAGCCCGATGTCTCAGATCCAGGACGTGGGCGGGATCTCGACCGATCCGGCGAGTGCAACGGTGGACATCGAAGTCGCCACGGGGGACGGGGCACTTTACTCCGACGGGGACACGGTCTACCTCGAGGATTCCTCCGATGCCAATCCGGCCGAGTGGGTCAAGGAAGTTGCTGAGGTTGCCAGCGTCTCCGGTGACGTTTTGACCTGCTACCTCCAGGGCCAGGGTGACTTCATCGGCTCGATCGGCCGCAACCAGACCTTCACCCAAAACTCGATGGTCATCAAAAACGGGATCCAGCTCATGATCCGGGACTTCACGCTTCGGAAGTGGAAGCCGCTCGATGGGGTGAAGGACAAGATCTACCAGCGGGTCGAATTCAAGGCCGGGACCTGGGTGGGCACCCACCCGACCCACGGCGCCAACTACGCATTTCCCGCGCTCGACTGGATGGTCCGGTAGGCGCGATCGATAGGTTTTACACCGGCGGAGATACAGCGATGACAGCAACACTGGTACTCAAGGACGAGGTTATTCTCACGATCAAGAAGGAGTTCGAAGGGGAGGAGAGAGCCTTCAAGGTACGGAAGGTTCCTTCCTACAATCTGCTCCGAATCATGGATCTCTCGAAGAAGATCTCCACGGAAAACATGCAGTCGACTCTTGAAGAAATGCACCGTCTCATTTTCCGACACCAGGCCGATGAGACGTTCAAGACGATCGACTTCGATGAGCTCATGCAGGTCATCAACAAGGTCGCGGAGGCTCAGACCGCCCCTTTAGCCAAGTCGTCTGGGAAGACCCGGACGGTAAAGAAGTCACGCGGGCGGAAGCGGAAATAAGACTGTCCGGTCCGCCTTTTCATATCCAGCCCTCAGAGATCGAACACCTTGAACTCGCGCGACTGCGCAACTACTTAAACGGGGCCTGGGCAAGTGGTAGAACTGAAACTGACGGTAAACGCGGACGATAAGTCCGCCGCTGTCGTCGACGCCATAGAGACGCATTTCTCACAATCGCTCCAGCAGATCTCAGACGATGTTGGCGGCCTCTCCGGCAAGTTCGAAGAGGCCGCCGATAAGATGGTCGAGACGATGCGGGAGGCTGGGAATCGCATCGGCAAAAGCCTGAAGGCCAAGTCGGGCGGTTCGGGCGTCTCTGGGTTCCTACCCGACATCCTCCTCAAGGGAATGAAGGCGGTCCCCGGCCTCATCAAAGGGGCTCTCTCCGGGATCGGCTCCGTTGTCTGGGCAGCATTCAGCGCGATCCCAGGCATCATCTCCACTATCTTCACAACCGCGTTCGGGGCGATCAAGACCATCGCCGGCGCCGCCCTCTCTGGCATCGGCTTCGTCGTCGAGAAGTCCTTCGCCGGCTTCGGCTTCTTCCTCGATAAGGTGGTCCTGGCGCCGTTCAAGCTCGTCTTCAACAAGATCACCGCCCTCGCCGGCGGGATCGGCCTCGCCTGGGGCGCCAAGGTGGCTGCGGGCGTCCAGGACAGCCTCTCCGTCGCCCTGGCCCTGATCCCGGACAAGGTGACGCCCAAGTTCCGGACGGGGCTTCTCCGGACCCTCGAGGACATCCGGGCCGAGACCGGGGCGGCGGGGGAGCTGATCGGGACCACGCTGTATAACTCGATCTCGGCCGGCGCCAAGGACATGCCGGGCCCGTTGACCGAGGCGGCGGTAAAGATCGCGGTCCTGGGCGGGCAGGCCGAGGCGGCCGAGCCTTTCCTCGCTCTCATCGCGCAGTCTGCTAACTCGATGGGGAAGGAGCTGACCGACGCACTTCGGATCGCGGACCTCTACCAGAAGACGATCACGGAAGGGATCCTTCGACCTCAGGATCTGGCCATGAACATGGGGCGGCTCCTCCCGTTCGTCCAGAACCTGAAGCTGGACATGGCGGACCTCATGGGGGTGGTGGCCCAGTCCTCGAAAACCTTTCGCCCGGAGCAGCTCTTCACCGGCCTACAGAACATGCTCGCCAAGGCGATGGATCCGGCGTTCCTGAAGACGCTCCGGGAAGAGATCAACGTCGAGCTCTTCAACCTCCAAGGTGAGTTCGTGGGCGTGTCCGAGATGATCGAGCGGATCGCCGAGACGGCGCCCTCCGACGCCCTGGTCAAGAAGCTCTTCCCCGATATCCGGTCCCTGAAGTTCTTCCAGACCATGCGCCAGCAGCTGACGGCGACCGACGCCACGATCGCGGCCGTAGCCAACAACCTCGGCGCGATCGAGACGTCCTGGGAAGAGCGGAGCCGTTCGGTCCAGCTCCAGACCACGCGGTTGACCGGCTCGATCGGGAACCTCTTCTCCGAGATGTTCGAGGCGATCGAGGAGGACCTGGCCGGCTTCCTCGGCTACGGGACCGAGGTCCTCGGGAACATCGTCGGGAAGGTGCGGGAGCTCAAGGACGAGGGGAAGTTCGACGAGTGGAAGGCCTCGATCGCCGAGACGCTCGGCGAACTCGGAAAGTACGTCCCCACCCTCGATCAGGTCGGTGGGGCGATGCACACCGTCCTAGTGACCGGGGTGACGGCCTGGAGGGGGATGAAGAATGAGTTCTCGGTGTTGAAGCAGGGGGTGGTCGACTTCTTCACTGGGAACGACGTCGACTTGTCCCAGTCGAACCTCGTCCTGGGCGGCCAGATCGCGTTTGAGCATTTGAAGAAGTACGCAACAGAAGGCGTCACCTTCGCGAAGAACGCTCTCGCCAACCTTGTCGACTCGGACGTTGCGCAGACGATCGCTGCGAAATTCGACGCCATCGGCAGACTCATCAAGCACAAGCTCAAGGGAGTAGTGAGCGATGTTGCCGGTGGCTTCGGGATTTTGTGGCGTGAAGGACTCTACAACTCTACTGAGGCGTTCTTAAAAGCTGCTGATACGATATTCCCCGGAAAAGGCATTAATAACCTCTCCTTCATCACCGATACACTTCGCAAAAATCTCATCGACTACCGCAGAGAGTACCTCAAAGACGACAACGGCCTGGAGCGGGACAAAATTCTCTCTGACCTCGGGGCGCCAGTCGTGCTTCCCGAGATCAAATTCGAATCGAACACACTCGACGCCCTCGAGCAGGAGTTCTCCGACCGCCTTTCTAACATGCAAAAGGGCGCCGAGGAGACCGCTCGTAAGATCGAAGCCCCCATCGTCCAGGCCGCCGAGAAGGTCCGGAACGTAGTCAAAGACATCGGCACTGTAGAGGCGAAGCCGGAGCCGGTTGATCACACCCAGGAGATCAACCTGCTGAACGCCCGCGCGCGGTGGCTCCAGAACATCGTCGACACGAAGAAGAAAGAGAGCGAGGAGCTCTACCAGGAGCAGGGCAAGGCGGTCCGCACCACGGGGGAGACGGATCCGGCGATCGCCGCGGACATCAAATCCCAAAAGGAAGAGATCAACCGCCTGCAGGGTGAGATCACCGAGCTCCGTGCCAAAGTGTCCGAGCTTCGGGCCGGCCCGGCCGAGGCGCCGGCTCCCGCGGACGAGATCGCACCGATCAAGGCGGATACGGAGCAGATCAAAACGACGACGGCTCAGAAAACAACCAGGTTGGACGAGCTCCGGACAGAGTTCCACCAGGTGGCCGAGGAGCTGAGCCGGTCCGACCAGACGGACACGGACATTCTGGGCGAGATCATCAAGCGATTCGATCAACTTCGGAGTGAGATCGCACAGGAGAGGGAGAAGAGGCTGCAGCTTGCTGCGAGCCTCGCAAGGTAATGGCTGACCATATCGTAAAATACCAGGCTCGCTTCGGCACGATCGCGACGCCAACCTTGGACATCGCGTCCACGGATGACGTCCGCCGGGTTCTCCATTGCTACCCGAGCGCCATGAGGAGCGGGACTAGGGTATCCAAGGTGCTCGAGAAGGCCTATGCCGACAATCCCGCCGACTCCCCGAACTGGAAATACCAAATTGTGATCGATGTCAACTTCAAGGAGCTATACGTCGATCACGTGGCGGACTGGGTTATCTACGTCCAAAAAACACTCGGGGCGCCCGGTGAGCGCCACGACCTGTACACCACCAACGATATCAACGCTGACACAGTCGAGTGGAACTGGAAGTACCCGAACTGCCGGCTCGAGTCGGTCCGGTCAAGGGCAACACACACGGGCCGGACCAGAGTAACCCTCATGTTGACCGCGGGCGGGGAACCGGTGGAGGATCCTACGTAATGGCTAATCGATATATCCATGGATCGCTTCTAAGCGGAGAAAACAACGGGGAGGACTGGGCCAACGCCTATCAGATCAACGACCTGTCCCAGATCCCCTGGTCCGAGATCGACGATGGGGACGAGATCTTCATCCACGGCGACGGTGTTCTCCACTACGTGCTGACAAATCCATTGATCTACGGCAAGGACGTCCGGATCCGGTGCGGCCAGGAAACCGGCCACAATGGGCAGGTGATCATCGATGGAAACGGCCTCGAGCTCGACGAGGTCGTCCAGATGGACTCCAACTGCTCTCTCTACGGCTTCGGCTCGACGCATTACGACTACTACATCACTCCGAGAGGCACTACGCGGGAGATTTCTTGCGGGATCCGGATCACGAACGTGAAGGGGTGCGGGATCAACATCCCGACCGAAACCGACTGGGAGGTTTCCTACGTCCAGGTCGACAACATCGGGTGGATCGACGACATCGTGGTCGAGAGCTATCACGGGATCAAGTGTAGAAACGCCCAGGGCGGATCGATCCATCACTGCCACATCTTCCATTGTGGCGGCGACGGTGTGAACTCCAGCGGCTCGAGGGCGGATAACTGGGGGAGCAACGAGTTCTACTACAACGTCGTCCACAACGTGAACGACGACGGGATCGCGGGGAAGGCGGGCTGGGACGTCCACCGGAACATCATCGGCTATTGCTCCGTCCAAAAGGGTATCAACACCGAGCATCCCGATGGGATGCAACTTCAGGGGAACTGGACGAGGGTCTGGTTCAATGAAGTTTTCAACGTCGCCAACTGTTGCATCTTCCTCGACCCAGTGAAAGGCTCATCCGGTTTCGACGGCCTCGGCGACATGGACGGATACCGTCATGTCCGCGTCCACAATAATCTCCTCTACCAGACCGAGGAGTCACTTGATCCGCCACGGATTATCTCGAGAGGAATTCAACTCCGGGGTGACGGTGAGCCGGACCAGAAGATCGTCGACGACATCTACGTCTTTAGCAACGACGCGGTTGACTTCTCTCGCCACGGAGCTTTCGTCGATACGAGTGATTCTACTTTGATCACCACCTATAACGTGGTCTGGCGAAATAATCTGATCCACAACTGTGAGACCTATCAGATGTTCGCGTCCGGCTCCGAGATGGATCCGGCGTACGGCCAGCCCGATATGGACTACGACTACGTCGGGACCGACGGCACCAACGGCTACAACACGATGCAATGGGGGAACGTCAACTACAGTTGGGCCGACTTCGTCTCCAACGGCTTCGGCGAAGACAACGGGACCGACGTCGCGCCGACGTTCGTCGATCACGCTTTCCGAGACACCGATCACTACGATCTCCACCTCGACCCGAGCTCTCCGTCTTGCCTTACCGACGGCGTGGACATGCTCACCGAATTCCCGGTTCTGGCCAGCACCTGCCCTGACGCGGACAAGGACTTCGACGAGGTCCTCCGGCCCGTTGGGACCGGGTGGAGCAAGGGCTGCTTCCAGGTTCTCACCGGGGCTGCTCCTGAAATCGATTCGATCGATCCGGGGGAGGGTGGTGTCGCCGGCGGGACCACGTGCACGATCACCGGGAGCAACTTCACGTCTTCGCGCGGGACTGAGGTCCGGTTCGACGGTACCCTGGCCTCCAATATCGTCGTGGTCAATCCGACGACGATCACGTGCAACTCTCCCGCCCACGCCGCGGGCGCCGTCGATGTCCAGGTGAGCACCTCGTCCGGATCGGACACGCTCACCGACGGATTTATCTACTACGGTGCACCGACCATCACCGACGTTGATCCGGACAACGGGACGAAGAACGGCGGGACCTCGGTGACGATCACAGGCACGAACTTCACCGCGGTTGGCCAGACAGTCATTGTCTTTGGCGGGGTCAAGTCCACCGGGGTTTTGGTGGTCAATTCGACGACGATCGTCTGCACTACCCCTGCCCATGCCGCAGGGACGGTCAACGTCGTTCTCCTCAACGCCTACGGATCCGACACCCTCACCGATGGCTACACCTTCAACGAGGAGGAAAAGGGCTGGGGAATCAATACAGGCACGGCCGCCACGGCCGGCTGGGCCCACCTCGACGCGGTGGAAGAGGTCGATAAGCCGGTCCCGATTTCGCTGGCTCACGACTTCCGCGGGCCTTCAACGTTCGTCTGGGAGATGCGACACGGGAAACACTGGGACGTACCAAATCATCAAAAGGTCACCTTCGAGTACCCCGCGGGAACGGTGCGCTTTCGTGGCCGGTTCAAGATCTCCAAGGGCGAGGGAACGCCTGGATCTCAGGGGTATCGATTCGATTGTGTCGGGATGCGAGGCCTGGCCAGGAACGTCCCGGTCGTCGATTCTGCGGCCGACGGGTACCCGGAGCTGATCTACAACGCGGACCCGACCGACGTCGACTACCACCGCTCGGTTTTCAACACCGACGGGTCGGACATGACGGTGGGCGAGATCATCAAGGATCTCTTCGACAGGTTCAAGACCGCGCTCGACGGCGAGGACGCCACGATCTCCGGGAACGCGGCCTACACTCAGTCTGAGCTCGACTCACTCTCGGCCGTCCCTGGGAAGATGACTTTCCTCGAGACGGGATTCGAGGCCGCGGTCATGCAGGTCCTGGCCGTCCAGGGCGTCACCTGGTCGATCTGGGTGGACATGTCGGTGGGCATGTGGCACTTCGTCGACCGACGGTCGATCTTGCTTCCGGCGCGGACGATCGAGCTCGGCACCGATGCGATCGAACAGGACAACATCAGCACCTCGGTGGACGAGTGCTATACCGCTCTCAAGATATTCGGCCGCCAGGGCGCCGGAGATCACGCCGTAAGGGAGAAGATCGGCTTCGGGGAGGATTTATCCGGTCAGACGCTCTCGGGCCTCGGGAAGGCGTGGGACGAGACAGAGGAGGAAAACTGGACGATCGAGAAGAGCGTGGGCGAGAAGGACCACGGCGAGATCACCACGATCGGGATTGAGAATGCAGGGCTCCAACACCTGTACATCACCCAGACCGGGAAGGACTGGACCGAAGACTTCTGGAACGGCACCGGTGGCTCCCCCGCCATGGGCGAGGCGGGGACGATCAACTTCCCGGCCTGGCACTCTCAGAAGACGTTCGAGATCATCAGCAACACCGCCACGAAGATCGTCTTCGCTGCCGGCGACGATTATTCAGCGATCCAGAGTCAGATCGCGGCGGATGACCGTTACACGTTGAACATGCGAACGATCTTCTCCGATATGTTTCGCCGGTTCTACATCACGGACCCGGCCAAGCGGAAGGTGATGGAGAGCGGGGAGTACGGGACCGAGGATTGTTGCCCCAGGTTCTGGAAGACCGGGTACTGGACCGGCGGGAGCTTCGCCTTCCGGATCGGGGTGCCTGTCCGGTTCGAGCCGACCGAGGAGGAGTGGGGTGGCAGCTCGATCGACGTGGCCGTGGTGACCAAGTACCCGATCTTCAAGCTGGCCGCCCAGGGCGCCGAGCTCTGGGACTATCTCGCGCTCGAGTACTGCTATGCCACTCAGTCTGAGGGCGTCACTCTCCAGGTGCGCTATCCGTCGGCCGGGTGGATCGGGACCGCGGCCGGGGAACCGTACAGCCTGCAACGGGAGATGGTCAAAATCATCCCGGAGTTCAACCGGCCCGAGCTCCTGGTCGACTTTGCCATGCTCGCCCAGGACCTCCTCAAGCCTCACCAGGACGTTCGAGTGTGGGGCGACGTTACACTCGAGGGACATCTGACCGACTACTACGATCCGAGGTTCCGGCTGTTCATCGGGCACAAGGACGAGACCATCGCCTGGGAAGCAGCGCTGAACGCGTCGGTCGCCGGGATCCGGTTCGACTACCAGAGCCTGACCACGAAAATCACGCTGAGCAACGACTTCAAGGACGGCTTCAACTATGCGGACCTTCTCGAGCGGCGCCTCGGCGAGAAACTGGCTGAGATAGAGGCGGGGGAACGGCGCAAGGACCAGGATTACATCTCGTGCGCGCGCGGGGAGACGATGAGCCACCTGGTACCGCCAGGGAAAGGGGAGTTTTTCAAGTACGTCGAAGGGAACACCGGCCAGGCCGGGGCGGACCAGGAGGACGACACCCTCAATATCGTTGGTACAAACGGTCTCTCAACATCAGCTTCAGGAAAGACGCTTACGATTATTCCGCCGACTCTTCCGATTAAGAGTATTTTCAAAACAATCAGTGGTGACACGGGGTCCGTCAATGCATCCGGAGAAACCGACGAATTTAAAGTCGAGGGTGGAGCCAACATCACCACTCAAGTGCTGAATGATAGCGGGACCAAGAAAGTTATCATTACCGGGGTAGCCGAAGAGGCGGCCGACGGATTTGGGAAGATCGCGGTCGGGACCTCGACGGCTGATGCTAATCAGCCAGACGATACGGTCGAATTTGGGGTTTATGAGGGACAGTCGAGGATCTTAATCACGATTCCTACTTCCGAACCGCCACAGATCCGCTGGGCGTTGACAGGTAAGAAACTGACAAATATTCCGAATCCCCTTCTTTCTGAGTTCAAAAAGTGGGTTGTGGCTGGACACTCGGCAGGCCTGACTCGGTGCGACGGGGCAACCTACAACGCGAACGGATCCTGGGTCGATTTCAACTCCGGATCTGGGTGCAGTGCGCTCGGCAATCCGAATCAGAGTGGAGCGGCAAGCTATCAGTGCCGGAGCTACCCGGATTACAAGAGCCCATATTCCGGTTCAGCCGTGGAAATGCACGGAATCGTGACCCGTGGTGGGAGTTATGGTGGGAATTACAATCCACCCGGATTCATCCACTACCTCTTTCCATATATTTGTAAAGTCTCAGGCTATCCAAGTTCGACAGTGCCATGTTGCACGCCGACCGAGGGGCAGAAAGATCTCCTCATCGTGATCCCAGACGATGACAAGGTCGAGGCCGACGAAATGACCATGGCCGACCTGATCCCGGTCTGGCTCCAGGCCTACGCCAATTTCATCAAGTTCACCTCCCAGGGCATGGCGTGCATGGATGACCGGCTCTATCTCCTCGACGCCAACATCTTCGGCTACAACGGCGGCCCGGCGAATTCGTCGTGTGGGGGGAGTGGCAATACCGCTGACATGTCCGTGCTCGAGCAGCTCTGCAATTGCCTCTATACGATCACTGAGTACTTCGGAGAGTACTGCAACGAGCTGGACACTGCGTGCTCGGGTGACTGCACGGACTGTACCCTTCAGGCGGTAGGCGATCACGGGAGCCACAGACACCAATGCAAGCGGCCCGTCTCGGCCCCCAGCGCGTATCTGGGGAGTGGATCCGGGAGAACTGGCTGCGAAATGTCCTGGAAATGTTGTCCTTCTTGTGGAGCTGGTGGCGATGCCGAGTGTTATGTCCATGCGTAGCCGGCAACCGGCCGGCCTGGCCGAGACTGGCCTGGTTTCGAAAGAGAAGCTCGGGAACGGCCTGGCTATCGCCAGGGTCCGGATTCCGTCGCCGGAGTTCAAGCCGGCCGAGACGCTGAAGCTGGCGGTGCACATCAGGGCCTTCCAGAAGGGGGTCTACGACGCCCTGGCCGAGGGACACCCGTGGCGCCGGCTTCTGGCCGAGGTCTACGGCGATGAGATCCCGAAGACGATCAAGCACTGCTTCGACGTCGACGGGCCGGACTCTCAGGAGGCCGAGAATCTGCTCGAGATGCTGATCGACGAGTACCGGCTCTACACGTGGCAGGAGATGTTCTTCTACTGGATCCACGTCGATCCCGGCTTCATGGATCGCGCGATCGATACCTTCTTCTTCTGGCCGATGCACCGCCGGTTCCTGGAACTCGTGGACCGGAAGGACCAGCGGCTCCTGCACTGCCGGTGCCCGGACGGTGTCGAGGAGTTTCAGTTCTTATGCGAGTCGATGGGGCTGATCTACTGTGCGTCCCAGATCGAGGGGCGGTGCGATCACAAGAAGGCGCCGCTCGAGAAACTCTCCGGGAAGGTGGCGAAGCAGGAGAAGGCGGTGAGGGACAGGATTGATGTGATCCAGTCTGAGAACGCCGAGTACGACAGGTTGAAAGTAGAGTGGTTGAAACGCCGGGAGAAGGGTGAAGATCTCCCGGCTTATTTGGTCTGGGCGGCCGAAAAGATGAGGGAACGAAGAGGAGACCATGCGGAAAAGGAAAAAGCCCACGACCATTGAGCCGAGGAACGGCTATGCGCGCCTTCGAGAGGTGATCGCCGTCGGATTCATCGCGGTGGTATCGAGTATCGGCGCCCATGCCTACCTCGACGACAAGCACGAGGACAAGGTCGACGGCCAAGTCAAAGCAGTCGAGGGGAAGCAGGACGAGCGGTACGGACTCGTCCTGAAGCAGCTCGACGAGATCAAGAGGGACGTGAAGAGGCTTCTTCTGGCGGGGGCGGGGGAGGAAGAATAATCGCGATCAAGCGGCCTTCGGCATTGCCAGGAATCCTTGCAGGAGCTCGAGCACAGGTTTCAAATCTTTGATCAATAGGTTCACCAAAAATAAAAACGGTCCTGCTCCGGCTGGACCGTTTTTGTTTTTGGTGATCTCAAGGAGATTTGACCTTCAAGGAGAACGGCGCGGAGCGCCTCCATCTCCTATCGCCTGAGCGCTCCTCGCTCCGCCCCGATCGCTCAGCCGATGGTCGCATTGGCCTGTGTCGCCGGCGCCGGATCAGTGAAGATGGATTGAACCGCCCGGCTGCGCGTGTGGAAGAGAGTAAAGACAATACAGATCAAGAAGAGAAGAAAGACAACGATGAGCAGATCGAGATCGCGGCCGCCGTTGTCACCAGGACTTCCATGGGAATTCCCATCCATTGTTCCGACCCTCCCCAAAGGGCTTGCCTATCCACTGCCGAATCGTCGAGATGAGACAACCATTCTCGATGGCTGAAATCATCTGACAGATGCCGCCTAACATCTGCACAAATCATAGAGATTTCGAAGGGAGCGTCAAGGGCCGAAGGGCCCGATCGAAGGGTACGGTTCGTGGGTGAAGTGGCTCAGGGAATGGGAAAAGTCCGCTGCCTTATTGTTATTGAGACCGCCGGTGGCCTATCGCTCGCCTCCGCCGCGTACCGTCGCACTCTGGGATCCGCAGGCCGTTCTATTTCCGAGGGCGAGGCTGAGGTCCACATCGACCGACTCGGTGTACTCGACGGGGGTGCGCACATTGGTGTAGACCATTCCGTCGAGGTCGATGGGGAGATCCTTGTTTCCATGATCGCCGCTCCCCGGGGCCGGATCCCAGGTCGAGCCGCCGTTGTCGGTTCCCACATAGGCCATGCCGTTCTCGGGACCGCTTCCAGAGAGGATGCTCGCCACTCTCAGGTAGGCGGATTCGTCTTCGCTGTCGGAGGTGAACAGAAGGCAGTAATAACGATTCGGCTGAACCACAAAGGTCTCGGGCAAATCGATGGTCATCCAGTCGATGTACATGTCGCCCCCGGGGAAGGCCACGTCGGGAATCTCGAAGTTCTCGACCAGGTGGCTCGCCAGAACCGCCCCCCAGGGTCGCGGATCCTCTTCGCTGAACCCTTCCATCAGAACGATCGACAGATCGCCTGTCTGATCCTCTGTACGGCCGATCCGGACCAGAAGCGACGTGAGCACGATCTTTTCCACCTGCGCCGGTGTCGAGTGGTTGAAGCAGACGCCGTGCCGGTTCGATCCGTCGAGGACGCAGTCGATCCATTCCTGGGGATCATTCTCGTACGATTCGAAGGAGACGATCGTGCCGCTCGATATATTGACCGACTCCTCGTAGCCCGTGGCCATGTTGGCCGAAAAGGAAAGTCCCGTCACCCCGTCGACGAGTTCGTTGGCGTCGGCGCCGTCCTTGGAGAGCAGGACCGAATCTCCCGCTTCGCCCGACCAGGTGTAGCGTTCGGTCGCTCCGCCCGGGAAGGTGCAGAGAAGCGACGTGGCCGAATCGACTGCCACGTCCGATGCGGTGGCAACCGCCTTGGTGATGCGGCTCATGGCGAGATTGTGGGAGAGGTTGAGATCCTGTCCGTCGGCGCTGTTCGAATAAAATTCAACGGCCACACCCGACGACACGGAGAGCGCCATCAGCAAGACGGCGCTCAATGTCCCGGCGAGGAGGACTTCGAGCAAGGTCATACCCCGTTCGCCCCGATTCTCAGCCCGCGTGATGATGATTTTTGTCTCCATGGCCATGGCGCTCACAGTTCCTCGTAGGCGGTTTCAACGATATCGTATTGCTCCCATACCAGGCCGTCGTAGATGTACTCGCTCATGAAGAGGGGACACTGGCAGCAGAGCACCGTATGGGGATAGGTATTCAGATCCCCGGCGATGAGAAAGGGGCCGGTGACCGAACCGTTCCCGTGAAATTTCGACTCGCCCACGAGTACGAGACCGTAGACGTCGATGTTGGCGTTGGGATTGACGTGCAGCAGGGTGTCGGGCGCGAGAATCGCGGTGTAAGGACTGAGCGTGTTGTCGCAGCTCACCCGGAAGTGCCCCTTCTGGACGTGAATTTTTGTGACGTCCTCGCAGA
>Ga0180429_10001365_pt1 | contig 20858 bp, 16 predicted proteins | sample SS_ome_FD_132428 | JGI IMG/M metagenome (GOLD analysis project Ga0180429, IMG submission 132428) | Hypersaline lake sediment archaeal communities from the Salton Sea, California, USA - SS_1_S_1 metaG | ecosystem: Environmental > Aquatic > Non-marine Saline and Alkaline > Hypersaline > Sediment ...
ACCACCGTGCCGGCCAGCTACTCAGCCACCTGTACCGAAACGGTATCGTAATTTAGTCAAAAACAATAAGTTATAATGTGGGTATATTATGATAAATATTTCCCCAATGAAAAAAATTATTCAAGCTAGTTTAATTTTGTGTTTGATTTTGTCTCCTTTACAGGCCATGGCTGCCGGTGACGGCGAGATGGCCATCTATCCTCACGAATGGGATGGAGAAAATGAATTAACCAAACATTGGTTCCTATATGATTTGGGTCCGGGGGCCACTCACGAAGATAAAGTGACGGTAGAAAATCTGGGTGACAGCGATCTGTCACTGAAAATATATGCCGTCGATGCCCTGACCACCTCTGACGGGGCTTTTGCCTTGGAAAACGAGGATGAAAACAAGGACGATATCGGTGCCTGGGTAAGCGTTAGTGAAAATGAGTTGGCATTGGGTGCCAAAGAGAAAAAAGCGGTGGCTTTTACCATAACGATTCCCGAAGATGCTTCCCCTGGAGAGCATATTGGGGGAATAGTGATTGAAAATGCCGATGTCCAGGAAGGTGAATTGCTAAATCTAAAGACCCGGGTAGGTGTACGTATATATGAAACCGTTCCCGGTGATATCGTGAAGAAACTAAGCATGGAAGAGATCGAGGTGGAAGGTTTTTATGAGTCCATCTGGTCTTTGTTTTATAATTGGAAGGCTAAGTTAAAGCTAGTCAACGAAGGCAATGTGCAAGCTGCGCCGATAATAGATATCGCCCTTACCAGTGCCATATTTGGCGAGGTGATGAATAGCTCTCAAGCCTTATCAGGCACGGTATTTCCCAACAAATCAATCGAGCAGGCAATAAATATTGAAGACACTTTATACTTTGGTCCTTACACTTTAACGATTACCGCTACCGAAGAGGGCGGCAACCCGATTCAAAAATCAGTTACTTTCTGGGCTTTGCCTTGGAAACTGGGACTGATTGTGGTGGTGGTCCTGCTGGCCTTATGGAGTCTATTGTATATGGGCTCTCACGAAGACAACGAGGAGGCAGTCGATCCATTTGTGATTGCCGAAGATACTCCGAAGAGAAAAGCCAAGCGAAAAACATCAACTAAAAAGAAAAAGGTTACCAAGAAGAAAAAGAAGTAAGAATGCGTTTGTTAAAATCAATTTGGTTATTTGCTTCAGCCGGTATGCTAATACTGGCTGTTGCTGTTTTGGTAGCGAATACCGCCATGATTTTTCCTCGTTATGACAATGCCAGAGCAGCTAATGCCGATATCGTCGCTAGTTTAACAGCGGGGAATTTGTCCGTATCCGCGCCCGGCTCAGTCAATTTGGCTGATGTCAATCTGGACAGCTTGCCAGATACCAATGGCCAGGCTACCGGAGTGCTGAGCGGCATAGAAGTCAGAGATCATCGCCAATCCGCTCCCGGCTGGAGTGTGACGGTGACCTGTACCGATTTCACAGATGGAGTTAGCACTATTTCTGTTACCAAGTTTACGGTCGAACCGCAATCGGTCACACCGATCGGCAATTCCTCTACTAGCGGGGTCAATGTCGGCACACCCCATACTTTTACCGGGACATCTGATCCGGCCACCATAGTTTCGGCCGGGAACAATAGTGGTCGCGGCCGGTTTACCATCGACACCAACTTAGCCTTAGAAATCGGAGTGGCGACCAAACCCTCCGGATACACGGCGACCATGACAGAAACCATTTCGTGATACTATGTAACTGATTATGACAACAAACCGAACCAAAATCCGGCTTTTTTGTTTGGTGTTTTTTTCTGCAGTTATTTGTTTGATGACTGAGTGGTATTGTACTATCACAAATCAAAACAACGCACTGGCGAGCAATACATCGGTTGATCTAGTAGTAAATGAGGGCAGCCTATCAGTTTTGGCCCCGACCAATATTCAATTAACCGACACTAATCTCGACACCCTGCCTGACACGGGAACCTGGTCATATAATTCCTATGATAATCTGGTGGTGCGCGATCATCGCAGCACCTCTCCGGGCTGGTCCCTGACCGGCACGATTACTGATTTTACTGACGGGTCAAATACAATTCCGATAGCCGACAAAGTGCTACTGTATCCCCTTACCCTAACTCCAATCGGAGGGTCGACACTGACCGGAGTGAGCAATGGGCCGGTTCATACCTACACGAGCACGACTGATCCGGCTACATTCATGTCCGCAACTGGCGGTAGCGGAAAGGGAAGGTTTAAGCAATACGGCTTCATTGCGCTATGGATTGATGTAGCGGCCGCCCCGGGATCATATTCCGGAACTTTAGTCCTGACGGTGGCATAAAAATCAGATAGAAAAATATTATATAATGTAGAAGAATTGAAAACCTTATCGATTCTTTTTTTATGAGAAAACTGCTACTAATTTACATGACATTGGTTTTACTGGCGCCTACCACAGCACGGGCCAACACCTGGTTTTTCACCAACAGAGATCATCCAACAGTAGCCACCAAGCGCCTGGAGACCAGTTTTAGCGGTGGCAACAACACCCGCTCACTAAATGATCCGCCTGCCGGGGAAACCATTTTTCCCAATGGCACCACTTATAATGCCTACGCAACCGATTCATTTCCGACCGGAACAATGCCGGCCGGAACCTGGACATTTAGTATTACCGCTCGAACTAACAGCAGCACCGGCTGGTATCCCCGGATTAAAATATTAAACTCAAGCGGCACCATAGTTCATACCAGCACCTGCCCAAACGAGGTTGCTACCAATAGCTGGACCACTTACAGCTGGACGGACTCGGTGCCATCATTTAGCCTGGGTCCAAACAACTTGTATGGAGTTCAGGTTTTTACTTACCGGACTACAGCCGGTAATCGACGCGACCGTATCAGGATCAATAGTGGATATAGTGCCAATAATTATGTGGTTGATCCTTATGGTGCTCCGGCAAGCTATTCGCCCTACACCCGCTCCTGGAGGTGGTATGATGACGCCGGCAGTTTAAATCCGAGCGTGCCATTGGCGGGAGAAAACGTCACTCCGACCGGAATGTATAACGGCAATCAGGTGCGCTTGCGGGAAACCATATCCGAGCTGGACGGTGGGGATCAGACCGGACGCAAGAAAATGCAGTATTCGAGCGATAGTGTTAATTTTTCCGATGTCAGTGCAATTGGCTCGGGTGACCCCTGGGCGTATTGCGACGGGGGCGGGACGGATGACAATTTGGTTTCTTCTCTGCTAGTTTCGACTTCGGACACATACGGACCATTTGTGGAGAACGGCACGGCTGCGTCAAGTTTCACCCATCAGGGCAACACCATGGCAGAATTTGATTTCTGCCTGCAGGAGAATTTTGCTTTAACTAATCAAACTTATTATTTCCGGGTGGTGGATGTGGAGTCGGGTAATCCGATTTATCCGGAAGCCACTTATAACTGGCCAACCATCACCATCTCCGATCACGGTTTGAATGTGGAGATTCTGAATGATTTTGAGATAACCACTTTAAATATGGAAGATGCTCCGGGACCGACCACCGGCAGTTTTGCCAATATCAAGGTGATGGATTATCGGGGGACCAATGCCGGCTGGAGCCTGACGGCGACGGCGACGGATCTGGTGCGGGACGGCGGATCGGAAACTATTGATATCGAAAATATCAGTCTGACCGCCACCACGGTATCAGCCGAGTACGCCGAATCCACGGCCGGCATTTCCACCGGCAGTGGGGATTTGTCCAACACCGTGCCGCTAAATATCGCCACCGCTTCGGCCGGGAATGGCGCCGGCAATTTATTTATTAGTGGGGATATTTCTTTTACGGTGCCGGTGGCCAGTGTGCCGGGAGATTATACCGGGACGGTAACCCTGACGGTTAGTTAGTGAAAAAAGATATTTTAATGGCCTCAAGTCATATTTCTATGGCTTTTTTAAATATATTTAAATGGTTAAATTGTTAAATGGTAAAATTGTGCGGTAAATAGATTAGCAACACTCAAGATCATGCCTTGGTTTGTAGAAATGCCGTAATTGTATTAACAACTAGCGAATTTACGGCCACATGACCGCTTTTTTGACAAACGAAATGACAGTCGCGTAATATTAAGTTGGAGGTGAATTTTTTCAAGAAGGGAAATTTTTTTGTATTTAAAATTTTCTTTTTTTATGTCCTCTTTTTAGTCAAAACATAAATAAATGTAGGTATAAATATGGAAGGCGACCAGCTTTGGACAACTGCGTTGGGGAATCTCGAGGTGACTTTGAGTCGGGCGAATTTTACGACCTGGCTGAAGAGCACCCGTTATCTGGAAATGGAAGATGATGTATTGACGATTGGGGTGGCTAACATATTTACCAAGGAGTGGTTGGAAAACAAGTATCACGCCAAGATAATGGAAGCCTGCCGGCAGCTGCATCCTAATTTGAAGAACGTGGTGTACAAGGTGAGCCTGCAACAACCCAAACCGAAAGAGGAATTTGTGACCACTACCGTCAAAGCGGAGGACGGGGAACAGAAGACTACATTTGAAAAACCATCCAACCGCTACACTTTCGGCAGTTTTATTGTCGGCACCAATAACCGGCTAGCGCATGCGGCGGCGATGGCGGTGGCCAGCAATCCCGGCGGAACTTACAATCCGTTATTTTTGTATGGCGGGGTCGGTTTGGGCAAAACCCATTTGATGAGAGCGATTGGCAATCAGGTGAAAAAGGCCAATCCAGCTAAAAAAATTATGTACTGCTCCTCAGAGCGATTTACCAATGAGCTGGTGGAGGCGATTCAAAATAAAAAAACGGCTGAGTTCAAGGATCGTTATCGAATGATTGATCTGCTGCTAGTGGATGACATCCAGTTTATCGCCGGCAAGGAACAGACTCAGGAGGAATTTTTTCATACCTTCAATCACTTGTACGAGGCGGGCAAACAAATTGTGCTCACCTCGGACCGGCCACCCCGGGCAATCCAGACGCTGGAAGAACGCTTGTCGTCTCGCTTTGAATGGGGTATGATAGCCGATGTTCAACCCCCGGATCTGGAAACCCGGATGGCGATTTTGCAGCACAAAGCCAGTGAGGCCAGTTTTCCGATTGACCAAGAGATTATTGCTGAAATCGCCACCTCGATTCAACACAATATTCGGGAACTAGAAGGGGCCCTGACCCGACTGATTGCCCACTGCCAGATTTACAATGAACCGCCGACCAAGCAGATGGTGGAGGAGGTGCTAAGTTCAATTTTAAATAATCCGGACCGACAGACGATTACCCATAAAAAGATCATGAGCATTGTTTCCAAGCATTATAATATTTCTCAAAGCGACATTACCGGTCAGCGACGAAACAAGGAAATCGTGCTGCCCCGGCAGGTGTGCATATATCTGATGCGCAAAGAACTGGGGGTATCCTATCCAAAAATCGGCAAGATTCTCGGCGGGCGCGATCATACCACCATTATTCACAGTTTTGAAAAAATGGAAAAGATGCTCAAAGAAGATGATGAATTGTCCACCGATGTGCACAAATTGAAGGAACTGGTGTATATGGAATAGAATGCAAAATTCAAAAAGCAAAATGCAAAGCTTTTCCCGGACCCCGATCCGGGATCACAACCATAAAACCGCCCAACTAAATAACTTTTAAATCAAGACAAGGAAACTAGCTTTATTATAAAATTCATAACTGATTAGTTGTGGATTTTTAGTGAGGCGAATCGTCGCTTAAGTATTTTAAAAACAAGGAGGTTAAAGCCAAATTTTTTAAAATGAGAGGTGATTACCTTGACAGGTAGAATCACGGACTTCGAGTCTTATTTTGGTGTTTCGCTGGGAGAGATTAAGGCCCCGCCCTACCTCAGGGTTTGGGTGCAAACAGAAGAAGAATTAACATACGTAAACATCACGTGGGAAATGAAAAGGTTGTGGAGCTTTCAGCGCTTGAGCGCGAATATAGTTAGCAAACTAAGCCAGACATACAACTCTCTGGGCGACATAACCCTTAGGATTAATCGAAAGGGACGCCCGGTCATCGTCGACGCCGATATAAAAAGATGGATTAGGCTGGCAAAAAGGAAAAAGGCCGGAAAGATAGATAAAAAATTTAACTTTGGGTGGATTAAGAACTACATCGAGAGAAAGGATACTTGTTATATAACCGGTCAAATGATTGGCATTAGAGAGAATGAACAGTTCTATCTAAAAACACCCGACTGTGTAGAGTTTGGGGACATTCACCAACTTTCTCAAGAGGCTAGACTTGCCCTTGATCGACACTCCGGCAACTGCCAGTTCTGTGACTACAAACTCTATTTAATTGTCATAGGCAGAAGCAGAGATCAAAACATGGTTAATCTTGGCTTTGATCCATACGATTCAGAATACGGATTATCCGAAGAAGAGATTGAATCCCTGGTAGGCTAACATAAAAATAAAAAGGCGATTAACATAGATTTAACGACTGATTAATGTCAGTCGTTTTTGTTTTGTTTAAAAGAACTATACGATGCATGCTAGCAATTAATGACGATGACTGCTAAAGCCCTTACTCTGTAAAAGTTTCCTCCCACCACTCTTCCACTTTTTTATACACAGCTGAAATTTCTCGAATAAAACCTCCATGAATACCGGGTTTTCGGCTGGGGAAAGCTTGGGGTTATCGAGTTGATAAGTCGGGGATAAGTGTTAATAATTTTGAGCATTTTTTTGGGTAGATGAAAAAGTGTAGTAATTTTACCCAGTTTTTTTATGGGTATTTCGGGGTTGTGCTGGTTTTTTTCACAGGCGTTTTTTAATGAAACGCAGTTTAATTAAATTAATATTAAATTTTATCACCGTCTTCCCCATGTACTATCACTACTTTAACTAGAAATATTAAATAGAGATTAAGGGGGACATGGTGGAGAAAAGTCACAGTTCAATAATCAAAAACTGGTGTTGGTTATGATAAGATAATGTTTGGCGTTTTAAGTTGACATTAGTATTTTCAAATAATATTAATTGATGATTGAATTTTGATTGGTAATTGAACGTTGAATTTTGAGTTTTTTACAGTAGAGTATTTTCCGGAAGGGAAGTCAATAATTGTTTTTTTGGCATATTGATATTATAAATATAGTATAGGAGGGTTTTTAGACGACAAGTTTATAGAGGAGTGATATGAAAGTTTCATGTGTGCGGGATAATTTGGTGAAGGCTCTGGGAGCGCTAAGTCGGGTGGTGACAACCTCCAGTACCCTCCCCGTGTTGGGCAATATATTGGTGAAGACGGACGAGGGCCGACTGAAGTTTTCGGTAACCGATCTGGGTATGGGTATTAACTACTGGTTGGGGGCAAAGGTAGAGGAGGAAGGAGAGATAACTATTCCGGCGCGGGTGTTTTCGGATTATGTCAACAACAATAATGATGAGCAGATTAAGATTGCGGTGCAGGGCCAGTTAATTTCGTTGTCGAGTGAACATTATGCTACCAAGATGAATGGGTTGTCAGCGGACGAATTTCCAATTATTCCGGAATTGCAAGATGAGGCTCGGGTGGAGGTGGGGGTGGAGGAGTTGAAGGATGCGGTGACTAAAGTGGTGTTTGCGGCCGCGGTTGGCGAAACGAATCCGACCTTGGCTGGGGTGTTGTTGAAGTCGGAGGGAGATGTGTTGAAGGTGGTGGCGACGGATAGCTATCGGCTGGCAGAGAAGATGATTAAGTTAAAAAGCGCCGTCAAGGAAGAGTTTGCGGTGATAGTGCCCACCAAAACCATTCAAGAGCTGGGGCGATTGTTGGGTCAGACACAAGGAGAGGTAAAAATTTTGGTGTCAGAGAACCAGATTATGTTTAAGTTGCCCGGCATGGAGGTGATTTCGCGATTGGTGGAGGGCAATTATCCGGCTTATGAGAGCATTATGCCGGTTAGTTTTGTTACCAAGATGACGGTGGTGACTAAGGATCTGCTGCGGGATGTGAAAATGGCGGCGGTTTTTTCGAAAGAAACGCAAAAAATTAAGTTAGTGATTGATGCTGAGAAGAAACAGCTGACTACGACGGCCAAGGGTCAGTCGGGTGAAAATGAGTCTAATTTACCGGTTGAGGTGGAGGGGAAAGATGGGGAGATAGTTTTTAATACTCGCTATTTGGCTGATGTCTTGAATGTGGTGGATGCTAGTAAAATTGTGTTGGAGTTAACCGATAAATTGAAACCGGGCTTGATTAAGGTGACGGGTGACGATAGCTATCGATATATTATTATGCCGGTGAAAGATTGAGAAAAAAATTTGCAGTTTTCAATTTACAATTTTCAATGGTGGAGTCCGCCGCTGCACAGGCGGACAAATAGTTGGCTTTATTGAAAAATGATTATCAAAAGTTTAAAACTGATAAACTGGCGGAATTATGATGAAGCCAGTTTTAATTTTGACTCGGGTGTTAATGTGATTGTCGGGTCAAATGCGGCCGGAAAAACTAATGTGCTGGAAGCATTGGTAATGTTGGCTATTACCAAGTCGTTTCGCACCAAGAAGGATCGTGCGCTGGTGCGGCGGGGCGAGGGGTTTGCCAAGGTGATTGGGGAGTTTGTTAATGAAGATGGTGACCAAACCGAGGAGGTAAGAATAGTGGTAGCGGATGAGCGACGCATCAAAAAGAGTTTGCGGTTGGCGGGGGTGGAAAAAAAGGTGCTGGAGGTGATGGGAAATTTGCGGGTGGTGTATTTTTCTCCGGAAGAGATTGAGCGATTTTTCGGATCGCCGGCGATGCGACGGCGATGGATGGATGTGGCGCTGTCGTTAACCGACAGTCAGTATGCGTATCGAGCGGCGATGTATAAAAAGGTGGTTCAGAATCGTAATCAGGTACTCAAGAGAATAGCCGAAGGCAGAGGAAAGGGGGAGGAGTTGAATGTGTGGGATGAGAAGTTGATAGAGTTTGCGGTGCCGATAATTGCTGCTAGGCGGCAGTTAATTGATTTGGTGTCGGTTAAGATTAAGGATTATTTTGGTCAACTGTTTGTTGGTGACGGAGAGCTGAAGATGAGTTATAAGCAGGCGACGACGGATAGCGATGTTGAGCGTGGACTAAGAGAGGAGTTGGAGCGTTACTATAATAATGAGGTTAGGAATGGAAATACGGTGGTCGGGCCGCATCGTGAAGATGTGATTATTAGTTTGGATGGGGTGGATATAACGGAATGGGGTTCCCGGGCGCAGATGAGGTTGTCTTTGTTGTCCTTAAAATTGGCCGAGTTGGATTTTATTAAGCAAGCGCGAGGAGAGGTGGTGTTGTTGCTTGATGATATATTTTCGGAGCTGGACGAGAGTAATAAAAATCAGGTGTTTGATTTTATTGGGCGCCAGCAGACGGTGATTACAGCGACTGATTTGGAGGGGATTGAGAATATTAAAGGGAATATTATCGATTTGGCCTAAAGATTGTTTTTGCGGGCTTTTGATATAAGATCGGGGCGGTATAATGTATATAGAAAACAATTCAAAGGTCAAAATCACAACGTAAAGCCGGATAACTAATTGCCAAGGAGTGTCCGCTTGAGCGGACACACAGTTATTTGAGTAGCATTAATGAAGCATAATTTGAGTTTTGACGGGGTGATTGTTTTAAAATTTTTTATCGAAAACAATCACGAAAATATTATTGGTAAAGGGATAATAATTTCATGATTATTTTCTCCTAAAAAATATAAATCGCCGGAATGGGAGCGCTGATATCAAAACGGCTCGAGATATTTTTTATCGAAAACAATCACGAAAATATTATCCCTAAGGGAGAGCATGACAATGGAATTGATTGGTGAAATTTTGAGTTCTTCGATGACTGGCCGGCAGGTTGACAGTATTTTGGTGACGGCCTATTGGGCGGAGGTGCTGGAGAATATTTGTTATGACAAACGGGAGGAAACCAAGGCCATCAAATGGTGGGATGGTGTGCTGACGGTAAATGTCTGCACTTCGCAGATTATAATGGAGTTGCAAATGAAAGAGGTGGTATTGCTGGAAATATTTGCTGATAAGTTTGGCGAGGGGGTGGTGGAGCGGATTAGATATCGAGTAGGAAGAATTTAGGGTGGTGCGTCGGGGATTGACGCGAAGCGGCTCCATAACGGTTGGTTATGGGGTTTTTGGTGGTGGTTTCTCGCCCAAGGCGGGTGGCCGGGAGTGCATGCGTTTTGACTTTTGGGTTTTGAGTTATAATATTATATATAGATAGAAGATAAGCACTTATTTTTTATGTCGCTGAAAACATATTTAGTGGGGATTGGGATTTCGACGTTTTTGTGTTGGGCGGCGTTTTTTTTGACGGTGACCAATATCGATCCATTTACGGCGGATGCAGCTGGAATCGTTTCTTTTTTCGTTAGTTTTTTTCTTGGTCTGTTGGGTTTGGTGATTTTGTTGATGATGTATATAAATTCTCGGGTTTCGTCGGTGGCTCAGTTATATGAGCGAATGCCGGTATTGGTTAGACAATCAATGCTGATTTCGTTTGGTTTGACGGCGGTTTTAGGAATGCAGTCAATGCGGGTGTTGCGGTGGTGGACAGCGGCGATGTTGGTGATTATTTTGGTCTTGGTGGAGATTAGTTTTTATGCCGATCGGCTGGATTTTGAAGAGATGTTGGCGGGGGTTAATCAAAAGGCTAGCAATCCGGAAGAAACTATGCCGGCGACGGCAGCTGTAAAGAGTCGCTCTCAGATTGATAGGGCCAAGGAGAGGGGGGAGAAAATGTTGAGGACGGTGCAGGAGAAAACCGGGGCGTTATGGGAGAAAGTTAAGGTGCGACTAAAGAAGGTTAAAAAAAAGGCCACAAAGAAGAAAGAAGATTTGGGTGACGAAAGAAAGAAAAAGGTTTAGTGGCTAGAGATTTATTTATGATATTACTATTAAAAGATGTTAGAAAGAATCGAAAAAATTAAGCAACGGGCATTGGAGAGCGTGAAGAAGGCACGGACCATGGATAAGCTGGAGGAGTTGCGAGTCAAATACTTGGGTCGTAAGAGCGAGTTGACGGATGTGTTGCGGGCGCTGGGAAAGATTGATCCCAAAGAGCGGCCAATGATTGGTCAAGCCTCAAATTTAGCCAAAAGAGTGATTGAGGAGGCGATTGCTGACCGGGTGGAGTTTTTGCAACGCAAACAAGAGGATGTGGCGTTGGAAAAAGAGGTGTTTGATGTTAGTTTGCCGCCGAGGGGCGAAAAAACCGGTCACATCCACCCGATTACTCGAGTAATTACTGATTTAGAAGAGTATTACAGTCGGATGGGATATATGATTTATGATACGGATAATCTGACTAATGAATATGATAATTTTGATGCGGTGAATATACCCGATAATCATCCGGCGCGGGGGATGTGGGATACATTTTGGGTAAAGGGGGAGACAAAAAATAAAGGCAAGTTGCTGTTGTCAACGCATACTTCTTGTGTTCAGAATAAAATTTTAACAGAAAATGTGCCGCCATTTAAGTCGATGGCGTTTGGTCGCTGTTTTCGTCATGAAGCGACTGACTCTACCCACGAACATACCCTCTATCAAAACGAAGGGTTGGTGGTTGATAAGAATTTATCGGTTGGTCACTTGAAGACGGTGTTGATGGATATGATGCAGTTTATTGTTGGTGAGCGGGTGGAGGTGCGCCTGCGACCGAGTTATTTCCCGTTTGTGGAGCCGGGTTTTGAAGTTGATGCTCAGTGTGTTAAGTGCCATGGGAAGGGTTGTAAAACCTGTCAACGAGCCGGCTGGATTGAGATGTTGGGAGCCGGCATGATTCATCAGAGCGTTTTTGTCGAGGCTGGGTACAAGCGCAATCAGTGGACTGGGTTTGCTTTTGGAGTGGGGATTGAGCGTTTGGCGATGTTGCGCTATGGAATTAATGATATTCGTTACCTTTATGCTGGTGATAAGAGTTTTGTGGAGCAGTTTTAGAATATTGGAGAGACGTCCCGGTGGGGCGAGAGAGAGGTCCCAGCGGGACGTGTAAGAAGAGACGTCCCGCCGGGACGTCTGTACGGAAAAAATATTATTAGTTAATAATTGTTATGTTATATCCATATAGTTGGCTAAAAGAATATTTATCAGAGAGTGATTTAAAAAAAGGCAAATGGACGGCGGATAAAATCGGCCAGAAAATTGGTTTGACTTTGGCGGAATACGAAGGCAAAGAGGATATCATATTTGATGTGCAGGGGGTGGTGGTCGGTCGCGTGTTGAATGTTTATCCGCATCAAGATGCGACCAAGCTAAGTATTGCTGATGTCGATGTGGGCAAAAAGAAGGTCAGGATTGTGTGTGGGGCGCCCAATGTATTGAAGGGCATGCTGGTGCCGGTGGCTTTGCCGGGAACTAAGCTAAAGGGGGATGTGGTGATAGAGGAAATGGAAATTCGCGGAGTAAAGAGTGAAGGGATGATATGTGCGGCCCAGGAGTTGGGCTTGGAAGATAAATCGAGCGGAATACTGGATCTTGGTAAAAACCTTAAGCCGGGTGATAAGTTGGAGGAGGTGGTGGATTTTACGGATGAGGTGTTGGATTTTGGTATTACTCCTAATATTGTCTATGCGGATAATATGGTGGGGATGGCGCGGGAAGTGGCGGTGGTGACGGGGACCAAATTTAATCCACCGAAGCACAAATTAACTGAGAATGGCAAGGATAAAATTGATGACGTTTTGAGTGTGAAGATTCAGGAAAGCAAGAAGTGTAAGCGATATTCGGCTCGGGTGATGAAAAATGTGAAAGTAGGTGAGTCGCCGCTGTGGCTGAAGCGGCGGTTGCAGATGGCCGGCTTGCGGCCAATTAATTCGGTGGTTGATATTACTAATTACGTCATGCTGGAGATGGGTCAACCGATGCATGCTTTTGATTATGATTTAATAATCGGCGAGAAGATAGTGGTGCGTAACGCCAAGGATGGGGAGGCACTGGAGACATTGGAGGGGCAGAAGAAATTTTTGAGCAAGAATGATTTGGTAATTGCGGATGAGAAACGACCATTAGCGATTGCCGGTATTATCGGTGGCATGGATAGCGGGGTGGTGGAGAAAACTTCGCGAATAGTGTTGGAGGCGGCTAATTTTGGGCGGGAGTTTATTAATCTTTCAAGTAATGGCTTGGGGCTACAAACTGATAGTTCGATTCGGTTCGGGCGGGGGTTGGCAGCCAGTAAAACCATGGAGGCTTTGGATCGAGCTGCCTTTCTTATTCAGCAGATTTGCGGAGGGGAGATATGTCGTGGCAGTATTGATGTGCGCTCGGAAAGAATTTTGAAAAAGGAGGTGCGGGCGAGGTATGAAAATATTAGTCGTCTGCTGGGAGTGGAAGTGCCGATAGTGGAGATAAAGAGAATCTTAAAATTGTTGGATTTTGATATAAAGAAATCGGATAGCGCCAAAATAACCGTAGTGGTACCTTCTTATCGAACTGATATTGAATATGAGGAGGACTTGATCGAGGAGGTGGGTCGTATATATGGATATGAAAAAATAAAGGATCAGGTGTTTGTTATGCCGGTAGTGGTGCCAAGTCCGGAGAAAAAACGTCGCTACCGGAACCGGATGATTCAATATTTGAGTGCGCGGGGGTGGTCGGAGGTGTATAGTTATAGTTTTGTTTCAGCCAAACAGACAACCGGTTGGGGGTTTGAACTGGATAATGCCTATGAAATTGAAAATCCGATTGATAAAAATATGCCTTATTTGCGGCAGTCGATGGTGGCCGGCTTGATGGATAAAATGGTGACTTGGTCAACGGAACCGAACGTTGAGAGTGTGAAGCTGTATGAGTGGGGCAATGTTTTTAATCAAAAGAGTAAGCCAACGGAAGTGACTAAGATGGGCATAGTGTTGGCCGAGAAGAGTGATCCGAAGGAAATATTTTTGACCATGAAAGGCTTGATGGCCGGTATGTTGCGACTGGGAGGATTGAGTTTTGAGAAGGTTAATTGGGTGCGTGGCAAGGATGCCAAAGAAGAAATTGGCTGGATTCATCCGGTTAATAGCATGGTGCTGTACAATCAGGCCAAGCAGAAAATGGGCGAATTTGGCTTGCTACATCCGGCGGTGGCCAATGAATGGAAATTGAATGACAATATTGTATATGCTGAACTGGATTTGGCTAATCTGGTGGCGGACATGGCGGAGGAGTATGAGTTTATCGAACCTTCGAAATATCCGGTTTCTTGGTATGATGTGGCCTTGGTGGTGTCAGCGGATTTGATGAGCGCGGAGCTTGCAAATGAAGCCAAAAAAGTTGGCAAGGATTTGTTGGCTAGTGTGGAGGTGTTTGATGAATACGAAATGGATGACCAAAAGAGTGTTGGTCTGCGGTTTGGTTGGCAATCGGGAGAGCGGACGCTGAGCGATGCAGAGGTGGAAAAGGAGATGAATGCGGTGCTGGAGAGGTTGAATAATAAGTTTGGCGCGCGACTGCGAAATTAATATGATTGACTTTGGTTGGTTGTCTAAAATTGAGACGCTCTAGCCGGCGTCTCTTTTATTAATGGTTTATTTGTCGGTATAATATGATGTAGGGATAGCCCCGCCTAGGCGGGCGCTGTCCGTACAAATGGAATTTGATACATTAATTAGTTTTAATCATGCGACAAGTTTTTATCAAAGATTTGAAAGATTATTTGGATAAAGAGGTGGCTGTCAAAGGTTGGGTGCACAATTTGCGTTCGTCTGGAAAAATTGCTTTCCTGCAGGTACGGGATGGCAGTGGTTTTTGTCAGGTGGTGGCCAGTCAGGATGATATTGATGGCGATGTGTGGGAGGAGGTACAGAAGATTACGGTGGAGACTTCAGTGGAGTTAACGGGAAAGGTCAGTAAGCATCCGAAAAAGGAAGAATATGAGTTGCAGTTGACTAGTTTGAAAATCGTGGCCATGGCCGAGGAGTGGCCGATTGGTAAAAAAGAGCACGGGCCGGATTTTCTTCTATCCAACCGACACTTGTGGCTGCGTTCGCCCAAGCAGTGGGCGATTCAGCGGGTGCGCAATGTGGTGATTAACGCCATTTACGAATATTTGAATAAGGAAGGTTTTATCAAGATTGATGCGCCGATTTTGACACCCAATGCTTGTGAGGGAACAACAACCTTGTTTGAGTTGGAATATTTCGATGAGGGTAAAGCTTATTTGACTCAATCGGGTCAGCTATATATTGAAGCGGCGATTTTTTCGGTGGGTAGATGTTTTGACTTTGGGCCGGTGTTTCGAGCGGAGAAGTCGAAAACGCGCCGACATTTAACCGAATTCTGGATGATGGATGCGGAGGCGGCCTTTGTGGAGCACGTGGAAAATATGAAGATACAGGAGGGAAATGTTCGCTATGTGATTCAACAGGTGCTGGAAAAATGTCAAGTGGAGTTGGAGATTTTAGAACGAGATGTGGAGGCTTTGAAAAAAGCGGATAATGATTTTAAGGTAATGTCATACGAAGAGACGATTAAATTTTTACAAGAGAAGGGCTCGGATATTAAATACGGTGAGGATTTGGGGGCGGATGATGAGACTTTATTGACGGAGGGTTCGGATGTCCCGGTTTTTGTTGATCGTTGGCCGAAAGATATTAAGTCTTTTTATATGAAGATTAATCCGGATAATCCGAAGCTGGTGATGAATAATGATTTGATTGCGCCGGACGGTTATGGGGAGATTATTGGCGGGTCGCAACGCGAGGACGATTATGATTTGTTGCTGGAAAGAATGCAGGCGGAAAAATTACCAATTGAAGATTATCAATGGTATCTGGATTTGCGTAAATATGGCTCAGTGCCCCACAGTGGGTATGGAATTGGTTTGGAGAGGTTGGTGGGCTGGATGTGTGGTACGAAGCATGTGCGGGAAACTATACCGTTTCCGAGGATGTTGAAGAGGATATATCCGTAAGGAAATTTTCAATTTTCAAAATTCAATTATCAATTTTCAGTCAGATTTCAATAATTAAATTTCAAATACCAAGAATTATTTTCTAAAAAATATTGAATTTTGACCATTTGTTATTTGAATTTTGATTGAAAATTGATTTTTGATAATTGGGCTTTGATAATTGATTTTCGGGGATTGGCGCAGTCTGGCAATTTAACGATTCCTGTACTTAATCGGGGTATGGCCTAATTGGCTAAGGCGCACGCTTCGGGTGCGTGAGATTCCGGGTTCGAGTCCCGGTACTCCGATTAAGTGCAGAAATTTTATGGCGCGGTCCGATAAGCAGAGCGCTATCGGACAGGTCGCCGGTTCGAGTCCGGCATCCCCGATTTTTACATCTATTAACTAATCTGTTAAGATTGAAGCAAGAAGAGGTTTTAATCTTTTTTTATGATGAAAAATCAGACTATTAATCAAGGCTCTAAGGCGAGTTCGGGTTCAATTTCAAGTCCAAATATTGGCACTCCTCTGGCGGAGCGGATGCGGCCGGAAAACATTGATGAATTTGTCGGGCAGGAAGAAATCATGGCCGCGGATTCTTTTTTGCGGCAGGCGATTGCTGGGGATCAGGTGCCGTCGTTAATTTTTTGGGGGCCGCCGGGGAGTGGGAAGACGACGCTGGCCAATATCATTGCCAAGCAAACTAAAAGTAATTTTCATATTTTAAGTGCGGTTTCTAGTGGCAAGAAAGATTTGCAGGTGATTGTGGAACAGGCCCAAGCGATGCAGCGACTGGGCCAGAAAAATATTTTGTTTATTGATGAAATTCATCGCTGGAACAAGGCGCAGCAGGATGCCTTGCTGCCATGGGTGGAAAAGGGGGTGATTACATTGATTGGGGCGACGACGGAAAATCCCAGTTTTACAGTGAATTCTGCCCTGGTTTCGCGCTGTCGGGTGATGGTGTTGGAAAAATTGACTGAAGAAAATTTGCGGGAAATTATTAGTCGGGCAATTGATTATTATCGGCAGGGTGGCCGAGGGTTGAAAATTGATAATGAAGTGGTAAATTGGCTGGCTAGTCTAAGTAACGGGGATGCCCGGATGGCGTTAAATACTTTAGAAATATGTGTCAGTCAGGGGCAGCCGATTACCAAGGAGTTGATTAAGCAGGTGTTGCAAAAATCACATTTGCAGTATGACCGTGATGGGGAGGAACACTATAATATTATTTCGGCGTTGCATAAGTCGATGCGGGGTGGGGATGCTAATGCGGCGGTGTACTGGTTGGGGCGAATGTTGGAAGGGGGCGAGGATCCGTTGTATGTGGCGCGGCGACTGATTCGGTTTGCCTCGGAGGATATTGGGCTGGCGGATAATTTTGCTCTAGTTTTGGCGAATACGACGTATGATGTTTGTCATAAGTTGGGTATGCCGGAGTGTAATGTCAATCTTACCCAGTGTGTGATTTATTTGGCGCGGGCGAAGAAGAGTATTTTATGCTATCAAGGTTATAAAAAAGTGCAGCGGGATGTGCAAGAATATGGTAATTTGCCGGTGCCGCTGTATTTGCGCAACGCACCGACCGAATTGATGAAGGATTTGAATTATGGCAAAGATTACAAATATACCCCGTTGGAGGATAGTTCACAGCAGACGTATCTGCCGGACAAGCTTAAGGGGCGGAAATATCTTTAATAAAAAAACTACCGGAATGGTCCGGTAGTTTTTTAGTTGGTGTAAAAATTCGACTAGGCGACCAGGTCGAAGGTGACGAAAGCGTCAATGAAGCCTTCGGATTCTTTATCCCAAACGTAGATATACCAGTCATAAGTTTCGCCGATTTCCAGGGGGGTGCCGGTGGTTAAATATACACTGATATGCTCACCGTCCACTTCGCTGGCACCGGTTTCGGTGTAGGCTTCGAACAAGTCTTCCTCTTTGAGCAGGGTGTTGCCGTCTAGGTCAGAAACGGTCATATAAGCTCCGGGGAAGACCATGCCGTCGATGACTTCGTAGCCAGTGACGCCCTCAAAGACCATTTTCAATTCGGCACCATCTTCGACTTTATAGTCGCGTTCAATTTCGACGTCGTCAACGTACAGGGTCCATTTGTCGAAATCTAAACCTTCGGCATCTACCAGTGGATCTTTAGCGGCATCAAAATCGCTGTATTTTTCATATTTATTGTCAGATTTTTTGCTGCTAGTGGTTTTTTTGTCCGTTTTCTTGCTATCTTTGTCGACCTTGTCTTCCATTTCGTCTACCATGTCAGAAATTTCTTCGACATCGATATTTTGTCTGATGAAATCGGTACAACCGACCGATCCCAGCATGGCGAAAAGAGCTAGAACTAAAAGCACTTTTTTCATGAAGTTTTTCCTTTTTATTAATAAAATAAGGTTATGTATATTATATACAATTTTTAATAAATTCACGAAATAAGGGATGGGGAGCCAGGGGCCGGGACTTGAGCTCGGGATGAAACTGGGTGGCGATGAAAAAGGGGTGATTGGGTAGTTCGATAATTTCCATGATGCGGTTATCGGGCGAGGTGCCGGAAAAAACCAGACCGCTTTTTTCCAGCTTTTTTCGATATTTGTTGTTAAATTCATAGCGGTGACGATGACGTTCGGAGATTTTGGTTTGGCCGTAGGTTTTATGAGCCAAGCTGCCTTTTTTTAATTTGGCTGGGTAGGCGCCGAGGCGCATGGTGCCTCCATAGTCTTGTTTTAGCAGTTTTTTCTCTTGTTCCGGCATGATGTGGATGACGGGGTGTGTGGCCCGGGAATTGATTTCGGCGGTGGTGGCGTTTTTTAAGCCGGCGACGTGGCGGGCAAATTCGATGGTGGCCAGTTGCATGCCGTAGCAGAGACCAAGATAAGGGATGTTGTTTTTCCGGGCGAATTGGATGGCCTGGATAATACCTTCGATGCCGCGGGTGCCGAAGCCGCCGGGCACAATCATGCCTTTGATTTCTGTTAACTTATCGGTATGACCGGCTTCGATTTCTTCACCATCAATCCAGATTAGCTCGATGTCTTTCTGGTGGTGCCAGCCGGCGTGTTTGAGGGCCTCGATGACGGAGATGTAGACATCGGAAAGACTGAAGGCGCCGATTTTGAAGTATTTGCCGATGACCCCGATTTTTACTGGTTCGCTGTTTTTAGCCCGGTCGATATTTTCAACAAAATCATGCCACTGCTGACGGATCTGCTTGTTTTTGGCATTTTTGCGGGCGGGCAAATTGAGTTTTTCTAGTATTTGGGCGTCCATCTTTTGTTTGGCGAGCACATCGGGAACTTTATAGATGCTGTCGATGTCGGGACTGGATATAACCGCCTTGGTTTGAACGTTGCAAAATAGAGAGATTTTTTTGCGGCGGGGTTCGTCCAGATCCTGTTCGCTGCGCGTGACGATGTAGTCGGGTTGAATGCCCATGGAGTTGAGGGTTTTAACCGATTGTTGAACCGGTTTGGTTTTCATTTCTCCTAGACTGGGTGGGGTAATGAGATAGGCGACGTGAATGTGTAGGACATCGGTTGGGTTTTTCATTTTCATCAAGCGGTTGGCTTCGAAGAAGACGCCGTTTTGGTATTCGCCAACGGTGCCGCCGAGCTCGACGATGACGATGTCGGCCCGGTCTTTTTGGCCAGCGGCTTGGATGCGTTCAATAATTTCGTCGGTAACGTGGGGGATGGTTTCCACGTCTTCACCTTCGTACTGGAAGGCCCTTTCTTTGTTAATGACGGAATAGTAGACCGCGCCAGAGGTCATGTAGTTACTGCGAGAGAGGGATTTGTTTAAAAAGCGTTCATAATTGCCTAAATCTTGATCGCATTCCAGGCCATCGTCAAGGACAAAGACTTCGCCGTGTTCCTGCGGTCGGATGGTGCCGGCGTCTACATTGAGGTACATATCGACTTTAATGGGAGAGACTTTGTAACCGTGGTTTTCCAGTAGGCGCGAGAGAGAGGCGGTGATGGTGCCTTTGCCAACACCGGAGATGACGCCGCCGGAGACAAAAATGTATTTAGTCTTGGACATATTAAAAAATCAAAAATAAAAAATCAAAATCACAATCAAAAACTTAAAAAAGAGTGATTGTGTTGTTGTTATTTACTCCAGGCTTGTTCCCAGTATTCCTTAACCATGCGGTGAGAATTGAAGTGGGCGGCGTTTTTCGTGATACAATTTTTCATGATTTGTACCCAGTGTTCGTGGTTGTTATAGAAATTGGTGACGATGTGTTTTTCCAGTTTGTCGTAGATGGCGTTGGCATGTTTTTGATCCATTTCTTGTTGGGTCATTTTTTCGATATCTTCGTCTGGTTCGTTGATGGCCCAGCCGGTGACATCTTCTTGCCACCCCTCTTCCCACCAGCCGTCGAGTGTGGAGAGGGAGGGAACGCCGTTGATGGCGGCTTTCATGCCGGAAGTGCCGGAAGCTTCTCGTTTGGGAATGGGGTTGTTGAGCCAAAGGTCGCCGCCGGAGGTCATTAACTTAGCGACTTTGATGTTGTAGTTTTCTAAATAAGCAATTTTAATATTGGGAAAGTTGTTTTTTATCTGAATGATGTGTTTAATGGTGGCTTGACCCTCGAGGTCACTGGGGTGGGCTTTTCCGGAGTAGATGATTTGAATAGGGCGGATGTTGTTGATTTGAGCAATTCTTTCTGGGTTGAGCATGATTAGCGCCGGTCGCTTGTAGGCAGTGATGCGGCGACCAAAACAGATGGTGAAATAATCATTGTCCATGCCGGCGTTTGTTAGTTGATTGGTGAAGTCAATCAGTTTCTTTTTGTTGATGGCGTGGGCGGCCCGGATTTCTTCGTGCGTGGCTTTTTCTATTTCAGATAGGGTTTCCGGTTTGAGTCGCCACTCGGGCGCGTATTTGTCAAATATCTTACCCATAGAGGCGGAGGTGAAGGTAGCCGGGTGAATGCCGTTGGTGATTCCCTGGATATCGTAACCGGGGAACATTTCGCGGGAGACTTGGGTGTGGCG
>Ga0180429_10001366_pt1 | contig 20857 bp, 17 predicted proteins | sample SS_ome_FD_132428 | JGI IMG/M metagenome (GOLD analysis project Ga0180429, IMG submission 132428) | Hypersaline lake sediment archaeal communities from the Salton Sea, California, USA - SS_1_S_1 metaG | ecosystem: Environmental > Aquatic > Non-marine Saline and Alkaline > Hypersaline > Sediment ...
GCGTGGCCGACCTGGCGAAGGTGGAAGGGATCGGCAAGTGCAAGCTGGCCGCGGTGGAGGAACTGGTCTATGTGCAGCCCGCTGACTGAAGCAGACGATGGCGTGCGCCTCAGGGTGCGCGGGATGCCGAAAGCCGGACGCAACGAAATCGGCGACGTGCGCAATGGCCGGCTGGTGGTCAAGGTCACCGCCGCGCCCGAGGATGGCAAGGCCAACGCCGCGATCGTCAAGCTGCTGAGCAAAACCTGGCGCCTGCCCGCCTCGGCCTTCGAACTGACCGCCGGCGCCACCTCGCGCGACAAGACGTTCCTGCTGCGCGGCGTGAAGATCGCCGACATCCCGCTCTGATGCGCGTGGCCGCCACCGCGCGGCTATAATCCCCCTGTGCTGGCGCTGCTCCCTTTCTTTCAGCGATTGGTGCTGAGCCTGCCGCATCCGCTGTTCGAGATGTGGGTGCTGTGGCTGTTCGCGGTGATCTTCCAGCTCCACTACCTGCTGACCAAGCGGCGGCGCACAGCGCAGCTGAGCAAGAGCGGCGAGATCATGAACTTCCGCGAGATCGTCGCAGTGGGCTGCCTGGGCGGCTTCATCCTGCTGACCTTCATCACGGCGTTCTGCATCTACCTGATTATGAAGAGCAAGGATCTGCTGTGAGCCGCCGCCTTCTCCTAGAATGGTGGACATGATCTGCGGCATTGGGATCGACTCCGTTGAGATCGCGCGGGTGGCCCGGGTCTGCCAGCGGCCGGGCTCGCGCTTCGCCGTCAAGATGTTCACCGCGCTGGAGCTGGAGCGCAGCGCGCGCAGGATTCAGGTGCCCTTCGAGCACCTGGCGGCTTGCTTCGCCGCCCGCGAGGCGTTCTTCAAGGCCACCCAGGTGCGCTACCGCCGCCAGGAGGTCAGCGTGGCGCAGAAGCCCAGCGGCGAGCCGTACTACGTGCTCAGCGAGCGCGCTCAGCGGGAACTTGACGGCCGCCGCGTGCACCTGAGCATGACCCACGACCGCGAGCGCGCGATCGCGGTGTGCATCTGCGAGCAGGCACCGTGAGCGGTGGAGAGACGATCCGTCCGGCGCTCAGCACCGACGCCGCGCAGCTTGCGGAGATCTACAACGAAACCGTGGACGCGCGCGATGCCACGATGGACTTGAGCCGCAAGGACGAGCAGTACTACCGCAAGCTGCTGGCAGCGCTCGGCGAGCGCGAAGCCCTGCTGGTGCTGGCCGCGGGCGACCAGGTCCTGGGATGGGGCAGCATCCTGCGCTACAGCGACCGCGAGGGCTATGCCCGCGCCGCCGAGACCGCCGTATACCTCAGGCGCGAGCTGCGCCGGCGGGGGCTGGGCACGCTGCTCAAGCGTGAGCTGATCGAGCGCTGCCGCCAGCTGGGCTACCACCACTTGGTGGCCAAGGTGTTCGCCCGCAATCAGGACAGCATCGAGTACAACCTGCGTCTGGGCTACGAAATCGTCGGCACGCAGCGCGAGATCGGCTGGTTCAATGGCCGCTGGGAGGACGTGACCATCATGCAGCTGGTGCTCGACGAAACCCAGCGTCCCGCGAGCGTCTAGGGAGCGAACAGACCGATGTCCTTCCAGTCCGGGCCGACGGCAAGCGGATCAGTGTTAAGGGTGTTGCTCGACGGCAGGTAGAGGAACTTGGTGGTGATCTGCTGCTGCGGCGTGCCCTCATACTGCACGATCTTCGCCACCAGGATTACGCCGCCGTGGCCGTTATCGTTGAAGTAGTGCGCGCGCAGCCGGTATCCCTGGCCCCACCGCACCGTGTCGTTGGTCCGCAGCGCCCAGTACTCCGGCCCGAAGCCTGTCTCATTGTCGATGCTCAGTTCGCCGCCGTCTGCGGTATTCGGATGACTGTAGCTGGAGTAGTCGCCGGTCGGGTCGATCACGTACAGGTCGACGTCAGTGTCGTCCCGCGACCAGGTGAGCGTTACGGAGAGCACCGCGGGCACGGGATTGCCCTGCAAGCTGAAGGTACCGAGCGGATGGTTGTTGGGAATGAACAGCGGGTTGACGCTGGAACCGCCTTGGCCCCAGGTCGTGAAGTGGAAGGCGTTCAGCCCGGGCTGGATCGGGATGTCAACGCCGAAGGTACCATTCTCCTGCACCGGAACCTCGAACATCTGCTGGTTGATGAACACCTGCAACTTGTCGACCAGGATTGAGCCGCTGTGGATATTGCCGATTAAACGTGTGGTGCCGGTGCCGACCTCTTCGCCGTTGGCGTGTGAGGTGATCGAAATCTCAGCATAGCCGGTATCCGTGAAGCGCGTTTCGGCGTCGTAAAGGATGTTCTGGTATGTCTCCGTCATTTTGATGGCGCCACCACCCCAGAACGCGATGCGGTCCCATTCGCCGTACTTCGTGAAAGAGCCGCTGGCGATGCCAGTCGGAGTGTAGGTAATGTAGCCCGGAACGTGCGACAGGTTTGGGTCGTAAACCCAGAGCCCGCCGTCATCATAGCCGTAGGCGAGCACAGAGTGCCTGCCGTCGCCGATCGCATCTGTGAGATAGGCGAGGTCGATCAACACCGGCGTCGCTGTCAGCAGCAGCGTATAACGCGCAGTGGACCAGTTGTAGTAATCCCCCGCAGTGCGGTTCGCCAGGAATTCACTGCAGTATTCCGAGTACTTCTGCGCGATCGAATTGAAGGCTCGGGTGGCGATTACGTCCTGGCCCTTGAGATCACCCACGCTGTACATGAAACGCGGGTATAAGTCCCCGCGGTTGTCAGCGTGGTTCTGCCAATACCACACTGCGAAGGAACTCATGCCGGCGCACTCGCCACCGGGGTTGTAGACCGAACCGGTATTGTAAACCTGAAATGCATCTCCGACCGGATTGAAACTTGTCAGGTAATGCCCGGTCTGGCCGTTGAGCAGCTCCGGCCGCAGCAGGGCGATCACGAAGGTGCCGCTGTGGAAAGTGCCAGTGGTGAACTGGTTGCCTTCAACGTTCAATATGGATGCACCAAGCAGCTCGAATCGGCCGTCCTCATCCACCGTGTAGGGGATGGCCACGTTCGGGAGATCGCCGCCGCGTGGATAAGGTGTCGTGATGGAAACCGGAAAGGCATACTGCTGTTGCCCACCGCTATCGATTACGATGAGCGGCGTACTGATTGCTTCAAGCGGCAGCTCGAGCAGGCCGTCGTTGTAACCCAGCGATACCGCGGTTGGTTCGGCCAGCGCGCCCTCCGGGAACTCGATAGAAATGCCCTCCAGAGGTGAGGACGGAGGTCCGGACAGCATTCCGCCCTCAGGTCCAAGGGTCTGTGTGACCAGCGCCGTAGTGCTACCGAACTGCACAAGTACCGCATCACCACTGGGCACGCTGGGCAGGCTAGGCTCACCTTCGTGGCCATCGCCGTCATGGGGCACGACCCAGTAGTACTCAAAACCGTCCGACAGCACTTCACAGGACATTCGCAGCTGGCCCGGCGACTGCACGGCGGGCAGACCCAGGCTGGCGACTGCTGAGCGCGCACCGTCCACTGAATCCGCGCCGTAGATGTTGTAGCCGGCGACGAAGGACTGGTAGTGCTGGCCGATCGGCGTGATGTCGCTGACTGTCACTAGTCCGTCAGCGTTGCCGTCGGCGCGCTGCGCCATGCCCCAGTCCGGGTCGCTGGCACTCACTTCGTAGTGCTGGCCGATCGGCGTCAGGTCGGTGACGCCCACCAGGCCGTCGAGGTTGTAGTCCCCGATGTTACGGTAGGTCCACTCAAGGCGGAACTCACCTGCTCCGTCGCGGATCAGGCGGAGGTCGGCCACCGCATTGCCGGAACCCGTTGGTGCCGCCGCGGCGATTCTCGTTTCGGCGCGGGCGCTGAGCACCGCCACGAGCTCAGCCTGCAGTCGGTTGAACAGCTCAGGTTCTACACCCGCCGGCGTCTCCGCCGACCGCACCTCGGCAATCGCCGCAGCCACCGGAGCGGGCGCAGGCCATGGCTGTTCGCTGGGCGGGGCGCCGGGCAGGGGGGCCCCCGCCTGTGGCTCGGCGAGCTGGGACGAGCCGCCACAGGCCGCTGAGCAGAAGATTAGAGCTACCAGGCAAAACGCCGGCAGCAGGCCGGCACAACAAGATCGACGCATCTCTGCCAATCCCCGATCAGGATGCTAAATGATACCGCTTTTGGGATCGGGCGACCAGGGTCAGGCGGTATTCTGCGCCACTTCGCAGCTGACGGCGAAGGGATTGCCCTCGATGGTGACGGCGTCCTCCGGCCCCGCGCCTTTCATCAGCGACGTGGTGCGCGCGTTGCAGGTGCTCAGCAGGTCGCCCATCACACTCTGCAGCGCCTCGGGAGCGAAGCGCTTCTCCGCCGTCTCGTCGAGCAAGTGGATCGTCAGGCGGCCAAGCGGCACCTTCAGGCTGATATTGCGCTCGCTCTTCCACTTGCGGGCCAGCGCCACGATGTCCACCAGCAGCTGGCCGGCCTTCATCTCGGCGTCGCCGGCCGCGCTCTTGTCACAGGGCGGCCAGGGCTCCTCGTGGATGCTGCGGCCGGCGGTCCAGCGCGCGTGGTACCAGCTCCAGCACTCCTCGGCGATGTGCGGCAGCACGGGCGCGAACAGCTTGAGCACTGCCGCCAGCCCCAGGAACAGCGCCGCCTGCGCGCTTAGGCGCAGCTCATCCAGATCGTCTTTGGGATGACCGGCGTCGATCAGGTCGTCACGATAGAGCCGCCCTTTGCTGAGTTCCAGGTAGTTGTCGCAGAAGTCCGCCCAGAAGAAGTCCTCGGCGGCCTGGCGGGCGTCGCCGAACTCGTACTGCTGGTTGGCCTTGGTCGCACGTTCGATGGTATGCCGCAGGCGTTCCAGCATCCATTTGTCGGTCGGGTAAGTGACCAGCTCCAGCGTCGCGTCGATGTCGTATGTCTGGTGGGGCGGCCGTCTCTGGCCGCCATCGGGATCGCGGGCAGGGACGCCCGCGCCACCGGTCGGCTCGAAGTCCAGCAGGTGTCTGAGCGCGAACTTGGTGGCGTTGAACAGCTTGGTGATCAGCCGCTTGCCGTCGCCGAGCTGGTGCTCGTCGTAGAGCGTATCCGTACCCAGCTTGCAGCCTGAGGCCCAGTAGCGCAGGCCGTCGGCCGTGTATTTCTCAACCATCTCCGCCGGCGTGACGGTGTGGCCGTCGCTCTTGGTGATCTTGCGGCGCCCCACGTCCTGGGCGTGACCGCTGATCACGATGTCCTTCCACGGGATCACGCCGAAGTGGTAGTAGGCCTTGGTGATGGTGTAGAAGGCCCAGGTGCGGATGATGTCGTGGGCCTGGGGCCGCAGATCCATCGGGTAGAGCTTGTCGTGGCGCTCCTGCACCTCCGGATCATCCACGCCGATGCGCAGATGCGTGCAGAGCAGCGGCGTCAGGCTGCTGGTCGCCCAGGTGTCCATCACGTCGGTTTCGGGCTCGGAATCGGCATAAGGGTCGATGCCGACGCGGTCATCGAAGCCGTGCATCGGGCCGTGCAGCTCCTTGTCCCTGGCCAGTGCCTGCGCATCCGGCCGGTCCACCAGCGGATTGACCGGCAGCTGCTCCACGCTGGCCAGCAGCGGCCGGCGCTGTGGTCCGCGGCCCACGTACCAGATCGGGAACGGCACGCCGTTGTAGCGCTGGCGGCTGATGCACCAGTCCTGGTTGAGGCCCTCCACCCAGTGCTCGAAGCGCTTGAGCATGTGCTGGGGATACCAGTTGACCTTGCGGCCCTGGGCGATGAGTTCGTCCTTGAACTCCAGCAGCTTGATGTACCACTGCGGGGTGACGATGATCTCGATCGGCACCTTGCCGCGCTCCGAGTGACGCACGATGTGCTCGATCTCGTCCACCTTGGTCAGCAGGCCGGCCTGCTCCAGCTCGCCGCGGATCCATTCCTGGGAGGCCTTGATCTTCATGCCCGCCATCCGGCCCGCCAGCTCGGCGGCGCGCTGCGGATTGCGGCTGGGCCACTGCTGCCCGAGCAGCAGCTGTTGCTCTTCCTCATAGGCGGTTCCCGCCAGACCGCACTCCGCCCCAGCGGGCGACGTGAACAGGTCGGCGAAGTCGCTGATCCGGCCGCTGCGCTCGATGATCACGCGCGTCGGCAGTTTGAACTGCTGCCAGTGCTCCACGTCGTCGGTGTCGCCGAAGGTGCAGCACATCAGGATGCCGGTGCCCTTCTCCGGGTCGGCCTTCTCGCTGGGCAGAATCGGCACCTCGACCTCGAACAGCGGTGTGATTGCCTTCCTGCCGAACAGGTGTTTGTAGCGCTCGTCGTGGGGGTGGGCGAACACCGCCACGCAGGCGGGGATCAGCTCCGGGCGCGTGGTGGCGATCGTCACCGGCTGAAGGTCGCCGGTGCCGTCGTCGAAGTGAAAGGTCACGTCGTGGAACTTGCCGGGCACTTCGTGGTCGATGATCTCGGCCTGGGCGATGGCGGTCTGGTCCGCCCAGCACCACATCGTCGGCGCTTCCTTGCGATAGATGTAGCCCTTGTTGTACAGGTCGATGAAGCTGGCCTGGCTGATCGCGCGGCTGCGGGCGTCAATCGTGGTGTAGAACTGGCTCCAGTCACAGCTGAGCGCCAGGCTCTGCCAGAGGTCCTTGAACTGCTGCTCGGCCTCCTCCAGGATCGGGGTGCACAGCCGGATGAACTCCTCGCGGCCGACCTCATGGGCGCGCTTGCCCGTCACGCGCTCCACCAGCCGCTCGCTGGGCAGCCCGTTGTCGTCGAAACCGAAGGGATAAAAGACGTGCTTGCCCGCCATCCGCTGGTAGCGCACGCTGAAATCCGTGTGCGTGTAGCTGTAGACGTGGCCGATGTGCAGCGCGCCGGAGACCGTCGGCGGGGGGGTGTCGATGCTGTAGACCTCATCGCGCGGGCGCGTAGGATCGTAGTTGTAGACGCCGGACTCCATCCAGTAGCGCTGCCAGAAGCGCTCGCGCTCGATGCCGCCGAAGCGCCTGGGCAGGTCGTCCACGCTCTTGATTGGGTTGGGATATTCCATGACGCTTTCCTGTTACCGTCGGGCCAGGATTCAGGCTCCCCATTATAGCCACGCCCGGGCCGTGCGGGGCGGACGGGGAGCGTCGCGGCGCGTCTAGCCTACGACGGTTGCGGCGGCGCCAACCAGCCTCGTCAGGGCTCGCCGCTGCCGCCTGCGTCCTTTGCGCATCATGGTGCTCGTATTATACCCGCCGTTCACATGGGTAGAGTAAACATGAGGGACGAAGCCTGGGCTGGTTGTACTTGACCCAGGGAGGATAGGATGGGACGCTTGCTCATGGCGATGAGCGTCGTGATGGTGCTGCTCTGCTGCGTTGGCTGCCAGGGGGGCAACATCGACTACGGCGACCAGACGGTGATCCTCTACTCCGTGCCCCTCGAAGTTGTGAGCACTCCACGCTTCACTGCCGCGACCTATGACGACCAGGAGTTTCGCGATTTCGTCACCGCATGGATGGCGGGCCGGCTGATCTCGACCGGCGCGGGTGGCAGCCGCAAGTCCTGGGAGCAGTTCCCCAAGCGGCACTTCACCCTCCAGAGCGGCGGGGTGACGACCTTTGTCGACCGGGAGCAGATGTGCTTCAGCAATCACGAGGGATTCACCGGCGTGCGGCACGTGGCCGGAGGTATTGCCACGGTCGAGTTCACGGACAAGGATCCGCTGGAACCGAGCGAGGCGGCACACGGCGTGTGCCACGACGTCAAGCTGACGGGCAGCTTCGACGCCGCGCTGGCGGAGAGCATGATCAACGATGCCGCGCTGCAGCTGCTTAAGGAGGCAACCCCGCCGCACTACTCGGCCCAGACGTTGACGGGGGACTTCACGATCACCGCGGAACGCTCGGGCGTGCTCTACAGCGCCGATTTCCAGATTGATCTGCGGGCACGCGCCATCGGCTGGATCGGCGGATTCTGAACACGGCATACCTCGAGCATCACCCACGGCCCTCGCGCCGGTGGTCGGAGCAGTCTCCCGGCTTCCGCCGCAGTTCTGTTTGGAGCCGCGGAAACTGGGTATCAGTATCGGTTATAGTTCGGAGCACACAGACACCCGGAGGTAGGGACATATGTTGCGCTTGGTCAGCTGGATTACCGTGGTAGCGATCCTCACCGTGCTTGCAGCCTGCAGCGGCAATTCGCCCGTGCCGCCCGCCGGCGGTGGCGAGACGCAGCTGCAGAACCCGATGGACCTGGATCTGCCCAGCCCGCGCGATCTGCCCGGCCACGAATCCGCGGCGATCATCAGCGAGGAACTCGGCGGCTGGTTCAACATCGACCCATACCCGTCGCACCGGATCTCCGGCAGCGGCACGGACTGCCTGTTCTACGGCGACTGGGACCCGGACAACCCGACGCCGCGCGACCCGGCCTACGTCACATATGACATCCCGCTGGGCGAGGTGGAGCCCTTCAGCCTGGAGCTTGAGTGGGAGGGCGCGGCGCCGGCGGTCTGGGCCGCGCTGGGCAACTACGGCACCAACGAGTGGGAGTGGTACGAGGCCGGCGGGCCGGTCCTGCTGCCACCCGGCCTCGATGGCTACCTCGACCCGTACGACCAGCTGCTGGTGCTGATCGTGGTGACCGACTTCGGGGAGTTCCGGCTCAAGCGACTGTGGCTGGGCGACGGTGAGGGCACTGTGCTGACCGACCTGTTCTTCCTGCACCACTCCACCGGCGAAGGGATCATCGATGGCGGGGTGCGTGAGTACATCAGCGACTACAACGACGCCAACGGCACGGAATTCGAGTTCTGGGACCACGGCTACAACGAAGACGGCCTGTTCGACGCGGAGGGTGTTTCCGTGGGCCGCTACGACATCCCCGGTGACAACACCGATCCGGACGGCCTGCACTACCTGTGGTGCAGTGACGACGTGGAGGCCCAGGGCTGTCGGACAGAGATCATTACCAACCATAAAGTGATCGCCTTCAAGTCGTGTTATCCGGCCTCCAACATCGAGGACGCCGATCAGCTGCAGCAGTACAAGGACTGGTACATCGAGATGCTCAGCTACTTCCACGCGCGCCAGGACTGCGTGTTCGTGGTGATGAGCACGCCGCCGCTGCATCCGGAGCATACGAACGCCGACAATGCCGCCCGGGCACGACAGTTCGCCAACTGGCTGAAGAGTGGCGAGTACCTGGACGGCCAGCCCAACGTGGTCTGTTTCGACCTGTTCGACGCGCTGGCCCAACCGGACGGTGTGGGCGCGGAGGCCAACATGCTGCGGGCGGATTACCGCCAGGCAGGCGAAGCTAACAGCCATCCGAACCAGCTGGCCAACGAGACTGTCGCGCCGGTGTTCGCCCAGTTCCTGATCGACGCCGGGCTCGCGCACTAGCGGTGGCGTACACCGAATAGGGGATGCGGATGCTCTTGCAGGCTTGCCGCCCTTGGCCGCCGCGCCGTGCATTAGCAGTGCGGGTATAATCCGGGTGGAGGTGGGCATGGTGGTTTCAATTCGAGTAGCGCTGGTGCTGGCGCTGGTGGTCTCCTGCGCGGCATGCGGTGGGCTGAGAGGAGGGCGAAGCGGATGGGACAGCGGCAGCGGCATCAACTGCTTCTTCCTCGGTGGCGAGCCCTATGACTTCAGCGGGCCGGATGCCGCTGACGACGACCTGCGGGAAGCCGCGGCGGCGTTGTTGACCGACCGCACCGTTTACTTCCATCCCGAGCTGGGTCTCGACCTGAGTCCGAAGTTCCATGACCACACGGCACTGACAAGCACCGTTGCCTACAGCGACGTCAGCCACTACGGTGTAATGGGCCCAGTCCAGGGCTACGGGGGTCTGCAAACCGCCTACAACGGCGATGTGGTCTACGGCTCAATCGGCGACCCGGGCGCGCTGATCTTCCTCTTCACCCGCGACATAACGCTGGCGCCCGCGACACCCACGGTCGAGTACAGCTTCGACTACTCCCGTACTACGGAGATGATCGACGACATCAAGGAGTGGCGCGGTACGATCAATCAGTACAAGATCTCGGAAGACACACAGACCGTCGAGGTCATAATGCGGGGCGAGCGGGAAGGCGTCGACTGGGAGCTGCGCTGCAAGCAGGACTTCGCCTGCGTCGCTCGCTGGTACATGTACTGCTAGGGGTGTTTGGCACAGCTCTTGATCGATGAAGCACTCGCGCACTGGCCGAAGCGTTGGGTGCGCCGCAGTGAGCCGGTCATAGCCGCACCTGCGGTTGGTTTTGCGTTATCCTATATGCAGATTGACCGGGAGGCGACATATGAGCGCAACGAGAATCCGGCTGCCCGCCGTCCTGCTGCTGGGCGCGCTGTCCACCGCCGTGCTGCTGTCGGCCAGCTGTGGCTGTGGCGGTGGCAGCGTGGGGCCGCCCTCGCCGACCACCGGCTCGCCACCGTCCGTGGAGTATAACCCCGACTACCGCTACGACTGGTACGAGGAGCCGGAATACTACTCAGACTACCGCGGCACGGAGACCTTCCCCCGCCAGGTGAGCGATTGGGACAGCGAGTTCACCCGCGAGCGGTGGTGTCTGGCGCAGAGCTTCGTCGAGACCATGGATCACGTGCGCGTCGCCAAGGGCGCCGACATCGACATGGAGGACTGGGGGCGGCTGTACTACCTGCCGGTGCGGCCCGAGGATGCCGCCGTTTCCCAGGGCCTGGCCTACGCCGTCTACGCCATCCCTTCCTACGGATTCGATGAGTTCCGCACGCACCTGCAGCTCTACTGGCGGGAGCTGTGGACGTCCTACGGCGACGTCTGGGTCGGTGTCCGCGTCTTTGGCCATGACGAGAGCTGGTGGGAGTGGTCCCATCCGGACGCGACGATGCGCTTCGACCTCAACTCGCTGTGGCAGTACCAGGCGCCGGACAGCCGGGAGACGATCTACGTCGCGGTGGTTGTCGGCGGCGAGCAGCAGGCGATCCTGGAAGGGCTAGTGCTGCGCGAATCACGCTGGTAGATCAGTCGCCGCCCAGCGACACGCTGGTCCCGGCCAAGCACCATGCTGATCGGCAGGGGCGCACACCGCGCGGCGGCGGACGAAGGCCGGTGCCGGTGGTAACATCATTCGATCAAGTGAGGGCACCCCATGCAAGAAATCATCGATGCCTTTCTGAACGCCGCCGAACTGAAGAAGGCCGACTACGGCGACATCCGCGCCATCCAGTCGCGCCGGGAAGAACTGACCGTGCGGGACGGCAAGGTGGAGGATCTGGCGCAGGCCAGCGGCGAGGGCTTCGGCGTCCGCGTGCTGGTCGACGGCCGCTGGGGCTTCGCCGCCAGCCGCGAGGTCACCCCCGCCGAGGTGGCGACCATCGCCGAACAGGCGGTGCGGATCGCCCGCGCCTCAAAACAGGCCGGCGGCGAACCGGTGCGGCTGGGGGAGTGCGAACCCGTGCAGGGCGAGTGGCAGAACGAGGTGGAGCAGGACCCGTTCGCTATCTCGCTGGAGGACAAGCTGAAGCTGCTGTTCGACGCCGACAAGGCGATGGCGGACGCTGCAGCGGTCAGCCACCGCAATTCCTTCTTCGACGCCTGGCGCGAGGATCAGTATTTCGCCACCACCGAGGGCGCGCGCATCCGTCAGGTGATCACCGAGTGCGGCGGCGGCATCCAGGCCGAGGCGATCCGTTCGGGTGACCATCAGGTGCGCTGCTACCCCAACAGCTTCCGCGGCCAGTTCCATACCGCGGGCTTCGAGGCCTTCCAGCGATACGACATCGTTCGCGAGGCGCCGCGGGTGGCCGAGGAATGTGTCAAGCTGCTGGACTGCCCGGATGTGCCCAGCGGTGAGTCGACGCTGATCATCGACGGGCCGCAGCTGGCGCTGCAGATCCACGAGAGCATCGGTCACCCGATCGAGCTCGACCGTGTGCTGGGCTGGGAACTGGCCTACGCGGGTGGCAGCTTCCTCAAGCCCGAGCATCGCGGACAGCTGAAGTACGGCAGCGAGATGATGCATATCACCGCTGACCCCACGCTGCCCGGTGGCCTGGGCAGCTACGCCTACGATGACGACGGGGTCAAGACCTACCGCGACGACATCATCGTGGGCGGTATCTTCCAGAACTTCCTCTCCAGCCGCGACACCGCGCCGTTCGCCGACGTGCGCAGCAACGGCTGCAACCGCGCCGACGGCTATGCCCGTCTGCCGATCGTGCGGATGTGCAACGTCAACCTGGAGCCCGGCGAGTGGACGCTGGAGGCACTGATCGCGGACACCAAGGACGGCTACCTGTTCAGTAACAACCGCTCGTGGAGCATCGACGATCTGCGCGAGAACTTCCAGTTCGGCTGCGAGGCGGCCTGGGAGATCAAGGATGGCAAGCTGGGCCGGATGTTCAAGAACCCCAACTACACGGGCCTGACAACGCAGTTCTGGGGCAGCCTGGACGCCAGCTGCAACCGCGACCACTGGGTGATCTGGGGCACGCCCAACTGCGGCAAGGGCCAGCCGAGCCAGACCGCCCATGTAGCCCACGGCTGCGCGCCGTCCCGCTTCCGCAACGTGCGCGTGGGGGTGCGGGGCTGAGCAGGAGCGCATCAGCTTGGGCACAGCCGGCGCGACTGGGCGGCGCGGTGCTGGCCTTGCAGTGCCTGGTGTTGGCTGCGGTGAGCCCGGTGACGTGGGCCGCCGAGAGCCAGCCGGTCGCCGACCCGATCGTGCTGCTGGACGCCGCCAAGCTGGAACTGGCTGACGGCCGCCTGCGGCAGGCCAATGAGGCGCTGGCCGAGATCCCGCTGACGCCGCCGCTGGACTACGTGGGTGAGGAGGTGCTGTTCCAGCGGCTGCTGCTCAACGCGGCCTTTCTCAGCGCCACGCACTTCCTGCTGGTCGAACTGGAGCACAACGAACTGGCGGAATCGACCTACGGCCTTTGGCTGGCCGAGGAGCGCGCGGGCTATGCCGATGCGCTGGCGGCGGACGGGGAAGACTACCTGGCGCTGGCTGCATCGTCGCAGCTGGACTTCGTGCGTTTCCGGCTGCCGCTGGTAACCGGGGAGCACCTGGCCGACACCGAGCTGTACACCGATCCCGAGATCCTGAGTCCGGCGGTCACCAACTGGGACGACGGGCGCGAGGGCCTGGGCAAGGGTCTCGTCGCCGGCCAGGCGCGCGTGGCGCTGGTGCTGGCCGCGGCGCGCTACTACGACCTGCCCCAGGCCGCGGCGACGATCGAGGAGGTCGCCGTGCGGCTGAGAAGCGGCGTACCGGTGGAGCGGCCTGCGGTGCTGGAGTGGCTGGTGGAAATCGCGGCACTGGTGCCGTTGCACCCCGGCTTGGCGCGGCTGACCGCCGAGCTGTCTTCAAACGTAAGTGAGCCGGGAGCGTCCGAGTGATCATGCGAATCACAGCCGTGACCGCCCTGCTGATGTTGCTGCTGCTGCTGGCGGCCGCGGCACCGGCCGAGAAGCTGGCGCAGGCGCGCCAGCAGGTGACGGCCGGTCAGCTGTACGCGGCGGACGCGCTGTGCCAGGAGATCGTCTCCGATGAGGACGCCGTCGTGGCCGAGGTCGAGGAGGCGCTGTTCCTGCAGTGCATAATCTACTCCGGCGACGTTCTGGGCGCGGTGGCTCTGATGCAGCCGATGGCGGTGGCCACGACGGAAGGCAGCGAGCTGAAGGCCGAGATCAGCCGCCAGCTGGTACTGGCCCGCCGGGCGTTCAGCGTGGCGATGAACAGCTATCTCAACACGACGGTGCTGGGCAGCGAACTGGAGTCCATCACGCTGCAGCTGCCACCGCTGAGCGCCGCCGACGTCGAGGTGATGCTGGGCACACTGCGCGACGGCGAGGCCCTGAACGAGATCAATAGCAGCTATGAGACGGATCCGACGCCGGGACGCGGGCTGCTGGCGCAGACCAACCGCTACAGCTTCATCCTGGCGCTGAGTGACGCGCTGCCGGCTGTTGGGACGCGTGAGGTGGAGGCGGTCAGCCGTCAGCTGGCGGCCGGCCAGCAGTTCAGCGACCTGCACTTCCTGGACTGGGGGGCGCGGGTGGCGCTGGACATGCACGTGCTGCTGAAGGAACCGGACGGTCCCGACCTGCTGGGGCTGGCGCGGCGCTGCGATGAGCGGCTGTTGCAGGTGGCCGGCGCGGACGAGGACAACAAGTATGTGAAACAAGCCCGCGAACGGGCGGCGAGATATTAGCCGAGGCGAGGTGGATGATGGCGGAAGCACTTGAGAACCAGTACTCAGCGACCAAAGTGCGGTCGCGGCAGGAAGAGCTGCTGCACATGGCCCAGGACGCGGTCAAGGCGTCCACGGCCGACCAGACGCTGGTGCGAGTAATCGCCCGCGACAGCGCGCTGACGCGTTTCGCGAACAGCGAAATACACCAGAACACGTTTGAGCGTGAAGCCAACGTGCAGATTTGCGCCCGGGTCGGCCAGCGCGAGGGTACGGTGACAACCAACCTGCTGACGCCGGCGGCGCTCCAGGAAGCCTCGGAGCAGGCGGTGGCGGCCGCCCGGGCCGCGGAGCCCAATCCGGATCTTGCCGACTACTCCTCGGGCCCCCGCAAGTACCCGCTGCAGGTCGAGTACAGCGAGCCGACGGCGGCCTGTACGCCCGAGGAGCGGGCCTCGATCGTGATTGCGGGCCTGTCCGTCAACGACACGGCGGAGTACAAGGCGGCCGGGACGCTTAACACCGGCGCGGTCAACGTGGTGATCGTCAACAGCCACGGTATCGAAGTGGCCTACAGCACGACCACCGCGCGCTACACGGTGCAGTGGACCGGGCTGGACTCCAGTGGCTACAGCGAGTGCACCGCCCGCAGCGTCGGCGAACTGGACGCGGTGGGTGCCGCCGTCGAAGCGTTGGCGATCGCCAAACGCAGCGCCAATCCGCGGCGCGATCTGCCGACCGGGCACTATACCGTGATCCTGATGCCGGAGTGCCTGGCGACGATGCTCAACTTCATGACCTGGGTGGGGCTCAGTGGACGTGACTTCAACGACGGCGCCAGCTTCATGAGCGGCCGGATCGGCGAGCAGGTGACCGGCCGCGACATCACGATCGGTGACGACCCGCTCGATCCGCGCAGCCTGGGACTGCCCTGCGACATGGCGGGCGTTCCCAAGCAGCGGCTGACGTTCATCGAAAACGGCGTGGCGCGGGCCGTGGCGCACGATGACAACAGCGCCAAGCAGGCGGGTGCCAGCAGCACCGGGCACGACTCCGGGCGCAACTGGCCGATCCCGATCAACCTGATCCTGAGCCCCGGCAGTTCCACCCGGGACGAGTTGATCGCGGGCGTCGAACGCGGAGTGCTGATCCATCGCTTCCACTACACCAATGTGGTTGACCCGCTGGCGACCGTCATCACCGGCATGACCCGCGACGGTACATTCCTGGTGGAGAATGGCGAAGTGGTGGGGGGGCTGACCAATTTCCGCTTCACCCAGAACATCCTGCAGGCGCTGGCGAACAACACGGGAATCAGTGGCGATCTGGTGTATCATGGCAGCTTCTGGGGCTCCGGGTGCCTGGTTCCCGATGCGATTCGCATCGACGACTTCAACTTCTCTGGCAAGACCGAGCACTAGGGGGCTTGAGCGAGATGTACAGCAATCTGATTGCGAAAGCACGCAACGTTGTGGTAGAGCTTCATCTGCGGTCTTGTCAGGAGCGGCTGGCAGGCAAGATCATCGAGGTTGATGAGGTGTTCGCCGAGGTGCTGGTGTGGATCAACGAGAAGTCGGGCGATTTCGCTCCGGACCGCAAGACCTTCGAGCGCGCGGCGGCGGGCGAGTCCGGCTGGCGGGAGGACCGGGTGCTCGTCAATATGGGTGATATCAGCATCATCGCTTAGGAGGGTGTCAATGAGTGCCGATGAGCGCGATCGCGAGCATGGTGAGCAGGAACAGCAGGATGTCGTGATCTCAGATAAGCGTCACTCTCGCGAGATCAAGGATGAACCTGAGCGCGAGGAGAGCGCAGTGGATCCGGAAGCCGAGCCCGCGCCTGAAGTGCCCGTGGAGTCCGGTGGCGTTGTCGAGTTCGAGGCGCCCCAGAAGCGCGAACAGGCTGCTCCGGCGGAAGAAGAACCGCCGCTCGATGCCGACCAGGAAAGCGCGCAGGAGGCCTCGGTGCGCATGCTGTTCGAGGCGGGCATCATCCCCTATCTTCACGGGCAGCTGCAACTGCTGCTCAGCTTCGCCCTGATCTACATGGGGCGTCAGCCCAACCCGGCAACGGGTCTGGTCAGTACGGACTTGGATCAGGCACGTCTGGTCATTGACCTGTTCATGTTCATCGTCGAGCGGACGGGCCAGCACATGCCGGCCGAGGACCGGGCCAATCTGCAGAACGTAGCCGCCAGTCTCAAAATGGAGTACGCGCAGGTCGCCCAGGGCTCCTCCGGCGCGATGCCGACGGGCGCGGATGAAGCGGAGTCCTGAGCGGCAAGACCGTGTGCCGGACAAAACACGCACGCCGAGTGCGGTGTCCGCTCGTCAGCTGTATTGGCAGCGACTACTCGTACAGGATTGCCACCGCCGCCTGCCGCGGCATCATTGACCGGCTGTAGCCGCAGAGCACGATGTTGCCCGCCGAATCCATGGCGGCGCCGACCGGTGTGCCGTGCATCTGGAAGTCCAGCGTCGTTGTACCCCATTCGCCCGCGCGTTCGATGACCGTGTGCATGCGGCTGTCCGCCACCGGTGACTCGATCCGGTAGAAGAGCACGACCGGGGAGGTGTCGAGGTAGAAGGCGTAGAGGTAACGCGAACGATCACCGGGTGTCTCCGAAATTCGGCTCCAGGACAACGATCCACCGTCGGGGCGGAGGCCGAGGTAGATGCCCGGCTCGGCGGAGTTCCGCTCTACCGCCACGCCGAGGTGGCCGTCGGCATGGTAGTCGAGGCCGATGCCGGCCGATTCGTTCAGGTCGCCCGCCGACAGCGTCTCGGCCGAGCCCCATACCCCACCGCTGGTCTCGTAAAGCAGCAGGTTGTCGGCCGCGTCGACCAGGGCGATGCCCCACTCACCGCCGGGTGCGTCGGCCGCGGTCAGGTCCACAATGGACTCAGCGCCGCTGTGAACGGTTGTCTCAGTGGACCAGGCGGCGCCGCTCCAGGTGCGCACGGCGAGGTCCACTGAACCATTCGTCCGATAGCACAGCAGTGACTCGCCGCCGGAGGAGCTGTACTCCAGTTGCGCCAGGGTGGTGTCCGTATAGAAACCCTCCTGGGTGCCGACGCTGCTGCCGTAGGTGAAGCGATTCAGTTCCAGGATGCCCTGCTGGGTGTAGCTGGCGACGAAGAACTCGTCGCTGACGGCTGTCCGGCAGGCGGCATCGGGAATGCACCAGGTGTCATCGCCGACGTTGCCGAAGGTGTAAGCCTCGCCGGCGGCCGTGGCATGGGCCCCGAACGCCGTCGCGTACACCTGCTGGGACAAGCACAGCAGGCTGTCGTCACCGAAGATCACGGGGCGGTGTCTGACCTCGATGTTGGTGCTGCCCTGCGGGCCGAAGACGTCATCGGTGCGCTCCACGGCCCCGTCAACAATGAACCTGCCGCTGACCTCGCCGTCGCGGGCTTCGTTCAGCGCGGTGTAAACGCCTTCGGAGACGCCGTCGTCGTAGTATGCGCCGCCGCCGCCACCCGCGCTGCCGATGCCGGTCACAATGGTGTACAGCTGCCCGCTGCCGCCGCCGGCCGTTGTATCGTAGCCGCGGAGGTGTTGCACGCTGTCGGCGTCTTCGTCGTACCAGAAGAACAAGCCCTCGTTGTCACCCACCAGCCCCGCGCCCAGCAGCGCCGTGGCGGGCACGGCGGGCGTGTAGCTCTGGGCGCCGTTGGCGGTGCCGTAGTTGTCGCCATAGACTATGTCTCCGCCGTCCGTGGTTGCCGCCCAGAAAACGTGCGCGGAGTCGGCCGGGTCCTGACCGGCGAACATCGAACTCAGCACACCCGTGTAGGTCTGAGCGGTCGTCGCGCTGTCCGCGCTGTCGGTGTATTCCCAGAGCCGCAGATTGCCGCTCTGCCCGTAGACGAAATAGGACGTCGTCTCAGTCCGCCGGACCGCCATGGCTTCGGCGTGGTTGTTGGGCCACCCCGTATAGGAGTCGGTTACAAACGTGCTGTCGGCCTTCTCGTGCCAGATTTCAAGGTTGTTGTGTGAGTCCTCTTCTCCGACCGGATCGGCGCCGATCACGGCGACACCGATCTGCCCCCCCGCCGAGACGTCGAGGTCGCCGGACTGGAACGATTCCGAGGCGATCGGCTGTGTGGCGATCGCGGACCAGTCCGTGCCGTTGTGGCTGTACACGGTCCACTCGGTTCCGCCCGAACCCGTGTCGGCGGTCAGCAGGCTCAGTCCGCCGGGACTGAGAGTTACGTCGGCTATGACTGCCAGGCTCAGCGTGGAGGTGCTGACCGTCTGCCAGCTGCCGCCGGTGTAGAGCCGCACGGTGCGCTCAGCACCGGATTGGACGACGGCTGCGATCCGGCCGTCCGCCGGATCGGCGTCCAGCGCCAGCAGGTTGGCGGGCGAGCCGCCGCCAGCAGCGGTGCATTCGTAGTCCTGTTGGTAGCCGACCACGATTGTCTTGGTGGTTTCGACAGGTGTGCCGTCGGAGACGGTTAGCTTGGCGTTGTAGGGTCCGCGGAGCGGGTAGGTGTAATGGACCACGGAAGGTCCAGTCGTGGAGTCATCAACAACATCGTCCCCATCGAAGTCCCAATTGAAGGTCAGTTCGCTGGTTGGCGTGTCAGCATCAGTCGTCGGCGAAGGATTGAATGAGACCAGTTCGCTGACCCGCGGATAGAGCGGGCTGATCAGGAAGCCGGGCACCGGCGGGATGTTTTCTGTCGTAGTGAAATTCGCGGCTTCGCTGAGTTCGCTCCACTTGGAGCCCAGGTAATATGCGCGGGCCCGGCAGTAGTACTCGGTTTCACCCTGCAGGCCCGTCATTTGCCAGGAACTGCCTGTGACCAGGGCTTCGCTGCGCTTGACGACACCGGGCCCGCCGATGCTGAAGTCAGCGGCTGGACCAGTGTAGAACTCATAACCGATCGGAGCAGGATTGGTGGGCGGGGTCCAGGACAGATCGACCCACGAGCCGCCGATGTCGTCGACCGTCAAGTCGGTCGGCGGGTCAACGGTGCCCTCCGCGGGCATCTCGGCCATAACCGAGTTGGAGGGCGGGCTCTCGCCCCCGGTGATGTCCACGGCGGTGATGCGGAAGTGATAGGTCTGCTCGGGCGTGAGACCGTATACGACGAATCCGGTGGCGGCCGCGCCAGCCTGGCCGCGGTCGACGACCCCGGGGTCATCCAGGCTGAATCCCGACGTGGGACCGGAGTACACGTTGTAGCCGTCGAGATCGGGTTCGCTGTTGGCGGTCCAGCCGAGATCGACGCTGGTGGCGAGGATGTCGTCGATCACCAGATCCAGTGGCGCGGCAGGTGGGGTAACATCCTCGTCGCTGATCAGGTTCAGCCGGTTGGCGTCGACCGCATTGCCGCCTGCCACCAGCAGTGCTGCGTAGGTGTAGCCAGCTGGCGAAGTGTAGTCGACGCCGGCGTCGTATGGCTGGGCGTGAATCTCTACGTCGAGAGGGCCATGGACCTCCCAGGCCGCCGAGTCATAGTCGGACAGCAGCAGCCAGTATTCGTTCCCCTCGCCAACAGTGCACTCCACGCGCAGGGTTTCGGGCAGAATGCCCGTGCCGAAAACACCCCAGCGCCAGACACCCCACGTGTAGTCACCGGTCCCCGAGGTCAGCCCCAGGTCGTTCCCCGCGATCAGTGCGCCGCTGTCGGCCCGATCCCAGACGTCCTTACCCAGCAGATAGTTGTCCTGGTCCGCGGTTATGCGCGGTATTGCCGGTCCGATCTCGTCAATCGGAAACGCCGGCAAAACGTCCGGCGCTTCAGGCTCAACGGCCGGTTGCGACGCCAGCTCCTGTTGTGTCAAACCGCCGGCCCCCTGGCAGCCCGCAAGTGCACAAGCCGCGCCGAATACTGCAAGCGCCAGTAGTGATCTCCAGCCCATCGCCATAACCCCCATGCAGAAGCTTGTCGCTAGCTAGAGATTATAACCGCCTGCATTGTCCTGCACCATTGCAGATGCGAACGCGCGCCACCTCAGGGCGGCGCGCGCTGCTCATTGGTCCCGATCTCAGTTGTACAGAATCGCGACCGCCGCATAGCGGGGGTCGCCGCTTTGGCGAAAGCCGCACATCACGATGTTGTCACTGGCATCGAGAATGGCGGATACCGGTGCGGCGCCGCCGCTGGTCGAGCAGTGCATGTGGAACGGAAGCTCCGTGGAGATCCAGTCGCTGTCATCCAGTTCCACGAGGTGCATGCGGCTGTTGCTGTTGGGCGACACCACAAGGTAGTACAGCACCACCGGTGAGTCGCCGGTGTAGAAAGTGTAGATGCTGCGCGCCTTGTTGCCGCCGGTGGTATCGACCTGATTCCACGTGATCGAGCCGCCGTCGGGCCGGTGACCGAGGTAGATGCCCGCTGGCGCGTCTGATCGCTCCACGGCCACGCTCATGTGGCCGTCGGCGTGATAGTCGAGACCGATCCCGCCGAAGCCGAATACGGTCGCGGTAGACAAGACCTGCGCGGAGCCCCAGCCGCCACCCGAGGTCTCGATCAGCCGCGTATTCTCCGCGGCATCGATGAAGGCGACGCCCCATTCGCCGTCGGGATCGTCCGCAACCATCAGCGACTCGATGGCGCTGGAGCCGCTGTAGATCTGCGTCGCCGCCGACCACGCGGTCCCGTTCCAGGTGCGCACCGAGAGGTTCTGCCCGCTGTTGGTCGTATAGCACACCAGCGGCGCATTGGTGGTCTCGTTGTAGACCAGCCTGGCCTTGCCCGTTCCGGTCAGGTCCTCTTCC
>Ga0180429_10001369_pt1 | contig 20852 bp, 11 predicted proteins | sample SS_ome_FD_132428 | JGI IMG/M metagenome (GOLD analysis project Ga0180429, IMG submission 132428) | Hypersaline lake sediment archaeal communities from the Salton Sea, California, USA - SS_1_S_1 metaG | ecosystem: Environmental > Aquatic > Non-marine Saline and Alkaline > Hypersaline > Sediment ...
GGGTTGAGGGGCATGAGCGCGTTCCAGTCGGACTGGGTCACCTCCGTCGCCGCCACCTCGATCCCCCGCGACAGCGCGACCTCGTGGGGGGTCTCGTCGTAGCTGCGGCCGACCTCGCCCGGCGGGCTGCCCATGACGAAGTTCGCCGCGCCGACCACGGGCGCGTCGACGGGCTCGGTGGTCGCCGCGTTGCCGCTCCCGTCGTCGAAGACGAAGCGGTAGGTGTGCTCGCCCGCGTTGAGGGTGGTCGTCAGACGGTAGAGCGCGCCGGTCTCCGGCTCGCCCGACACCAGGCTCATGGCCGAGGGCTGGCCGTCGATCTCGACGTCGTGGATGGTCGGCGCGTCTCCGTCGGCGTCGAAGTAGGTCACCTCGAAGGTGAATTCGGTCGTCAGGGTGCCGAAGAGGGGCGCCACGCCGGCGCCGTTGAGGAAGGTGCCCGACGGCGTGGTCACGGCCGCGTCGTTGGACAGGGGCGAGACGTGGCCGTCGTCGTCGAAAACCTTGAGGGCGAAGTGCCAGGTGGTCTCCTCCGTTAGACCCGTGACGTCGGTCGACTGCTCGGTGCCGGCCGCCGCCGGCACGGGCGGGGCCGGCGCGACCTGGGCCGCCTCCCAGTCCGCCTCGTCCACGATGGGAGTCTGGGCGTAGCGCAGCTCGTAGGCGGCGGCGACGCCGTAGTAGCCGTCGTCGCCGGTGGCCTGCCAGGCGAGCCGGACCGAGGATGAGCTCAGGTAGGTGCCGGCGAGAGTCGTGACGGCCGCGGGGGCCAGCGTGTCGGAGGCCAGGTCGGGGCCCGCCAGGACGAGGAAACCGTCCTCGCGATCGGCCACGAGCACGTGGCCCGAAGGCGCGACGCAGAGGTCGGCGGCGTAACCCGTCTCGACGGTCCCGGCGTATTCCGGGTGCTCGGGATCGCGCACGTCCACCACGTGCACGCCGCCGTCGGCGGCGCAGAGCAACGCGTAGCCGCAGGCGACGACGATCGAGCGGCTGTAGGCGGTCAGGTCGAGCTGGGCGAGCTTGACCGGCTCGGCGGCGCCGTCGATGGCGTAGACGGCGAGACCCTCGGTGCCGTCGGCCACGTAGGCGTAGTCGCCGTCGACGGCCACGTCCAGCGCGTTGCCCGGCGAGTCGCACCAGCTCACGAGCTCGACGGCGCCGAGCACGCGCTCGCGCACGTCCAGGACCGCCAGCCCCATCTGGTCGTCGGCCACGTAGGCGTAGCCCTCGTGCACGACGATGCCCATGGCGTAGCCCTGGGTGCCGGCGAACACGCCGTTGTACTCCAGGACGCCGGGGAAGTCGGGCGCCGACTCGAAGATGCGCATGCCCTTCCAGCTCTCGGCCAGGTAGACCACGAAGGGCTCGTCGGGGTCGTCGGCCTCCTGGACGAAGATGCGGTTGCCGTCGACCGCCGTGGTGCCCTGGTTGAAGGAGACCACGTTCATGGGATCGGTCACGTCGTAGCTCGTGATGCCCTCGGTGCCCTCCACCACCAACGCGATGTCCAGCAGGGTCTGGTTGGCGAAGGTGCGGATCAGCTCCACGCTCTCGGCGTACTTGGTCGTGTTGATGGTGTCGACCAGCAGCGGGGCGCCGGGATCCGAGATGTCGATCACGTGCAGCCCGGCCTGTCCGCCGGCCACGAAGGCGTACTGCCCGATGGCGGCGACGGCCTCGTTGTCGCTGGGCAGGAGCACGCTGCCGATGACGTGGAAGGGGGATTCGGGCGCCTCGTAGAGGTCGGCCGCGCCGCATCCTCCCAGCAACGCCGCGACGGCCACCAGCACGGGGAGTCTCATCATGTCGCACTTCGTCATTCCGGCTCCTTACAATCTGTACGTCAGGCCGATCCAGTACCGGCGCTGGTTGTAGTCCTTGTCCTCGGCGATGTCGCCCTTCCAGGGCGACTCCACCACGCGTTCGGTGTACTTGACGCCGACCTTCATCGACAGCGTCTTGTTGAGCTTGCGGTCGAACACGAGCTGCGTCGCGTAGACCATGTCCTTGCGACCGACGTGGTACGGGTCGTCGACGAGTTCCTTGGTCGACGTGAACCAGTAGATCTGGTGCTGGCCGCGCAGCGCGACCTTGTCGAAGATCCCCTTGGCCCACTTCGGCTTCCAGGCGATGTCGATCTGGAAGAGGTCGCGCTTGTAGGAGGGATCCGAATCGTCGCTCGCCTCTAGGGCCTCCCCCACCTCGTTGGCGCCCCGGGCGGGCGCGTCGGAGTAGCCGTAGTCCAGGGTCAGGCGCCAGGCCTTGTGCACGTCCCAGTAGAGGGTGCCGCGCAGGCCCAGGTCCTTGATGTCGTTCTCCATGAACTCCTGGTTGTAGTAGCGCAGCGACCGGTTGAAGTGGAGCTTCAGGTTCATGTTCTTGCGCACCTTCGTCCTGAAGATCAGGTTGAAGACGTTGCGCGAGTAGCGGAACTCCCCCCATTCCAGCGGATCGCTCGGCGGCTGCAGCGGCGTCCGGTAGGACAGTTCGCGGATGTACTGCTGGGGCGCGTAGTTGTACCAGAACTCCAGGCTGCGTCCCTTGGGCAGGTACTGGCGGATGTAATAGTCGAAGCCCATGTTCGACTTGATGTGGCCCTGCAAGTACTGCCAGCGCTTGAACTTGAAGCGAAAGCGCGTGTTGCCCCACGAGATCAGCTTGCGCTGGGCGTACATGTCGATGCTGGGCGCGAAGATGTGCGTGTCCTGGCGGTCGATCTGGAACTTCCACGGGTACGTGCCCGCGTGGAAGTCGTCCAAGTAATCGTCCGAGTAGCGCAGGAAGTTGTCGTCGTAGATCGTCTCCAACCCGACCGTGACGCGGGTCTTCCACTTCGACTTCTTCTTCTTCTTGGTCCCGCTCTTCTTCGGCGCCGTTTCGAGCACGTTCGATCCGGCGGCCGTGTCGTGCACCTGCCAGCGCGGATTCTCGAGATGCTCGGCCAGGGGCGCGTCGCCGGGCGGCGGGGGATTCGCCTGGGCCTGCAACGCGCAGAGAAGCAATGCCGCTGCCGGCAGCAGCTTGACGATCGACCTTGGTATCCGGGTCAAACGGGTCTCCATCCTATCTGACGTCCTTCGCGGGGATGCGGATCTTGGCGGTCACGCAGCAGCCTTCGGGGCGCACGCAGCGGATCTCGACGCGGTGGCGCCCCTTGCCCAGCGGCACGCGCATGGTCTTGCGCTGCCCCGGCAGGATGCCCGGTCGGTCCGTGTACTCGGCGGCGTCGAGCTTCTCCGTGTCGTAGTGGAACGTCCGCCAGGGAACGCCGTCGATGACGGCCTCCAGGGTGTAGGGCTGGCTGCCGCTCATGGTGTGGTCGAAGTCGAGCCGCGTCCAGACGGTGAGCGTGGTGGGGCCCGTCACCTCGCAGGTCAAGGGCCTCACCGGCGTGAAGCTGTAGTAGGTGGAACGCGCGCCGCTCTCGAACTGCAGGTGCGAGACGCCGACGTACCGCTCGGGGGCGTAGGAGACGAGATCCTCGCGCTGCCGCTTCGACTCGCGGAAGAAGCGGGCGGCCACCTCTCCGCGCCGGGCCCCGGCCGCCGCGGTGATCTCCAGCTCGTGCCAGCCGTCACCGACGGTCAGGTAGGTGCGCCGCAGGCCGCCGGCCCGGGCCGTCTCGTCGCCGCAGCGGTGGATCTCGTCCCGCTGCGAGCCGTGGTACACCCGGCTGAGCACCGGTTCGCCGTCCATGGACACGTTGAGGGTGTACTCGCGGCGCCCCCGTTCGTCCGGCTCGTAGAGGTAGCGGCTGAGGATCTTCACGCGTCGCGGTCCGCGCAGCCTGATAACGACGGGATCCTCCCGGTCCAGGCGCATGTAGTCCAGCTGGCGGCCCTCCACCGACAGGCAGATCTCGCCCTGGTCGGCCGCGGTCGCCAGCGTCCGCCAGCGCGCCGCGGCGGGCGCGGTCGCCGGCAGGCTCAGCGCCACGCAGCAGGCGGCGCACAGACAGCTCGCTCTCAACGGATATGTCTTCATTTCACGTCTCCCGCGCGTCGCCCGAACCCGAAGGGGGGCCGGAATTTGCGTCGGACCTCGGGCGCCAGGACGATGGCGCAGAGTCCGGCGTAGACCAGGAAGAACACGGCCGCCAGCGGGAGGCGGTAGCTGTCGCGCACGAAGATGTCTCCCTCGCCGGGGGCGGCCAGGTAATCGGGGGCCACGGGCAGTCCGTGGTCGCGGGCCTGCTCTGCGATCTCCAGCAGATGGATCACGGGCACGCCCTTGTCGGCCATCAGGACCATGCTGCCCTTGCGCGGCCAGTTCTCCGCATGGAGTGTCATGGACAGGCCGCGGGGTATGAGGATCCTGTTCTGGCTGCTGCCGAGGCTGGCCACGCCGCCGCCCACGTTCACGTAGCAGCGGCAGGGGCGTCCGCGCAGCGTCTCCTCGTAGAGGGACATGCGGGACGTGATGGCCTGTTCGATGTTCTCCGACTCGAGCAGGGGGATCCCGTTGCGCTCGATGGCCTCGAGCAGGAGCCGCCGCCCGTCCGGGCTCAATCCCCGTCCCATGTCGTCGCCGCCGCCGAGGGAGGCGGCGACCGAACGGATGTGGAAGATCCGCTCCTCGTGGAAGAGGCGCTCCATGTCCAGCCAGGTGAAGGCCGGGTCGTTGGCGCCCCACATGGACGCGCCCACCGAGGTGATCACGACCGGCGAGAGCTCCATGGCCTCCAGCGCCGCGTAGACGGCGATGTTGAGCCCCGGGAAGGAGCCCGACACGGCGATGGCCACGGGGTCTCCGGGCTTCAGGCCGGCGCGGCGGAACAGGTCCACCATCACCGCGGCCCAGTTGGGGTTCAGGCTCGTCAGCTTGGCCTCCAGGTCGCCGCGCGCGTTGGTGATGCGGCTGAACTCGGGGCCGATCAGGCCGGTGCCGGCCGGATCATTGACCAGGTCCACGGCCGCGCCCTCCATGAGCCGGTGGCGCCGGACGGTCTGGAAGGCCTCATTGGCCGATTCTGCAGCGGCCAGCTTCAGGTCGAAGTCGCGCTGCCTGACAGGCGTACGCGTCCACTCGAGCACCCCCTGCAGCAGGAGCGCCAGCACCGCGAGGCCGCCCAGGATCAGAGGGCGGCGGCTAGCCGATAGCCACGTCAACAAGTCTGCCTCCGTGGGCCAGGACCAGTGCCAGACGGACCAGGAACGCCGCCATGATCATCGTGCTGACCGTCTCGACCACGCCCTGGCGATGCATCCAGTAGGCGATCAGCCCGGGGATGATGTAGCCGATGGACTGAACGATCGACACGTCCAGCCCCGTGCCGATCATGGCGTTGAAGACGAGCACGTACCGAGTCAGGTAGCCGAACACGAAACCGACCAGCACGCTGAAGACCAGGGTGCGCCGTCCGTAGAGCAGGATGAACCGGCTCAGGAGCTGGACGGTGCCGTAGGTGAACATGGCGGCGACGATGGTGCCCGCCACGCGCAGGGGCTGGTCCAGGTGCAGGGCGATGTAGCCCGGCACGATGAGCCCGCCGGCGGCCACGCCCATGATCTCGGAGAAGACGAGGCTGACGACGAGCCCCAGACCGATGGCCTGGATGATCACGATGCGACCTCCTTCCCCTTCAGCATGTCGAGCAGGGCCATGCCGGCCCCGCCGATGTTGCCGACGCCCACCACGGTGGCCCGCTCGCCGCAGATCTCCACGAGTCCGTCCCACGCCGCGGCCGCGTCGAGACCGCCCAGGTCCACGATGCGGTCGGCCGGCACGCGCCGGCGCAGCAGGTCGGCGAGCTGCATCGTCGCCTCGCCCACCAGCACGTAGCGGCGCGCGACGATCTTGTCGCCGAACAGCGGCGCCAGGTCGCGGGCGCGGCGCATGCGGTCGAGACGGTTGTTGAAGAGCACCACCGCCTCCTCCGGATTCCGGTCCAGTCCCAGGTGCTCCCAGATCCGCGCCGTGGATTCGGGGTCGTTGGCCGCGAAGGCGTTGACGAAGTCGATCTCCCGGTCCGGCACGTCGATCCGCACGCGGCCCAGGGCGCCCACGTCCGGGCGCACCTTCCACATTCCGGCCAGCGCCGTGTCCCGCGCCACGCCGGCCGCCGCGCAGACGTCGAGGGCCAGGCTCACGTTCTCCGCGAACTCCACGTAGGCGAAGGGCGCCAGGTCCGTCTCGCTCACCGTCGCCGGATCCGTGCGCTGGAAGGTGGAGCCGCGCCGCCGCGCCACGCGCTCGAGGTGGGGCGCGAAGACGTCCTCCCCGGTGAAGCAGGCGGCCTTGCGGGGAATCGTGCCGGACAGGCTCCGCGCCACGTCCTCCAGGCGGGGGCCCTGCACTTCCAGGTGGTCGGAACGGACGTTCGTGACCACGCCGTGGGTGCTGCCGACGATGCGGTGCTCGCAGGTCCACTGCAGGTCGGGCCGGACCGCCATGCACTCGAGCACCAGCGCCTCGGCCTTCTCCGAGACCGCCAGGCGGAAGACCCGCAGCTGCTCGCGGATGTTGGGCGACCCGTGGCGCACCACAGGCGACTCGCGTCCGTCGACGTGGATGAACCGCGCCGCCGAGCCCGTGGTCTTGGCGCAGGTGCGCACGCCTCCCGCCTGCAGGCCGGCGGCGATCAGGCGGGCGACCGAGGACTTGCCCCGACTGCCGTTGACGTGGATGCGCAGGGGGATGCGGCGGCGCATGTAGCGGTGCCGCCCCATCTCCCACATCCCCATCGCCGTGATCACGGCCAGCAAGAGCAGGATGAACTTCACGACTCGCGCTCCTATCTGACCAGCATCAGCTTCTGCGTCAGCACGCGTCCGGCGCTCTCGAGCCGGGCGAAGTAGACGCCCGCCGCGGCTTCCAGGCCGCCGGCCGTACGGCCGTCCCAGTTGAGCTGCGAGGGGCCCGAGGGCATCTCGTCGTCGAGCAGTTCGCGCACCAGGCGTCCGGCCACGTCGTAGATGCGCAGCGTCGCGGGCCCGCCCTGGGGCAGGGCGAAGGCGATGCGCGCGCCGCCCCGCGCCGGGTTGGGCTGCACCGGAAACAGGGAAAAGCGGACCAGGCCCTCGCCGACGGCTGCGAGCTTGGCGGCGCCGGCCTCGGTGCGGTGGCCGTAGGGATGCAGGGAGACCAGCCGGTAGACGACCTCCCCCTCGCCGGCGGCCCCGGCGTCCGTGAAGGACCGCGCCTCGGGCGGGAGCGGCATCCCGGCCAGCACCTTTCCGCCGTCGGCGTCCAGTCGCTCGACGGACCAGCCCGTGACCGGGCGTGCGTCGGCCACGCTCCAGGCCAGGTCGGCGCCTGCGGCCGTCCGCTCGGCGGTGAAGGCCTCGACCGTGAAGGGATCATAGACGGGCGGCGTCGTGGTCAGCCGGACGGCGAGGCCCGGCCCGAGCGGGGCCGCGCCGGGCGCGTAGAGACCCGCGTAGGACAGTTCCAGGCCCGTCGCCTCGTCGGGGCTCTCCAGCCCCACGGTGGCGTACTGGCGCAGGTGGTCCGCGTTGATCACCTGACGGTACAAAAAGAGGATGTCGCCGTCGTCGGTCGCGGTCTCGTGCACGGCGGGGTCGTAGAGCACGACCTGGAAGGTCTGCACGTCGTCCACCGGCGGGTCCGCGTCCTCCAGGGCCGAGAGGTAGTGGACCATGCGGCTCCATTCCACGGTGAAGGTTCCGGCGCCGGCGTCGTAGCGCGTGAAGACGCCGCCGGTGCCCTCCAGCGTGGGATCGAAGTTGTCCCAGAAGGGCGCGATCACCGAATGGTTGCCGTGGCTGCTGGGCAGCGGCCAGTTGTAGAACTCGAACTCGTCACTGGTGTCGAAGCTGATCCAGCCGTTCTCGCTGACGCGGATCGGGCCCGTGTAGACCTGGCCGTAGTACCGGAAGGGGAAGGGCAGGTCCACCTCGGCGTAGGCGTTGTCCTGGACGATGGGGACCTCGACGCCCTCGCCGCCGTACGCGGGATCCAGGTGCGTCCAGCGGTAGGCGGGCACCAGGTCGGGGTAGTCGATGTCCGCGCTGTCGACGGCGTAGTAGCCGTAGGCGTCGGGACCGACGGGCGCGCCGGCGTCCACGTCGCCGACGATCAGCTCGTCGTAGAGGGAAGCCTGGTACCACTCGCCGTCGTCGGACACGACGAAGTGCAGGGACACGCCGCGCCCGGTGGGCACGTCGCCGTCCAGGCTCAGGACGAAGGACGTCGTGACCGCGGCGGTCTCGCCGGGGCCGACATCGGGCAGCGCCACTTCTTCGGTGACCAGCGTGCCCACGTCGGTCGACAGGAGATTCAGGTGTGCGTGGCCGTTCACCAGGGGCAGCCCCCCGTCGTTGGTCACCGAGAGCGTGATCTCGTTGTCGCGTCCCTGGCTCAGATAGCCGTCGCCGCCGACCGTCAGGCCGGCGATGGAGATCGTCGGTCCGCCGACGACCAGGGTCCATTCCGAGCGGTCCGTGCCGGCCGCGTGCGTCGCGTCGATCAGCAGTCGGATCTCTGTGCCGTCGTCGACCGAGGTGAGGAGACCGATGTTGAAGTGCTCGTCGCCGGCGGCCTGGTGGGCCGAGCCGCCCGGGATGTCCGACAGGGCGAACGAGGACACGTTCATGTCCGCGGGCCCGAGCACCGTCAGCGACAGGCTGACGCCCGTGGCGGCGAGGATGCCGGTGTTGGTCACTTCCGGATAGAGGGTCAGCACCTCGGCGGGGTTGACCACCTGATCACCGTTGCCGTAGGGAGCGTCGCTCGTCCACGTGAGGCCGGTGATCGCCAGGTGGGCGTCCGGCTGCGTCACCGCCACGGCGGACTGGTACGCGAAGCGGTTCGTGCTCGTCACCGTCACGACGAGGGGGGTCGCGCCGTCGAGTCCGGCCAGGGGCACCTGGGCGACGCCGGCGGCGTCGCTGAAGGCCGTCCCGACCAGGGCCCCGCCCTGCGTCACGCCGACGCGGGCGCCCTCGACGGGCGTCGTGCCGTCGACCTCGGCGACCGACACCTCGAAACGGGAGGCGCCGGCCGGGCAGGCGGCGTCGTGGGAAACCGTCAGGTCCGCAGGGGCGGCGCGCCAGTAGTTCAGCTCGGGATCGCCGAGCAGGTTGTAGATGTGGAAGTAGAACTCCACCGATTCCTCGCCGAACTCCTCGAAGCCCATCTCGTGGGGAAAGAAGTCCATGAAGCGCAGCTTGCCCGCGAGGGTCAGGACGCCCAGGTCGGTCATGTCCGGTTCCGCGATGCACTCGAAGACGGAGATGGCCATGGCGTCGTTGTAGCGCGTGTGGGACCAGTGCTCGCCGTTGCCGATGAAGGCCACCGCGCCGGACGGCTCGGTGGGCGTGCCCTGGCGCAGGAAGACCTCGCCGAAGCAGGCCTCGTCGGCCGCGAAATCACCGTTGAGGCAGACGAAGCTCATGACCACGGGCAGCATGGCGCCGTTGGCCACGTTGGGGATCTCCTGCACCGTGAAGTGGGGCGGCTCCCAACCGGCCGTGCCGTAGGCCCAGCCCCGGTAGGCCACCATCGAGACGCCTTCCTCGAGGGCATCCGTGATGGGCGTGACGCCGTTGAACAGCGGCGGGAAAGAGACGTGTGTCGCGGGCTCGTAGCCCAGTTCCTGCAGCTGTTCCCCGCACCAGGTGACGGTGCTGACGGGCGTGTCCGAGCCGTAGTTGCCGGCCACCATGAGCTGACGGGAGAACCAGCTCTCGTCCACGCGGTAGGGCGCCTGCTCGTAGGCCACGGTCTTGTTGATCACCGTCTGGGCCTCGTAGACGGATTCGACGGGTATGCGGCCGAGCAGGAGGTCCGGCAGCCAGTCGTCCTCGTCCATCAGGGCGTAGGGCAGGTCGGTGACGTTCTCGCTGAAGCTCCAGGAGGGCACGTCATCGACGTCGCCGACGATGAGCAGGTACTCCGGCGGCACGGGCCAGGTCGCGTAGGCCTCGCGCAGCCAGGCCTGGATCGCGCCGTTGCCGGTGCCCGTCTCGTCGGTGGTGACGAGCCGGACCTCGAGGCCCTTCGCCCGCTTCCAGTCCAGCAGCGGCGCGCAGGCGTCGGCATACTCGGGCGTGGTGACCACGAGGTACACGCCGTTGGCGAGCGATTTGTCGCCCGCCGGCAGACCGGCGACCAGGCCGGAGAGCGCCGCGTCGAAACCGCGGGCGTGGGCCCGGACGGTCGATTTCGCGGTGCGGGACCAGTCGCCGTCGTGTGCGATCGTCACGACCGCGTCCGGGGAGAGCCCCCGCACGGCGACCGAGGCCACGGGCAGGCCGCGCAGCCGGGCGATGCGGGTCGACGCGATCTCGCCGCTGCCGGCGGCCACGCGGACGTCGCAGGTCGAGGCGTCGGGCGGCAGGGCCACCAGCAGATGGCGCGACGGCGCCGCGTCGGGAACGCTCAACGCCGTCCGGGTGTCTTTCACATCCGCGCGTACCGCGTCGGACGCCCGCTGATCGGCCAGGGCGGCGGCCGAAGCCGCCGCCGTCATCAGACCGACTCCGAGAGCGAGCGCAATCGTAGTCCGTTTCATTTGATCAGGATCATCCGCCTCGACTGTTGGGTGTTCAGAGCGTCAAGCTCGTAGAAGTACACGCCGCTGGCGGCCTGCTGGCCGTCGGCGGTGCGGCCGTTCCAGACGGCCTCGTGGCGACCGGCGGGGAGATCGCTCCAGGTGAATGTCGTCAGGGTCCGGCCGGCGACGTCGAATATCCGTACGTCAGCGGCCCCCGGCTCGTCAAGCCTGAAGACGATGGTGGTGCTGGGGTTGAAGGGGTTGGGATAGTTGCCGATGAGCTGGGCCGGACTCCGCGGCGCGTCGTCGGCCCCGGTGGCGCCGCAGTCCGCCGGCTTCGCGCCGATCAGTGCGCCGTCACAGCCGGTCGCGCAGGGACTGCCCGCCTGCAGGAGATAGTCGCCGGCGCCGCAGAACAGGGGCTCCAGGGTGAAGTTGCCGCCCCCGTCGGTGCCGCAAGGCGTATCGCCGCCCTCGTTGCCGTAGATGTCGCAGCAGGAGACCGTGGGCGCGTCGCCGTCTTCGCAGAAAATCCCGGCGCCGAGCGTGTTGTAGGCGATGATGCACTTGTCGACCACGATCGCGCTGTCGTAGGAGTAGACGCCGCTTCCCAGGCCGCCGGACGTGCTGCCCACGTTGTCGGCGATGGTGCAGTTGCGCAGCGTCGCGACGGGATCGTACAGGGCATGCACGCCGGCGCCGTCGGACCACGGGTCGACGCACCGGTTGCCGACGATGACGCAGCCCTCGATCAGGGGATCGGACGAGTCGATCGCCACGCCGCCGCCATAGCACCAGCTGTTGTCCAGGGTGTTGTCGGTGATCGTGCAGCCGGCCAGGGTTCCCCCGGCGCCGAGCTGGTAGGCCACGCCGCCGCCGTTGCCCAGGGCGGAGTTGCCGCTGATGTCGCAGAGGGTGATCGTCGGTGCGGAGTCGGCGATGAAGAGGCCGCCGCCCTGCCCCCAGTCGGCGTTGATCACGTTATTCGTGACCGTGCAACGGCTGATATAGGCGTCGCTGCCGTTGCGGACGAAGATCCCGGCGCCGCTGGGCGCCTCGTTGGCGTCGATCAGGCACTCGATGACCCAGGGGCTGCTGTCCTCCTCGATGGCCAGCCCGCCGCCCTGTTTGGCCTCGTTGCCCACGCAATCGACGCGGATCAGGGTGGGACTCCCCTCGTCGTAGCAGATGACGCCGCCGTCGGTGCAGAGGGTGACGAGCACGTCGGAGACCACGACGTCCAGACCGACATGGCGCAGGAGGATGCCGGCGCCGTAGGCCGCGGCGAAGGCGTTGCGGACCTGCAGGTTCTCGATCCGGCAGTCCTCAACGTATTCCACGAAGATGCCGCGTCCGAGTCCCTGGGCGTCGATGATCGTGGCGCCGGTGCCGGCGCCCCGCAGGGTGACGCCCGACTTCATGATCACGCAGGCCGGCGTCGTGCCCGGGCCCTCCGTCTCGTGGGTGCAGTCCGTATAGGTGCCGGCGGCGACCTCCACGACATCGCCGGGCTGGGCGGCCTGGACGGCGTCGTGGATCAGGGGGTAGTCACCGGGCACTGTGATCACGGCGGCGACGGCCGACGTGGCGATCAGGGCCGTCAACGACAGGGCGCAGAGGCTCACGGTCCTCGACATGAGGCATCCTCCCATGTATGGATTCTGGGCCGGCACGCGGCCGGGGCGGGGGGCTAACTGCTCGGGATTATATCACAAACGCCGGTTTCTGACCATGTTCATGAAAGTCCCTCATCGAATATAGGTAATTTTGTCTTCAGGTTCCATCCACAAGATAATTGTTGTATAATTCCAGGTGGTGCCGGTCGCCCAACCTGCTCGGCACTGCTACATTCTTCTGGACCTGATGGATCCCCCGCCCCATCACCGACCGTCGCCTTGGAGGCCATGATGCGCTTGCGCCTGGGAATCACACTCACGCTCCTCTTGCTCGTCACGACGACCGCCCTGGGCAGCATGCCGGCCCGGACGACACTGCTCGACCGGTCGGACGGTGCGCCCGACGTGGATATCGAGATCCTGCAGAAGGACGCGGACCGCCTGGTCCTGCAGATGGATCTCAACCGTCTCGGCACCGAGCCTGTCGAGATCGACGGTCGCGGCTTCGAGCGGCTGGTGCTCCCGGGCGCCACGGAACAGGGCCTGGAGGGCCAGGCGTCCTTGCCCGCGATCGGCCGCCTGATCCAGGTGCCCGACGGAAACGGCGTGGAGATCCGCATCCTGGACATGGAGTTGCGCGAGTTCGACACCGCGCCGATCGCGCCGATCGCGCCGCGGGAGGGCGAGGCCGTCCGGGTGGACGAGGCGTACTACGGGCGGGACCTCTCCCGGCTCCGGCCCACCGCCGAGGTCGGCATGCCCGGCATCATGCACGACCTGCGCGTCTCGCCGGTCGTCTTCCATCCGGTGCAGTACGATCCGGCCTCGGGTCGGCTCGCCGTCGCCGCGAGCATGACCGTGGAGATCGTCTTCTCCCCCGCGGGCAAGGGCGCCGACGTGCCCGCCCCCGCGCGGAGATCCGCACGGACCGAGTCCTTCGCGAACTTCCACGAGACCAACGTCCTCAACTACGAAGACGCCGACAAGAGCCTGCCCGTGGAGCTCGGCACGTACCTGATGATCTGCCGCGACAACGCCACGGTCCTCTCCCACGTGGAGCCCCTTCTCGACTGGCGCCGGCGCCAGGGCTACAGGGTGATCCTGGCCACGACCACAGAGACCGGCACCTCGACCACCACCATCAAGAACTACATCCAGACCATCTACGATCATGAGAAGCCCAAGCTGGAATTCGTCACCCTGGTGGGCGACGTCTCGGGTTCCTACTCCCTCCCGACCTACACCGAGACCTCCAGCGGCTACAGCGGACGGGGCGACCACTACTACACGATGCTCGAGGGCGGCGACATCCTGCCCGACGTCCATCTCGCCCGCCTCTCCTTCCAGGACGACAGCCTGGACAACCTGCAGATCGTCGTGAACAAGATCGTCAACTACGAGACCGCGCCGTACAGGGACGACGATCCGGACTGGTTCACCCGCGGCAGCCTGGTCGGGGACCCCAGCACCTCGGGCATCACGACGGTCTTCGTCAACCAGTGGGCGCGCGATCAGCTGCTGGCCCACAACTACACGGAGATCGACTCACTGTGGAATCCCAGCTACGTGCAGATGCGGAACAACTACAACAAGGGCGCCACGCTGATGACCTACCGCGGCTGGTTGGGCATGAGCGGCATGCAGGCGAGCACCATTAACAGCCTGGACAACGCGGAGAAGCTGGGCTTCGCCGTGGTGATGACCTGCGACACGGGCTCCATCCAGGACGACATGTGTCGCTCCGAGGCCTTCCTGCGCGCCCCCGAGGGCGGCGGCGTGGCCGCCATCGGCACCGCGACCAGCGGCACCCACACCCGCTACAACAACTGCATGTTCACGGGCGTGATCGGCAGCATCTACAACAGCGGCGACTACCGCGTCGGGCCGGCCTGCACGGGCGGCAAGATCGCCATGTACAACAACTACTACCTGTCCGAGCCCAGCAACGCCGAGATCTGGATGGTCTGGAACAACATGCTCGGCGACGCCGCGACGGAGATCTGGACGGCCTTCCCGGACTCGTTCACCGTCGAGTACGACGCGGCCATGAACCTGAACGACGACACGGTGTACGCCGAGGTCTACGACGCAGGCAGCGGCCTGCCGGTCGTCGGCGCGCGCGTCAACATCTACAAGGGCAGCGAGATCCGCCTCTCCGCGACGACGGATGCCGACGGGCGCGTCAGCCTGCCCCTACCGGCCCGCACGGCCGGCGACATGTGGATCACCGTCGTCAAGCACGACTACGTCCCGCACCGCGGCACGATTGTGCTCGGCGCGGCGACGGAACTCGTCGCGCTGGCGGCCCACGCCGTGGACGACACGGACTGGGGTAACAGCGACGGGCTGCTCAATCCGGGCGAGCGCGTCCAGATCGGCGTCCAGCTGCACAACCACGGGACGGTCACGGCCACGGGCGTCGACGCGACGATCTCCAGCAGCGACCCCTGGGTCACGATCGAGGTGCCCGGCGCCAGCTTCGGGGACATCGCCCCCGGCGTCGACGACTGGGGCAATACGCCCTTCGAGATCTCCCTGGCGGTCGACGCGCCCGCCAAGGCCTTAGCCCAGATCGACCTGAGGATCACCAGCGGCGCCGAGGTCTGGCACTCCCTGCTGGAGATCGAGGTCAGCGGCGGGGCCTTCCTGTACCTCGGCCACACCTTCGGAGGCCCGGGCGGCGACCTGGATCCCGGCGAGACCGGCACCCTCTCGCTGAACCTGCGCAACAACGGCAACATCGCCATCGGCGGCGCCACGGCCACGCTGATCAGCGGCAGCCCCTGGCTCACCTTCGGCGACGCCGACGGGACCTACGGCGCGATGGCCGTCAACGGCGTCGATGAGAACACGTCCGATCCCTTCGAGATCACGATCGCGTCCGACTGCTTCCAGGGCCATCTGGCGAACTTCAGCGTCGCCCTGGAGACGGCCGAGGGCGCCCTCGACACGATCGAGTTCCAGGCCCAGGTGGGCACCACCTCCTCGACGGAACCCGTCGGTCCCGACGTCTACGGCTATCACGCCTTCGACAACACCGACACGGCCTACGGCACGGCGCCCGTCTATTCCTGGGTCGAGATCGATCCCGACCTCGGCGGCACGGGCCTGGATCTCGGCCTGTCCGACAACGGCTGGGAACAGGACGACACGACCACCCTTGTCCTCCCCTTCAACTTTGTCTTCTACGGGGAGACCTACGACCGCATCTCGATCTGCTCCAACGGCTGGATCGCCCCGGGAACGTCCTCGCTGCTCAACTATCGCAACTGGTCGCTGCCCACCGAGGGCACGCCCGACGGCATGGTCTGCGGCTACTGGGACAACCTCGAGGAGGAGAGCGGCTTCGGCGGCGTGTACTGGTGGAGCGACACGACGAACAACCGCGTGATCATCGAGTGGAGCCGCATGACGACCCGGCTCGGCGATTACAACACGTCGGGCACGCAGACCTTCCAGATCATCCTCTACGATCCGCAGGCCCACCAGACGGACACGGGCGACAGCATCATCGAGATGATGTACAACTCCATCAACCAGGTCGACGGCACGAACGGCTACGGCACGGTGGGTCTGCAGAGCCCCGACGGCGAGGACGCCCTGCTCTACACCTACTGGAACCAGTATCCCGCCGCGGCGGCCAGTCTGACGAGCGGGCGCGCGATCCGCTACCAGACCTTCGCAGCCGTCCCCAAGGGACAGATCTCGGGCGCGGTGACCAACACCTCCGGCGGCGGCACGCCCATCAAGGACGCCCAGATCCAGGTCCTGGAAGAGGGTCGCACCTTCATCACCATCACCGACGGCAGCTACACGGGCAGCGTGAGCCCCGGCACCTTCGACGTCGTCGCGTCCCATCCCAGTTTCGCCCCCGACACGACCTACAACGTGGTGATCACCGAGAACGTCACCACGACCCTCGACTTCTCTCTGGTCGACGTCGCCGGGCCCGACTTCACCGACACCACGGCGCTCACGGGAACGAACGACAGCACCGGTCCTTACGTCGCCGAGACCACCGTCACCGACTACACGGGCGTCTCCGAGGTGAAGTGCTACTACCTGAGTTCGGCCGGCGGCGGCCTGGTCGAGCTGGCGACCACGGACCTGGGCGGCGGGACGCACCGGGCCCAGATCCCGGGCCAGCCCGACGGGACCCGGGTCAGGTACTTCTTCACGGCCACCGACGTGCTCGGGCAGTTCGCCGCCGAGCCCGCCGGCGGCCTCGAGGATTCGTACGCCTTCTGGGTGGACGACAGCTTCAACTACCAGGCCGACATGGAGACCGCCGACGGCTGGACCTCCGGCGCGGCCGGCGACGACGCCAACTCGGGCATCTGGGAGCGCGGCGATCCCGTCATGGTCACGGAGGAGACGCAGACCGTCGTCCCCGACGACGACCACACGCCCGATGGCACCCAGTGCTGGGTCACTGGAAACAGCGAGAACGGCATCCAGGGCGTCGATGACGTGGACGGCGGCACGACGACCCTGCTGAGCCCCGTCTTCGACCTGGACGGCTACAGCGACCTGACCTTCAGCTACTGGCGCTGGTTCAGCAACGACACGGGCAACAACCCCGGCGAGGACGAGTGGGTCGTGCAGGTCAGCGACGGCTCCGGCTGGACCGACATCGAGCGCACGACGACGAGCACCCGGAGCTGGGTCCAGGTCTCCTATCCCCTGGCCAGCTACGCCTCCGCCACGTCCACCGTCCAGTTCCGCTTCGTGGCCTCCGACCTCATAGCCGGCTCGGTGGTCGAGGCGGCCGTCGACGACTTCATGCTCTACAACGATCTCTCGACGGTCGACGAGGAGGACCCGACGGTCACCGTGACCGGGCCGCTCCCCGGTTCGCTCTACACCGGCGGCTCGCTGCCCGCGGTGGAGTGGACCTCCGGGGACAACGTCGGCGTGACGTCGACCTACGTCTTCTACTCCGCCGACGGCGGCGCCACGTGGCCGCACCTCGTCGACTCCGGCGCCCTCTCGTCCCCGCACACGCCCTCCTGGGCCGGCGTTCCCGACAGCGACGAGGCCCTGATCAAGGTGATCTGCTTCGACGCGGTCCTGAACGTGCAGGCCGACGACATGGACGGCACCTTCACCCTGGAGGTGACCACGGCCGTGGACGACGGCGTCGCCCCGACGCGTTCCGTCCTCGCCCAGAACCACCCCAACCCCTTCAACCCGTCCACCGAGATCCGCTTCGCCCTGCCGACGCGGCAGCCGGTCACCCTGCGGGTGTACGACGTGGCGGGACGCGAGGTGGCGACGCTGGCCGCCGGCCTTCACGACGCCGGCACGCACGTTCTCGTCTGGCGCGGCGAGGACGACGAAGGCTCGCGCGTGTCTTCGGGCCTGTACTTCTACAGGCTGACGACGGAGACCGGGTCGGAGACCCGCAAGATGATGCTCCTGAAGTGACGGATCGGGCGGGGCGTGTTTTCCTCGGAGCCTGACGGCTCCGGGGACCGCGCCCCGCGGCTCCGTCGCCCGGCTCCGCGAAACGAACGAGGGAACCATGACCAGACTGCTGATCTGCATCGCCGTCTGCGCCGGCCTGGCCGGTTGCGGCCAGCAGGACGTCGCCCGCGTCCGCGACGGCGCGGCGCTTGAAGCCGCCGAAGCCCCCGACGGGGACGCCTTCGGCGCCGGGATCGTCCTCTGCCGGCGGGTCGGCAGCAAGACCGGCAAGCGCATCGCCGTCGGCGACGCGTTCGCGGAGAGCCCGGAGAAGAAGAACCGCTACATCAACGCCTTCGTCGACGTCTCGGGCGCGACGCCCGGCACGCACCAGGTGCACCTGGTGTGGATCAAGCCCGGCGGCCGCGAGATGTTCAGGAAGTTCGCAGAGGTCGCCGTGACGCCCGCGCCCGAGGGCTTCGTCACGGAGGTCGCCTGGCTCAAGGCGGAGGACCTGCAGTATCGCAAGACGGAGGATCCCGTCGCCGGACCCGAACCGGACTTCACCCTCCACACGCGCCTCAACGTGGCGCCCGACAAGGCGCGCGTCCCGGGCGAATACGCCCTGCGGGTCTACTGGAACCGGGAGCTCCTGGTCGAGAAGACCTTCACGTTCGAGGCGCCCGAGCGCGGCTGAGCGCATCTTCCGGAGTTTCAGCCGGCCCGCGGCGTCAGCCGCTCCAGGTCCGCATCCACCATCAGACGCACGAGACCGTCGAAGCTGGTCGTGGTCTGCCAGCCCAGCTTCTCGCGCGCCTTGCTGCAGTCGCCCAGCAGCTCGTTGACCTCGGCGGGCCGGTAGAAGCGGGGATCGACCTCCACGTGCTTCTCCCAGTCCAGACCCACGTGGGAGAAGGCGATCTCGCAGAACTCGCGCACCGAGTGGGTCTCGCCGCTGGAGATGACGTAGTCCTCGGGCTCGTCCTGCTGGAGCATCAGCCACATGGCGCGAACGTAGTCCTCGGCGTAGCCCCAGTCGCGCTTGGCTTCGAGATTGCCCAGGTACAGCTTGTCCTGCAGGCCCAGCTTGATGCGGGCCACGCTGTCGGTGATCTTGCGGGTCACGAACTCCAGGCCGCGCCGCGGCGACTCGTGATTGAAGAGGATGCCCGACACGGCGAACATGTCGTAGCTCTCGCGGTAATTGATCGTGATGTAGTGGCCGTAGCACTTGGCCACGCCGTAGGGGCTGCGCGGATACAGGGGCGTCCGCTCCGTCTGGGGCGTCTCGCGCACCGCGCCGAACATCTCGCTCGAGGAGGCCTGATAGTAGCGGATGGACTTGTCGACCATCCGGATCGCTTCCAGGACGCGCGTGACGCCCAGGGCCGTGACGTTGCCCGTCAGGATGGGCTGCTGCCAGGACGTGGGCACGAAGGACTGGGCCGCCAGGTTGTAGATCTCGTGGGGCCGGATCTCGTTCACGGCGGTGATCACCGACGTCTGGTCGGTGAGGTCGGCCGCCACGAAGTGCAGGTCGTCCTTGATGTGGTTGATCCGCTCGATGGTCTCGGTGCTCGTCCGGCGGAGCACGCCGTAGACCTCGTAGCCCTTCTCGAGCAGGAGATCGGCGAGGTAGGAGCCGTCCTGGCCCGTGATGCCGGTGATCAACGCCTTGCGCGGCTTGTCGCTCATCGTCTCCCGCCCTCTCTGTGCAGCATCAGGATATCCGGGCACACGTAACTCCAATTTTACATGGCGATTGCCTGATCCGAAACGAAGTATAGCCCAGTCCGGCGCGTCATAGCAAGTTCGCCGATCACAGCTGTCCGACATGGCCACGATCGGGATCCGTTATTTCCGCGAAACGCCCCCTCCCTCTGTTCGTCGCGATCCGCAAGGACATCTCGGCGTGCAAGCGCCAGGACGAGGAGGGAGATGATGAGAGGAACGACGCTGGCCCTGCTGGGCCTCATCCTGCTGACAGCGACCCCCGTCGCGGCCCAGGGCGACTGGGAGAACATGGGACCGGAGTGGTACGCCGTCGACACGATGGCCGTCGACAGCGCGGACGTGCTGCACATCGGCGGCCTCTACTGGGGCTACCGCTACTCGACGGACGGGGGTGAGACCTGGTCGACCGACAGCGGCCAACCCATGACGCCGTTGTGCACCGTGCCCTCGCCCCTCGGCCCGGTCTATTCCGTCGGCGACGGCGCCGTCTGGCGCAGCGACGACCACGGCGTGAGCTGGACGCCCTCCTACGACGAGGGCCTGCCCACCGAGAGCGCCCTCTCCGCCCTGGCCCTGGATGTGGCCGGCGGCTACGTCTACGCCGGCACCGACTGGTACGGCGAGATCTACCGCTCCGACGACGACGGCGTCACCTGGTCGATGATCACCGACACGCTCTCGGACGAGCCGATCTATTCCCTGGCCGTCGGCGGATCGGGCCGCCTCTTCGCGGTGAACTGGGAGGGCGTCTACGTCTCGGACGATCACGGCGTCACCTTCGGCCCCCTCGTCTCGCCGCTGGTCGAGCACGAGGTCGTGGCCGTCGCGCCCGACGGCACGGTGTACCTGGGCGGACTGAGCGTCGTGCGCTCCGGCGACAACGGCGAGACCTGGATCGCCGCCGCCGGGGGCCTCAACCCGGACCCCAAAGCCTTCACCGTGTTCTCCGTCAGGCACTTCGTCTTCGGCGACCAGGCCGGCGAGGTCTGGCTGTGCACGCTCTCGGACGGCATCTATCACACGACCGATTACGGCGACAACTGGGTCAAGATCACCGACGAGACCTTCTACGATCTCTACGGCCTGGCGCGCGACAGCGCCGGCAACCTCTTCACGGCCGCCTGGGACGGCGTGTGGAAGCTGCCCGCCGGCTCCACCGACGCCGGCGACTGGACGCCCCAGGCCCGCCCGCGCCTGCGGCCGGCCCGCCCAAATCCCTTCAACCCGCGCACCACCCTATCCTTCACCCTGCCCCGCGACGGTCGCGCCGTCCTGCGCCTCTACGACCTGTCGGGACGGGAGGTGCGGCGTCTGCTGGATGCGGATCTGACGGCCGGCCGGCACGAACTGGATCTCGACGGCGGAGGTCTGGCCAGCGGCGTCTACATCGCCCGGCTCCTGGCTGGCGGGCTGGCAGACATGCAGAGGTTGACGCTGGTCCGCTGACCGTCTACGTCTTCGGCCGGCATGAGAAAGGCCCGGGAGCCGAAGCTCCCGGGCCCGGTCGTTCGCGTCCGGGACGCGAATCCACTCGAGACTAGCGGTAGAGGCTCTTCACGGCGCCCCAGCTGCTGTCCTCGTTGCCTACGGGCGCACCGATCGTCACGTAGGTCGTGCCATTGCCGCAGGACAACCAC
>Ga0180429_10001370_pt1 | contig 20850 bp, 20 predicted proteins | sample SS_ome_FD_132428 | JGI IMG/M metagenome (GOLD analysis project Ga0180429, IMG submission 132428) | Hypersaline lake sediment archaeal communities from the Salton Sea, California, USA - SS_1_S_1 metaG | ecosystem: Environmental > Aquatic > Non-marine Saline and Alkaline > Hypersaline > Sediment ...
AGTAATTCGATTTTCTACTTTTTATTGCACTTCATTCATTTTCTTAAACTCCTTAACCTGCTGATCAGGGCTATTTATAGTCAGCAGCGGTTTCAACCTGTATTCTGAGAAGAACTTAATCATCTTATGATCCTCAAAACCCAGAAGTGTTTTCTGGATTTCCGGAGCCAGTTTGAGCAGAGACATAACCTGGCTTACCCTGGCCCTGGTTACTCCAAGATCTCTGGCAATGTCAGATTGATTGTTTATAAGAGGGTCGTTTAACAGGTTCCGGTAGCGCTTTGCTTCGATTAGTGGGTTCTCATAAACTTCTCTTTTTCAACCGGAGGCTTGCCGATTTTTATACAGGTTTTGCGGCCTTTTGTTTATTTGTAGATATCAAATTCCTGCCACCAGGTTACAGTTACGCGGTCTATGTAAGGCAACTGGAGCCTTTGTTTTCTAATTACTAAAATAAAAAAAAGATGCTAAAATGCAAATAATATGAGCGGACTTTTTGGTATTGTATCAGCTAAAGATTGCCGGCAGCCTCTTTTTTACGGGACCGACTATCATTCTCACCTGGGGACTAAAAAAGCAGGATTAGCGGTTCTAAATCACCGGATAACCCGCTGCATCCACGATATTTCTACCTCTCAATTCAAATCTAAATTTATTGAAGAGCTTCCAAAACTAAAAAGTAAAAGGGGAATCGGCGTTATCAGTGATTTTGACCCCCAGCCTATCATTATTTCCTGCTCCTATGGCAACTTTGCAATTGCTGCTGCCGGTCTTTTGCGCAATAAGAATAAATTAGCAAAGGAGATCATGGCATATGGCGGAAGCTTTTCAGAAATGAGCAGCGGTATGATCAATACCACAGAGGTGGTCGGTAAACTGGTTGCCCAGAAATCCGATATTGTTAGCGGTATAGAATATGCATTTGGCAAAGTAATAGGTTCTGTTTCCATATTAGTATTGGCTAAAGACGGTATTTATGCCGCCAGGGATTGTTCCGGGAAGACGACACTTGTAGTCGGGCAAAAAGACGGCAGCCTGGCTGTAACCTCTGAGACCAGTGCTTTCCCCAATCTAGGATTTGAGCCTATTCAGGAGTTAAGGCCAGGTGAAATAGTAGTCCTGGCCAGGGACGGTCTGAGAAAAGAAAAAATAGTATTTAAGGATAATAAAATCTGTGCTTTTTTATGGATCTATACAGGCTATCCTGCTTCTTCATATGAGGGAGTAAGTGTTGAGAAAGCCAGGGAAAATTGTGGAGCCAATCTGGCTAAAGATGATAAGATCAAAGCAGATCTTGTTACCGGGGTTCCTGATTCAGGAACAGCACATGCCCTGGGTTATTCTATCGCTTCCGGGATCCCTTACCGGCGTCCCCTGGTCAAATATACAGACGGATACGGCCGGAGCTATACACCACCCTCTCAAGAGATCAGAAATATGGTGGCTAAATTAAAACTTATCCCTATTAAAAGTGTTATTGACGGAAAAAGAATAGTGGTATGTGATGACTCCATTGTCAGGGGAACCCAATTGAGGAATCAGGCCATCGATAAACTCTGGAGAAATGGAGCCAGGGAGATACACATAAGGATTGCCTGTCCGCCCCTTATGTTTCCATGCCCTTATCTTTTAGCCACAAGGACAAAAAAAGAACTTGCTGCTAGAAGGGTGATAAAAAAGATAATGGGTCCCAAAAAATTTGATATAAAAGATTTTATAGATGATAGATCACCTAACTATAAAAAAATGGTCCAGACAATTAAAGAAGAGCTGGGTGTTACCTCGCTTAAATATCAGGCTATTGATGATATGGTCAAAGCTATCGGCTTACCCGAAGACAGGCTTTGCCTTTTCTGCTGGAATGGCAGAGAATGATAAGGCCGTAGGTTCGGATAAAATAGAAGTAAAATAATTTCCTAACAGTTTTTAATGGCAGATGGTTGTGGATCAGAGTATATAAAATAAAAGATATTAACGATATAAAGAAGCTTGTTAAAATATTAAAATGACATCCTTGCATGTAAAAATCAGGTTTGCTGAAGAAACTGACTGTGCCCTGCTGCTGGATCTTATAAAAGAGCTTGCTCTTTATGAAAAGCGCCTTGATAGTGTCATATCAACTGAAGAAAATATTTATGATATAGTTTTTAAAAGAAAAATAGGCCAGGCAATAATTGCTGAAAAAGACCAGGAACCTCTGGGCTTTGCGCTGTTTTTTTATAATGTGTCCACTTTTGAAGGCAGGTGCGGAGTGTATATAGAGGATATGTATGTCAGGGAAAAAATGAGGAACAAGGGCATTGGTAAGAGCATGTTTTCATTCATTGCCCGCCATGCAATAAATACCGGCTGCAGCAGTATTGAATGGACAGTGCTGAAATGGAACAAACCATCTATTAATTTTTATAAAAGACTAGGGGCAGAGCAAAAGGACGAATGGGATATGTATAAATTAAGCGGCAATGCCCTGGAAAGGCTGGCATGGAAGTAATACCCGCTAGAGTTTTTAATATCCTTTATGTGTACATCGATATTGCATGGCTTGTTTTTCTGCTTATTATTCTCTTATGGAAAAAAAGATACATTGCGGCAATTGCCGGTGCTGCTGGTGCAATCTTATATTTTCTTGTCGATTACGGGATATTTCACCTCGCGCTTGGCACCAGGACCGTGGATGGTGCAAGTACTGCCGTACTTCTATTATGGCTCAGCATAAGTTACGGTTTTACAAACTTTGCCTGGATCTGGCTCTGGCTTGACAGGGACAGGCATGCTTTTGAATGGTCAGTCCTGATTATAGCTGCCTGGATGGCAACAGCGCTTCTTAGTCAGAGCTTTGGAACAGGTTTCCAGACAATATCAATACAGCGCGGCACCTCCTCATATCATGGAGTAATGGCCCTGCTATTATTTGCGGGTTATGCAATACTTATAATATCCAATCTTAAAAACAGGGCTGTGCCTGAAAGAAAAATAAATATATTATGGATACTTATAATCGGCATACTTGTTCAGTTTTCATGGGAAGCTGTGCTTCTTATCACAGGAATACGTTCCATGGGAATTATGCCTCTTGTGGTAAATTCGCTGCTTGAGACGAATATGGGGCTTCCATTCCTGTTCCTGATCCACCGTGCAGTAATGTCAAGGTATAATGAAAATCTGACTGCAAAATAGTATTTCATTTGCATCCATAAAGTTGCAAGCATAAATTAAAATGGATCTTTAAGGGATAAATATTGCCGGCATTATTGAGCTTTTTGCCGTCAGACGATCCATTTTCTACGTATATTGAAAATGCTGAAGTAAAAGAGCCCCACACAAAAAACCATGAGGACGACTATGTCAAGGACAATTGATATATGGTTATCATCAGAGATAGAATATTTAAGTATGTCTACCCCATAAGTTATGGGCAGGATAAAGGAGATGGGCCTTATATAAACAGGCAGTGATGCAATTGGGATAAAGAGTCCGCATAAGAAGATCATAGGGAACCTGAAAAAATTAGAAAAGGTCTGGGCCTCAAAGACTTCCCTGGCAGAGACCGCAAGGGAAAGTCCCAGCAGGGTGGAGACAATGGATAAAAGGATTATTCCTATGAATAACATGTACCAGTTTGAGACATCTGATTTGAAGTACTATACGGATATCAGTACCGGGATGAAGCTGTTTATGATGCCGGAAACCACAGCACCGCTTATTTTTGAAAAGACCAGCACTTCCGTACTTATGGGAGCAAGAAGCAGCCTGTCAAATGACCTTGCTTTTCTTTCAAAAGTGATTGTTACTGCAAGCATCGATGTGGTGCCAAAAAGAATAGACATGGCTACTATTCCGGCAAATATTTCAACGATGCTAAAGGAACTCCCTGACCTTAAAAAAACATCATCATCCATGCAAACGGAAAAATTATTCCCCAGCTGATATTGGGAGGTTTAAGATAATAATTTTTCATATCCTTCAGCAGGATACTCCAGAAAGCTATAAATGACCTCATTTCTTTTCTTTCTCTATTTTCATCAAATCTATCTCTACACCAGTCAATCTTATAAAAGCATCTTCCAGGGTAGGCCTTATCAATAAACATAAAACCAAGAGTATATACTGACTTCTATGGCTTTGTTGCCATAGTTTCTGGTTAAATATATCATATATTAAAAAGGCAAAGGGGAATAGACATATGAAATACAGGAAAATGGGCTCGCTTGACTGGAAAGTATCAGCACTCGGTTTTGGCTGCATGAGGCTCCCGTCAAGGAAACTGAACAGGCTTAGGGCAGATTTCGGCCGATCGATAAAGCTCATAAGACATGGTATCGACCTGGGTATAAACTATATAGATACAGCCTGGGTGTATCACCTGGGAGACAGTGAAAGGATACTGGGGGAGGCGCTAAAGAGCGGTTACCGGGACAGGGTCCATCTGGTCACCAAATTGTTTATGATGCTGGTGCGGAAACCTGAAGATTTTGATAGTTTTCTGCATAGCCAGCTTGAAAGACTGAAGACAGACTATCTGGATGCCTATTTATTTCACGGCCTGAACCAGGGTTCTTTTGAGAAGTTGAAGGAATTAGGCCTTATCGAGAAGATGGAAAAGGCCCGAGACAGGGGACTTATAAGGCATATAGGTTTTTCCTTCCACGATACCTTTCCTGTGTTTAAAGAGATCGTAGACTACTATGACTGGGATATTGCCCAGATCCAGTATAATTACCTGGATACCAATATCCAGGCCCGGACAGAAGGTCTTAAATATGCATATTCAAAAGGTATCGCAGTGGTAGTTATGGAACCGCTGCGCGGAGGGAAACTGGTAGATCCGCCAAATGAAGCGCTTGAAATAATGAAGTCTGCCAAAAACAAAAAAACACCCTTAGAATGGGCGCTGCAGTTTTTATGGGACCAGCCTGAAGTAGCCACTGTCTTAAGCGGGATGGGAAATACGCAGATGGTAGACCAGAATTGCGAGATCGCCGACAGGTCCGGTATCCACACATTGAGCCAGGAGGATATAGTAATAATTGAAAAATTGGCCAGTGTATTCAAAGAAAGGATACTGGTGCCCTGTACCGCCTGTGGATACTGCATGCCCTGTCCACATGGAGTCGATATCCCCCAGAATTTTGCCATCCTGAATGATGCTTGCCTTAATGATAGCGGCTGGCACAGATGGACCATAAAAAGAGGATATAAAAGACTTGCGGGCTCAAAAGAGGAAATCGATAAGGATAATCCCAACGGCAATGCTTCCATGTGCACCGGATGCGGTGAATGCCTGGAAAAATGTCCCCAGAATATAGCCATCCCCGATGAGCTTAAAAAGGTGCATGCAGTGCTTGGCGGCAGAGGCAGGATCCACGATTATTTTAAGTAGATAGGAAATATCGACCCGGGATTCCATCTATACAGACAAGATCCGCCCATATCCTTAATAAAAAAAACTGTCTTTGGATTTACTTCCCCTGAAAAAAATGATATATTCATTTATGGGCATATGCTCATAAGTTCTAATTGGTCCAGCAATATTAGCTAGTATTGCGGACTGGAAAAAAAGGAGGAGAAAATGGAAAAATACGATGTCGTAGTATTGGGCGGGAGCGCAGCCGGTCTGACAGCAGCCATAACTGCCAGGAGGTTTAATCCTGACAGGAAGATACTTGTGATAAGAAGGGAGGAAAAAGTACTGATACCCTGCGGCATTCCTTATATATATGGTACAGTTGGTTCTACGGATAAGAACCTGATACCGGATGCAGTACTGGAGAAAAATGGTCTGGATCTTATGATAGGAGATATCGAAGAGATAGACAGGGTAAAAAAAGTTGTGAAAGTAAGCGGAAACAATGAAGTGGCCTATGACAAACTTATAATCTCCACCGGTTCAGATCCACTGGTGCCTCCCATAAAGGGAGCTGACAAGGAAAATGTATTTACAGTAAAAAAGGATGACAAATATCTCACCCAGCTTTTATCAAAAGTAGATGGATCCAAAAGCATGGTTATAATAGGAGGAGGTTTCATCGGTATGGAATTTGCCGATGAGTGCGGAAAAAACAGGGATATGGATGTGACAGTGGTAGAGATGCTTCCTCACTGCCTTATGCTGGTATTTGATGAAGAATTCTGCAGGCAGGGAGAGGAACTGATAAAAGACAGGGGTGTAAAAGTATTGACCGGTGAAAAGGTTGAGGAAATATCAGGAAACTCAAAAGTAGAAGGCGTGAAGCTTTCCAGCGGAAAGACAATCGATTCCGACCTGGTACTTATAGGCATAGGCGCCAGCGCAAACAGCAAAGTTGCCGGAGATGCAGGCATAGAGCTCAATGAAAAGGGAGCCATCAGGGTAGATAAATATATGAAAACGAATGATGATGATATCTTTGCCTGCGGAGACTGCTGTGAAAAGATATCTTTCTTTACCAAAAAGCCGATAAACCTGATGCTGGCTTCAATAGCTACCAATGAAGCCAGGATAGCCGGAGCTAATCTTTATAATATAAACAGGTCCAATGAAGGGGTCATCGGCGCCTATTCCACAGTTATCGGAGATACAGCGCTTGCCAGGGCGGGAATGTCAGAGAAAGAAGCAGGACAAAACGGATATGATTTTGTGACCGGACAGGCTGAAGGCCCCAACTGTCATCCGGGATGCATGCCCGGCGCAGCCAACCTGAAAGTAAACCTGATATTTGAAAAAGGAACAGGCATAATCCTGGGAGGCCAGCTTATAGGAGCCAAATCAGGGGGAGAACTAATAAACCTTATCAGCGGCTGTATCTGCAAAAAGATGACAGCGGATGATATCGCTACATTCCAGATGGGAACCCATCCTGCACTTACAGCTTCACCTATTGCCTACCAGATAAGCAATGCAGCTGAGATGGCGGTAAAAAAACTGAGGCAGGCATAAAAACCTATAACCTTTATATATGGGATAATTAATATCCCCCGTGATGATGCTGGAAGGACTAAAATACCGGCATACCTTTGACCAGTCATTTTATTTTTAATAAAATGATGTAAAAAGGAAAAACATGATATTCAAACAGATAAATTCCGGGGGAGACAGGAATTTTGCCTATCTTATAGCTTCCGAGAAGACAGGGAACGGCGCCCTGGTGGATCCATCTCCGGATGTAGAAAAAGTCATGCAGTCTGTAGGCAGCAATATAAGGATCAGGTATGTCATAAACAGCCATTCCCATTATGACCATTCCGGGGGCAATGATTTTTTCTCAGGAGTGTACGAAAAAAGGCCTGTGACTTTTATCAATGCCGTGAATTCAGTTATTCCCGAAGATGGAGATATCATCTCACCGGAAGACCTGAAGCTGGAAATGATCCGGACTCCCGGGCATACCCCTGATTCGATCTGCATAAAGTCCCATAATAACCTGTTGACAGGGGATACCCTTTTTGTAGGTAAAGTGGGCGGCACTTACAGCAGTGAGGAAGCAGCGGAAGAATTTGACAGCCTGAGAAAACTGGCGGAAATGGATCCCGTTTTACAGGTGTGGCCTGGTCATGATTACGGCGTAAGACCCTATTCCACTATAGGTAAAGAACTGGAAGAGAATCCTTTTATGAAGAGGCTGGATGATTTTGAAGATTTTTTATGGCTCAAACAGAACTGGGCCCGGTACAAAGCGGAACACGGCATAAAATAATACTATGGATACATAAGGAGGTCTGGTGGTTTTTGGCAGGGAAGTAAATATTGAGACCCAGGGATTTTCGGATATCAGGAATATAACCAGTGAGGTAGACGCGGTGGCAGCAGGATCCGGCATAAAAGATGGATTGGTAAATATTTCTGTCATCGGTTCCACAGCATCTGTAACGACGATTGAATATGAGCCGGCGCTGGTAGAGGATATCAGAGATCAGCTGGAAGAGTTTGTTGCCAGCGATAAACTGACAAGGCATTCAAAGACATGGGGTGATGACAATGGTTTTTCCCACATAAGGGCTGCATTTATGGGGCCTGGAATAACGGTTCCCTTAAGCAATGGGAAAATGATCCTGGGTAAATGGCAGCAAATAGTGGTGATCGACCATGATAACAGGCCCAGATCCAGGAGGGTCTTTGTTCAGGTGATGGGAGACTGAAAAAATATAGAAAATATCTTCTTGACATATGAACTATGGTTCATTACAATTATTATTGAACCATAGTTCATTTATATAAGAAGAAGGAGGATATTATGCCAGGAGGAGATAGGACAGGACCTGCCGGGATGGGCCCTATGACAGGAAGGGCTGCCGGCTACTGTGCCGGATATAATGTACCAGGCTATATGAATCCAGCCGGAAGGTTTGCCGGCCGGGGAGCTTTTGGCGGAAGAGGACGGGGCATGATGCACAGGAACTGGTATTATGCAACCGGCCAGCCGGGATGGGCAAGGTATGATATGGGTTTTCCGGCCGGGGGTACAGGAGCAGTCCCGTATCCCGGAGAGGTAGAACCCGCTGAAGAAAAAGAGATGCTGGCGGAGCAGGCAGACTACCTTAAACAGCAGCTGGAAGACATACAGAAGAGGCTGTCGGACCTGGAAAAGAAAAAGCAGGCTAAATAGATCTTAAAAACAAAGGGTAGAGTGCTGTAAAAGAGCTCTATCCTTTGTCAGCCTGTTTATGGAACTTCCATATAAACTCTTTTGTCTCCGCAAATGTGCGGAAACCCAGGTGCCGGTAAAGGCTGAGCCCCATATGGGAAGCCTGCAGTACTCCCACCCTGTATCCCCGGGATCTTGAAAACATCAGCGCATATCTTACCATGAGTTCTCCTATACCCTTTTTTCGCCATTGGGGGATAGTGGCTACATTGTCAATACCGGCTGCCTTTGAACCCATAAAAACCGCCGAGGAAGCAACAGGCCGGTCATCTACCATGCCGGTGAACCTTATCCAGGGAAGATCTGTTCCCAGACCCAGCGAATCTTCAAAATCATATATCTTCTGGAAACTGGCACCATTTTCATTAAAACCCTTAAGACATGCATAGATCCAGCCGGAAAGCTGTCCCGGACCTGTCACTGTCTCTATCCGGAATCCGGGTATTTCTTTCCTGCTTATGGTGCTGTTGTGGAGTCTGTCTATATCCGCTGCCATACCCCACATGTGGTCGTCATAAAAGAAACCTTCAGCAGACAGGATGTCCTCGATATCTTCCGGAATGGATAAAGGTCCCTGCAGCCATAAAAGTGACGTTTTCTGCCTGAGGCCGTATTCCCTGAATTTCCTGATCTGGCTCACCAGGGAGCTTTTATCCAGATCATAATGAAGGACGCAGTTAAAGAATGGCAGCGGTATGGCAGTCTTGAATTTTATAATGTTTTCATCATCAAACAGTATACTGTCCGCAGATTTCCGGTAATACCTTATCTGTTCAAAAAGGTTTTCCGCGATCACTCTGTCTATTGTATCGGAAGATAGGCCATCAATGGTTTTCAGCATAAGCTACCTTACTATAAAGGGTATGGCTATAGCAATTGCCCCGATAAATACTACAGTAAGTATGAACAGATTATACCTGGTATTATAATTGACCAGCAGGGACCGGTCATAATAGCCGGCCACTTTCTGGTCGTCATACATCTTTATTAGGCCGTTTATGAGTTTTTTCCTCGTCTGCTTGCCCTTTATCAGTCCGATTATGACTATGGTATTTACCACCAGTACCAGGGCCACTATTATAAACATGACGATAAAAAGGTCGGTCTCATCACGCGAGGCTTCGGCCATAGCTGAGTTTATACCCAGGGCCAGAAGGTTCAGTAGTATAGCCGTGATGATAAATATGGTATCAGTGCGCGTATTCTGCTGAAGTTCGGAAGTTATGTGTCTGTGCACATATTCTATCATTTTCCCTCCCAGTCTATTTTTTTATTCTCTTGAAACAGAATAAAGGTACCCGTGGCTCCTGCAAGGACCATGATCACCGGGAATTTAAGGCATCGATCATTCACCACGAAGCTTTGCTGAATTGAACCAGGACCCTGATATCTTTATCTCACCCTCCACTTTCTGCAATACCAGGGTAAATATGACCCCTTCCGGTTCGCTGGTATAATCAGTATCGTATATGATGCTTATAAAACCCGACTGTTTCTCCACACCGGAAAAATCCCTGGATCCCTCTACATATTTCCCGATGATACCTTCTAGCTGGCCGGCAAATTCCAGGAAACCGTCTTCAGGAAGTTCCTCCATCATCTCTTTTCCCAGATGCCTGGAAAAAGCCTGATAATCTTTTTCATTTATGGATACCAGGTATTCTTCGGAAACGGTATTGGCAAAATCAATATATTCCTGGTCTACGGAATCACCAGAGCATCCCGGCGCAGACAGGATGACGGCTGCAATAATAAGTATGGAAAAAACGGCAGCTATCCCCGGCTTCATATATACCTTCCTTAACTATGTCATATATGCACTATTCTATATTATAGGGCTAAAAATTCATATATATCAGATACTAAACAGCTTGTTTTTCATTCTCAAAAATAGAATCAAAATAAAGAAGTTTTTCCGGGCTGCAGCATTCCATGCCGGAGGAATAGGATATATTGCCTATCATGGACATGAGCCTTGAAGGGCATCTTCCTGAATCAATAAAACGGGAAAACAAACCGGCAAGCTCAACAGCCTCGGTCAGAGCTCTTTCATATATTTCCCAGAAAGATTCTCTGGAAATTATTTCCCGGCTGCAGGGGTGAGCCCAGGTGCTGTGGGCCAGGTTCAGGTAGTCAAGCTTCCTGTCTATTTCCCGTGGTATCATGGATGAGGTTATCCCGCCCGGTTTACCCATAAGATGCTCAAGTATCCTGTAGAAGAGGTATTTTATTCCCCCGGGGTCATAAAGATATTTCAAGACTCTGTATATACCTTTTATGACATCTTCCGCCTGGGACCTTTTAATGCGGGTGCCGTAGACTGCAGGCAGTATATACTCATAGTATTCAAGAACCGCTTCCATACTGCATAACTGCACCTTTATCAGCTCGCAGCTTTTAAACCTCCGGGGGTCAAATCCGTTTTTTTCCAATATAAGGTAGTCGATGGCACTTTCCAGCACCCGGTGATAGATATGGTACTTCCAGGAGATCCGGCTGTGGCTGTTATCTATGCCGGAAGTGTAGTGGATAAACGGATGGGCAGTCCGGTCCAGGGAAAAATGACAGAGATATCCGGCCATATAAGCTGCCAGGTCAAAAAAACCTTTATTATCCTCCATATCTTTAAGGTATTGGAAGCTTTTAGAATAAAAGCTGTCCACTTTTTTTTCATGTATAATATTTCCCAGTTTTTCTATGCCGTCATAAGGTATCCAGGGAGCCGCCTTATAATAGAAGAACAGGTCCGGCCCCTGGGCTCCCAGCCGGAAAAGATTGCGCCTTTCCCGGATCTCATCCCTCAGCCTGCCTGGTCCCATACGGTCCAGGACTTCATCTGCGAAAAAACTATGTGTGACGGCTGCCGGCAAATGCAGCTCCTTTCCATATTCTTATCTGTATAATATGAAAATGATTATAATACAGGACAACCATTTAAAGAAACCCCGGTAAAAAAGAGAAACCCGGGCATGCAGCCTGATGCACGCTTACAGATAAAAAAAGGTCTCAGCATTTGAGGTCATAAGGAAGAAACTAAATGAGGTACGGTTCTTTTAAAACCGTGAAAATTATCATCACATAAAAAAACTCCAAGTAATCTTTTGCCATTGCTTGCACTTTAGGCTACTAAACTACTTGGAGTCCGACTCTAGAACTTTTCTAAGGGACTTCCAAAAACTTTACCTAATTTTTAAGCTCTTTCGAACTTAAATTTCAATCTAATCCCTGGCGTTGCCTTCGGTTCTAAAGTAATTATAAAGATATCAGAAACTGGATTTCATGTCAAGGCAATTTTAAAAATATGTTAAAATTTTTTTAAATTTTTATTAAATTCCTCATAAGACAGAAAGTCCTTTAACGGCATAATTTTTGTCAAAACAATTGAAATTAACCTGGCTGGTGATAGGATATAAGCCATGGATTATTCACATATCTTATTGATCCAAAAGAGAAAGGATATATGAAGAATATAATAGCATACAGGCCTTTGATCTTACTGTTTTTGATCTTTTTAGTCTCATCTTTTTTAATAAGACCTGATTTGATCCTGCCGGATGATGCGGGATTTATATCCAGGGATGTACCGGTGGACCTGGTGCTTTTAATAGATGAATCAGGCAGTATGAGAAAAAATGATCCCAACCGGCTCAGGGTGGATGCTGCCAGTCTTTTTATCGAGTTAAACCAGATACTGACTGAAAATAACAGGATATCTGTAGCCGGTTTTGGGGAAGTGACCAATATATATATTGAGCCTACCAATGTAGCTATGAACAAGCAGGGAATACTGGAAGCTGCGCGCAGCATTAAAAGTGATCAACAGTATACAGACATAAAGAAAGCCCTGGAAGAAATAAAGTCGATGCTTGACGGCAGGGTAAGGAAAAACAACGCAGTAGTCATCCTGCTAACAGATGGCGACCTTGGCATTGACGATATTCCTATTCCTGGCTATATCACCGAAGACAGTTCCGGCGGCATTAAACCGGAACCGCCTTCACGGGGTGTTTCCGAAGAAGTTGATGCCGATGAGAGGCAGGAAGGACAGGAGGAACCGCCTGAGGACGGGATAGACAGGGAAGAATACCTGGAGGAGTATAAGCAGGAATTATATGAACTGTGCTATGAATATGCCGATGAAGGGATCAGGATCTTTCCCATTGCTTTTACCCCGGAAGCAAATACCAGCATACTGGAAGAGATCTCAAACATAAACGGTTCCAGGATGTGGGTCTCCCGGAATGCTGCTGATGTCAGGAATGTTTACCTGGACATATTTAAATATGTAACAAATGTATTTATTTCGGTCAATACCCAAGAAGAACAGGGGACTTTTGAAGGCTCACTGGAGCTGGCTGATTATATAAGGAAAGCTGCAGTGGTATCTGTTGCCAATGGATTTACTGATGTCCCTTCAATCACCCTTCAAACGCCCTCTCCCGGGACGGGTCAGGCAATAGAGGATATTGAAAGCAATTCTTATGATATAAAGGTCATAGAAAACCCTGCATCAGGAAGCTGGAAATACAGCATAGAGGGCGACCTGGTCCTGGCGCTGGACCTGGCAGATATAGAACTTATCGATCCCCTGGATGCCGTGTATTTTTATGATTCAAAAATACCGGTTATGATCCAGATCTTGAACGCGGATACCGGAAGGGAAGATGCCCTTTATTCTGATTTTGATATCAGCTGCAGCATAACGGATCCCGGGGGAAGGGAACATGAAGGAATGGCCCTGCTTGATAATGGAAAAGGAATGGACCGGGCTGCCGGTGACGGCATATTCAGTTATGGTTTTGATGGAGCGGGATCCCCCGGTGAATATACCATTGAGTTTTTCATCTATCATGTACCGACCGGGGCCAGCTCTCTCAAGAAAAAAGTTTTTACTGTCACAGACTACCGGCCGGTAAAAAAAGTCCTTTACCTTACAATAGAGAATAATATAATATCCAGTACCCCTGCAGTCATACATGCCCATCTTGAAGATTATTCACAGGGTGTATTCCGTTATACTATAACCTGCCCTTCAGGGGAGGAGATAAAGGGAGAACTTCTGGATAATGGCAGTCCGCATAATTCAGACGATATGTCTGGGGACGGAGTCTATAGCAATATAGTGGAAGGCCTGTCTGAAATGGGTATATATAGTATTGAAGCGGAAGCTGATTATGAAAGTACTCTTGGTTATGACATCACCCAGTCTGTTTCTGCAGAGACCGGTAAATATGTCGATATAGAACTGGTTTCCATTGATGATGAGTCAGACACAGGTCCTATGACCGTCAATGGGATCATAAGGATAGATTCAATCCTCGATTCCCCGGTTTCCCTGGAAGCCGGCATACCGGATCTGCCAGACAGTCCTTTTAGGAATGTGGCTCTGGACCAGGCTATGGTCCCGGCCGGTAAAGCGAAGGATATTAACATGACTATAGACCTTCTTGACACCCTGGAAGAAGGCGTCCATGCGGGGGCTGTATCGATTATTGTAGATGGAGCAAATGCAAAGGTAATAGATATCAGTTTTTTGGCCGGTAAAGATCCATTCAATTTCAGCCTTAAAAACCTTATAGGCCTGATAATGGCAATATTAAGCCTGTTACCCCTTATTTTCCTTCTATATACCGCGGTCAGTGCCGGGAAACCGGGTGCAGTCCCCAGCCGTCCCAGGATGATCGCGGGAGCCGGCATGTTTGCAGCATTATTTATAACCGGTCTCATACTGGTCTTTATCTAAATCATTAGGGGTGTATGCTTTGTGTATATGTTTTGGTCTTTTACAACAAAAATATAAGAAAATCCTAATAAATCCTGTACCTTGAAGTATTTATTGTAAAATTAATATGCTATAATTATTTTTGAATTTTGTAGTAATAACAATGCCGGAAACGGGAAGACCCGGCCCTCCGGATTATTGGTCAAAAGCAGCAATATAAGGAAAAGATGGTTGAGGAAAAAAAATTCTATACTCTACAGGAAGCTTCAGGGATGCTGGGAATCAGCGAGGACGAGCTGATCAAGCACATAGACAATAAGGAGATACCGGTTTTGAAAGTAGGCAGGGCTTTGAGGATCAGCGGGGAGAGTATCGACAGATTTCTGGATGGAAGCGGGGAATATGAAGATGAAGTTGATGATGATTCCCTGGAAGCGGGACTGGAGGAAGTTTTTTCCGAAGACATCATGGGCCAGGATGAGGAAGATATAGTGAAAACAGGTGAAGCAGGGCTCAGGCTCAAAAAGCTCCAGGATGAATGTGAAAAGCTTATTAACAAAAAACAGGAACTGGAAGAAGATATAAATTATCTTCAAATAGAATATGAAGAGTTCAGGACAAAGATAAAAAAGCTGGTGGTGGAAGAGCTCAAGACATTCCTTAAGAAGGTAGATAACGGGAAAATAGACCTGGAAGAAAGATCTTTTAAAGAATAATAAGCATAGCCCGGAAATGAATATAGACAGGATCACAAAGACTCAGCTGATAAGAAAGCTTGTAGAGCAGCACAGGAAAATTCAGAGTCTGGAGAATAGATCTTCAGATAGCGGAGAAAAAGCCCCACGGCACATCATAGACAGCAGCGAAAGCCTTTTAAGGACCAATTCCGTAGGAATAATCACTATCAATAAAAAAGGGATAATCACTTCCTGCAATGATGCGCTGCTTGAATTTTCAGGATATAAAAGACAGGACCTTCTGGGAAAATATTTTACCAGAAGGGTGTCAATAAGCACTAAAGACATGCAGAGGTATGCCTCTGTTTTCAGGGATATACTGGCCGGCCGGGAGTCCGAACCTTTCCAGATAATACATGAGCTTAAAGACGGGACCCGCAAGTATGGTGAAGTTTTTTTTGGCCCTCTTATGGATAGCGATCTGGATATTGCAGGCTTTAAGATAGTCATCAGGGACATTACCCGGCAGAAGCAGCTGGAGGAGAAGCTCAATGGCCCAGACGAGAAAATTGAATCATTTATGGAGTCATCTCTTGATGGTATGGTAATCCATGATAATGGGACTATTGTCAGGGCAAACAGGGCTTTTGCGGAGATATTCAATTCGGGGAACGGCAGTCTCCAGGGGAAGCATATACTTGAATTCATATGGGAGGACCACCGGCAGAGATTTGCCCAGAGGATCGAGAAAGAAGATGTGCAGACTGTCGAGATAATGGGGGCTAAGAGCACTGGCAGCAGAGTCTATCTGGAGACCTCAGGTGATAAGATAATATACAACGGCAGCAGCCTGCGCATGGATATTTTCCATGATATCAGTGAATTGAGAAGAGCAGAAAAAAAGATAAAATATCTTAAATTCCATGACAGCCTGACAGAACTTTACAACCGCACCTATCTTGAGAAAGTGCTGGGAAATGTTTACCGGGAAAGAAGTCTTCCCCTGAATTTTATAATCTGCGACCTGAACGGCCTGAAGCTGGTAAACGATGCTTTCGGATACAGGGAGGGAGACAAACTCCTTAAAAGGGTGGCCAGGATATTGAAGTACTGCGCCAGGAAAGAGGATATAGTAGCCAGGTGGGGAGGAGATGAGTTCTTCATCCTTTTGCCAAGGTCAACTGCCGCCGAAGTCGAAGATGTAGTGTATAAAATAAGGAATATATGCACCAATACAAGGGACCAGAAGATACCCCTTAACATATCGATCGGAATAGCCACCCGCGCTGACAGCAGCCAGGATTACCGGGAAGTGATAAAAGAAGCTGAAGATAATATGTACACCAATAAGCTTTTTGAGCGGAAAAGCGTCTACAATTCCATACTGGCATCCCTGGAGAGGATGTTGTGGGAAAAGAGCCACGAGACAAAGGAACATGCGGAAAGGCTTAAAGGTCTGATAGTGAGGCTGGGAAAATCAATAAACCTGCCCCAGAACAAGCTGGACGAACTTGTCCTGCTATCCACACTTCATGATATTGGCAAAGTTGCCGTACCGGACAGCATACTGCTCAAAAAAGGCAGGCTGAACGACGAAGAATGGAAGATAATAAGGCGCCATCCTGAGATCGGATATAATATTGCAAAATCCACACCCCAAATAGCTATTGTGGCCGATGATATACTGGCCCATCATGAGTGGTGGAATGGAAGCGGCTATCCCCAGGGACTAAAGGAAGAAGATATACCTATAAACTCCTGCATAACTTCCATAGTCGATGCATATGATGTCATGATCTCGGGAAGGCCTTATAAAGAGCCTATAAGCGCCGAGGCTGCCCGGGAAGAATTGAAAAGGTGTTCGGGCATACAATTCAACCCTCTTCTTGTGGACAGGTTTATCAATTGCTGCTGATTTCAAATGTTAGATTCTCAGGATCCGTTTACCGTGATATGATATGAAAAAACTGGTAGAACTAAAGGATGTAAATTTCTCCTATAACGGGACCCCTGTGCTTTCAAATATAAACCTGGATATAATGGAAAAAGATATCATGGCAATAATAGGTCCCAATGGCGGGGGAAAAACCACGCTTTTGAAGATAATCCTGGGGCTGGTAAGGCCTTCCAGCGGCAGGGTGCTGGTATTTGGATCCAGGCCCGAAATAGGAAGGAAGGATATAGGCTATCTGCAGCAGAACCCCGGTATCGACTTTGATTTTCCCTTAAGTGTATTTGATGCTGTGCTGATGGGAAGATACAGAGGCCCCTTTAAAAGATACGATAAAACTGACCGGGATGCTGTATTCAAAGCACTTGAACTGGTTGATATGGATGGATACGCAAAAAGGCATATAAGCATGCTTTCGGGAGGACAGCTGCAGAGGGTTCTTATCGCCAGGGCAATATCAAGGAAACCAAGACTCCTTCTGATGGATGAACCCCTTTCAAATATCGATCCCGGCACCCAGAAATCAGTGTATGGACTTTTTAAAAGACTTGCTGATAAGATGTCAGTTGTATTTGTTACTCATGACATAAGCGCCGTATCCGCCTATGTGGAAAAGGTGGTATGCCTCAACGGGAGATTATATTATCACGGCCCCAAAGAGGGGAGCCTGGGCAGGCTGGAGGATGCGTATGGATGTCCCATAGAGATGATAGCCCATGGTATTCCCCACAGGGTCCTTAAAAGCCATAGCGGGGAATAGGAAGCAGGTCATGCCCGATATCCTACAGTATGCATTCATGAGGAATGCCCTTATCGCTGCCGTCCTGGTAAATATCATATGCGGGATTGTGGGCACTTATGTAGTAATAAAGAGGATAGCGCTGATCTCTGGAGGCATATCCCACGCCGCTTTTGGAGGCATCGGGCTGGGGTATTTCCTGGGGGTAAACCCGGTTTTGACAGCAATACCGTTTAGCCTGGCAGCTGCTGTGGCAATAAGCCTGCTGGGTACGGGGAAAAGGATCAGCCGGGATACTGCCATCGGGATATTCTGGGCTTCAGGCATGGCGCTGGGTATTATTTTTATCGGTCTTACCCCTGGATATGCTCCCGATCTTTTTAGTTATCTTTTTGGAAATATACTCACCATACCTGTTGTTGACCTGTATATTATGGCGATTCTGGCAGCAGCAGTAATAGTCCTTGCTTCTTTATTCTACCGGGAACTGTCTGCAGTATCATTTGATGAGGAATTTGCGGCAGTGACCGGCATACCCCACAATGCCATAAATACACTGCTGCTAATAATGGTCAGCCTCAGCGTGGTGCTGCTTATAAGGATCGTAGGCATAATACTGGTTATAGCGCTGCTTACCATACCTGCAGCCATATGCCGGCAGTTTACATATAATATAAGGATCATGATAATAAGCTCCATAATCACGGGCACGGCGCTGACTCTGGGCGGTCTGTGGCTGTCATATATCCTAGACCTGGCTTCGGGGGCAACGATAATACTCCTTTTGTCCTTTGTGTTCCTGCTGTCCTTTTTGGCCAAAAAGGCTGCGGTAAAGCTGGCCGGAAGAAAATAAGGCAGTATTATTTCTGCGGATCCCGGTATAATAGCCGGATAATACTTCCAAAAATTCATTTTTGTTTTTTCTGGATAACCGGTCTCGTTGCTTTTGCCTCAAAGTTCAATTTTCTTTTTTTCTATCACAGCTATACAGGCTTCCACTATCCTGCTGTCATACAGGCTGCTTTTATTATCTGTTATCTCATCTATCGCCCTCTTGATGCCCAGGGCCGGGCGGTAGGGACGGTGGGCAGTCATAGCCTCAACCACATCGGCTACAGCAAGGATCCTGGCTTCGATCCTTATATTTCTTCCTTTTATACCTCCGGGATAACCGGAACCATCCATCTTTTCATGATGCTGGCTGACGATATCCGCTATGGACCAGGGAAATTCTATGTTCTTCAGGATATCATAGCTTACAACGGGATGGTTCTTGACGATTATAAACTCACCTTCATTGAGCTGGCCGGGCTTGGCCAGTATATCATTGGGAACTGATATCTTTCCTACATCATGCAGGAGACCTGATACATATATGCCATCGATGATATCCCGGGGCAGTCCTATCTCCTCAGAAATAGCGCTTGCCAGCAGGGCAACTTTTTTCTGATGTCCTGAAGTATAGGGGTCTTTTATCTCGCTCATAAGGGTTATGGCATCTATAGTCTCATACAGTGCTTTCCGAAGCTGTTTTGATGTATTCTTAAGCTCTGTCTCAAGCTTCAGGCTCCTTGCGGGGGCGGTAATATTCCTGGCTGTTTCCTCCAGCAAATCTATTTCATGTTTGCTGATATATTTATCCCGGGAATAGATATTGATAAAGCCTATAGTACTTTTATCGTACTTTAAGGGGATCACTGCTAATGAACCAATGCCGTTTTTATCAAGCACATCGGTGAGCGGGGGAGAGAAGTTGTCTTTAATATAGTCATCTCCAAAGACCTTTTGCCTTTCCCCCCGGCATGGTCCAGGTAAAATACCTTCAGTATCAATGGATAACTTTATAAGTTCTTCAGCATATTTATTGCCTCCGGCACCGGGAAAGTAAAATGCTATAGGGTCGAATTTCCCTGTACTGCCGTTTGCACCATCAGCAATACCGATCCAGACAAGCCTGTAGCCGCCGAGATCCAGGATCTCTTTGCATACTTTCCTTAATAGGGAAGTGTCTTTCCTGCCGTGTGACAGAAGTCTTTGTATGCTGTCTGTTAATGGGCCATTTTTTTGTATTGAGCCGCTTTTTGCCATTGTTATCGTATTATGATATATTGTATTTTAGTATTAAGTTATTATAAAATATATTAATTTTTAGTATTTACTAATATAGGTTTTTATCAAATTATATAATCTTTGTCAATTAAAATAGTTATGGGCATAAATATAGGGGGTAAATATATCATTTGCTATTTTATTTGAAGTATTATAGATTATATATACTAAAATTTTATAATTTGCAGAGAGACGATTATGAGAAAAAAGAAATATTCTTCAGAGATAGGTATAAACGGGCTAAACAGCATAAGCAATCTTGAAGCTGACATCATGAAAATAGTTTGGGAGAAGCAGGAAGCCACAGTCAGGGAAGTCCATGAATCAATGCTGAAAAAAGAAGTAGCCCTAAAGGACAGCGGTTTTACCCCCTACACGACCGTGATGTCTACCATGACCCATCTGGCTGAAAGGGGAGTACTGACCCAGAAAAGGGTAGGAAAGACTTTTATATATACCGCAGCCATGGATAAGGAGGAACTCTCCGGAAGCCTGATAAAGACAGTCGCCAGTACACTTCTGGAAGGTTCTTCCAGGCAGCTTATATTCAAGTTCCTTTCCGGCGTACAGAGATTATCAAATGAAAGCGTGGAAAAACTGATAGAAAAACTTGACGAAAAGAAATAATCCCTGTTTTGCTTGCAAAAAGTAGATTTTATATATATAAAGTTTGCTAAAAGGAATTATTCATGTTTTTTTTAGATATTATAACAAGATATGTCTTGCCTATCATATATAATAGTTTTGTTGTACTAGTCTTAGTACTTTTATTCCTTTTTATATTCAGGATAAAAGATTCCAATATACGGATCCTTTTCTTTTTCCTGCCCCTGATAAAGCCGTTTGTTATGATATTGGAGAATGTGGATACTTCCAGGTTATTCGAAATATATGAGGGAAGATTTTCCGGGGTAAGGATTCCTGACCCCGCGAGATTGCTGAAATTTAACACCAACCCGATAGAAAATCTTACAGACCTGAATATCAGGATAATGATAATAGTGATTTCAATGATTATTATGTTTTTAATA
>Ga0180429_10001371_pt1 | contig 20849 bp, 17 predicted proteins | sample SS_ome_FD_132428 | JGI IMG/M metagenome (GOLD analysis project Ga0180429, IMG submission 132428) | Hypersaline lake sediment archaeal communities from the Salton Sea, California, USA - SS_1_S_1 metaG | ecosystem: Environmental > Aquatic > Non-marine Saline and Alkaline > Hypersaline > Sediment ...
AGACCCGCGAGATCAAGGACCGGTTCAACCTCTAGCCAGTTCCCGCAACGACGGCACCAGCAGCCCGAGTGCGCGGCCGCGGTGCGACGTTGCGTCTTTATCCGCCGGGCTCAACTGGGCGGCGCTGCGCGTCTCACCCTCGGGGACGAACACCGGGTCGTAGCCGAAACCGCCGTCGCCCAGCGGTTCCCGGCCGATCACGCCCAGCCACTCGCCTCGGACCACAGTCTCCTGATCCGGGCCGGTCACCAGCGCGCAGGCCGAGACGAACGCGGCGCCGCGCCGCTCGTCGGGAACGTCGCGGAGTTGACCGAGTAGCAGGCTGTAGTTGGCGGCGTCGTCACCGTGTCCACCGGCCCACCGTGCAGACAGCACCCCGGGCATCCCGTTGAGGGCGGCCACTTCGAGCCCGGAGTCATCGGCCAGGGTCGGCAGTCCGGTGGCGGCGAAACCGTCGCGCGCCTTGGCGATCGCGTTCTCCTCGAACGTCGCGCCGGTTTCGGGTGCCTCGTCGTAGGCCGCGACGTCATCGAGGGACAGCAGTTCCAGCCCGGCGATGCCGGCCGCGTCGAGCGCCCGGCGCAGCTCGGCCAGCTTCTTGCGGTTGCGGCTGGCAACCAGCAGGGCGGTCACACTCAGCTGCCGAACGCCTTCTTCGGGGCCGGCCCCTCGGGGAGCACCCCGGGATAGGGCAGCGCCAGCGCCTCGCGTTGGGCGGCGAACAGGCGCTCGCAGGCGCCCAGGGCGGCATCGAGCATTTTGTCCAGCGTCGAGCGCGGGAAGGTGGCGCCCTCGCCGGTGCCCTGGATCTCCACGAACGTTCCGGTATCGGTGGCGACGACGTTCATGTCGACCTCGGCGCGGGAGTCCTCCTCGTAGGGAAGATCGACCCGCACCCGGCCGTCGACCACGCCGACGCTGATGGCGGCGATCGCGCAGGACAGCGGCTTGGGGTCGGAAAGCTTTCCGCGCGCCGCCAGGTAGGTGACGGCGTCGGACAGTGCCACGTAGGCGCCGGTGATGGCCGCGGTGCGGGTGCCGCCGTCGGCCTGGAGCACATCGCAGTCGATGGCGATGGTGTTCTCCCCCAGCGCCGCCAGGTCGATACAGGCACGCAGGGACCGGCCGACCAGCCGGCTGATCTCCTGGGTGCGTCCGCCGAGACGGCCCTTCACCGACTCGCGGGCCGACCGGCTGTGGGTGGCGGCGGGCAGCATCGCGTACTCGGCGGTGAGCCAGCCCAGCCCGGAGCCCTTTCGCCAGCGCGGAACCCCCTCGTTGACGCTGGCGGTGCACATCACCCGGGTCTCGCCGAAGGCGATCAGCACCGAACCGGCCGGGTGTGAGGTGAAGCCGCGGGTGATGACCACGGGCCGCAGCTCGTCGTCTTCCCTACCGTCCTGTCGTGAAGTCACTCCGAGACCCTAACGCGCGGTCGTCGGCGGGCGGCTAACCACCGAGGCCGAGGATGTCGGTCAACGTCCTCTCGATATCGCGCAGGGTTTCGGCCTTGACGGTCCCGAGCCGCTGCACCAGTCGCACACGAGCTACCGCCCGGATACCACGGCAGACCGCGACGCTATCGGCGTCGACCCCCTCAGCCGGTGCGATCGGCGGCCGAAGCGGGGTCCGGGACCGGGAACTCGACACCGGGACGACCACCACCAACTCGTCATCGACCCCGACGAGCAACTCATCAACGGAAACGACGACAGCGGGCCGATGCTTCCCGGGTTCGCCGACGCGGGCCGCGCCAAAAGCGACAAGCCACAACTCCCCGCGGTGCGGTTCAGTCGATGCCGTCATCGGCGGCCGAGCCCCAGTCCCGGTCCTCTTCGCGAACTTCCCGGACGGCCGACTCGGCACGGGTGGCCTCCCGTTCGGCGCTGAACATCGCCTCCCGATCCACCCGCCCAGCCAATTCAGCGAGAAGGGCTGAGATCGAGATCCCCCGTTCCCGCGCCTGTGCGGCCAGACGGTCACGGGTCTGAATGGAGACCCTCACCGTAGTCGTCGATGTAGACATGCCCGTAGCCTACCGAGGCGACACACTGGGCGACATCGGTCAGATATCGATGCACTCCCCCGGCACGACCGCGCGCACCGGGCCGTCGAACTCGGCCCTGGCCTCGTCGATCACGTCCTCGCGTGAGGTCCAGGGCGGGATGTGGGTCAGCAGGAGTTGGCCGACGCCGGCCCGCTTGGCGATCCGGCCGGCCTCAGCCCCGGACAGGTGCAGATCCTTCGGACGCTCCGGGGAGTCGGTCCAGGATGCCTCACACAGGAACACGTCAGCCCCGCGGGCGAGTTCGACCAACGGCTCGCACATCCCGGAGTCACCGCTGTAGACCAGCACCGCCCCGTCGGGGTCGGTGATCCGCAGCCCGAAAGACTCGGTCGGGTGGGTGACCAGCCGGGGAAGCACCGTCAGGGCGCCCCGCTGTACCGGCACACCGTCGGCCCACGGCCGGACTTCGAAGATATCGGTGAAATCGTCGAGGTCCCCGCCCAGCGGTGCCGAGGCCGCCGCCAGCCGGGTCCAGGTATCGCTGGGTCCGTACATGACTCCGCGCTTGGTGGCCGGGACGGGGTGATAACGCCGCCAGACGAACAGTCCCGGCAGATCCAGGCAGTGGTCGGCATGCAGATGCGACAGCAGGATGTCGACCTCGTTGGGGTCGGCATAGCGCTGCAGCGCACCGAGAACTCCCCCACCGAAGTCGACGACCATCGGTGCGGTGTCGGGGGCGGTCAGCAGATAGCCCGAAGCGGGCGAATCGGGCCCGCCGACACTGCCCGAACAGCCCAGGACTGTCAGTCGCACGACGCTAGCTTGCCACGTTACGGATGAGAAAACTGGTGCTTTCCACCGCTCAGGGTGATGGGCTCGGGCTGGGCACCCCGGTGATCACGGGTCCCAGAAAGCGCGCGGCCAGGCTGGTGAAGGCCGCCGGATCACCGGTGGCCTCGAACACCCGGGCGGCGGGCATTCCGTCGTGGGGATGCAGCAGGTCCTTTTCGGTGAGAACTTTCAACAGGTCTTTGGCGGTTTCCTCGGCGCTGGAAACCAGCGTCACCGACTCCCCCATCACGAGCTGGATCACCCCGGACAGCAGCGGGTAGTGCGTACAGCCCAGCACCAGGGTGTCGACACCGGCTCGCTGCAGCGGCTCGAGGTATCCCTCGGCCAAACCCAGCACCTGCCGGCCGCTGGTGACACCGCGTTCGACGAAGTCGACGAACCGCGGGCAGGCCACCGCCGCCACCTCGACATCGCGGGCGGCGGCGAAAGCATCCTGGTAGGCGTGCGAATCAATGGTGGCCTTGGTGCCGATGACTCCGATGCGTCCGGTGCGGGTCGCGGCCACCGCGCGCCGTACGGCCGGCAGCACCACCTCGACGACGGGTACGTCATAACGCTCCCGGGCATCACGCAGACAGGCGGCCGAGGCGGTGTTGCACGCGATGACCAGTGCCTTGACCCCCCGGTTCACCAGGTCGTCACCGATGGCCAGTGCGTGCGCGCGAACCTCCGGGATGCGTAACTGCCCGTACGGGCCGTGCGCGGTGTCGCCGACGTAGATGACGTCCTCGTCGGGCAGTTGGTCGATGATCGAGCGGGCCACCGTGAGCCCGCCGACACCGGAGTCGAAGATCCCGATTGGCGCGTGGCGCACGGTCACGCCGTCGGCCTGGGAAGCTGTCCGGTCCCGGCACGCTGCCGGGCCTCACGCTCCGGGCCCGACAGCAAGTAGGCGGCCAGCACGCCGGCGACCGCCCCGCACAGATGCCCCTGCCAGGACACCCCGCCGCAGCGGTCCAGCACCGGTACCGCACCGAGCAGGATGCCGCCGTAAACGAACAGCACCGCGAGGCTGGCGACGATCCACCAGATGTGCCGGGTCAGCCAGCCGAACACCAGCAGGAAGGCGAGCCAGCCGAAGATGAGCCCGGAGGCACCGATGTGGATGCCCCCGCACCCTCCGATATTGCCGATCAGCCAGGTTCCCAGACCCCCGACGATCCAGATGATGGCGGTGGCCCAGACGAACCGCGACATCCCGGCCAGCGTCATAAGGAACCCCAGCACCAGGGCGGGCCCGGTGTTGGCCAGCAGATGACCCCAGTCGGCGTGCAGCAACGGGGCGAAGATGATGCCCTTGAGCCCATCGGTTTCCAGCGGTCTGATGCCGTTGCGGTCCAGGTTGTGCCCGGTCAACTGGTCGACGATCTCGATCAGGTAGAGCAGGGCGACGAAGGTCAGGATCGTCGTACCGCCGACCTTCCAGGCCGGTGGCTTGGCGGCCGGGCTCTCGGTCATCCCCACAGGCTACCGGCCGGGCCGGCTGCCCGAACGTGCGCAAAATGTCCACTCCGGCGGCATGTCGCGGTACCGACACGCTCGCTCGGCGGGGGCCGGCAGGGCCTGTCCGCTGCCGGGTCCGCTGCTGGGTCCGGGGCCTATCCGGAACCCAGCATGCTCCGGTGACTCGGGATCCCGGCCACTGGTTCGGCGGCCAGCACCCCGGCCAGCACCGCCCGGGCCAGGCAGTCCGCCGCGGCCGCGCCGACCGCGGTGCTCAACACGGTCTCCGGTGACATCGCCGCCGGGGTGTCCGGATCCGGATCCACCGCGACCGTGCCGGTGGCCAGGGCGAATACCGTGTCGCCGTCCAGCGGGGTGTGCGCGGGCCGGATGGCGCGGGCCAGCCCGTCCTGGGCGGCCACCGCCACCCGGTGGCAGGCCGCCTTGCTCAACACCGCGTCGGTGGCCACCACCGCGATGGTGGTGTTCAGCGGGCTGGAATCGCGATGCCGGTCGGCGTAGCCGGCCAGTTGCCCGGCCGACGGCGGGCTCAGCTGAAACTCGCGAGTCAGGTCGGCCATCCAGGGCAGGCCGGTGGCCGGGTCGAACACCTCGCCGGCGGAGTTCACCACCACGATCGCCCCGACCGTCACCCCCGCTGCCAGCACGGTCGAGGCGGTACCGACCCCACCCTTGAGCACGCCGGCCCGCGCACCCACCCCCGCTCCGGCACAGCCGAGGCCGACCCCGAAGTCGGCGGCCGCGGCGTCGGCGGCCATGGCGGCGGCATACCCGAACTCGGCGTCGGGACGGTTGGCCCAGCCGCCGACCGGCAGGTCGAAGATCACCGCGGCGGGCACGATCGGCACCGTGCCGCCGGTCATCTGCACGCCGCGGCCGCGTTCCTCCAGCCAGGTCATGACACCGTCGGCGGCAGCCAGGCCGAACGCGCTGCCGCCGGTCAAGACGACCGCGTCGACGTGGCGGACGCTGTTGGACGGATCCAGCAGGTCGGCCTCGCGGGTACCGGGCGCGCCGCCCCGGACATCCACCGCGCCGGTGGTGCCCGGCGGGGCGAGAACGACGGTGGTGCCGCAGGCCCAGCCGGTTCCCGGTGACGCGTCGTCACCGACCGTGGCGTCCGCATCCCAGCGGTGGTGGTGGCCGACGCGGATGCCCGCCACGTCGGTGATCGACCCGGCTCCGAGTGGCCGGGCGCCCGCCGGTTCCGGCGGCCCCGATGTTCGGGCGACTGTCACCGGATGGGCTTGCCCATCAGCCCGAGCACCAGGTACTCCTGCAGCACAGTCAGCCAGTGGTACACCTCGAGGTGCGCGGCCATCGGGTGGCCGGGCGGCAACCGGTCGGGCATATCCGGGCCGACCTGCAGGATGGTGCCCAGCGCCAACCGGATGTCATTGACCGCCGCTATCCAGACCCCGGCGTCCTCCGCGGTCAGCTCCAACCGGCCCCCACCATCGGGCAGGGTGTCCACCAGTCGTTGTGCAGCAGCGATTTTGGCATCGATGATCTGCGGCTCGTACAGGCTGCGCAGGGCTTCGTTGGATGCCGCGGGATCGTCAGCCGCGCCGCTGCGGTCCCGGACGAAGTCCGGCAGCAACCGGCGTACCGTCGCATCTTCGGGCGCGGTGGAGTTACCGGTGCGGATACCGGTGATCTGTTCCAGCGGATCCGACGGCGACGCCGACTGCCGGCCGTCGAGCATCTCCCGCACCGAGGTCGCCATGGTTCTCAGCAACGCCACCTCGTGCTGCTCCAGCGCCGAGACGAATCGCGGACCGTCGGCGGTATCGACCCGCCTCCATTTGCGCACGTGTATCCGCCAGACCCCGGCTCAGCGGTCCTGCTGCATGGTGGCCCACAACCCGGCCGCGTGCAGCTTGGTGACGTCGACCTCCATCGCCTCCCGGCTACCGGCCGAGACCACCGCCTTGCCGTCCTGGTGAACCTGCATCATGAGCTTGGTCGCATGCGGCTCGCTGTAGCCGAAAAGCTTCTGAAAGATGTAGGTCACGTAATTCATCAGGTTGACCGGATCGTCCCAGACGATGGTCACCCACGGTGCATCGACGGCCTCGGAGATGTCGGTTTCGCGAAGCCCCCCGGTCCCAGGCCGGGTAGGTGCTGCTGGCGCGCCCATGGCCACCAGGATAGCGATCCCATGCCGTGAATGTCCCGGCCGCATCAAGCCGTTACGGTTGGCCCGTGACTGGGGTTTTCGCGCCGGCGCTGCTGACCGACAAATACGAGTTGACCATGCTGTCGGCGGCATTGCGCGACGGCACCGCGAGCCGGCGGACCACCTTCGAGGTGTTCGCCCGGAGGCTGCCGGCCGGCCGCCGCTACGGGGTGGTCGCCGGGACCGGGCGTTTCCTGGACGCGCTGGCCGACTTCCTCTTCGACGACGCGGCGCTGACTGCTGTCGCCGATTTCCTCGACCCGGCGACGCTGGACTATCTGGCCGGTTTCCGGTTCCGCGGCGATATCGACGGCTACGCCGAGGGTGAGCTGTATTTCCCCGACTCCCCCGTGCTGTCGATCACCGGCACGTTCGCCGAGTGCGTGGTGCTCGAGACCCTGGTGCTGTCGATCCTCAACCACGACACCGCGGTGGCATCGGCGGCCGCCCGGATGGTCAGCGCCGCCGCCGGCCGCTCGATGATCGAGATGGGTTCGCGCCGCACCCACGAGCAGGCCGCCGTCGCGGCCGCCCGCGCCGCCTATATCGCCGGATTCAGCGGCACCTCGAACCTGGAGGCCGGCCGCCGGTACGGGATCCCGACGCTGGGGACCGCGGCGCACGCGTTCACCCTGGTGCACACGGTTGACGGAGCCGTCACCGACGCGTGGGAGCAGGCGGCGTTCCGCGCCCAGGTCGCCGCCCTCGGCGTGAGCACGACACTGCTGGTCGACACCTATGACGTGACCGGCGGGGTGGCCAATGCGATCGCCGCGGCCGGCTCCGGGCTGGGAGCGGTGCGCATCGACTCCGGCGATCTGGGCGTACTCGCCCGGCAGGTGCGTGAGCAGCTCGACGAGCTCGGTGCGGTGGACACCGCAATCGTGGTCTCCGGCGATCTGGACGAGTTCACCGTCGCGGCACTGCGCAACGACCCGGTCGACACTTACGGCGTGGGCACCTCGGTGGTCACCGGGTCGGGGGCCCCCACCGCCGAAATGGTCTACAAACTGGTCGAGGTCGACGGTATCGCCGTGCAGAAACGCAGCAGCCACAAGGAGTCCCACGGCGGACGCAAGGCTGCGATCCGGCTCTCCCGGGCATCGGGAAACATCGCCGAAGAAGTGGTGCACCCGGTCGGCTCACCACCGGTGGGCGCCGAGATGGCACGGAATCTGACCGTCCCTCTGGTGCGCGCCGGTGACGTGTTGACCGGAACCGATCTCGCCGGAGCCCGCGACCGTGTCGCGGCCGGTCTGCTCAGCCTGCCGTCGGAGGGCCGGGAACTCTCACCCGGCGGGCCCGCCATCCCCACCCGGCAGGTCCCGCCCCGGTGAGCGATCCGCCCGCGGCGGCCGAACTGCTGGCCCGCGCGGTCACCGCGCTCGGCGGCGCGCAGCGCCCGGGTCAGGTGCAGATGGCCGAGGCGGTGGCGCGGGCGTTCGGCACCGGCGAGCACCTCGCCGTACAGGCCGGTACCGGAACAGGTAAGTCGCTGGCCTACCTCGTCCCGGCGATCGCCCGTGCGGTCAACGACCAGTCGCCGGTGGTGGTGTCGACGGCGACCATCGCCCTGCAACGTCAGCTCGTCGACCGCGACCTACCCCGGCTGGCCGACGCACTGGCCGGCGCCCTGGACCGTAGGCCCACCTTCGCACTACTCAAGGGTCGGCGAAACTATTTGTGCCTGAACAAGATTCACAGCGAGGCTGCCGACGACACCGTCGTATCACAGGAGGAACTGTTCACCGCTCCGACCAGCACGCTGGGTCGCGATGTGCAACGTCTCACCGCATGGGCGTCGGACACCGACACCGGGGACCGTGACGAGTTGCGCCCCGGAGTGCCGGAGCGGTCCTGGTCCCAGGTCAGCGTCTCGGCACGGGAGTGCCTCGGCCCGGCGCGCTGCCCCTACACCGCGGACTGCTTCTCGGAGAAGGCTCGCGGCGAGGCCGGCCGCGTCGATATCGTCGTCACCAATCACGCACTACTGGCCATCGATGCCATCGCCGACGCGGAAGTGCTGCCCGAACACGATTTCCTGGTCATCGATGAGGCGCACGAACTCACCGACCGGGTGACCTCGGTGGCCACCGGTGAACTCACGCCGGGACCGCTGGGAGTGACGGTGCGCCGGACAGCCCGGTTGGTCGGCCCGGAGCTGACCCAGCGACTGGAAGCCGCGGTCAGCACGTTCTCCTCGGCCATCCACGACGCCGAACCCGGCCGAATCGACTTCCTCGACGAGGAACTCAAGACCTACCTGACGGCGTTGCGCGATGCGGCCGCCGCCGCCTGTTCCGCCATCAACCCCACGCCGGGAGATCCCAAGGCCGCCGCCGCGCGGGCCGAGGCGATCGCGGCGCTGACCGAGATCACCGACACCGCCGGCCGGGTGCTGGACTCGTTCGGCCCGGCCATCCCGGACCGGAGCGATGTGGTCTGGCTCGACCATGAGCCGCAGCGCGGTCCGGCCGGGTCCGCCGGGCCGGCGACGACGGGATCGGACACACGGCCCGTGTTGCGGGTGGCGCCGCTGTCGGTGGCGGGTCTGCTGGCCGAGCGGGTATTCGGCACGGCGACGGCGGTGCTGACCTCGGCGACGCTGACCGTGGGCGGGTCGTTCGATGCGATGGCCGACGCCTGGGGGCTCTCCGACGGGCCGGCCTGGCAGGGCCTGGACGTCGGCTCGCCCTTCGACCACGCCAAATCCGGAATCCTTTACATCGCCGCGCACCTGCCGCCGCCGGGACGTGACGGGGCCGGGGCCGGGGCCGCCGAGCAACTCGACGAGATCGCCGACCTGATCGACGCCGCCGGCGGACGCACGCTGGGGTTGTTCTCCTCGATGCGGGCGGCCCGGGTGGCGGCCGAGGCGATGCGGGACCGCCTGGACACCCCGGTGCTGTGCCAGGGCGACGACGGCACCGCCGCACTGGTGGAGCAGTTCGCCGCCGACCCCGCTACCTCCCTGTTCGGCACATTGTCGCTCTGGCAGGGTGTCGACGTTCCGGGCCCGTCATGCTCATTGGTGATCATCGACCGGATCCCGTTTCCCCGACCCGACGATCCGCTGCTGACGGCCCGGCAGCGCGCGGTGGCAGCCCGGGGTGGCAACGGGTTCATGGCGGTGGCCGCCAGCCACGCCGCGCTGCTGCTGGCCCAGGGGGCCGGCCGACTGCTGCGCCGCACCGACGACCGCGGCGTGGTAGCGGTGCTGGACTCCCGGATGGCGACCGCCCGCTACGGCGGATACCTGCGGGCGTCGCTGCCGCCGTTCTGGCCGACCACCGACGCCCGACTGGTCCAGCAGGCGCTGCGGCGGCTCAATCCGCCCACCGCCGGCTGAACGCCCGGCGAACTATGGTGGGGAAATGCTCCGGTCCCTGTCACAGCTGCTCGCCGTCGGCGGTGCCGTCGCGGTGCTGGCCGGATGCGGCCCGGCGATATCCGGGACGGCGGTGTCGGTATATGCCGATCCGTTCAAAGTCGGCGGACTGGAGGCCGTCGACGGCCCGACCGGACTGCGCCCCGACGCCAAGGCCGCCTCCCGCGAGGTGGTCGGCACCGACGGCGGCGAGATCGACGAACTTGCGGTCCAGTCGGTCAGCGATCTTGAGGAATTCTGGAAGTTCGCCTACCCGGACGCGTTCGACAGCGAGTTCACCCCGATCAAGGAACTACTGTCCTGGGACTCGAACGGGTATGACGGCTATGGCCGCTCTCGCAGCTACGGCGCCATGTTCTGCGGCGAGACCACCGCAGGACTCGTCAACGCCGGGTACTGCGAGCAGGACGGCACCATCGGCTGGGACCGAGCCGTACTGATGCCGTCCCTGCGTGAGGCCTACGGCGATATGGCGATCACCATGGTGCTGGCCCACGAGTACGGGCACGCCATCCAGGACCTGGTGCCGCTGAATCCGAGGGGCGTGCCCACCCTGGTGGCCGAGCAGCAGGCCGACTGCCTGTCCGGGGTCTATCTGCGCTGGGTCGCCGAAGGCAAGTCGCCCCGCTTCACCCTGAGCACCGGGGACGGCCTGAACAACCTGCTGGCGGCGATGATCTCGTTCCGCGACCCGTTGCTCGACCAGGACGACTACGGCATGAGCGACGAGCACGGCTCGGCGTTCGAGCGGATCTCGGCCTTCCAGTTCGGTTTCACCGACGGTGCCGCCGCCTGCGCTGCCATCAACATCCGGGAGATCCAGCAGCGGCGCGGGGAACTGCCGGTTGAGCTGCCCAGCGACCAGTCCGGCGAGCTCCCGGTCACCGAATCCTCGGTCCGCACCCTCATCGATGCGATGACCATCCTGTTCACCCCGACGAATCCGCCGGCGGTGAGCTTCGACGCCGACTCGGCCTCGAGCTGCCCGGATGCCCGGCCCAGCCCCCCGGTGTCCTACTGCCCGGCGAATAACACCATCAGCGTCGACATGCCGGAGCTGCGGGCGATGGGAACTCCTACCGAGGGCTACGACGGCCCGCCCCTGCAGGGTGACAACACCGCCTACTCGGTGCTGGTATCCCGGTACATGATGGCGCTGGAACATGAGCGCGGCGGCATGGCGCTGGACAACGCCGAAGCCGGGCTGCGCACCGCCTGCCTCACCGGGGTGGCGACCACCAAGCTGTCCACGAACATCACCACCACCGACGGCAACACCGTGGCGCTGACCGCCGGTGACATCGACGAGGCGGTGTCCGGACTACTGACCAATGGGCTGGCCGCCGGCGACGTCAACGGCGAACCGGTGCCCGCAGGATTCTCCCGCATCGATGCGTTCCGGGTCGGCATACTCGGGGATGCCGAGGGCTGTTTTAAACGGTTCCCCTGAGCGGCGACACCGCTTTCGGCGCCCCGCACCAGGTCAGGTCAGGTCAGGTCAGGTCAGGTCAGGTCAGGTCAGGCGGGACACTACACCGGGATGGGCGTGCCGCTCGCCGACTCCTCCTGCTCACCGTCGCCGGCAATTCTCACCAGACCCATCTCGGCGTCGGCGACCAGCAGCGGATGATGCGGCAGCACCCGCACCGTGTAGCCCACCGACCCGGCCTGCGGCAGTAGCGCCGTTGTGGAGAAGATCTCGATACCGCCGCCGTCGGAGCCGGTATGGACCATGTCGATGTAGTCGGGGTTCAGCAACGTGCCGCCGGGCTCCACACGACCCAGCACCGCTTGAACGCACACCTCGTCGGGGTGCAGACCGGCCAAGGCCACGCTGGCGGTCAAGGTCAGCTCGGAGCCCAGCTCGGGGATGCCGGTCAGGCCGGTGCTGTCGACATCGGTGATCGCCACATGCGGCCACGCCGAGCTGACCCGGTGCCGGTAGGCCGCCAGTTCGCGAGCCCGACCGTAGGCATGGCCGTCGACGGGTTCGATGGTCCGGCGCAGCGCCGCCGCGGCCGGAGCGTAGTAGTTCTCGGTGTAGTCCCGCACCATCCGGGAGGCCAGCACCTTAGGGCCCAGCGTCCGCACGGTGTGCCGGACCATCTCCACCCAGCGGCCGGGTACGTCGGCGTCATCCCGGTCGTAGAACAGCGGGGCCACCGTGTTCTGCAGCAGATCGTAGAGGGCACCGGCCTCCAGATCGTCACGGCGGTCCTCGCTGGTCACCTCGGCGGTCGGGATCTCCCAACCGTTCTCGCCGTCGAACCATTCATCCCACCAGCCGTCCCGGACGGAGAGGTTGAGCCCGCCGTTGAGCGCGCTCTTCATCCCCGAGGTTCCGCATGCCTCCAGCGGCCGCCGCGGGTTGTTCAGCCAGACGTCGCAGCCCCAGTACAGCAATCGCGCCATCGAGATGTCGTAGTCGGGAAGGAAAGCGATCCGATGGCGGACCTCGGGCCGGTCGGCGAACCGGACGATCTGCTGGATCAACCCCTTTCCGGCGTCGTCGGCGGGATGTGACTTGCCCGCCACGATGAGCTGGACTGGCCGGTCTTCGTCGAGCAGGAGGGCTTCCAGCCGTTCCGGGTCACGCAACATCAGCGTCAGCCGCTTGTAGGTTGGCACCCGGCGGGCGAAGCCGACGGTCAGCACACCCGGATCGAAAGCATCTGCGATCCAGCCCAGCTCAGCCTCGATCGCGCCGCGTTCCAGCCAGGACTCCCGCAGCCGTCGACGTACGTCCTGCACCAGCTTTTCCCGCAGCTGACAACGGATCCACCAGAGGTGGCCGGCATCGACCCGCTTCAAGCCCTGCCACTTCGACGGCTCGCGCAACGCCTCCTCCGAGCCGGTGAGTTCACGACCGAGTTGGGCCCACTCAGGAGCGAACCAGGACGGGCCGTGGACGCCGTTGGTGATCGAACCAATGGGCACCTCCACCGAATCGAAACCCGGCCACAGCTCTTCGAACATGGCGCGGCTGACCTGCCCGTGCAGCTGCGACACCCCGTTGGACCGCTGGCCGAGCCGAAGCCCCATATGCGCCATGTTGAACTTGGTCGTGTCGGTCTCGGCACCGAATCCGAGTACCCGCTCCACCGGCACACCGGGCAGCAGCGCGCCGTGCCCGTGTTCGTGGCCGTGTTCGTGGCTGTGGTCGTGGTGATCGCCGTGGTCGTCGAAATACCGCTGCACCAACTCCACCGGGAACCTGTCGATGCCGGCCGGCACTGGGGTGTGGGTGGTGAACAACGTGCTGGCCCGGACGACGGCCAGCGCGGTGTCGAAGTCGAGCCCGTCGGTGTCCATGAACTCGCGGATGCGCTCGAGTCCGAGGAAACCGGCATGACCCTCGTTCATATGGAACACGTCGGGGGCCGGATGCCCCTCCAGAGCCGTGAAGGCGCGAATGGCCCGCACCCCTCCGACCCCGGCCAGCAACTCCTGGCGGATTCGGTGCTCCTGGTCGCCGCCATAGAGCCGATCGGTGACGTGGCGCATATCGTGGTCGTTCTCCGGGATGTCGGAGTCCAGCAGCAGCAACGGAATTCGCCCCACCTGTGCGACCCAAACCCGGGCCCGCAGCGTTCGCGACTCGGGCATCGCGAGTTCGATCAGTACCGGCTCCCCGCCGGGGCGGGTCAGCAACCGGAGCGGAAGCCCCTGGGGGTCCAGCGCCGGATAATGCTCGTGCTGCCAGCCGTCGGAGGTCAGCGACTGCCGGAAGTAGCCGGAGCGGTAGTTCAGGCCCACCCCGATCAGCGGCAAACCGAGGTCCGATGCCGCTTTGAGATGGTCACCGGCGAGGATGCCCAGTCCGCCGGAGTAGATCGGCAGCACCTCGGCCACCCCGAACTCCATCGAGAAATACCCGATACCGTTCGGCAGCACGGTGTCGGCTCGGGACCGCAACTGCTGAAACCAGAGCGGTTTGGTCAGATACGACTGCAGGTCCGCGCTGCACCGGTCGAGCCGCGCGGTGAACTCCTGATCCTCGGCGAGTTCATCGAGCCGGGCCGGGCTCACCTCGCCGAGCAGCGCCACCGGATCGCGACCGATCCGAGACCACAGCTGCGGGTCAATGCTCGCGAAGAGTTCCTGGGTGGAGGTGTCCCACGACCACCGCAGATTGGTCGACAGTTGACCCAGCGCGGAGACCCGATCCGGGAGATGGGCACGAACGGTGAACCTGCGGAGAGCCTTCACAGCCAGTGACCTTACTGAGGTTCGGCCGGCCGTGCCGTGCGTGCTTCGGCCGCGGGAGGTGAGTTCGGCCACTACGGTGGGAACTGGCAGCAGACGGTGGCAGCAGACGGCCAAAAGGGGAGTGCTCGGGTGTCGGGTCGCATTGTGATCGACGACATCGCACCCGTGGTGTCCGATGGCATCTATCCGGCCAAAGCGGTTGTCGGCGAACTCGTGCCGGTCTGCGCGACGGTCTGGCGCGAGGGCCACGAAGCGGTGGCCGCCACCCTGGTGGTGCGCTACCCGGGGCCGGCCTACCCTCAGGTGGGTCATGGTCCGGGGCGCGGATCCACCGAGCCCGGAGCGCGGGCGGCGACGTCCGCCAGGGTCAGGCCAACCCAGCACCGGATGACCCCGGGCCGCACCGAGGACATGTTCCACGGCCAGTTCATCCCCGACCGGGTCGGTCTGTGGACATTCCGGGTCGACGGCTGGGGCGACCCGGTCACCGGCTGGCGACATGTCGTCACCGTCAAACTGGACGCCGGTCAGGGCGAGCAGGACCTCGACAACGACCTCCGGGTGGGCGCGACCCTGCTACGGCGTGCCGCCGCGGGGGTTCCGCGCGCTGACCGCGGCCCGTTGCTCGACGCCGCTGAGGCGCTGTGCCGGCCCGGTGATCCGCTGACCCGCGCGGCCCCGGCGTTGTCACATCAGGTGACCGAACTCCTGGACCGCTACCCGCTGCGGGAACTGGTGACCCGGGGTCGGCAGTACGGCGTCTGGGTGGACCGCCCACTGGCCCGGTGCAGCGCCTGGTACGAGATGTTCCCGCGCTCCACCGGGGGGCGCGACGCGGACGGTAATCCGGTGCACGGCACCTTCGCGACCGCCACTGCAGCGCTGCCGCGCATCGCCGGCATGGGATTCAACGTGGTTTACCTGCCGCCGATCCACCCGATCGGAATGATGCACCGCAAGGGCCGCAACAACGCCGTCACCGCCGAACCGGACGACGTCGGTTCGCCCTGGGCGATCGGCAGCAGCGAGGGCGGGCATGACGCCGTGCATCCGGATCTGGGGACCATCGAGGACTTCGACACGTTCGTCACCGCGGCACGCGGCCAGGGTATGGAAGTGGCGCTGGATCTCGCTCTGCAGTGCGCCCCCGACCATCCCTGGGCCCGGGACCACCGGCAGTGGTTCACCGAACTGCCCGACGGCACCATCGCCTACGCCGAGAACCCGCCGAAGAAGTATCAGGACATCTACCCGCTGAACTTCGACAACGACCCGCACGGGCTGTACGAAGAGGTGCTCCGGGTGGTCCGGCACTGGATCAACCACGGCGTCACGATCTTTCGGGTCGATAACCCACACACCAAGCCGCCGGACTTCTGGATCTGGCTGATCAACCAGGTCAAGTCCGCGGATCCGAATGTGCTGTTCCTGTCCGAGGCGTTCACCCGGCCGGCGCGGCTGTACGGCCTGGCCAAACTGGGTTTCACCCAGTCCTACTCGTACTTCACCTGGCGGACCGCCAAATGGGAGCTGGAGGAGTTCGGTCGCCAGATCGCCGAACACGCCGACTGCGCCCGACCCAACCTCTTCGTCAATACCCCCGACATCCTGCACGAGAGTCTCCAGCACGGCGGACCGGGGATGTTCGCCATCCGTGCGGCACTGGCCGCGACCATGGGCTCATCCTGGGGGGTGTACTCCGGCTACGAACTGTTCGAGAGCGTCCCGGTGCGCCCAGGCAGCGAGGAGTACCTGGACTCGGAGAAGTACGAGCTGCGCCCCCGCGACTTCGACGGTGCGCTGGCCGAGGGCCGCTCCCTGGAACCGTTCCTGGCCCGGCTCAACGAGATCCGGCGAATTCACCCAGCGCTGTGTCAGCTCAGAACAATCCGTTTTCACCACGTCGACACCGATGCGATCCTCGCCTACAGCAAATTCGACCCGGTGACCGGAGATACCGTGCTTACGGTGGTCACGCTCAATCCCTTCGCCGCCGAACAGGGCACCGTGTGGCTGGACATGGAGGCGCTGGGCATGCACCCGTATGACCGTTTCTGGGTCCGCGACGAGATCACCGGGGAGGAATACCATTGGGGGCAGGCCAATTACGTGCGTCTCGAACCGACGAAGGCGGTCGCACACATCCTGAACATGCCGGTCATCCCCGAAGACCAGCGGACCGCCTTGCTGCGACGGGAATGAGACCCGGGATGAGAAGCCGATGACCCGTAACCCCGCCGGCCCCAACCTGGCCCCCGATCCGGCTGAACTGGACCGACTGGTCGCCGGTGTGCACCATGACCCGCACAGCATCCTCGGCGCGCACGAGCACGACGGGCATACGGTGATCAGAGCACTGCGCCCGCATGCGCTCGACGTCACCGCCCTGGTGGGCGATCGGCGCCATCCGATGACCCATATCGGCTCCGGTGTCTTCGCGGTCGCACTGCCGTTCACCAACCTGGCCGACTACCGGCTGCAGACGAGTTACCCGGGCGCCAAAAGCCAACCCCAGGTCCGTACTACGGCCGACGGTTACCGATTTCTACCCACGCTCGGCGACGTCGATCTGCACCTGTTCGCCGAGGGGCGCCACGAACGACTGTGGGAGATCCTCGGCGCCCACCCGCGTTCCTTCACCACCCCCGACGGCGACGTCAATGGCGTCTCCTTCGCCGTATGGGCACCGAACGCGAAGGGCGTCAGCCTGATCGGCGAATTCAACGGGTGGGAGGGCCGCGACGCGCCGATGCGGGCCCTCGGCTCATCAGGGGTGTGGGAGCTGTTCTGGCCGGGCTTTGCGGCCGACGGTATGTACAAGTTTCGGGTGCACGGCGTGGACGGCCTGGTCACCGACCGCGCCGACCCGATGGCGTTCGCCACCGAGGTGCCACCGAGCACCGCCTCGAGGGTTTTCGTCTCGCAGTACCAGTGGCACGACGATGACTGGATGACCCGCCGCGCGGCCGGTAACCCGATAACCGAACCCATGAGCACCTACGAAGTGCATCTGGGATCCTGGCGGCCCGGTCTGAGCTATCGCGACCTGGCCGAGCAGCTCACCGATTACGTTGTTGCCCAGGGCTTCACACATGTGGAGCTACTGCCGGTCGCCGAGCACCCATTCGGCGGCTCCTGGGGCTACCAGGTGACGTCCTACTATGCGCCGACGTCGAGGTTCGGCACTCCCGACGACTTCCGCCGCCTGGTGGATCGGCTGCACCGCGCCGGGATCGGCGTCATCGTCGACTGGGTTCCCGCGCATTTCCCCAAGGACGGTTGGGCGCTCGGCCGCTTCGACGGCACCGCGCTCTACGAACACTCCGACCCGCGCCGCGGCGAGCAACTCGACTGGGGAACCTACGTTTTCGACTTCGGTCGCCCGGAAGTCCGTAACTTCCTGGTCGCCAATGCCCTGTATTGGCTGCAGGATTTCCACATCGACGGCCTGCGGGTCGATGCGGTGGCCTCGATGCTCTACCTGGACTATTCACGACCGGAGGGCGACTGGACGCCCAACGTCCACGGCGGCCGGGAGAACCTGGAAGCTGTGCAGTTCCTGCAGGAGATGAACGCCACCGTGCACAAGAGCGCGCCCGGGGTGGTGACCATCGCCGAGGAGTCCACCTCTTGGCCGGGAGTCACCCGCGCCACCAACCTCGGCGGCCTCGGGTTCTCGATGAAGTGGAACATGGGCTGGATGCACGACACCCTGGACTACATCAGCCGGGACCCGGTGTACCGCAGCTATCACCATCACGAGATGACCTTCTCCATGCTCTACGCCTACAGCGAGAACTATGTGCTGCCGATCAGTCATGACGAGGTGGTGCACGGAAAGGGCACGCTGTGGGCTCGGATGCCGGGCAACGATCATGTGAAGGCGGCCGGGCTACGCAGTCTGCTGGCCTACCAGTGGGCGCATCCGGGGAAAAAGTTGTTGTTCATGGGCCAGGATTTCGGTCAGCGCGCCGAGTGGTCCGAGGAACGCGGGCTGGACTGGTGGCAACTCGACGAGAACGGCTTCTCCGACGGTATCCAGCGTTTCATGGCCGACGTGAATGCGATCTACCGCAGTCGCCCGGCGCTGTGGAGCCAAGATTCCCGGCCGGCCGGGTACTCCTGGATCGACGCCAACGATTCGGCCAGTAATGTGCTCAGCTTCCTGCGCTACGGCGCCGACGGGTCGGTGCTGGCCTGCGTGTTCAACTTCGCCGGGAACGAGCACAGCCGCTACCGGTTGGGTCTGCCAGTGGCAGGCAACTGGCGTGAGGTGCTCAACTCCGACGCCTGCGAGTACAAAGGCTCCGGCATCGGCAACATGGGCGCGGTGGTCGCCACCGACGAGCCCTGGCACGGCCGACCGGCTTCTGCGCAACTGGTCCTACCGCCCACTTCCGCGGTCTGGCTCGAACCCGCCGAGTGAGGGTAGCGAGGGTCCGGAAGGGCCGCCGGTTCTAGTTGTTCGTCGGCGGTGGTTGAGGCCGGAACGGTTCGTACCACCACCAGTCGGCGCGTTCGCCGGTGGGTCCGGGGCATGGCCCCACCGCAGGTGGTGGTGTGGTCGGTGGATGGGCCAGGGCCGCCGCGGTAAGCGCCCGGCCGTCGCTGTCGGTGATCTGCAGGTCGTCGGCGCGCCCGGCCACGGTGATACCGCCCCGGTGATGAAGCCGATGGTGATACGGGCATAACAAGCACAGGTTGGCCAGTTCGGTGGGGCCGCCGTCTTCCCAGTGGGTGATGTGGTGGGCGTGAAGACCGCGGGTGGCCCCACAGCCGGGAACCACACACGTATGGTCGCGGTGCTCCAGCGCGCGGCGAAGGCGGCGATTGATGACCCGGGTCGCGCGCCCCGCACCGATCACCTGGCCATCACGTTCAAACCACACTTCGCAGGTGGCATCGCAGGTCAGGTATTGACGATCGGCATCGGTGAGCAGTGGCCCCAGATGGTAGGAAGCGGCCCGCTTGTCGACATCGACATGCACCACCACGGTGGTGTGATGCCCGTGTGGCCGTCGAGTCGCGTCAGCGTCCCAACCCATCTCGACCAGACGCAGGAACGCATCGACGGTGTCGGGCAACGGCGGCATGTGGTCGGCTGCGTCGTCGCGATCGCCGTGATCATGCTTCCACTGCGCGATCAGCGCATCCCGGTGCGAGGCCAGAGCCGCGTCGAACTTCGCCGCCTCAAGATGTGGAAGCTTGATCCGCCAATAGCTGAACTCCTCATCACTGTGTTTGGTGATCGAGCGCTGAGGTTCCGGCTGGCGGTCGCGGTCGGGGCGTGGCTCGAGCTTGATCGCGGTGCGAAGTTGACTGACCGTGGCGACCGAGGCCAGCGCCGCATAGTGCTCATCAGACCCCTCGCCGGCACTCTTCGCGATGACGCCGACTTGATCCAGCGACAGCCGGCCCTCCCGCATACCCTGCGCGCAGTGGGGAAACTCCGCCAGTCGATGCGCCACGGTGGCGATCGACGTCGCATTCGGCGCTGAACAGCCGGTCTTCCAGGCCACCAAAGCGGCGACGGAACGGGCCCCGGTGTTACCCCACAGCTCGTCGCGATCCACCTCGGCGACGATCTCCACGATGCGCCCATCGATCGCGTTGCGCTGACCGGTCAGCTCCGCCAACTCGGCGAAGAGCAGCTCAAGACGTTCGCCGGGAAGGAGTTCCACGACTTCGGGCGATGCGGCCGATGACATGACCCCATCATCGCAACGGGGTCCGACACAATTTACGATCCGGCGCGCGCGACTACGCTCCTGCAGCGAGATCGTCGAGGAATTGCTCCACCCGCTGCGTCAGCTCCCGAAATGCCGGTTGCTCCAATGGCAGATGAGCCCCGTTGCTCAGTTCAATGAACGTTTTTCGGGTGTCGACTCGCTCGAAGACGTTGCGGCTGAGCGCGGTTGGAGTCCAGCGGTCCGCGCCCGGATGAACCACCAGCAGGGGGCAGTCGAGGTGGAGCGTTGCCGCCGGGTAGTCGTGCGCGGTTCGGAAGAATCGGGCCGGCTTCCAACTACGGCCGATCAGCGGGTCCTTTGCGAAGTAGGCCTGCATTCGTTTGCTGCTACTCATGGCGTTGAGCGGTGCCGCAAGGCGTAACGGCAGCGGGATCCGGTCGAACAACCACGGTACGAGAGCCATGACCGCGCCGCTGAGACGTCCGAGCCAGTCCCACCGTGCGGCCGACGCAAATGTCGCGGGATCGGCGAGGTCGAGCAGGGTCGTCGCAATGACTCCCGCGACATGGGTGGACTTCTGCGCTGCGAAGACGGCCGTCATCCCGCCCATCGAGAGGCCGAACAGCACCACCGGACCGGGCTGGGCGTCAGCGATCTCCGCCACCACGGCGGGCCATTCTGCATAGTCCCCATCGAAGCCGGCGGCGGGCTCAGTCAAGCCGAATCCCGGCAGATCCGGTGCAAGCACCCGCCAGCCGTGCCGGGCGATCGGTTCGGCGAATGGCGCGAGGACACGGCCGTTGCCGCCACCGCCATGAACCAGGATCACCGTGCCCGAGTTCTGAGCCCCGGACCATTCGTCGATCCGCACGCGGTGTCCCCGGACCGGCACCCACCTCTCAGTGGGCTCTACCTCGAGTTGCAGTCCGAATTCCGCTGCAACGATCCGGCGGTAGGTCGTCCAGGAGTTCAGCTCCGCGAACTTGGGCATGTATTGAGCCTCAACTGTTCCGGCACGTCGTTCAACTCGCGTTTTCCCCGCCGCCTGTCGGCTGG
>Ga0180429_10001372_pt1 | contig 20838 bp, 14 predicted proteins | sample SS_ome_FD_132428 | JGI IMG/M metagenome (GOLD analysis project Ga0180429, IMG submission 132428) | Hypersaline lake sediment archaeal communities from the Salton Sea, California, USA - SS_1_S_1 metaG | ecosystem: Environmental > Aquatic > Non-marine Saline and Alkaline > Hypersaline > Sediment ...
CCAGAGCCTCGGCTGGGACGGCATCGACCGCTGGGCCGCGATCACCGGCACGGGCGAGGCCGCCCGCCCCCAGCCACTGTGCATCGCGCACAACAGCGGCCGGGCGGTGTACGAGAGCCATCGCGACGGCGACTGGAAACTGATCCTGCGAAAGAAGGGGCCGGCCCTGCTCTACGACCTCGCGGCCGATCCCTATGAGCGGCACGACCTCGCCGGAGAGCAGCCCCAGGTGGTCGAGCGGCTGAGGGCGTTTGCCAAAGCCGATGCCAGGGCCGATGTCACAAACCTCCCGGCCGACCTCCGCGGAACGCCCCGATGACCGGCGGTGAATGACCCGGCACACGGGTGACAGTCGGGATGGTCTTTTCCGAGAAGTTTCGCGAGGCAGAATAGATTCATGGCAGCCCATCCTCCCCGCCGCCGTTCGACACTCCGTCAAATCGCCGACGAAGCAGGCGTTTCGATGATGACGGTTTCCCGGGCCTTGAACGGACGAGGACGCATCGCGGTCGAGACTCGGGAGCGGGTCCTGGCCGTGGCCACACGCCTCAAATATCGACCCAATCGGCTCGTGCGGGCGATCAAGCAGGGACGCAGCGGCACCGTGGGCGTGATGGTGCCGATTGCCCTGTCGTTCGCGTCGGAGATCGTGCGTGGCATCCACGACGCGCTCGCCGAGCAGCAGTATCTGCCGATCCTGCACTTCCATGGGGTTGGCCCGCAGGCGACGCGGGACGAGACGGAGCGGGAGTACCTCCATCGCCTTTTGGACCATCGTGTCGACGGAATCATCTTCTGGCCATCCGATGAGACCGTCTCGCAGATCTATCTTCACGAAGTCTGGGACCGGGGCGTGCCCCTCGTCGCCGTCGATCGCAACCTGCCGCGAACCAACGCCGACTTCAGCGGCACCGACGACATAGCCGGGGGCCGGATGGCCGCAAGTCATCTGCTCTCGCTCGGTCACCGGCATCTGTGCCACATCGGTGGCGAGCCCTGGGTCTCGACCTACGCCGACCGCCGCCGAGGCTTCGAGGAGACCCTCGCAGAGGCGGCGAATGTCCGCTGCGTTGTCGCGGAGGCGGCTGATTGCCGGTGCCGAGACCTTGTCCGAGAGCTGCTCGCTTCCCGCGATCGGCCAACCGCGGTCTTCCTGGCCTCCGACCGCATGGCAGCCGATGTCTACGCGGTGGCCGAGTCGCTCGACCTGCTCATCGGCCGTGATCTCTCGGTCCTGGGATATGCCGACCTCGCCGAATCTGCCGGGCTGCGACCGCGGCTCTCGACGATGCGGCAGGACCCCTATGCAATCGGCCAGGCGGCGGCCTCCCTGCTGCTCGACAGGATCGAGGGCCGCTACGACAAGCCCAAACCCCGCAGCGTCCGTGTGCCACCGCAGCTGGTGGAACGGGAATCGACAGGGTACCCACAGTGAGGGCCGCAAGCCCCGGAGGACTTGACGTTGTGATGCTCCATGACAACACACGGCTGATGCTTCCGATCTCACGATCACCATCACCGCGGCAATCCCGCTCGCGGCCGCGAGCGTGGGGCTTCTGGCTCGCCCTTCCGACCCTATTTCTCCAGACGGCTGTCGCGGGCGAACGGCCGCCCCAGCCCAACGTCCTGCTGCTGCTTGCCGACGATCTTGGATGGCAGGATGTGAGGTGCTACGACATCGACGAGCCAACACCAATGGAAACGCCCAACATCGACGCTTTGGCTCGGCGGGGCGTGATGTTCTGGCAGGCCTATTCGCCCGCCCCGGTCTGCTCGCCGAGCCGGGCGGCGATCCTCAGCGGCCTGCATCCGGCCCGCGGGGAGATGACCAGCGTCGCCGGGGGCGAACCACCCTGCCCGGCCACGAGCCGGGCACCCATGATCAATCCCTACAACACCGCCCGGATGCCGATCGAGCGATTCACGCTCGCCGAAGCCTTGAAACGGGAGGGCTACGCCACCGGCCATTCGGGCAAGTGGCATATTTCCAAAAACCACATCGACGACCCGAAGCCCTCCCATCACGGCTTCGACTTCTCCTGCCACGACCGGGGGGTGCAGGTGCCGATGGTCCCCGATCGGCTGACGGGCTTTGCGACCCGCGATGCCGACGATCCCTTCCGACTCGATGAACACGGACTGCCTGACGACGCGGCCCAGAATGCCGCGCTCGATTTTCTACGGGCCAACAAAGATCGACCGTTCTTTCTCTACTACGCCACCTGGCTGGTCCACGCGCCGATCGTGATGCGAAGCGAGCCACTGCTGCGGAAATACGAGCAGAAACTGGGGGTCACGCTGACGGAGGAACACGCCGCGTCCTGGAAGCAGCCAGGGCAGACCAATCCCTTCTACTGCGCGATGGTCGAGCAGTTCGACGCCTTCATGGGACAGATTCTCGACTTCCTCGCAACCACGCCGGATCCCCGCTGGCCGGGGCACGTGCTGGCGGACAACACGCTGGTGATCTTCACCAGCGACAACGGCGGAATGGAGGGAACCCCCGAGGAGATTTATACCGACAACGCTCCCCTCGACCGTGGCAAAATCTCGCTGCACGAGGGAGGCATCCGCGTGCCTTTGATCATCACCGGCCCGGGAATCCCGGAGAATGTCAAGACCGAGGTAATGGCCAGTGGCCTCGACATCTATCCCACCATTCTCTCCCTTGTGGGAGCCGAGAAGCCTCCGGGGAAACGCTTCGACGGCTGCGACCTGGCGACGCTGCTGACCACCGATCCGACCGACCCGACCCTCGTCACAGACGCCGACGGCATCGAGCGGGACACGCTGTTTTGGCACTTCCCGCAGTCGGAGACCAGTTCGGCGATCAGGGTCGGCGATACCAAGCTCTTTCGGCGGTATCGAAATACCTCGTGGGAATCGGTGGTCTATCGGCTCACCGAGAATGCAGGAGGGCAGGTGCGACGGTGTGACATCGAGGAACGCCACGATCTCTCGGCGGAAGACCCGCAGCTATGCGAGGCACTCGATGCCCGTCTGACGGAATTGATCGAGTCGGCCGGGGGCCGTCTTCCGTATGGCAACCCCCGCTCCCCCAGGGCCCTGCCGGGGAAGGAGCAGGCCCCCGAGATCGTGGCTCACCAGCGGCAGGACCGGGACGTGCGGGTCGTGGTCCGCAGCCATGGCGCCAGGCTCGAGCATGCCGACATCATCTACTCGCCCAACAACGGCCGCGAGTGGCTGCGGATGCCGGCGGAGATCAAAGACGAAACGACCGTCACCGCCACCTTGCCCGCCGAGGCGACTCACTACTTCATCAATCTGGTCGACACCAACAATTTCCTGGTGATCGACCCGTTCATCGATCGGCAGACGCTCGCCCGCTCGGGCCTCAGTTTTGCCGACGTGGCCCACCCTGCGGGCGGTGGCGGGCCCTGATTTCGTCAATCGATCGGTCGATGGGCCGACCGCGTGGCATGCCGGTCGGAGCTTCCCGATCCCTCCGCCATCTCGCGGGCGTGGTAGCTCGAACGCACCAGCGGACCGCTGGCGACATCGGCGAATCCCATCGAGCGGGCCAGCCGGCCGAGTTCGTCAAACTCCTCCGGCGGCACATACCGCTCCACCGGCAGCGAGTCGAGCGTCGGCTGGAGATACTGCCCGAGCGTGAGAAAGTCGACGCCGTGGTCCAGCAGGTCGGCGAAGACGTCGAGCAGTTCGTCGCGGGTCTCACCAAGGCCGAGCATGAGGCCGCTTTTGGTCTTCACGGCCGGATCGATCCGCTTGGCCGCGGCGAGCAGCTCGAGTGTCCAGGCATAGATGCTCTTGCGACCACGGACCCGCCGGTAGAGCCGCGGCACCGTTTCGGTGTTGTGATTGAAGACCTCGGGCCGGGCCTGCATCACCGTCTCGATCGCCGAGGGCTTGTCGAGGAAGTCGGGCACGAGCACCTCCACGCTCGCGGCGGTCGCCTCGCGGACCGCGAGGATCGTCTGCCGGAAATGGTCGGCCCCGCCGTCGGCAAGATCGTCGCGGGTGACGCTCGTGATCACCACATGGGCCAGGCCCAGCCGGCGGGCCGCCTCGGCCACACGGTCGGGTTCGTCGAGTTCGATCAGCTCTGTCTTGCCCTTGGGAACCGAGCAGAAGCCACAGGGCCGGGTGCAGACGTTGCCGAGGATCATGAAGGTGGCGGTGCGGCTCGACCAACACTCCAGGCGATTGGGGCACTTTGCCGATGAGCAGACCGTCTCCAGCCCGAGTTCCTCCACCAGCCTTGCCGTCTCCCCGTGGCCGCCGCCGGGCTCGAGGTTGCGACGCAGCCAAGGCGGCAGTCGACGGCCGGCGGGGGCCGGCTGCCGGCTGTCGGCGGCGGGGAGCGTGACGATCGGCAGGCTCGTGGAGATGGTGTCAGCCGACATGGCGGTGCTCCGAGGGAAGGACGGGCCGCGAGGGCCCGCGGGGAAAACCGGACTGGATCCCGGCCACCTCCGCGTCGAAGGCATCCGCGATCTTCTCGACGAGGATCGAGCGGGCGGCGGTCAGCCGCAGCGGACGCTGCCGCTCCGCCTCCACCGAGCCCATCGGCCTCCCGGCCACGCAACGGACCGAGGCAAAGGCATCTGGCCTCGAGGAGACGTTCAGATAGGCCCCGTGGCAGACGACGCCGCGGCGGACCGCGATCCCCACCGCCGCCAGCAGTCCGGTGCGGCCGAACACGCCCCCGCGATCAACCCGCAGCGGCCCGCATCGCATCGCCTGCAGCCCGCAGAGAATCCCCTCCTCGAGCCGCCGCTGGTAGCCGCCCACGTCAGACTCACCAAGCCCCAGGTCGGCAAGCCTGGCGAAGAGCGCCACCGCCACCTGGCCCGGAGCGTGGGGGATCGCCCCGCCGCCGCGGCCCACGAACCGCAGCCCCACCTGCCTCGCCCGCAATTCCTCGTCGCTGTAGCCCACGTCGCGGCGTGAGCCGCCTCGACCGATCGTGATCACACCGGCGTGCTCGCAGAGCACGAGCGTGGGCCCGCGGCCGCCCGGCTCCGAGACCTCCCAGGCAAGCCGCTCGACCGCCGCGAGGTAGTCTTCAAACGGCACCCGTCCGGCGAGCCAGACCGAGAACCGAGGCCGCGATGCAGAACGGGCCGGCGGTGGGCCGGGAGCGATGGTCGGGCGATCCGAAGCAGTCATGACTCGTGAGGGAACTGGGGGCTCTCCGGCCGCGGAAAACCTTCGGCGTGCCACGGGAGCGGATACGTTCTTTCGGATACCTTCCTTTGTAGCAGGTGGGACCTGCAGCGGGTGGAACGGGCCGCAGAGGGCTTTCCCACGGACAATTAGCCCGCCGACGGCAAGCCGTCGCCTTCGTCGAGCGAGGCCAGCAGAGACTCCCAGGAGAGCCGTTGCCAGGGAATCGCATCCGGCAGGCTGTCGGCACCGGCGGACTCCGTTCGCTCCGCCGCCGTATCGACGCGGCGGCCGAGCCTCTCGAGCCATTCGGGAACCTCCACGCCCGACCCGGCCGCCACCCCCAACAGGGCCTCGGCCCGCTTCTCGAGCAGGTCGCCGGCCGGGCCGGCCTCACCGCGGCGGAGTTCGCGAACGGTCGGCTCCACCAGCGACTCCAGCTCGTCCTGTTCGAGCACGGCGGTGAAGGGCCGGCTCACGCGATCGGCCACGCTTGCCAGCCGCAGGCCCCACCGCTGTTCGGCCTCGGCCAGCCGGCGACGGATGCCTGCGGCGGTGGACTCGGTTTCCTCCCGCATCCGCTCCCGCCAGGCGGCCGCCGCGGCCTGTTCGCCACGGCTGGAGAGCACCCGGTGGGCCATGCCGACTGGTCGTAGCGTCCAGGCGACGCGGTCATACTCCGCCTTGACCCGCAGGAAGTCGAGCAGAATGTGCAGGCAGTCACCGCGGTCTGACTGTGTCGTCGTCGAATTCCAGTCGCGATACTCCGCATGGTTCTCCGCGATGCTCTCGAGCACGATCCGGATGCGGGCCGCCGCCTGCCGCAGCGAGACTTCCCCCGCGGCGATTCTCCCCACCAGCGGCGGCAGTAGATCGGCCTCGTTGCCAAACTCGGCCCGCTCGACGAGTGACTCCAGCCACGGCCGGACTCCCCGCCGCAGGATGCCCCGCAGCGAAGCCGGTGCGAGCAGGTGCTGGGTGAACAGACCGCGGCCGTGCTCTTCGACAAACTCCCTGACCGCGGCAAAGACACGGTCGTCACGCATCCGCTCGAGGACCGAGAGCCGCAGCTGGCGGGCATGCACCATCCAGGTCTCCAGCAGCTTCGGCACCGTCAACGCGAGCCCCTCGAGCATCCGGCTGCTCGCCTCGGAATCACCATCGGCCGATTCAGAAACCGACTCCCGCGCCGACTCGCAGATTCGCTCCACCAATGCCAGCGTGGCCGACTCAAAGACCCGATCGAACTCGCTCACGCTCGCCACCCCGGGCGGGCGGTGCTGCTCGAGCGACTTCGCCAGCCGCACGGTCTCGACCGTTTCGTGGACCAGGCCGAGCCGCGGCAGGCAGGCGGCAACCTTTGCGAGCAGCCGCTCGCGGCCGCGAGCGGCCACGATGCGATCCGGGCGACCGCCGCGCGAGAGCGGCACATAGAGCACCCGCCGGTCTGCAAGGCTCTCATGCAGCCTGGCGACAGCCGCCCGTGCCGCGGCTCGGTCGCCGGTGAGCAGGGCCGCGAAGGTGCTGCCGATCACCGCCGACGAGGCGGCCGCCCCACGCCGGTGGTTGGCCACGCGATGGGCCGAGAGGATCCAGTTGGTCTCCGAAATCCGCACCGCCGACTCCAGCAGCCGCTCGGCGGCGGCGTCGCGGGCCAGCCTCGAGGCATCCTCACCCTCGGTGCCTGTCGGTTCACCGGCCTGCTGAACGAGACCCGCCGCAGCCCGAACCATCGCATGCCGCAGCCGCCGGAAGAAGTGTCGCCACCCGGCCACCGAGTCGATTTCGGCCTCCTCCGCCCGCCGCCCGGCCCGGGCATCCTCGCGAATCCAGACCACCACCGTCCGTCGCACCAACTCCGAGACGCCGGCAAGAAACTCGGCGGCCTCGCCGAGCGATTCCATCGCCTCATCGGCCGCATCCCCGCCGGGTGTGCCCGCCTCGAGCATGCCGCCCTCGGTGCCGTCATCGGCCGAATCCCGCCAGACCATCGATTCATAGGCCGCCGCGACGTTCTCGTCATCGGCCTCCTCGTCACCCGCCGCGGCGTCACTGCCGGACCATTCACGCGGATCGACGCCGCCGCGCTCGATGACGTCGGCCACCGCGGAGGTGTTGGCCTCGACCAATTCCAAAAACCTCCGCTGCCGTGCGCGGCCCGTCGGCTTCTCGTCTGCCAATGACCTCGCCAGCCAGGCCTCGGCCGCCTCCAGCCACTCCTCCCCGCTCCGCTCGAGCAGGTCGCCCTCCAGCAGCGACGCCCAGTGCACGACCAGCCCCATCGCACCATCGAGATCCCCCTCACCCACCAGCGATGCGGCCGCCTCGGCATGGCAGCGTGTCGAGGAGAATCCGGCCACCTCCCGTCGCCAGAACCCCGGGGCCGGCGGCGACTCTCCCGAGGCCCGCCGCCGGCCGAGCGAGGCGATCACCTCCCGCGTCGAGTCGACGATCTCCTTCCCGGAGACCTGCGGCACCCCCGAGACGCTCGTGGTGGCATGCCGATCCCACCAGCCGGCAAACCGCTCGAGGCCGCCCTCGGCCCGGGCCGCGAGGGCCGTCTCCCCGGCCAACGCCGCGGTCCGCCAGCAGCCGGCCATGCCCTCGAGGATCGCCGCGGTCATCGACACCAGGTCGTCCACGCGGGGATCGGGGAGGCTCTCCCCGCCCGGCTCGTGGAGCGGAAACTGCCCGGCCAGGCCGAGGATGTTCCAGGGGTCGACCGCCGCCCCGCAGGCGACCGCGCGGAACAGCAGTTCGACCGCCTCGTCGAGCAGATCGAGTCCCTCGGCGATGCGGCCCTCGGCGACCGCCTGCTCGGCGGCCACCGTGCGGCCCATCACTCTGGAGACCATGCGGGCCGAGGCGGCCGGCACCCGATGGGCCATCCGCTCGGCAGCCTCGCCCCTCCCGAGCCTCGCGAACACCGACGCCAAGGCCACGCTCTCCACCTGCCTCGCACGCTGGGCGGCAAGCAGGCCGTTGATATGCCGCCGCACTCCGCCAAAAGGCTGCCGCAGCTGCCGCATCTCCTGCTCCAGCCGCTGGCGGTGGCCCGGCTCGAGGCGATCGAGGAGCCAGCGATAGAAGGCGTCGCGGTAGCCGGCGATCCTGGGCAGCAGCTCGGCCAGCGGCAGGGCCGCCTGCGGGGCGCCGGGGCCGTGGCCGGAGAGCCCCGCCGCCATCAGCATCACCCCGGCGAGCACCGCCGACGCCTCATACTGCCGCTGGCACCGCAGGGTCGCATCGTCCCGGTCGACCTCGCCCCATGTGCGAATGCCCTCCAGGGTCGCCTGCTGCACGACGAGCCTGCGATACCAGCCCTGCTCGTCGATGCGGGCGGGGTCCCAGAGCCCGAAGAGATAGTTCGGGCGGCTGGCGGCCGGATGCAGAAAGTCGAAGGCCCGGGTGTCGATCGACAATTCCTCGAGCATCGAGAGGTCGAAGTCGGCCTCGCCGACGAGCGAGGCGGGAGCCTCGGCGAGGATCGCGAGAGCCCCCGAGACGAGCCAGGCATAGCGGCCGTGGGCTACGCCGGCACCGGCCACGTAGAGCGGCAGGGGGCGGATCCGTTCGTGCGGGTAGGGTTCGGAGAGCCGGCCGTTCTCCAACACCGCCAGCGGCCGCCAGCCGACATAGTCGTTGAGCGAACCGATCGCCCGGTCGAGCACGGCCTGCGTTTCGCTCCAGGGGCCGCCGGTGGCAAGCACCGCCCGGGCCGCGGCCATCATGAAGAAGGGCCGCTCCAGGCTGCCGGGCGGCTGATGGGCCAGCAGGTCGGCATGGAACTCGCGGTAGGCCAGCGGCAGCCGCGTGAAGAGAATCTCCGTGACTGCCTGAGCCTGCGAGGCGTCGCGGAAGGCCGGAGTCTCGCGGGAGAGTTCCGCCAGCCTCGTCTGCAGCCTGGCGGCCACCGCGGCAGCGGCCCCGGGATCCTCCGTCGGCCCGCCCGGCCCGTCCGGCTCGATCTCGGCGTAGAGCGCATTGATCGCCTGCCAGGCCGAGGGATCGAAGGCTCCGCTGGAGAAGTTGAGGTAGCCCAGCAGGGTCGCCGCGGGATCGGGCTGGGGTCGGGATGCCGGTGGATGGCTCATGCAGGGAGGCGGCTTTCCCGGCCGCACCGCCGCGGGGAGAGAGGATTTCCCGCACGACCGGTGCAGCCGTCACAAACGGCGAAGGCCTCCGGTAGTTCGCGACCCTCGCAGCCTTCGAAGGTATTCTTTCCGGAGCGATGATTGAAGCAAGCCTCGCTCCACACGGGAAACCGACGATGCCCCTCACTTCCCCGTCCCTGCGACCTCTCCTGACGTTCCTGTTTGCCGCAGTGCTCGCCGGCCCCGCCGCCCTCCCGGCAGCGGCCGGATGCGGATGCGAATCGGGCCCCTACGCGACCGCCGAGGGGATCGCCCGGGCGATCGGCTGGAAGCTCGAGTGGGTCGTGCAGCTGCCTTTCGACACGGGCCGCTGGAGCCTCGAGGCGGTCAAGGTCGAAGACAACGCCGTACTTGGCCAGTCGACCGATGGCGGCGTGCATTTCATTCGCGGCGGCGAGGGCCCCGACCGCGGTACGGTGGCCTGGTCCGGGCGGGCCGGCAGGCCGAGCGATCCCGGCTACCCGCCGACTCTGGGGCCTTCGCTGGTGCTCGCCAGCCGTGGCTTCGACGTGGTCGCCTTCGAACGTGACTCCGGCGACATCCGCTGGCACGACCGCCTGGCGCAGCCGACGAGCGGCCCGGCGGTGGAGATCGAAGACTGGGTCTTCGTGCCGATTCGTTCGCAGCGACTGCTCCGCCTCGCGGCCAACCCTCATGCCGCACCACGCCGCAGGCCGCCGCCCGCGGCCGACGAACGCCGGCAGCGCGACGAGGCCGGCGCCCGCCGCACCGGGCCGGTGCTCGAGTCGAAGACTCCGCTCTTGATCGACATGGGTGCTGCCGAAACCGACGGCAGCCTGCAGCGGGTGGCGCCCGGCCTGCTGTGCAGCATCGATTCGCGTGGCACGCTGGTCTCGCTCTTCGACGCGACGGCCGGTTGGGTGCGGGACGAACTGCGAACCGGCGGCCCGCCGGCCGACGGCTTTTTGCGACGCGGCACGACGCTCTGGCTGGCCACCAGCCTCGGCGACATCGCCTCGGTCGAGGCAGTGGCCGGCCGCGGCTTCACAATCGGCTGGCGACAGGCCCTGCGTGCAAAGCCCGACGGGCAACTGCTCGTCGATCGCAACGTGCTGGTCGTGTCGCTGGGGGCCTGGGGCGTTGAGGGCCGCGCCGCACAAAGCGGCTCACCGCTGTGGCGGATCGATCAGCCCGTCAGCCTGCTGGCAGCCGGAGGCGGGCTGGTCTGGTGGATCGATGCGACCGGGCGACTCTCGGCGGTCGACATCGCCTCAGGTGAGCCGAAGGCCCGTCTCCCGCTGGGTCCCTTCCGCTTTGCGGTGCACAACACCCGCTCGACCTCGCTGGCTCTGGCCACGCCCGAAGGCGTGATCGCCCTGCTCTCTCCGCCGGCCGGCGAGGCGGCCGGGCCCCCAGGCGGCGGAGAAGCCGGCCCCCAGCCTGCCCGCGAGCGGGCCGATGCCGATGAAGCCGATGAGGCCGCCCCCGCCGACGAGATGCAAGACGGGGCAGATGACCGCGACGACGAGCCGGCCGACGAGCCCTCAGAATTCGACGATCTCTTCGGCGACTTCGGCTCGTAGGCGAGTGCCGCGACGGGGAATCCAGCCGGCGGGATCCTGCCGCCAGGCCTCCACCAGCAGCCCGTGCAGCGACCGGTCGAAGCGGACGAGCCGGTGGGGATCCTGAAAGAAGCACTCGCTGGCCACCGCAAAGAACTCCGCCGGGCTTTCGGCGGCATAGGGATCCAGCGGCACCGCACGGCCGTCATCGAGCCTGACCATGAACCGCTCCATGCTTGCGGCAAACTCGCCGGCCCACCGCCGCCTCGCTCGGGGCGATGCCAGAGGCGGCACCCCATCGACCTCGCCGTCGGCGGCGTCAAGCGCATGGGCCCACTCGTGCACGAGCAGGTTTTCACCGCCCCCGCGAAACCGCCCGCCCTCGAGCACCCGCGGCCAGGAGAGCACCATGCTGCCGCCCAGCCAGGTCTCGCCGAGCCGCGGCTCCTCCCACTCGAGCACCCCGCCCCCAGCCAGCGGCGTGCTGCGGGAGGCTCGGTAGTCACCGGGATAGACCAGGATCGAACGGAGATGGTCGAGATACTCGCCGCGGAACCCGGCCATCGCCACACCCGCGAGCGCCGCGATCGTGACCCGCACCTCGTCGTCGACCGCCAGCCCGCCGCAGCCCTCGAACCGTTTCTCGGCAAGGAACACGTTGACGAAACCTCGCAGCCGGTCGCGGGCATCCTCGCCCAGCCAGGCGGCATGCAGGACATTGCGGCGGAGAATCGTCTCCCAGGCCGAAGGAAAGGACGCCTGTTCGATCGCCGCCCGCCGACGCGAACGCAGCCAGCCGAAGAACATCCACCCACCTCCGTCGCCGCTCATGTCGGCGGGCAAGCAGCCGCGATCGATCACTCAGGGAGCGATCCGGGGCTGGATCTGAAAGTCATACCTGGCCAGGTCGAGGGCGAGCACGATACAGCCGATCGAGATCGCCAAGAAGGCAAGCACGAGCATCGCGGTGTAGACGTTGACCGCGGGCCTGCGGGAGCCTTTCTCGGTGGAGTCATCGTCAGCCATGCCCGCTGTCCCGCTAGCCGTCGAGTTTCGTGGCCACGCGGTCACCACGCTGGATGAAACCACGCTTGAAGTCCCGGAGCACCGTCGCCACCGCCCGGTCCGACCGCACGCTCACCACCCGCACCCGCCCGAGGTAGGTGCCGCCGCGGTAGACCTCCAGTTCATGACCCTTCTGCAGCCCATCGTCGCCTCCGAGCGAGAGTTCCACCGAGTCGCTGCCGACCGCGGTCACCACCCCCTTCACATTCGGCACGTGGTCCTTGGGCATCGACTCGACGGAGAGTCCGCTCTCCTGCAGGAGCAGCCGGGCGTTGGCAACCTGCTTTTCCAGTTGGGCCTGACGCTCCTCGGCGATCGTGAGAAACGACTCCTTCTCATGCAGCGTGACAGCCAGCTCGGAGGTTCGCTTGACCTGGTCGTCGAGCGTTGCCTGCTGGGTTTTGATCTCGTCGCGGAGGGCCAGGATCATGTCGTTGGCCTCCTCGAGCTCGGCCGACTTCGCCGCCAGCTGCTTTTGGGCATCGTCACGCTGCCGCTCCTGGTCATCCACCTTCTTGCGGAGTTCCTGCAGTGCCGCGTTCTTCTCCTCGATCGCGGTTTGGATCTGGGCGATCACGTTGTCGCGGGCAGTCTCAGACGCCTTCACCTTCGTCACCAGGCTGTTGATCTCCTCCTCGAGCTCCTTCCGCTGCTTCTCGAGGTTGGCAACCTGCTCCTTGTAGCCGAGCGGCTTGCCCGGCCGCACCTGGTCGCTGGTCCGCTCGATCTCCTCTTTCCAGTTGGTGTGGGTGGAGTAGAGCGCGACCGCGAAGCTCATGAACACAAGGCTCATGACGAAGACCGCGAAAACGAAGATTTTGCCGACGATATTCATGCCTGCCTCGCTGCAGCGACGGGTCTTTCCGGATCGGATTCAGCCCTTGTTGTACCCTAGTCCTGCATCGGCCGGGGGGTCAACGCGACTGAAAACCCTCCTCCGGCCGTCGGTGAACTCGACGGCTCGAGCCGCGAACCCCGGGGTCCGCGGCGGGCGATTTTCAGGCCCGCGACTGACTGCCACAGCAGCACAATCCCCGCAGCCGTCGCCACCAGCCCCGTCGGCAGGGTTCCCCAGATGAGAAACGGGCTCGTGCGACCGTCGGCCGCAGGCCGCACCCGCAGCGTGGCCGTGGCCCGCTTCGGGCCCCGGGCGAGCACCCGCCCCGAGCCGTCGATCCAGGCGGAGATGCCGGTGTTGGCCGCGACCACGATCGGCGTGCGGACCTCGACCGCCCGCAGCACCGCCGCGGCGAGATGCATGTCGAGTTCACTCGATCCCCAGAACCAGCCGTCGTTGGTGAGGTTGGCGATCAGCTCGGGCCGGCGACCGGCGGCCTCGAGCTCCCGCACCATCCCCCGCACCGCGCGGGGGAGCGTGGTCTCGTAGCAGATGTTGACCGCCACGAGCACCCCGTCGACCTCAACCGCCACCGGGCTCTGGCCGGCCGAGAGCCCCGCCGGCAGCGGCGTCAGCCGGTAGAGCCAGGGGTAGCGATCGGCCAGCGGCACGTATTCGCCAAAGAGCACCGGGTGCATCTTTTCATAACAGCCCAGGGTGCGGCCCTGGGCATCGAGAAACAACCCGCAGTTGTAGTTGCGGTAGCCGGAGGCCGCCTCGGGGGTGACCAGCTGCTTGTCGAGGCCGACAAGCCAGGTGGTGCCGTAGCGACGGGCGAAGGCGGCAAGCGGCTCGAGCCGCTCTTCGGCGAGCAGCCTGCGGCAGCGGGCCTGCCGGCGGGCGTCGTCATCCGGCCGCGAGGCCGCCGGGGGACCGAGCCGCTCGGCGACGAGATCCTCCGGCAGCCGTTCGGCCGGGTCGATCTCCAACAGTCCCCACCGCCACATCGTTTCGGGCCAGACGACGAGGTCGGGCGGGTCGCCGGGCTGCTCGAGCAGCCCGGTGGTGGTCAGCTCGTCGTAATGACGGGCTACCATCTCCGCCGCGGCGGGATCCTGCTTGAGTTCGGTGTCGATCGACCCCTGCACCAGGAGCACCTCGATCCCGCCGGCAGCCGTGGGCTCGCTCGCCAGCCGCCACCAGCCGTAGCCGAGCCCCGCGGCGAGCAGACCGGCCGCGGTGGCGACCGCCGCGATCCCGGCCCGCTTCGACCGGTTTGGCAGTCCGGGCAGCGGCACGACCGCCGCAACGCCCGCCGCCACCGCCGCCACGAGGCCGCTGAGGCCCACCCCGCCGAAGAGGTCGGCCACCTGCAGAATCGGCAGACAGCGATACTGCGTGTCGCACAAGCCGCCCATCGTGAAGCCCCCGAAGAGCCAGGCCCGCAGGTGTTCGGTGGCTACCCAGGCCAGCATCGCCGCCGGCACGAAGGGCAGCCCACAGGCATCGCCTGCCCGGCGGGCCAGCCACACGAAAGCCGGGAGGAACAGCCCCAGATAGGCCGACAGCAGCAGCCAGCCGATCGAGGTCGCCGGATGGGGCAGCCGCAGCCAGTGGAGCACCGCCAGCCAGTGGAGCAATCCGGCGGCCCAGAGGATGCCCCAGTCTCTGCCGGTGAATCGTCGCGGCACCCTCAGCAGGAGCATCCAGGGCACCGCCGCCAGCCAGGCCAGCGGCCAGAGGTCGACCGGCGGCTGCACGAGGCTCATCGTGACGCTGCCGGCGAGGGCGGTCCCCGCCACGAAGCCCCTCGGAGCGGACCCGGCGGCAGCGGCGACACCTCCCGGCTTGTTCATTGCGGCCCCGTCCCGTCGCCGGTTGCACCCGGCCCGTCCGCCGCACCCGGTTCGCCCTCGGCAAACTCGGCGATCGGCTGTCCGGTGGCCAGCAGCTCGTCCTCCTCGGCGAGACATCGGCTGAGCCGACCGCTGACAGGCGCGGTGAGATCGACCGTGGCCGCCCCGGCCACCAGCTCGACCACGCGGTCGCCGGCCAGCACCGCCGAGCCCTCGGCAACCAGCCACAGCGAGAGACTCACCTCGCCGGGCCCAAAGCCCAGTTCGGGCACGCACAGGCGGATTGCCCGGGGTGAGGCCGTCATCGTCGCCGGCCCGTGAGAGGCTCGCGGGTCTCGAGCCAGTGGATCATCACCCGACCGACCGTCTCCAGCGACTCCGCGGAACACTGCTCGGGGGTGTCGCGGGTGGTGTGCCAGTGCGGGTAGTCGAAGTCGATCACGTCACACGTCGGGATGCCGGCGATCGATCGCAGGGGTACGTGGTCGTCCTCCACGGCCGGCCCAGGGCGGGCCACGAATTCCCGCGCACCGATCTCGGCCGCCGCGGCCCAGATGCCCTCGACGAGGGGCCGGGTCTCCGGCCAGGTGATGCCATGCAGCTCCTGCGGAATCCGCAACCGTGCGTCGCCCACCATGTCGAGCACCACGCCGCAGCGATAGGTATGGCCGGGCGGATCATTGACATACTGCCGGGCAAAGTGGATCGAGCCGAGGCAGTAGGGATCCCGTGGGCCGACCACATACTCCTCGGCGTCGAAAAAGATGAAATCAATGCCCAGCGGGCCGGGCATCGCGGGCATGAACCGACCGAGTTCCATCAGCACCGCCACGCCGCTGGCTCCGTCGTTGGCACCGATGAAGCGACCGCGGGGATTCGTGGGGTCCCGATCGGGAAAGGGCCGGGTGTCGTAGTGGGCCGCGAGCAACACCCGCTCTTTTCTTTCAGGATGAAACCGCACGATCAGGTTCTCCATCCGCACCGGCTTGCCGCTGCGACGGTCGCGGATGGCGAAGGGCTGCCGCTCGACTGTCGCCTTCAGGGCGGTGAAGTGTTCGCTCAGCAGTGCCCGCTGCTGCTGCATCCCCTCCGAGCCGCTGGGGCGTGGCCCGAGCCGGCAGATCGCTTGCAGGTGGGCGAAGGCCCGCTTTCCCGAGAAGCCCTCCTCCGCCGGCTGGCCCACCGCGGGGGTGGCGGCGGCGGCAATCACCACGCACGGGACGAGGTGGCGGAGCCACCCGGCAACCGCATGGAGTGAGCGAGGCATCAGACGGCCCTGAGGAGCGTGCGGCACGAACGACTGCCGAGTGTAGCGGTCGGCCGTGGCAGCGATCCACGGACGTTTTCGCCATCAGCCGAAAGACTGCCACAGCACTGACAGCAGACTGGGGCCATGGAGGGCTTTTCGCACGGTCGTCCCACGGTCATCCCACGGTCATATAGAATCGTGGGTCATGCTTTTCGTGCTTTTCATGGAAAGATACGGCGAGAGATACGGCATCAGGGAGAGCCCGGCCGATCCCGGGCGGCGGTGCGGCCCGGGCGGGCGATGGTGTGCCTTGGCGATGGTCGCGGTCGTGGCTCTGCTTGCCCGAGCCGACTGCTGCCGGGCCGGCGGCGGGCCGGAGAACCTCCTGCTCGTCGTCAATCCACGCAGTGCCGAGAGCCTGGCGGTGGCCAATGCCTACGTCGATCTCCGGGGCATCCCGCCGATCAACGTCTTCATGCTGCCCTGGGATGGCAGCCGCGAGAAGGTCGATCTCGACACCTTCCGCGGCCAGATCCTGGGGCCGATCCTCTCCACGATCGATTCGCGGCGGCTGGCGCCCCAGATCGACGCGATCGTCTACTCCGCCGACTTCCCCTGGCGGGTCGACTTCAAGAAGAACCTGCCGGAGCAGCTCGCCTCGCGGGACAAATTCCCCTCCGGATCGCTGACGGGGATGACGATGCTCTACGCCGCGGTCAACAGCGGCCAGCCGGCCTGGCTCGACCGTGCGAGCAACGACTACTACCGACCGCTCGACCCCGCGGGCCTGCCTCGGGAAACGGTGGGATTTCGTGGCTGGTACGGCTGGGGCGACAACGGCGAACTCCTCGAGACCGGCGGCACCCGCTACCTGCTCTCGGTGATGCTCGGCGTGACCAACGGCCGGGGCAACACGGTCTCCGAAATCGTCCGCTACCTCTCCTCGGCCGCCGCTGCTGACGGCAGCCGCCCGCAGGGCACGATCTACTATGTCACCAATTCCGACGTCCGCACCAAGACCCGCAGCGGGAGCTTCACCGCGACGGTCGAAGCGCTCGACAAGCTCGGCGTGAAGGCGGAGGTCGTGCCGGGCACACTGCCGGAGCGGAAGCCCGACGTGGCCGGGCTGATGACCGGCACGCCGAAGTTCGACTGGTTCGCCTCCGGCAGCACGATCCTTCCCGGAGCGATCTGCGAAAACCTCACCAGCTACGGCGGCATCTTCAAGGTCAACGCCGGCCAGACACCGCTCTCGGAATTCCTCCGCGGCGGTGCGGCAGGCTCCAGCGGCACGGTCATCGAGCCGTACGCCGACCAGTCGAAGTTCCCCCATCCCTCGATCCAGCTGCACTACGCTCGCGGGGCGAGCCTCGCGGAGGCCTTCTACCAGTCGGTGCACTCGCCCTACCAATTGCTGGTCGTGGGTGATCCGCTCTGCCAGCCCTGGGCGACGATTCCCCGGGTCGAGGCGGTGCTCGCCGGCAGTGATGAGCCGCTCACCCCCGGCGAGCGGCTGACTGGCGAGGTCGAACTGGTGGCCCGCGGCCAGGCGGCCGAGGGCGTGGCCGTCGACCGCTTCGAGCTGTTCATTGACGGCGTGCGGCTGGCCCAGGCCGGCGGCGAGGGTCGCTTCTCCTTCGACAGCCGCGAGATCGCCGACGGCTACCACGAACTCCGCGTGGTGGGCATCGCCGACACGCCGCTGGAAACCCAGGGCCGCTGGCGGATGCCGGTCTGGTTTGCCAACCACGACCGCTCGCTCGAGATCGAGGCCTCACCCCGGCAGGTCGATCGCGGCGGCCGGCTGCGGGTGCGGGTTCGTGGGACTGGTGTCGAGCGCACGATCCTCTATGCCACCGGTCGCGTGCTCGGCCGGGCCGCCGGCAGCGAGGCGACCGTCGAGATCCCCGCAGAGCTGCTCGGCCGGGGCCGAGTCATGATCCATGCCACCGGGCGGGCCGAGCCCGGCGCCGCCGGCAGCGTGCAGGCGGTCCCCGTCACGGTCGAGATCAGCGACGACTGAGCGGCTCTTCGGGCAGACTGGCGATCGCCTGGTGGTCGCCGGCCGCTGGTGGATGCGTGGCCGGGGCCTCCGCTTGATGGGCCTGGGAAAGATGGTCGACGAAATCGGTCGCCGCGTTATCGAGCACGAAAACCTCGCTGGAGGCGTGGGGATCACCGTGCGGCCTGACGATGCAGATCACCTCGGCCCGGCCACGGTGCTGGCGGACATGGTCGAGAAGGGCCTCCTCGCCGGCCGTCAGCGATCCGCCCGGCTCGGCGGTGGATGCGGTCGGCACGGCGGCCGCCCGGTCGCGGCGATCGAAGGAGACCGGTGGCATCGTCTCGGGCATGCTCGGGGTCGACGCGGCGAGGGGCGGCGGTGACCCGCTGGGGTAGGTCTGGCGGTAGACGAAGGAGAGCCCCGCTTCGTCGAGCTGTTCGTGGACGGTGGCAAGTGCCGCATAGAGTCCCTCGTCATCGGCCGGGTCGGCGGCATTGCAGACCCCGATCAGCTCGCCGGCGAGCGAGAAGAGCCCGCCGCCGCTGCGGCCCTGCACCGGCTGGCCGGCCACCTGCACGTTGGCCGGACCGAGATACTTATCGACCGCAGTGATCCGGCTGAAGTGCACCGTGGCGTCACCGCCGCCGTCGCAGCCGGCGGTGGCCACCGGCTCGCCCACGTCGAGCGTGCGGTCGGGCCCGGCGACGGGCACCGGCTCGATCACCGCATCGGTGAACACGCTCACCAGCGCCACGTCGCGGCGGAGGTCCCAGTCGACGAGCTGGCCGGCGAGCCCCCGCGGGGCATCACCTCCGAAGAGGTCGACCTCGATCCGCCCCTGCCCATCGCAGTCGCGGAAGATGTGGCCACAGGTGAGAATCAGGGCCTCGCCCTGCCGGCAGTCGATGACCGTTCCGGTGCCCCGTGATGTGCCCTCGCCGTGGGCCACCCGCAGCCGGGCGGTGGCGGCAAGCAGCCGGGCCTCGAGCTGACCGCGGTCGATGGCTCCCGAGCCGGCAGCCGTTCGCGTTGGAACCGCCGCGGGTACTCCAGCCGCCACGGCCGCTGCGGGTGGGGCCGCGGGCAGTCCGCGGGCGGAGGTGTTGGCGGCGAGCGTGGCGGCCGGCGGCTCGAGCCGACGGGGCGGCGGGGGCTGGATGGCCAGGGCGGCCGCCGCGGGAGTCTCCGGAAGCGGGATGCCCGGCAGTTCGGCCTGCGGTGGCGGCTCGGCAGCCGAGGCGGCTGAAGGACCGCCCCCGTGGCTACGGGCGAGCAGGGCGTCGAGTTCGTTTCGCGTGGTGGCTCCTGAAATCCGGCCGACCTCTTTGCCGTGGACGAGCAGGACATAGCACGGCACGCCGGTCACGCCAAACCGCTTGACGAGATCGTGTTCCCGGTCGACGTCGACATGACGGACCTGCCAGCCTGCCTGCCCCACCTCTTCAATCAGCGGGGCCATCGCACGGCAGGGACCGCACCAGCTCGCCGAGAAGTCGAGCAGCACCACCTCGCCGGGAGCCGGCGGCTCGCCTGCCGCCGCGGCGTTCGCGGCGACGAACACCGCCATCGCGGCGAGGCTGCGCAAAAGCAGGGTCGCAGGGTGGGACGGGCGGGCGGACGACATCTGGCTTCTCCCTGTGAGGCGAACGGTCTGCATGCCCGGTCGCAGGCCGGCCCGGCGAGACGCGCGGACCGCGATCCTCGAGCGACCCTGGCCGCATCGGCCGGCGGGCCACTGTGAGCCGTGGCATGGGATGGGTTGGTGTTGTCCGAAGACCGAATGCGGTCGCGTTGGTGGGTCACGAATCGCTGCGTCGGCCTCCGTGCCGAACGCCGGTCACACCGGCAGGGAACCGCACGGGCGGTTGCCCTTTCGCTCACCGGTGCGAACACCGCCCCTTGAGCGGCGGGATAGTGGCGAGGCCTGCGTTGGAAAACAAGATCATTTTCGTCGTCCGTCGATCGCCGTAGACTCTCGACTCACCGGCGGCCACGCCGCAGTCTTCCCAGGCACCCATCCCGCCCACCCCGCATGCCCACCATCCCGCCACGACGACTGCTGGTCACCTCCGCCCTGCCCTACGCCAACGGCCCGATTCACCTCGGGCACCTCGTGGAGTACATCCAGACCGACATCTTCGTCCGCTTCTGTCGGCTCCGCGGCCAGCGGGCGGTCTATGTCTGTGCCGACGACACCCACGGCACGGCGATCATGCTGCGGGCCCGTGCCGAGGGGATCGACGAGCGCGAGCTGATCGATCGGATGCGGCGGTCGCACCTCGACGACTTCCGCGGCTTCGAGGTGGCCTTCGACCACTACGGCTCGACCGACAGCGGGGAAAACCGCCGGCTCTGCGGCGAACTCTGGCGGAGCCTGCGGGCGGCGGGGCTGATCGTGACCCGCGAGGTGCGGCAGCTGTTCGATCCGCAGGCGGGCGTGTTCCTGGCCGACCGATTCGTGCGGGGTCGCTGCCCGCGGTGCGACGCTCCCGACCAATACGGCGACTCATGCGAGGTTTGCGGGGCAACCTACTCGCCCGCCGAGCTCGTCGAGCCCCGCAGCACGCTCTCCGACGGAGTGCCGGAGGTGCGGTCCGCGGACCACCTGTTCGTCGAACTCGAGAAGATGCACGCCTTCCTCGAAACCTGGACGCAGTCCTCCGGGGCCCTCGCGGAGCCGGTGGCCAACTACCTCGCCGGCCACTTCCTCCGCGAGCCGCTTCGCGACTGGGACATCTCGCGGCCGGCCCCCTATTTCGGCTTCGAGATCCCCGACGCACCGGGCCACTACTGGTATGTCTGGTTCGACGCCCCGATCGGCTACCTCGCGGCCACGAGCGAGTGGGCCTCCGCCCACGGCGAGCGGTTCGACGACTGGTGGGGCCGTGAGGTGGCTGACTCCGTGGAGATTCACCACTTCATCGGCAAGGACATCACCTACTTCCACACCCTCTTCTGGCCGGCGATGCTCGAGGCGGCCGGTCTCGCCCTGCCCGACCG
>Ga0180429_10001374_pt1 | contig 20808 bp, 12 predicted proteins | sample SS_ome_FD_132428 | JGI IMG/M metagenome (GOLD analysis project Ga0180429, IMG submission 132428) | Hypersaline lake sediment archaeal communities from the Salton Sea, California, USA - SS_1_S_1 metaG | ecosystem: Environmental > Aquatic > Non-marine Saline and Alkaline > Hypersaline > Sediment ...
CAAGGTTCGCACCAAGGATTTCCGCACCACCTACGACGAGTGGCAGAATTCGGAATGGGTCGGCGTGGCCACGAGCATCACCGGCGACTATGACTGGATCTGCATGTTCTACGGCGACACCTATGAGGAACTCTACAAGTACATGTACGAGCTCAAATCCAAGGGCTACGACTACGAGTACTACCCGGTCCTCAAGTCCTACTGGAACACCGAGTATCAGCAGAAGTGGCAGGAGTTCACCACTGCCGCTTACCAGACCCAGAACTGAGAAACATCCTTTTTCCCTTGCGAGGGAGGATGTGACACATAGACAGAGGGGGGACGGGATCGTGATCCTGTCCCCCCTCGCTGTTTTTGGCACCCTGCCGATCATCACCGCGAACTGTTGTTGATCCCATGGGTGCGCGATTGGTCCCACACCATTGGTACTACCCGAATCGTTCGACTAAGATCGGGGCCGCCCCCGATTTTTCACCCTGTGGCTTGTGGGAGATGATGATGAATTACTCAATCCCTCGCGGACTCTGGGCCGCGCTCATGGTGCTTCTCGTGGGGACTCTGCTCCCTGTTTCGCATGGGAGTGACGCCGACGCGCGCGTCGAGTGGACCAGAACCTTCGGAGGCGCCGACGTCGACTGGGGATGGGCCGTGGAGCAGACGGCCGACGGCGGATTTGTTTTTGCCGGCGAAACAGGCTCGTTCGGTTCGGGCTCCTTCGACGCATGGCTGATCAAGACCGACGCCGACGGGAACGAGCAGTGGAACGCGATTTTCGGGGGCGCGGCGAAGGATGGCGCGCGCGCCGTGCGGCAAACGGCCGACGGGGGATTCGTTCTTGCCGGGTATGTCGATTCCCTCGGTTACCCGGGACACGATTTTTGGTTGATCAAAACCGATTCGAGCGGCGCCGAGGAGTGGAACAGTGTCTTCGGAGGAGCTGGCTCCGATGCGGCCTTCGCCGTGGAGCAGACCTCGGACGGGGGCTTCATCATGGCGGGATACACGGGCTCCTTCGGAGCCGGCGCTTACGACGTCTGGCTCGTCAAGGCCGACAGCAGCGGGAACGAGGAATGGAACGCCACCTTTGGGGGAACCGAAACCGACAGGGGCACCTCGGTGAGCGAAACCAGCGACGGTGGTTTCATTGTCACGGGACAGACCGCTTCTTTCGGTTCGGGCGCCTATGATGTGTGGCTGATCAAGACCGACTCCGCCGGTCAGGAAGAATGGAACACCACCTTCGGGGGGCGATACAGCGACTGGGGAGGTTCGGTGCGCCAGACGACCGACGGCGGATACATAATCTCGGGCGATACGGCGTCGTTCGGGCCGGGCGGCTTCGACATGTGGCTGATCAAAACCGACGCGGGCGGCAGTGAGGAATGGTCGGAAATTTTCGGCACGGCAGACGCCGACGAAACCGCCTACTCCGTGCGCCAGACCGAAGAGGGCGGATTCATCGTTGCCGGCTACGGAGTGTCGCATCAGACCAAGGTGGGCGATGTGATCGTGATCGAGACGGACAGCACCGGGACAAAGCGCTGGGACGAACACTACGGCGGCGTCGACAATGACTGGGGTTTCTCCATCGATCAGACGAGCGACGGCGGATTCGTGATCGGCGCCTACACCCGCTCTTTCGGAGCGGGCAACTACGACTTCTGGATGATCAAGTTGCCTCCGTCGGTTTATGTTTTCGACGACACCGATGGGGAGTTCACTCTCTTCTCCGGTCCGTGGGGAACGGCGTCTCATCCCGGCGCGTTTCGCGGCAGCGGCAGGTTCGCGCCCGCCGGAGTCGGGAAGAAGGCTGTCGGGTGGCGGGTGGACGGCGTCGTCTATCCCGGACCCTACGATGTTTTTGTGTGGAAGTTCGAGCACGCCTATTCCCATCTGATGGCGACCGACGCTCACTTCAGGGTTCATGGTCAGTCCGGCCCCTCGTCGTGGTTCTTGCTCGATCAGTCGACGCCCGGCGACGAGTGGCTCCCCGTCGGGAATTTTGTTTTCGGCGGTCCGTCGATTCAGGGCGTGATGGCCACCGACAACGCCGACGGTTTCGTGATCGCCGATGCGGTGAAACTGATCTACCGCACTCAGTGAACGCTGACCCGATTGCGCCCGAGCCCCATTAAAACTTTGTAAAAACATATCAAAAATATAGAATAGAACCACCTGTCGCACACAACACGCCCCGATAATGAGGAGGATGAGGCGATGAAGAAATTCTCGACCTTGGGACGCATCGCTCTCTGCGTTCTGTTCCTGACAGCGGCCGCCCAGGCGGCGACGTGGGTGGTCAAACCTGACGGAACGGGCGATTTCCCCACCATTCAAGCCGCCATCGATGGCGCTGCCGGCGGAGATGTGATCCTTCTCACCGACGGTCTCTTCGTCGGTGTGGGAAACAGGGACATCGAATTCCGGGGCAAGGCGCTCACCCTTCGCTCGGCGAGCGGCCATCGCGAAGCGTGTATCATCGACGCCGAGGGGACACCCGGCGTCCCCCAGCGCTGCTTTGATTTTCAGTCGGCCGAGGGCAATGGCTCGATTCTGCGCGACATCACCGTCAGAGGCGGTTCGACCGACGACTGCTGAGGCGACGCCAACGGCGGCGGAGTGCGCTGCCAGCTCGGCTCTTCTCCCTCCCTGATCAACATTCTTTTTGTCGACAACAATGCCTGCGGCGGAGGCGGGGCGATCGATTGCGGCTCGGGAACGCCGATCATTCATGGCTGCACCTTCGTGGGCAACTCGGCCGTCGATCTCGCCGGCGCCGGAAGCGGCAGCGGCGGGGCGATCTCAAACAACGGCGCCGCCACGATCACCGACTGCATCTTCGACACCAACTGGAGCGGCGCCACGAGCGGTATGGGCGGCGCGATCGTCAACTACCAGGGCGAGCCGCTCATCGCCAACTGCCTCTTCGTGAACTGTTCGAGCAACGTGGGAGGCGGCGTCTGCTTTGCCAAGTACAACACGGCGTCGCTCTACAACTGCACCTTCTGCGCCAACAGTGCAGCCACCGGCGCCGGCGTGGGGCTCTACTACGCCACGACGCTCACGCTGGTCAACACGATCGTCGCCTTCAGCACCCAGGGCGAGGCCGTGGCCGGCACGGGCGCCAAGAACCTGATCTGCTGCAATCTCTTTGGCAACGCGGGCGGCGACTGGGTGGGCGACATCGCCGGGCAGCTCGGCGTCAACGGGAACATCTCGGAAGATCCCCTCTTTGCCGACAGCTCGACCGGCGACTTGCATCTCACGTGGAACTCTCCCTGCCGCGACAGCGGAGACGATCAATCCCTTCCGCCCGATCTCCTCGAGGACTTCGAGGGCGATCCGCGCAGTGCGCTCGGTGCCGTCGACATGGGCGCCGACGAGTTTTTCTATCACCTCTACCACGAAGGATCGCTCGTCCCCGGGCAGGCGATCACCGTCAAGATCGTGGGCGCACCGACGCTGCCTGTCCTCCTTGCCATGGGATCGGGCATCCTCGATCCGCCGCTCTCCACGGCGCACGGCGACCTCTATCTGCCCTTGCCGCTCGTGGCGCAGTTTCCGCTGGGGAACGTCCCGTCCAACGGTGTGCGCGCTTTTGAAACCACAGTTCCGCTGTCGTGGGTCACGGGCACGGAGCATCCCTTCCAGGCCCTTGTCGGTCCATGGGGGGGCGCCTTCACGCGGCTCACGAACCTGATGGTGCTCGTCGCCCAATGAGCCGCCCCGGCAGGTCGATCGATCTCATGAGATAATCTTTATCCACAACGCGCCGATCGTGGTAGAATACCATCAATAAAAGCCCATGCTAATTTTCGCAGCCCCCGTCGACGAACCGTGATAGGGACGCGCACCCCTCAACCCTGTTGAACCGGCCAATGAAGGAGCAAAGACCGATGTTCGAAAACCGCCGAACAAAAAAAAGAATCGAGATCCCATTCCGGCCCGACGCAGGCCAGGCGATCACAGTCCTGCTCGTGGGTATTGTGTCCCTCTTCGCGCTGGGTGCGCTTTTCGTTTTCGAGACCGATCAGTCCGCCGGAAGGGTGGGCCACCATTCTTCGGCGCAGGGCGATCGGTCGGAATCGTGCCTGTCGTGCCATGAGTCGGAACGCTCCGGTTCGGCCTCGTCATGTCCGTCGGAGCACCATTCCACGGTGCGCGGCGACGGCCTCGCGCCGCGCGAGCCCAACGATCGGTTCTTTGCCGAACGCGCCTTCCCCCAGGGCCGGATCCCGCGCGATCAGTGGCTGGCGGCCAAGGCGCAGGCGGCGTCGATGAAGGCGCAGCGCGGCGGGCGGACGGTGACCTGGACCCAGCGCGGTCCGACCAACATCGGCGGACGGATCACCGACGTGGCCGTCGATCCGACCGACGAAGACACGGTTTTTGTCGGCGCGGCCGAGGGCGGTGTTTTTCGCACCTTCGACGGCGGGCAGTCGTGGACGCCGATCTTCGACGACCAGCCCGCCCTCGCTGTCGGCGCCGTCGCCATCGACCCCTCCGATCCCGACGTGATCTACGCCGGAACGGGCGAGGTCAATCCGGGCGGCGGCAGTGTTGCCTACGGCGGCGTGGGGCTGTTCCGTTCCACCGACCAGGGGAACACGTGGACCCATCTCGGTCTCGACGACACGGGCGCCATCGGCCGCATCGTGATCGATCCCACCGATTCGAACAGACTCTTCGTCGCCGCCATGGGCCAACTCTGGGAGGACAATCCGGAACGCGGTGTCTACCGCACGACCGACGGGGGGGCCACGTGGCAGCAGGTCCTTTACGTCAACGACCAGACGGGGTGCGTCGACCTGATCCTCCGCCCCGACGATAGCGACGTTCTCTACGCCGCCATGTGGCAGCGCTACCGCCGGCCCGAACGCTACACCTACGGCGGCTTGAGCTGCGCCGTTCACCGGAGCGTCGATGGCGGCGACACGTGGACGCTCGTGGGCGGCGGCCTGCCCGGCCCCTCGTCGAACGGCGGGCGGATCGGCCTCAGCCTCTGCAAGACGCAGCCCGACGTGATGCACGCCATCTATGCAGACAAGACGGGGTACTTCGACGGCCTCTACCGCTCGACCAACGGCGGCTACAACTGGACGCGCACCAACGACGGCTCGCTTTCCGGCATCTTTTCGTCGTACGGCTGGTGGTTCGGCAATGTGCGCACCCATCCGCTCGATCCCGATACGATCTTCGTGCTCGGCCTCTATTTTTACAGAAGCACCAATGGGGGGGCGTCCTACTCGAGCGCCAGCGGCGGCATGCACGTCGATCATCACGGACTCGATTTTGGCCCCGGCCTCAGTCCGGTGATCTACAACGGAAACGACGGCGGCGTCTACCGCTCGACCAATGGCGGCACGGCGTGGACCAAGCGGTACGATCTGCCGCTCACCCAGGCTTACCGGATCGCCCTCGACGCGAGCAATTCCAATGCTCTCTATCTCGGCGCGCAGGACAACGGCACCTGCCGGACGCTCACCGGCTCGGTCAGCGACTGGAGCATGATCTACGGCGGCGATGGCTTTCAGCCCCTCATCCACCCGACCAATTCGAACTACATCTGGGCCCTCTACCAGTACGGCGCGCTCGGCTTCTCGAGCAACGGCGGTTACAGCTTCTCGAGCGCCACGAGCGGCATCGGTTACAGCGACCGGACGAACTGGAACTCGCCCCTCGTTCAGGATCCGACCGACGTGAACAGGCGCTATTTCGGCACGAACAAGCTCTACCGGAGCACGGGCAACACGAGCTGGTCGGCGGTCAGCGGTGATTTGACCAACGGCCCCCACCAGGGGCAGTCGGGCCAGGTCGACGGGATCCTCCACGCCATTGCGGTTTCGCCCCTCGACGGCGATGTGATCTGGACGGGCAGCGACGACGGTGTGGTTCATGTGACCACCAACGGCGGAAGCAACTGGACCGATGTGTCGGCGGGCCTTCCCGAGAGATGGATCACAGCGGTGCGGGCCGATCCCTTTGTGCGCGAGACGGCCTATGTCACGATCTCGGGATTCCGCTGGGCGGAGCCCCTGCCCCACGTCTTCAAGACCACCGATCTCGGCGCCACATGGGTGTCGATCTCGGGCAATCTTCCCGAGGCGCCGGCCAACGATTTTGTCGCCGATCCCAATGTTGACGGCCGCTACTATGTGGCCACCGACGTGGGTGTCTACGAGTCGGTCGACGGCGGTACGACGTGGCACACCCTCGGCCACAATCTGCCCAACGTGGTGGTCACGTCGCTCGCTTTCGACAGAGCGAACAACGAGCTCTATGCCGGCACCTATGGCCGGAGCGTTTTTTCCTGCTCGCCCGAACTGGGTACGATCACAACGTACGGAACGGGCCTGGCGGGATCGGGCGGTTACGTGCCCGCCCTCGGCGCGACCGGATTTCCGATCGCCGGCGGCGAGGTGACCTATGAGGTGACCGACGGCCTTGGCGGCGCGCAGGCCTATGCCATCGTCGGCCCGAAACGGGCCGCCTTTCCCTACTCGGGCGGCACGCTCCTCGTCTGGCCCCTTTTCAGCACGATCCCATTCACCCTCGACGGAACTTCGGGGGTGCCGGGCGCCGGCGTCACGACGATCGTGACCACACCCTCCTTCTCCGGTCTCACTCTGCGCTATCAGGTGCTCATCGCCGACAGCGGTGCGGCGCAGGGCGTGTCGATGACCAATGGGCTGGAGATTGTTTTCCCCTGATTTGAAAACAGGGAGACCAAAAAAAGAGGCGCGTACCGAGGGTGCTCGGTACGCGCTGTTCACCTCGAGACTTTCTCCGGACCAACTCTTATGAGGAGAAGCCTCATCCCTGGTCTCTCAACCCCGGGAGCCTGTCAAAAATAGCGGGCGCCTTTCGGCACCGGCCAAGGTTTTTATGTCAACAGAATCGTTTTTCTGGTTGTCCCGCTGCTTTGACTGTCCCGGTTGATGCGTCTCGTCGTTGCTTGCTGTACATTAATTTAGGCGCCCCTTTTCGGAGGGTAACGCTTCGTTCGGCCAATTTGTTTAATTGGTTGGAGATCGGCGGCCCGATGAGAGCGCCATATCAATCACAGTTTAATTAATTGTGATTGAACTATTCGAGGGGGCGATAGGCGTTGGTCAACCGATGTTTGCCTGCCGATGTGTTCAGTCTGACACAATCTCCGTGGAGTTGATCGTCCCCTCCGGCTATACTTCCGGCCACGCATCTTGGTCCGAATCGAGGCGAGAGCCTGAATCGAGCGGAGATTTCCAATGAGACCCCACCATGTCGACCATGAGCTCTGCGACCTCTGCGCGCTTTGCGAGAATATCTGCGGCCGCGCCATCTACACCGAGTCGGAGGGCCGCATGAACTACGCGCCGGGGGAGAAGTGCATCGATTGCGGCCAGTGCATCGCGATCTGCCCCCGCGACGCCCTGGTCCACGAAGACGGTACCGTTCCACCGTTGACGGACAGGGACGCTCTTCCCGCTGCCGACGACGTACTCCACTTTTTTCGCGCGCGCCGTTCGACGCGCCGATTCAAAAAGGACGTCCCGCCGCGCGAGCTCCTCGAGAAGCTCATCGACGCCGTCCGCTACGCGCCGACCGGCACGAATCGCCAGGCGGTCAAACTCTCGATCGTCACCGACCAGGATCTCATCGATCGCCTGCGCACGGCGATCATGGCCCGCTACGGCGCCTACGAACGCCACCTTGCCAATCCGCTCAAGCGTTTCTTCCTGAGCCTCTTCGTCGACCGCCGCCTCGGGAGCCCCGGCTTGCGGGCCTTTCTGAGGAGCTTCATGGACGGCTGGCGCGGCGGACGGGATGTGCTCTTTCACGAGGCGCCGGTGGCGGTCTTCGTTTCGACGGGACCCGAGGCGTCGACTCCCAAGGACGACTGCTGCATCGCGCTGCACCAGATGACGCTCTACGCCGAGCGTCTCGGCCTCGGATCGTGCCTGCTCGGTACGGTCGAAGCCGCCTTCGGCAAGACGCGCGCCCTCAACGATCTCATCGGCCTGCCGCGCGAGCGGACCGTTCTGGCGGCGGCGTGCTTCGGTTTTCCGGCCGTGCGATTCAGACGCCTCACCGAGCGCAAGCCGATCGAGGTGCGGTGGATCTGAAGTCTCAGATCATCTGCCGCGCCCTCTCCACGATCGCGTCATGATCAAACGCCATTGGGGGAAGTCTGTGGAGCGCGTGCCAGCGCGCGTTGGCAGCGTCGCTGCCGGCGCACGGCGCGGTGCACTCGGCGAGTCTCGTCAGGAAGGCGACGGTGATCGTCCGGCCGCGCGGATCGCGGCCGAGGTCGCCGAAGGCGGCGATCTGCTCCAGGCCGGCCCCGTCGATTCCGGTCTCTTCGCGCAGCTCGCGCGCCGCGCCGTCGTCGAGCGCCTCGTCGAGACGCACAAAGCCGCCTGGGAGCGCCCACCGTCCCTTGAAGGGCTCCGTGCCGCGCTCGATGAGAAGCACCATCGTCCCCGCCGCACCGGGCGCGACGGCGACCACATCGACGGTCACCATGGGACGGGGATACTTGTAAGTGTACGCCATGAAGGCCCTCCGGGTTGCATCGTACGAACTGGGAGATATTATGGGGCAGCCGGGCGGAGATGTCCAAGCCCGGGCGAGGCCGCGATTCTCGAAACAAGGAGAGTCATGATTCGGAAGCACGCCGGCGAGCGGGCAGATGCCTTCGATCTTACGGTGCGTGGGGCGTGGCTGATCGTGGCCCTTCTCTGCGCGGCGAGCCTCGCCATCCGCATCGCCTACTGGCTCGAACTCCAGGCGAGCGATCTTCACGTGCTCCTCTATTCCGAATCGCTCGACTCCTTTATCTACCACGACTGGGCGCGGCGGATCGTGGCCGGTGATTTTATGCTGGGCGACAAACTTTTCACCCTGTCGCCCTTTTACAGCTACGTGCTCGCACTGTTCTACGGCCTGGGCGGGCCCGACATGTTTAGTGCGATCCTCATTCAACTGCTCCTGGGCGTTGTGGGGATCGTGCTCATGTACGCCGCCGGCGCGGCGGTCTTCAACAGACTGACCGGCGTTCTGGCCGCGGCGCTGAGCGCCTTCTACGGCTACTACCTGCTCGTCGAGGGACTGGTTCTGTCCGAGGCTTTTTTGCCCGTGGCGACGGCCTTTTTTGTCTTCTGGACGGCGCGCGCCATGAAGGACGTCAAGCCCTGGCATTTCGCCATCTCCGGCCTCGCCCTGGGATTTCTTTTCTCGATCCGGCCCCAGTACTTTTTGGTCGTGCTTCTGCTGCCCCTCTTCGGGCTGATCATGGCGGGTCGTCCGAGCTGTCCCGGCCTGCCCGATCGCAAGACGATGATACGCCGCCTCGCGTGGGGCGCCCTCGGCGCCGCGCTCATGGTGGCGCCCCTGGCGATCAGGAACTACGCCGCCACCGGCGAGCGCGTCCTCCTCACCTCGGCGGGCGGCGTCAATTTCTACATCGGCAACGGCCCCGACGCCACGGGCACGTGGCAGGTGCCGCAGGGATTTCGCATGACCCAGGCGGGTATGTTCGAGGACTTTGCAAAGGCCGCCGGCGGAACGGAGTTCGAGGCCGCCCACTCGGCCCACTGGTTCCAGAAGGGCCTCGAGGCGATCGCCGACGATCCGCTGCGCTGGGTGCGGCTCATGGGCAAGAAGGCGGCCCTTTTCTGGAACAAGGCCGAAGTGCCCGTCAACTTCGACATCTCCCTTTTCGAAAAGCACCTCGCCAGCACGCGGTTCGCCTTCATTCCTTTTTTTGCCGTGGGGGCGCTCGGATTGCTCGGTATGGCGCTCGCGCTCTACTTCCGCCGCGCGGGGTGGCTTCTCGTCGTGGTCGTCGGTTACTTCGTGGGAATGATCCTTTTTTTCGTCAGCGCCCGCTATCGCGTGGCGGCCGTGCCCGGCCTCATTCTCTTTGCGGCCTTTGGCGTGGAGCGGATCATCGATTTGGCGCGCTCCCGGAAATGGATGGGATTGAGTCTGTCCGGCCTGGTGCTCGGCCTCGGTCTTTTGCTCACCCTCTGGAATCTGGTGCCGCCCGTGGCGGCGGCGAGCGAGGGGGGGCAGTACCGCTACATGGCGATTTATTTCGGCCGCAACGGCGACAAGGCGCGCGCCGAGAGGTGGGCGCGCGAGGCGCTGCGTGTCGAACCGCGCAGTGCGGAGAGCTGGGGCACACTCATCATGGCTCTTTTCGATTCGGGCCGCCTCGCCGAGGCCGAACACGCCGCGCGCGGGGCGCTCAGCGCCGCTCCCGACCACCCCGGCCTCTGGATGCTCTACGGCACCGTTCTTGAAGGATTGGGCCGCAAGAAGGATGCGCGGGAAGCGTTCGAGAAGGCCGACGCGCTGGGCGGGGCGGGACCGAATCGCTAGTTCAGGAGACTCCCTTCGATGGAATACACCACCACCGCTCGTGCCGTCACTTTTGTAGCAGTCCTCGCCCTGACGACGGTCACCGCCTTTCGCCCGGCGGGTGCCGCAGAGACCGTCGACAGCGACACTCTCAATGTGGCGGCAGAATTCAACTGGACGCAGGTTGGGTCCGAGTTCGCGCTCACCTATCGCGCCGACAAGATCTGCAAGTTCGAGCTGCTCGTGGGCGATGGTGATGGATGGCGCAAAAGTGGACCCGATGAAGCGACGATGGGGAGCTTCATCCTCGGGCCGGACAAAATTTCCCAGCAGATCGCGCTCAACGGGAGCCACAATCAGGAACTCCTTGTGCGCGGCACAGTCTTCGCCGGAGCCGAGGCGCTGGCGGCCGAAACCCTGACCGACGCGCAGAAGCGCTTTCCGCTGATCCGCGCCACCGCCGGCCGGAGCCGCAACCTGCGCAACAACGCCGTCTACGACCGGACCTTCGACTGGGTGCTGATCGGTCCGGGCGACGGGCGCACGCGGATCGAGCCGATCGGGCCCGATGGCGCCGAGCGCCGCTTCGCGTGGGAGAGCCGGGGCAAAAGGGTGACGCTCGAATTCCGGCCGCTCTATTATCAGCGCCACAAGAACCTGCCCCACTACGAACCATGGACCTACAAGGTCTGGAAGGGATCGATCGCCGGCTGGTGCTCGTGGTGGGCCTACCGCCGCGATTTCGATTTGCCCACGCTCGAAAAGGTGGTCAATGTTCTGGCCGCGCAGAACCTCGCCGATTTTGGCTACCGGTACATCCAGATCGACGACACCTTCCAGACCTCAATGGGAATGGCCGATGGGTGGCTGCTCTGGGACAAAAAGAAATTTCCCGGCGGCGCGGCGGGTGCGGTGAGCACGATTCGTGCGGGCAATTTCGAGCCGGGGATATGGGTCTACTCGGCGTTCCACGACGAGGAGGCGGCCCGGGCCCATCCCGACTGGTTCGTGCGCAACACCAACGGAGAGCTGTTCAAGGGGCCGTGGGTCGGCTACGGGCTCGATGGAAACAGTGCCGAGGCGGTCGCCGCCGTGGTGGGCAAGACGGAGCGCGGCTTTCGCGATCTCGGTTTTCGTTACGTCAAGATCGACTCGCTGCGCCATCTGCTCTACGATTCGTACCATCATGCCATCGATCACCTCGCCGCGCAGGGCGCCGGGCCGGCCGACACCTTCCGCCGTTATCTCGGCGCCGCGCGCGCCGAACTGGGCCGCGACATTTTCGTTCTTGCCTGCTGGGGGGTTTTGCCCGAGGCGATCGGCATTGCCGACGCGTGCCGCCTTGGGGGCGACGGATTCGGGCCCGCCACGCTGCAGCAGTACAACTCGTGGAACGGCATCGTCTGGCGCAACGATCCCGACCACTGCGATATCCTTCCCACGCACAAGCCGAAGGAGAAGGGCAACGTGATCGAGGTCGAGGATGTCGAGGCCTGTTCGAACGACGCCATCCAGCGTCCCTGCCTCGTGTCGATGGCGAGCGGCATGCTCATGCTCAGCGACCGCGCCGAGGTCTACAGCTCCGCGCGCAACCTCGAGGGCGCCAAGCGCTCGGCGCCGATCGTTTTCACCGTGCCCGGCCAGCTCTACGATTTCGATCCGCGCAAGACCGACACGATCATCGCCACGAAGCGCACCGAGATCGTTCACGGCGGCCCGCCGAGCCCGATCGACGCCGACCAGAACGGCGAGGTGTGCGTCTGGTGGATGATGGAGATCGAGAAGGCCTTCGAGTCGTGGACGGTGCTTGCCCATTTCAACTGGGAGCAGGAAGAGCTGGCGGCGACGACGGTGGCGATGAGCGATCTCGGTCTCCGGGCCGATCGCGAGTTTCTTGTCTACGAGTTCTGGACAAAGGAATTCGTCGGCGCCTGCCGGGAGAGTTTCGATGTGCCCGCCCTCGAGCCGGGCGGGACGCAGATCTTTGTCTTGCGCGAGCGGCTCGATCGGCCGCAGCTCCTTTCCACGTCGCGCCACATCACGCAGGGTGCGGTTGATCTGCTGCGCGTGCAATGGGACGCTGAGCAGAAGGCTCTTACCGGCTGCAGCGCGGTGGTTGAGAACGATCGCTACGAGTTGGTCGTTCACGTTCCCGAAGGGTACGCCGTTGCCTCAGCCGCGATCAATGGAAGCGCGGTCGAGGTCGACCAAAGCGCGGTCGAGGTCGACCAAAGCGCGGTCGAGTCGACAGTCGACGGCTCGCTCGTTCGGATCGCCGCTCTTCCGGCCGCCACGGGGCCGATGACCTGGACGCTGCACTTCGAGAAGTGACGTCTTCTTGAAGACGAGGGATTAATTCAGGGAGTGTCAGGATATGAGATTACCCCTTTTCTCTATCGTCCTGCTTGTGATTTTTCTCTCCGCCTGCGAACGCCCACCGGAGAGGGTGGCGCCCAGGTTCGCATGGCCCGAGGAAGGAACGGTCCGCGTCAATGAGACGGTGACGAAACAGGGACTGAAGGGGGTCGTCTCCTACGAACTGATGTGGAAACCCGATGGGGAAGGGACCGGCTTTATCGTGTCGAACAGGGGATTCAGGTTCGAGTCGATAAACGGAGTCAGCGCAGCCATTCCGAGACTCGCCGAAGAGCTCGAGAAATTGGCCGGACTGAAATCGGTCTATCCCGACATGCACATCGATCAAGAGGGTAACCTGATCGAATTCAGGAACTGGGACGCGATCATGGCGCAGGCTCTTGAGATCGCCAGAGAAGGGGGTGCCATTCCCGAGGAGGGGTGGGATCAATTCGAACGAATCATTAACGGTCCAGCCTTTCGAGCTTTGATGGAGAGGAAAACCAGAACCTACTGGGACGCCTGGGTGGGCGCCTGGGTCGGTTTTGAGATGAATACAGGCGAGACGGAAACCTTCGACATAACGGAAGAGTTGGCGAAGGGAATCGAACTGACAGGCGCAGTCACGATCAGTTGCGACAAAGTTCTCAACTGGAGAGGGAAGAAATGTTTCAGCGCCAGCGCGGAAACGGAGTGGGATTCGGCGGCTATGAAGGAGTTTCTGCCACATTTTGCGGACACTCTGCTCGCTGGATTGGACGTCGATCTCTCGAGCGATGCGATCGAATCGTGCCGCAGATACGACAGGGTGTGGGGAGTCTATGAAATCGACACGCTGCGCCCTCGCGACGTGAAGACTTACACGTCGATCGAGGTGGTGGTTCAAGGAGATCCGGACGCCGCACCGGAGAAGGAGTCTCGGGTGGACGAACATAGGTACCGCTTCGATTGGCCCGATCTCGAAAATTGATGAGCTCGAATTTCGCACCGCGGGATTGTCTTTCCGGCGCGACGTTCTGACGCGCGCCCGATGACTCTTGCGCCAGCGAAAGGAGCCGACCGTGACAGTCAATCCCGAAGAGCTGCTCGCCCATGCCGATTTCGTGCGCCATCTGGCGCGCAGTCTCGTCGCCGACGAACACCGCGCCGCCGACATTGCTCAGGACACATGGCTCGCCGCTCTCGAACATCCGCCCGCCACGGGGGACTCGTTAAAATCGTGGCTATCCAAAGTGCTGCGCAACTTCCGCCGCAAGCTGCTCCGTCGCGAGGTGCGGCAAGTCAAGCGGGAGTACGCCGCCGCCCGGCCCGATCGATCGCCGTCGACGGAGGAGGTCGTCGCCCGCGAAGAGATCAGGCAGCGCGTGGTGGGCGCCGTGCTCGATCTCGACGAACCCTACCGCTCGGTGATCCTTCTCCGCTATTATGAAAACCTTCCCCCCCGCACCGTGGCCGAGACCCTCGACGCGCCGCTCGAAACGGTGAAGACCCGCCTGCACCGCGGGCTCGAAAAGCTCCGTGAGCGGCTCGACAGAGTTCACGGCGACGACAGGAAGAGCTGGTGCCTCAGCGTCGCTCCTCTGGCGGGATTGAGCTTCACCGCCGCGTCGGGATGCGCCGCGGCCGGTTCGGGCGCGGCCGCCGCCGGCGCGCTGAGCGTGTCATCCAAGATCACCATCGGTGCGGCGGCGATTTTGCTCATCGGCGCAACGATTGCCTTTTGCCTTCTCGTCGGCCAGGACGGAGAGATGGTTGATCCGCAACAAGCCGATTCCGCCGCTGCCGCGCGCCGCACCGGAGCCGCCCCACCCGGCGATCGTGCCGATGCGTCCGCCATTCTGGCCGGTCTGCGTGCGCGGCAGCCGCTCGCGGCGACGGTCCAGGTCTCGGGCCACGTCGTCGATGGGAGCTGCCAGAGGCCGGTGTCGGGCGCGACGGTGCTCCTCTCGATGAAAGAGGAGCCAAGGCGGGTCGAGACGGCCACCACCGACAGGTCGGGCCGTTTCGTTTTCGGCGGAATCGAGAAGCCGGGAACGGCCTGGCTCGCGATCCGCGCGCCCGGCTACTCGCCCCGCGTCCTCGACATCGACGATGTCGGCGGAACGGCCCTCGTCTTCGACGAGCTCGAGCTCCGGCCGCGCTGGTGCTGCCGGGGCCGGGTTATCGGTCCCGACGGCTCTCCCTTCGCCGGAGCGCGCATCACGGGCATCTTCGATCATCGCTTCCCGAAGTTCGACGATCAGCAAAAGATGATCCGGGAAGAGTCGGTCACCACAAGCGGACCGGACGGTTCTTTCCTCTTCTGCTCGGGAGACGACCGGTCCGAGCGGCACCTTGCGGCTCCGGGAGCGTACCGTGCCGAAGCGGAGGGGCTCGTGTCAATCTGGACGTCGCGCAACGACGGGGCCGAACTGCTCCTCCCTCTCGAGGCGGCGCGAGACATCACGGGCGAGGTGGTCTGGTCGCGAGGCGGGAGTCCGGTCGTTGGAGCCACGGTGCGGTGCGCCGACAAAAGGGATCCCAACCTCGAAAAACTCAACGTGACCCACGTGGGTCACGACGGTTCTTTCCTTTTCGACAGCGTGCCCGACAGGGACCTCGACGTGGGCGTCTACGTCCAGAGTCCCACCAGTACGCGCAATCGGCCCGAGTGCGTCGTGACCGCTTCCGAGGGCTGCGGCGATCTGGGTACGCTTGTTGTGAAGGGTCCCGCTTCGCTTCACGTCCGGGTGCGGGACAAGAAAAAAGGGGAGGCGATCGAGGGAGCGTCGATCGGCTACGGCGACAGCGGCTTCACCATGGGCGCGGCGGTGACCGACCGTTCGGGACTGGCGCAGATCGACAATCTCCCCTCGGAAAGGACGCTATTTCTTTCCCCGTCGCTCCCCTGGGAGAGCAAGTCTCAACGCTCCATGAGGCACAAGAGTACGCCGACCCGCATCATCAGCACGGGTTTGCCCGGAACGACCACCACTGCCGACCTGATCCTCTCCACGGAGCCCTTCTGGGAGGACGATCCTCCGGCGCCACCCGAGGTCCCCGTGGCCGGAGTCGTGAAAAACTCCGGCGGCGAACCGATCGCCGGAGCGCGCGTCGAGTTCTTCATCGACGGCAGCCCCGAGCCGCCCGATCCCGATCCGATCATGAGAAACAGGAAGCTCTTTCTCAGAGATGATTTCAAGGAGGGCTCCCATCCGAATTATCCCGCTGGTCGATCGGGCCGGTTCAGCTTCACCATGCGCTATGTTCCGGGAATCCACACGATCAGGAACGTGACCGTCACCCACCCGTACCATGTTCCGATCTGGCTGCCCGGCGCAGCGCTTGCCTCGAGAAATTTAGAAGAGCTCTCTTTCACTCTCGAACCGACGACCGAGTGGCTGAGCGGCGCGGTGCGCGCCGAGAGCGGCGAGCCTGTTTCGCGGTGCAACGTGCGCTGCGTCTACACCGTGGCCGAAGCAGGCAACGAGAAGGTCGCCTTTACCTACCATCCCGCCACCGACGACGAGGGCCGCTTCCACGTCCCTTACGTCCCGGACATGATCCTTACCTGTCAGTCGGCGCCCGCGGGTTACGAGGGGGGGAGCGTGCGGTCCGAATCGAACCGCCTCCGGCAAACGGCCGGTGCGAGTATCCCCATCGTCGTGAAGAAAAAGGCGCCCCCTCCGCCCGACGAGTCGGCCCCGCCCCGTTATTCTGTTTCGGTGCGCAGTGTGTCGTCGGCCGGGAGTCCCATGAGCGGGATCGAGGTCACCGCGTGGGGGCTCGACGGTGAGTCCTTCGACCGCGGCGTCAATGGCGTCGGGTCTCCGTCGGAGTGGTACAAAGGTTTAACCGGAACCGACGGGCGGGTGTCGGTAGAGACCGACCACGCCGGTCTCGGGCCGGTGCGGTGGTGCCTCTTCAAGAAGAGCCTTCTCACCTCGAGAAGTATTCTGATTTTCGAGGACAGCCGCACCATGCAGCCCGGCGCCGACGAAAAGCCCATTAGCCTTCCGGCCGGCCAGGTCGTCGAACTCCTCGTCGTCTATCAGGGAATCTCCGACGCAGTGGCCGGGTGCGTCGACCTGCTTCCCACAGGGTCGGTGCTCGAGCTCGTTCCCGAAGGGGGCGGCGCGGCAGTCGATCTCAAGGTGGAAAAGCTCGAGGAGGAGCGCCGGTTCTGGTTCACCAACCACGAAGAGCTCCGCTACGGGGCGCATCGCGCCCTCGCCGTGCGACGTCTCGTTCCAAACGGCTCCTATCGCCTCACGGTGGAGATCCCCGGCTATATTCCACACCTCTCGCCGGTCGTCACGTTCCTCGATTCGGACGAGATCCTCTCTCTTGTCGTCGAGATCGAGCTGCAAAACTGAGGCGACAGTGGGCGTGTAAAAATAACCTGATTTCATTGAACAAAACTCATCAATCATAGTATATTGGTTGGTATGAGAGGTTCTATTCCCTTCATCTCCAAAAAGCGTGGCAAACGCTTTTGAACGTGCCTGATTTGAGGATGCTTTATTCTTCTCCCGAAAGGAGGCCCTTGATGCGAGTACTCACACTCTTTCTGGCGGCGGCCATAATCGGCTTTCTGGCCGCGCCGGGACTGTCCCAGTCGATCTACGTCTGGGACAAGGACCACAACCTGCTCTTCGCCGATCCCGAAGGCGGCGGCAACGTGGATGCCACCTATGGCGTGAAAAAAGCCCTCGATGAACTCGGTTACGCCTACACCTTCGGCGGAGCGCTTCCGAGCGACATCAGCGGCTACGACGTCATTTTCGTCATCATGGGAACCTACTGCTGAGGCATGACAGACTATGCGCTGACTGCAGGGCAGCAGCAACAACTCATCGGATTCCTCAATGACGGCAAGGGCCTTTATATCGGCGGCAACGATTTTGGCTACTATCATGGGAACCACGCAATCTACAAGATGTTCGGTTGTACCTACCTCGGTGACCACACCGATTTCACCAGCCTTACAGGACCGAACAATACCTTGCTCGGTGGTTCAACAATCAATTATGCCAACGCGGGCTATCCGGGCGATTATCTCGACTGGATTGCGGCCGATGGCGGCGACATGCTCTACAAGTGCCAGTACAACAAGTACCGCGCCGTCGCTTACTCCGGCACCGAGGGAACCTATCGCGCGATTCACTCCGCCTTCTGGTTCGGCGCCCTGAAGGACGCGGGCGCATCCCACACCAAGACCGAGATCATGGCCGCCTACATGCGCTACCTCAAGGGCGACACCCTGGTCAGCGTCGTGGGCACAGAGATCTCTTGCGCCACCGGCGGCGACGCCGCCTTCATGATGGAGCTCACTCCGGCCCAGTCGGGCGCCAAGTATCTTATCGCCGCCTCCATGTCGGGGACGACACCGGGCACGATGATCAACGGCGTGAACATTCCGCTCAGTCAGGACAATTTCACCCAGTTCGTTCTGGACAACCTGAACACGTCGATGTTCGCCAACTTTGCCGGGCTGCTCGACGGCTCGGGCCGTGCCATCGGAGTGCTCGACACGATGGGGCCGGTCAATCCGGTCTGGATCGGCACGACGATCCACTTCGCCGGTGTCCTTTTCGATCCGGTGACCTGGGCGTCTAACGCGACGGCAATAACTCTCGTTCCCTGATCATTCGAGAGTGTACGAGAAAGACTGACGGCGCCTCCGGTCAATGGCCGGGAGCGCCGTTTTCTTGTCTCAATTCACGATCCGATTGACGCGATGGTTCTGCTGCTTGATCTCGTGGATGAGATCGTCGAAGCGCCGGATCCTCGACACGGAGCGGTGGGTGAGATAGACGCCGAGGACCACCAGTCCGCCGCAGAGGACAAAAACGGGGATGGCGAGGTGGATGACGTCGAGGATGTCGTAGTACTTCGATGTGGCGATCAGAACGCTCAGCACCGAGAGGGGCAGGGCAAAGACCGCGATGCCCGTGCGCATGGCGGCGAGCGAGGTGCGCTTCTCGGCGAGGAGGAGCTGGACCTCGTTGATGATCAGGCTTTCCGATTGTTCATGTTTTCCGGATTTCAAGGGCATCCTCTTTTCTGTTCCAAGGTTGATAGCCTGGGTTATCGGGATTGCCGGCGAAACAATCAGCCCTTTCACGGCCGGAAAAAAAGATGGCGCAGCGTCCGTCCGCCGCGCCATCTTTCGTTTTGCCTCTTAGTGGTGCTTCAATCCTGGCATCCACCACCGCACGATTACAGGATCATGAAAGGTGCTTCCGCCGCTCAGATCGACATCTTCGAGCCGGTAGCGATAGGGACAACCGTTGACCACAGGCGTGTCGATAAAGGAATAGGTTGCTCCTTGAGACGGAGTCCCCTTGGCGGGGATGAGCTGACCGGTGATTCTCACGAAGTTGCGCCCCTCGGGATTGCGGCGGTCGCTCCGCCAGATGTGGAATCCGGCCGTGTCGATCTCGGAGGCGGTTTCCCAGCCGACCATGATCGTGTTGCCAAATCCGGTCGCCGTGAATGTGACGAGCTCCACGAGGTCGGGATTGTTGTGCTCATCGGCGCCCATGTCGACCACGATGGAGCCGTCGTTGTCGCCGTCCCACCTCCTTGGTTGGTCCTCAAGATCCTTGTCCGGGAGGTTCGGGTCGGAATCGTCTCCCACGTCGACACAGGGTGATGGGGTGGTCAGGTGAAAGTCGCCGTTTCCAGAATCGGCGAAAAGCGGATCGCTGTCGATGCAGCCCGTTCCGTACCAGGACTGGCCCGTTCCTCCCTCGATGTTGCAGTAGGTGATCGTGGGAGTCCCCGTGCCGAAACGGAGTTCCGGATCGGTGAGAGCCGTGTTGCCCCAGAGGATCGTGTTGGTGATCACCGGACTCTCGGCGGCGTAGCAGTAAATTCCTCCGCCGCTATGTGTCGTTCCCGCAGCGTTCTGCGTCAAAGTATTGTTTGTGAGAGTCGACGACGCGTTTCCTCTCAGATAGAGCCCGCCGCCGTTGGCAGTCGCCGTATTTCCGTAAAACAGGTTGTTCACCAGGAGGACATCGCCCAGGGATTGCAGGACAAGCCCACCTCCGGTGGCAGCTTCATTGTCGTAAATGTAGCAGCTTGTCACTGTCGTGGGAGATGACGCGGCACTATAGCCATAGATCGCGCCTCCATTGACGTATGGGCTGCTGTTCTCGTAAAGCGAACATTTCGTGAGGTCGAGTGAAGCGGCCGAATAGTAGATCGCCCCGCCCGAACCCCTGGAATAGTTCTGGCTGAGTGTGCTCTCCGATACGCTCAGGTCACCGGTAATGAAGCAGATCGCCCCTCCCTTGAAGGAACTCGAAGCCCACGCCTCGTTGGCGTCGAACTGTCCGAGCGAGATGCCGAGACTCCCCGTGTTGTGATAGATCCCGCCACCGTAAAGATTCGCCTTGTTCGTCGAGAAGGTGCTGTCCGTGACGGTGAGCGTCCCGTTGTTCATGTAGATCCCGCCGCCGGTGGGGCCGGCCGTGTTGTTGGTTACCGTGAAGCCGTCGAGGCTCAGGTTACCGTCCTTGCAGTAGATGCCGCCGCCCGAGGTGGTGGCCGTGTTGAGATCGATGACGAGTTTGAGCAGAGTGGGAGAGGAGTTGTTATCGCAGTAGATGCCGCCACCATTTTCAGCGCTGCCATTGGTGATGGTGAAGCCGTCGAGTACGGAATCGGCTCCCTCGCCGCTTGCGAAGGTCACCACACTCCCCGAACCGCCCCCATCGAGAACGATCGCTGCATCGGTGTCGTTCTGTACGGTCACGGCGCGGCCCTTGAAGTCGATGTTTGCAGGATCGCCCGGGGTCGCCGTGACGTTGATCACATCCGTGGGATAGGCGGCGTCGATCGCAGCCTGGATCGTGGCGTAAGTACCGGGAACGGTGTAGGTGCCGGGTGCGCCCGCTCCATGTGTGATCGTCCACTCGTCGGCGCCCATATCGATGGTGCCGCCCGGGTAGGGGTAGGGGCGCTGGTCGCCCTCGATGTCTTCGGACAGCATGGCGAGCACGCTGTTGTCGCCAGTATCCTTGCAGGGTGAGATGGAGACGATGTGATAATCGTCATTGAAGGAGTTGAAAAAATAAGGGTTCTGATCGATACAGCCCGTTCCGTACCACGGCTCGACCC
>Ga0180429_10001377_pt1 | contig 20786 bp, 17 predicted proteins | sample SS_ome_FD_132428 | JGI IMG/M metagenome (GOLD analysis project Ga0180429, IMG submission 132428) | Hypersaline lake sediment archaeal communities from the Salton Sea, California, USA - SS_1_S_1 metaG | ecosystem: Environmental > Aquatic > Non-marine Saline and Alkaline > Hypersaline > Sediment ...
TGCTTCAACCTGGCGTGCGTGTCGTCCGACCAGCTCCCGTTCGACTTCTGTCAGAACAACGACATGCTCAACCCCTTCCCTGGGGAGAACTGGGACTCCCACTGCTGCACCGCGTACTGCGACACGGACGCGGGCTGTGCCCCTGGACTCACTTGCCAGATGTTCGGTACGACCGGCGCGTGCATGGAGGGCTAAGTCATGAAGCGCATTTTGCTACTGACCACCTTCATGTTCCTCGGCGCTTGCGCTGCCGAGTTCAACCCCGACCTCGACAGCTTCGGAGAAACCGGAAGCGGCACGGAAAGCGACAGCTCCGACAGTGGAGACACGAGCACCTCCGGTGAGGACGGAGGCAGCGAAACCTCCGACTCCGGATCGGCTGGGGACGGCGATGGAGATGGCGACGGCGGTGGAGACGGTGACGGCGACACCGGAGGTCCCGAGCCTTACTGCGGCGACGACACCGTCAACGGCAACGAGGAATGCGACGGAGACAACATGAACGGCGAGACCTGCGAAACACAGGGCTTCGACTTCGGCACCGTCTCCTGTAACCAGGACTGCACTGTCAACAGGAACCAGTGCGGCGTGGGGGCTTGCACGCAGCCCGAAAACGGCCCGCTCAGTACCTGTGAAGTCCCCCAGCAGGGTCTCGAGTACTGCGAAGGCGGCGAGCTCTGCCTCGGCGAGCCCGGCACCACGGGCTACTGCTCGGCCGGGTGCGACACGGACGTGGAATGTGCCGTTCCAGGGATAAGTGGCTGTGAGGCAGCCCCACGTTGCGTCATGAACCAGTGCGTCTACGAATGCGGGGCCGACTACCAGTGCCCTAACCCGATGTCCTGCGTGTTCTCGGAGTTCCTGAACACCATCATCTGCATGTAAGAACACCTCCAACACAAAGCCCCGGCCAGCACGAGCTCGCCGGGGCTTTTTGCGTTCGAAGCGGCTACAGGATGGCCACGTAGTTGATACGGACATGTTTGGCGGCTTCATGCAGGTCTGCCAGTAGCAGACCCCTACCTCCAACACGAAGCCCGTGGAGCTCGAGCTCCACGGGCTTCTTTATGTCAAAGGAAAGCGACCCAGTGCACGACCGGAGCTCCGATGAAAACCCCTCCTGAAACATTCAGGGTAAAATTCAAAGTGGTGATCGAACCTGGCGCCACCGTCACTGTACGACCAACGGCATCAGCCACAGTGGCTTCGAAGGTCAACTGCACAACGCGAGGCACATTCGGGAAGACTGTGTTGAAGGGCACGATGAAACCACCCCCACTCGGAGGTGCGAAGGTCCCGAATTGGACACCACGGCTAGAATCACGAATCGGGCCGTCGATGCGGATCTCACCCTGACCCGCAGGACCAGGACCAGGGAGAAGACGAACATCACCGCCAGTGTTGCCAACGCCAACCGCCGGACCACCCAGAAGCTGCGCGCTCCCACCATCGCCAGTAGCACCTCCCGCACCGCCACTGATGAAGGCACTTCCACCGTTACCGACACCATCACCGGCACCACCCTGCACCGCCGCAGCACCGCCGTTGATGCCTGATCCAGCTTCGGCGTCGCCGCCAGCAACTTGACCGGACCCTGGAAGCCCTGCAATCGCCTTAGATGCGACCACTCGAGCGCCGGTACCGGTGCCCACCGTGGGAGCACCCCACAACTGGACGTTGCCTCCTCCAATGCCTGTGAGGGCCGTTGCCCCATTGGCCAACAGATGGATCGACCCGTCATCTCCGGCGCCGTCTCCTTCTCGAGTATTGAGGACGATGTTCCCACCGTCCCCACCGCTGGCGACAGGAGCTCGACCTGCCGAAAGCGTGATCGGGCCTCCAGCCGACGAAGTGGCACGAGTCACCAGAAGGAAGGACTGAGTGAGGCCGTCACCAGCCTCAGCGGCACTAGCAAGTTGCACGGTGCCTTCACCGCTGACGACCGGAACAGCATCACCTGCGTAGAGTGTGATGCCTCCCGGGTCTCCTGTGGTTCCAATAGACCCACCGGCACGGAGCTCAATCCCACCACCGTCACCGTTGGAAACCGGACCAGAGCCAGGAAGACCACCAACGATGACGATGCGGCTACCATCACCGCCGGTTCCAGAGGCCGAGCTACCACCGTCACCTCCGGTGATGGTGAAGCGACCAGCCCGACCACCCTGCATGTCTCCGGCACCACCGGTAGCGGACGAGAGATCGATTCTGAAGTCTCCACCTCGACCACCAGTGTCGTTGGTTGAGTCCCCACCGGCACCCGGGAAGAACTGGACGCTGCCGCCCCCACCGCCGGCCCCAGACCCCACGGTGGCGTTGCCGCCATCTCCCGTTGTAAGGACAAACCGTCCGCCAGTACCACCATCAAACCCGCCAGTGTTGTCACCACCAGGTCCGAGAGTCGTGTTCCAAGCACCACCGTCACCGCCATCGGCAAGCGGAGCGTCCGTCGCCCCGCCAGGTCCAGTCGTGACCGCGAGCTCACCACCAGCACCGCCGGCAACGCCAGTTCCGGTCTCAGTCGAACCGGCACCCAACACCACCGTCAGGGGTTGGCCAGCAGCACCCGTATTGGCGACGGCCGCATCCGAAAGAAGACCTCCGCTGCCCAACGAGAACGTGATGCTATTGGAGCCCGTCGTACTCCCAGCCGTCAGTACGGTCTCGAGGTCTGGCGTTCCGCCGCCCCCACCGCCACCGGTGACCGCATCCACCACATCCGCTCGAGTGACGACCGTCGCCTGGTAGATATCCAGGGAACGCGGTGTCGTACCCGTATCGGTGTGGATGCCAAAGAAGGGACGAAGCGGGTTTGCCAGGTCCGGGATCAGGAACGAGCTCGGCTCCGTGTGCGTGGCTTCGACGGTGACACCATCTGCCGCGTACAGGTTGAAGGTCACGTCCCCCGAGGTCGCCGTCGCGTCGATCTCGAGGTAGTGGACCAGCGCGTCCGTCGGGATGGCGAACACGTTGACCATGGCGCCACCGGAACCATGAGCCACGAACTCGAGGTTGAAGCCGGCCACGCTCTGGGCGAGACCCATGTACTGGATGCCCGGAACCGGAGTATCCACGGCCAGCATCGGGTTCGGAGTCACCTGGGTCGCATCGTCGGTGTAACCGATGAAGATGCGCTCGTCGGTGTGAGCCGGCGAAGTGACCTGGAACTTGAACCGAGCCTTGAAACGGGAGTCCCGCTGAATCTGGAGCTCCGACGTTCCGAGGAACGCCTCGCTGTTGGGCGCCGCAGCGACCGCCAGATTGAGGAAGGGGCCTTCGCTGTCCTGACCGATGGTCGCCGAAGCCGGTGGGGGTCCAGGGCTCACAGCGCCGTTCACAGAGCTGCCGAAGACACCGTAGCTCTGCGGTCCAGCGAAGTTGTTGCCGGCGCCCAGGAAGCCGTAGCCGGCCGTGAGCATGGCATCCAGCCACGTCACGCCACCGCCAATGGCCGTGGACAGATTCAGGTCGCCTCCAGCGTTCGTGAAAATCAGTTCGCCGGAGTTGTTGACCCAGATACCGCCGTCAGCCCCAACCGGGGTGAACGGCACCGATCCCTGCGAATCGAGAAGCAGTCCAGTGGGGTCGATGAGACCCGTGACGTTGAGTTTGCCCGTGATGGTCGTGTCGCCGGTGAACGTGATGGTGCCGTCCGCCCCACCGCCGTTGCCGGTACCTGCCGTGAAGAACAGGGAACCGCCATCGCCACCACCAGCACCGCCGTCTCCAGCCGTGAAGGTGAAAGCACCACCGTCTCCAGTGCCGAAACCGTTGCCTCCGAACATCTGGATGCGGCCACCGACTCCGTTCCCTCCGATGGCGTTACCGGCCGCGACAGAGAAGAACCCACCGTCGCCTCCAGTGGCACCACCGTCTCCCAGGTTGAAGCCAGCTCCACCACCGTCACCCGACGCAGCACCGGGCCCAGGCCCCGTATCCACGCGGAAGGTGCCCCCGTCGCCGCCCAGAGGACCGCCGGTTCCCCCGACAAGCTGGAAACTGCCGGCGTTCCCGAGACCAGCACCCGAAGCCGTCGTGACCTGGAAGTCACCACCCGTGCCATTGCCGGCGCCGTCGGGAGAACCCGTGATGATGTCGATGATGCCGCCAGCGCCACCGCCACCGGTGGAGTCGCCGCCTTGCAACGCCAAGACGCCACCGGCACCCGCGTTGTTGTCCGAGCCCTTGATGGCCACGCCGCCGGTCTCGTTGCCGAAACCGAGGACGGACGCGAGGTCTTGGTTGCCACCACCACCGAGGACGTTGAGCAGATCGGCCCGGTGCACCACGTTGCAGGAGTAGAGGAACAGAGCCTCGTTGACCCCGCCCGTCGGCATCAGGGCGCCCATCACATCCATGATGCTTGTGGGAAGAGGCAGCGACGCTGCAATCGGAGGAACCGCCGACAATGCGACGAAGTCCTGATCGTAGATCGTCATCCGGACCTGACCCGGGACCGTGGCGTCGAGCGCAAAGTAGTAGACGGCACCCGCAATGGGAGCAACGCCCGTAGGGACACGAGTACCAGCACCCGCTGCGCTACTGTGCCAGAACACAAATCCGGCATCCGGCACCGTCGTCGAGTAACTCAGACCAACGTAACCCCCAACAGCTCCGGGAGGCGTATCGCTGGTCACCATGGCATCGGAGCTCGGATCGGTGGTCAGACCCAAGAACAGCCGTACACCGAACGTGTTGCTGATCTCAAACTTGTAGATGTACAGGCCCTGGTTGTCGAGCCGCGTCATCGGGTTGGCCGAAACGAACCGACCCGGAGCCACATTCGGAGCAACGCCGACAAATTGAGACGCAAGACCGTCAAGGCGCGGGAAAATGTTCGATCCACCAGGAGCCGACGGATTGACATCGTTGAGAATGCCCGTCCCGTTGAGGTACGGAACGCCCGCCACATCAGCCGGTGGCATCAGAGCACCGAACTGCATCTGAGCGAAGGCTTCAGCGAAGCTCGAGCCGCCGCCCCCACCGCCACCAGGCTGGAAGCTGAGCTGCCCCAGACCGTTCGTGGTGAGCACGAACCCGGCTGGTCCGTCCGCCTCGGGCCAACGCAAACCATCGATGACGACCGCATCACCTGGCGTCACCGAGGGATCCAGTACGAGGTCTCCATCAGAGACAATCCGGTCGCCCAGCGAGTCACTCACGGTGATGCCGCCCGCCGTACCACCGGTCACGTTGCCGAGACCGAGAATGGTAGCCAATGGAGATCCACCGGCTCCTGGCAGGTTGGTCCACTGCGCCCCGTTATAGGTGAGCACTTCGCCCACCGCCGGACCAACGAGATTCACGTCGCTCAGCGAGCCGAGAGACCCACCGCCCCCGCCGCCCATGCTGATGTCGTTGTCCGTCCCCGTGTCATCCCGGAAAATGAGCCTCGAGGGCACGGCCGTGTTGTCCACCCACAGGAGACCATCACCGGCCGGAAGGACAGCAACCGGCGTGGCGATCTGACCAGTGAGCTGGAGACCGGTCGGATCGATGAGACCCGTCACGGTGAGCTTGCCGTTGACGACGACCGCACCATTGCCGGCAGCACCCGTGCCCGGCGTCATGATGATGTCACCACCAAAACCCGCCGCATCGGTGGTGGAGCCGGCATTGACGAAGATGTCAGAGCCATCTCCGAGCGTCGTGCCGCCGATGCTCAGCAGCATTGGACCCGCAGCGCCGTTACCGGCGTTGTCCGTCACAAGAGCGATGAAGCCTGAGTTCCCCCCAGGGGCCGCACCGGTTGCGATGGTCAGGTTACCCGAGTCTCCACTGACCGCACCCGCACTACCCGTGCTCAGGTCCAGACCACCGGAGTCCCCAGCCGTCAGCGCATCGAAGGTCTCGATGACGATGTCACCCGTGTTGCCGGACGGCGAGTTGTTCTCGCCCGACATGATGATCACGTCACCACCGACGATACCCGAAAGATTCGAGCTACCGCCCTTGAGGACCAAGTCACCTGTGACCGTCGCCGGGTTCGGGATGAACGAACCGGGAGCGATGTTCACATCACCCTGCTCGCGTGTACCAGCGGCACCGTTGAAGAACCCACCGCTTCGAAGGTTGATGTCTCCCGTGTCACCGTCCGTGCCGAGGTGATCACCACTGATGACGTTCACGACACCGGTGTTGCCTTGCGAAGTCAGGCCGAGTTGGAAACCTGAACCGAAGCCCGCGATACCCGTGCTCGAGCCAGGGTTCTCAGCACCACCACCGAAAGCATTACCGGAGCCAACGTTGATGCCGCCGGTATCGTTGGTGGCAAGCGTCGTCGCACCACCGAAGATGGACACGAAGGCACCGTCACCCGCGTTGTCGTCGGTGACACCGAGGATGCTACTGCCTTGGTTGATGAGGATGGGGTTGAGGCCCGTCTCGTTGCCGTTGACCAACACCTGGGCCAGGGAAAGACCGCCCGTTCCGGTACCTCCGCCTTGAGCAACGGTTGCGGCCTTCGTTGTGATCGACGCATTGGTGACGCGAAGAGCGCTGACGAAACCCGCTGCGGCATTGACGGTACGAACGCCAAATGCGGGCCACATCTGTTCTCCGGGCCCGGGAAGGTTGCTCGGAACTGTGATGTTCGCGATGACCTGAAGATCGGGATCGAGGATGAAAAACCTGACCACAGGCAGAAGCCCGTCGGTCGCATCGATCACGAAATAGTAGACATCATCGGAAGCGCCGCCATCCGTCGTACTTCTTGAGACGCCGGTGTTGACAAAGTTCGCACCACCGCCGCCACGGTGAACGACCACCCAGTTGCCGTTGATGGCGCTTCGCATGAAGCCCAAATAGCGACCACCAGGCAGATCCGAGGAAAGCTGGGTCGTGATGTCGTTGTCCGAGAGCCCGACAAAGAAACGTGTCGAGTCTTCATCCGTCGAAGCGGTTTGCAAAGCGAACGTGGCAAAGAACCGGTTTCGTAGAACGACACCCTGACCGCTCAAACCAGAAGTCTGCATGTCCAACGAGGCTTGCTCGTTGTTCATCGTCTCGTTGACCAACATCGCCAGAGCGGGACCCGTACCCGTCCGGCCTTGCGTCACCGTAGCGATACCGTTGATGACGGTACGCAGGCCCTTGTACAAACCAATGTCGCTGTACTTCTGCGTATCGGGACCGCCGAACTCCTGCATCGACGGAGACACGTAGCCCATCTCCATCTGCTGGAATGCTTCGACGAAGTCCCCAGCAAAGGCGAGCTGCTGCCACCCCGTAGGCGAGCCATTGGTATTGACCCAAACCTGGCCAAGACCTCCAGCCGTACGCTGGTACACGTCACCTTCGTTGCCGGCCAGGTTGATGCTATTGGGATCTTGGGTGCCACGCTTGATGTTGTCGGACGACAGGACACCGTTGGAGATGACCTGGCCATCATCCGCACCGCCACCACCAGGACCGACGTTCAAAAGGATGTTGCCGCCAGGGCCGCCACCGCTACCACCGACGCCAGCCGTGAGCTGAATGAAACCACCCTCGTTCGTGCCCGACGAAGTGCCAGCCCCGATCTGAACGTCACCAGCACGTCCCTGGACGAAGAACGGAAGCGGGATGGTCTGAGTCGTGGTCGTCGCGTTACCCGAGAAGATCCGGACATAGCCGCCCTGGCCGTCTTGGGTCGCCTGACCCGCGATCATGTCCATGCGACCGCCGCCGCCGAACCCACCAGTGTTGAAGTTGCGGCCACCGATGAGTTGGAGAGTGCCCGCAGTGCCTGCGATGGCCGGGTCGCCCGCACTACCGGTCTCGATACGGATGGCGCCCGAGTTACCTCCGAAACGAGAATCGCCCGTGAAGATGTTAACGCGACCAGTGCCCGACTGCGCACCACTCGTGGTCGCGAGCGTACTGACCTCGACGTTGCCAGTGACACCGTTGGCAGAGTCGCCACCTCGAGCGATGATCTGACCACCGTTGCCCGCCGCACCGGTTGCCGCACCACCTTGCAACTGAACCGGAGCTCCGTCGCTCCCCAAGGCATTGTCAGCGCCGACGATGCTGTCGCCGCTGGTCATCACGATGTTGAAGCCGCCCGAGAAGTTGCCCAGAGCAAGCGTCTGTTGGAGGTCCTCCCCGCCGAGGTCGTCCGAGATCTTCTGCCAGGTCGTGTTGTCCGCCTGAAGCTGCCACAAGCCCGGAGTTCCGTAGCTCGCGTAAAGAGCGCCGCCGCCCACACCGGAGATCAAACCGTTGGGGTCCGCCTCACGACCGATGTGGAAGTTGATGGTGCCGATGGGAGCGGTCGCCGTCTCGCCCTGAGCCATGACGAAGATCGGTTGGCCGATGTCGTCTTTGCGGCTGGCGAAGATGAGGTTCGAGACCGTCTGGTCGATCTGACTTTTGCCGTTCGAGACAATCAGATCGCAGGGGTCGGCAGCAGGGTCGTCGTTGCCCGCCGGAACGTCGAATCCCCGGACCCACTGTCCTTGGAAAATGTCGGCGTCTACACCTGGGCGTCGATTGGCGGGAGGGTTGGCCATAGCTTCAAAGGCTCCGTCTGCGAATGAGACAGCCGCCTATGGGCTGCCTCTCTGTAGAGGGCAGCCCATAGGCCCATTCGCGGAATCAGGAGCCTGAAGGTTTCGTGTCGAGAAACCCAGAGACCAGAGGCCCCTGTGAAGAGGCCATCACAGGGGCCTGAGGAGCGCTCTGAGGGGCCTCCTGTAGCTCCGGAGCCGGCCCACGGCGCTCGGCCACACCGACGGCTCGGGCCCCTTGAATGTCCATCCCACGAGCTCTAGCGGTCGCTTTTTGCGCCCTAGTCGTCAAAACTTCCTCAATCCCCTGAAAAGCACCCAGGGCTCCCTCGTTCCGGACAACCTGCTCCTGGGCCTGTTTTGAAAGGGCGGCCATGTTTGAGATGGCGTCGTCAATCGCGCCAAACACGTACTCTTCGACCTCAGTTTCCTCTTTTTGGAGGCTCTCTTTTTTTTCAAGAAGCAGCCTTTCCCCCATCGAGAAAACTTCGAACATCAGTTTGAGTTTCTGAATTTCACGTTCAGAGCGTTTGCGGTGCTCTGCCACGAGCTCTTTGTATTCGTTGGCCAGTCGAGCGTTGGTTTCCGCATTCAAAGTCATATCAGCGACCTGCTCACGCATACGATCCACGTCCTGCATTTTGTTTTTCTCCATTTGTGTTGCACAGCCCGAAGAAAGCCCCGGGTCATTATGACCCGGGGCTTTCTATTTTACCCCTAGTTGGAGTTGGTGTAGTAGATGATCGTAACTACGTCATTGGCTGTAAACGTCGGAGCTGACCCAACGAGGTTGATCTCGTCACCGGTGCCGTCTTCGACTTCACCACTGGAACCATTCCAAAGCAGGATACCGTTGAGGTAAATTTCCGCGTCGGTATCGAAGTTGAAATTCGACGTGGGTTTGGTGGGAAGTCCTCCGTTCAAATCGGCGTTCTGGATCGCACCAGGCCCTGTCACAGTGCTCGCCATCGTGGTCTGGTAGAACTGGCGTGTGACCGCCGAGCTCGCCGTGGTGACACGCTCCCATCCGGTGTTGTTGGCGTCTCCCGTCTCCTTGATGTAGATGGCGTTCTCGGCACCGTCGCGGAAGTAGACGTCGCCCTCGTCGCCGGTGACATTGTTTTCGGGATCCACCGAACCGTTGAACATGTCGATGGTCACGCCTGAGGTGCCGTCGGCACGGTCGAGCCGGAACACCGGCTCGTTGATACCCAGCGCCGAGTCGACACCGACAACACCAGCCACACCAGTGCCGGTGTTGGCTCCCGGAACGAGGGTGATGTTACCCCCGTCGCGGTTGGTGCCCACACCGGCCGAACCAGTGAGGGTCACGGTACCACCGTCACCATCGGTGGGGGTACCAGCATTCACGACAACGTTGCCGCCAGCGCCGGAAGTGGTTCCACCATCGCCAGCGTTGAGCGTCAGGTCTGCACCTGCACCTGTTCCGGTGTGGTCGCCGGCTGAGACCGTGACCGCACCCGGGGCGGTGTCCGAACCTCCGCCAGAGACCGTTACGGTACCGCCCGCAGCACCCGTGTTGGTTTGACCCGTCAGGGTGATGGAGTCAGCGATGGCAGCCACCGTCGAAGCGTTCGTTGCGGAGTTGGCTCCAACCGTCAAGAGGTTAAGGCCACCGACGCTCTCAGAGAAGATCCAGTTTGAGCCGTCTTGGATCTCCACCTCAAAGCTCGTCGAGCCCGACACACCACCGAGGACCGCCGGGGAAGTGCCCGTGTTCTCAATAGCCTCTTCCAGGGTAACCGGGGAAGTGCCTGTGACGACCTGTTCCCAAGCCGTGCCCGAAGCGCCCGTCGAAGTGTTGAGCCAAAGCTCACCGGATCCGGCTCCGCTAGCGTTCTTGAAGAACAGTGAACCAGAGCGGCCTGTGACCACCGTGTTCGGGCTTGCGCTACCACCATCGTCAGGATCACTGACAAAGAGGTTGATGAAACCCCCGGCGCCAAGACCGGCACCGGTGCCATTGTTGGCAAAGTTCACGACAGGCTGAGCTTCGGTGGTTACTAGGCTTGAGGAGTCGAACGGAATGTTCGCGTTTGAGCCACCGCAACCGATCGTCACAACTCCAGTGTCTGTGGCCGTTGCGCCTGCACCGCTCGTGATGGTCACATCTCCGCCCGCCGCCGAGGCGTTAGATCCGATGATGTAAACGGTCCCGGAGTCTGCGCCGGGACTGAGTCCGACTGAGCCGATCAGCCGAGTGACGCCAACGCCACCAGCAGAGACGTTTCCACCGCCTCGGAGGGTAAGCCCGCCACCGGCACCACCTGCTGTGGTTGCGATGCCTGCGAGAATCTCAATACCGCCAGCGACGCCAGCAGCATTGACGTTATTTCCAGCTTGAACGGTGATGTCGCCGGAGTTGCCAGCGGTGTCGCCCAGCCCCGTAGTAATCGAGAGGGCACCAGCGGCGCTATCGGAGTCGCCGGTGGTGATATCAACATCGCCTGAGTTGCCTGTTCCAGTGGGCGTCGCAGAGCCCACCGAAATGTTACCGCTGGCATCTGAGTTGCCAACCGGCACGTCGCCACTTGAGATCGTAACATTGCCGCTGGCTCCGCTTGTAATGCCACCTGCGCCACTGGTGATGAGGATTGCACCACCGTCTCCTGTTGCGCCACCAGCACCGGCGGTAGTTGTCACAGCACCGCCCGAGAAAGCGCCGAATCCGTCACCCGCAGTGAACGTAAGCTCACCACCGTCACTTCCTGTACCGGAAGTGGCCGATCCACCGGTGAGACTGATGCCGCCACCCGTTTCCGATCCCACACCCGTGTAGTCACCACCGGTGAGGCTGATGTCACCAACAGCGCCTGCTCCCGTGTTAGCCGTCGTAACCACCACGTTTCCGCCTTGGCCGGTTGAGCGGAAGGTTGCATCGCCGGTCGACTGAACCGTTGCGGTCAATCCAGACGTAATGGTGGCAGCTCCCGTAACCGTAGAAGCGGCCCAAGAGGTAGAAGCGCTCTGGACGATGTTGGCGTCCGAAGACAACTGAAGAGCACCAGAAGTGGTTGTGCTCAGCAAGAGGTTTGCGCCGTCGACCGTGAAGTTCGATGCGGTCTGAGCATCGAGGCTGATGGCCTCGGTTCCGGAGACGTCAAAGGGACCCTCAGGGGCGCTCGTGGTGATCGTGTTTCCGAACTCGTATGCTTCTTGAAGCGTCTCTTGGCCAGCAGTGCCGACGATAATGATCTCCCAAGCAGTGTCCGCTGCGCCCGTCTTGAGCCACATCTCACCCGTAGTGCCCGTACCACCCGAGTCACGATGAAGGGTCGAACCCACTGGAGCCGGGATGCCGGCTCCAGCCGAGGGATCCAGGTCACTGACGAACACCTCAACGGAATCGCCATCAGCGCCCGTGGTGGTCAGGGTCATGAGAGCAGCGCTTCCGCCGACTGTCGAGTCGAGGGAGAAGGCTCCAGTACCCGCGTCCATGTTCACAGCGGTAGCGCCAGTGGCGTTACCAACCGTGATGGTTCGAGCAGCCGCACCCGTACCGACGTTGATCGCCTGAGCATCCGCGTCGTTACCGATGTTGATTGCGCCACCCGTGGAGTTGATGGACACCGCACCTGCACCGTCGATGTCCGTGGCGCCCACAGCCGTCGAGGAGACGCTGCCTGCCGAGTTAATGACCACGTTACCCGAGGTGGTGGTGGTCATGCTGACGCTGGCCGAGTCCGCCGTCACGGTCACCGTGCTGGCGCTCGAGGCGGTCAGAGTACCGTTGCCGGTGAAGTCGATCTGGTCGGCCGTAACGCCGATGTTGATGGCGTTCGATCCGTTGTCGGCAGTGAGGCCGTTGTCGAAGTTCACGTCGATGGCGTTGTTGTTGTACGTATCGACATCCGCACCGATGGCCAGGTCGGTGGCTCCACCCCCCGAGTCTTCGGTGATCGTGAAGAGAGCCGCACTTGCAGCGTCACCGAGCTCCCAGGAGAACCCCGCGCCCACGTCCAAAGTGGCGTTGGACGTGGTGAGCACCGCGCCCGTGCCCTGGTTGTCGTATCCGGCTTGACGAGTCGCTGCGGTCACACCCGTGTCCGCGAAGCCGTCTCCCAACCACGCTTCCTCGGGACAATCCGCAAAAGCATCGCGGCGAACGTAGGCATAGTCGAACGTGATGCCGTCCATGTCGCCGGCCGCGACGAGCTCGAGGTCATCGTTGGTCGAGTTGTGGACCACGAAACTGATCTGGACACGGTTTGGAGTAGTCCCCGAGATGGTGAACCCGTCCGTGGCGTTCTCGGACTGAAGCAGCCCGTAGATCTGCCGACCATCCGAAGAACGAGTGACCACGTCACCCGTGGAGTTGTCTGTCAGAACACAAAGGTTCTTGGGTTGCAGGTCGTTGGCCCCGGCCACCTCAGTGAGCTGCGCAGTCCCGAACGAACCACTCGCGTCTGCCACGACCGTACCGGTAGTGGTGACGGCGCCCACGGCTGCCGTCGTGGTCGACGGAATGTCGGCCGCATCGAGAATGACGAACTGGTTGCCTGCGGCAGCAATGGTTACGTCAACCCCCACCATGACCAAGCGCTTGAGGATGCGCTTGCGCTCGATACTGTGAAGGTCGTCGTTGATATCGTTGACGCCACGCACGGTACCGGGGTCGAGAGCGCTGGGTGCAACCAACCCTTGGAACCAGTCGTTGCCCGCAGTCGTCGAGTTGATGATGCGGTTGAGCTGCGAAAGAATCGCGTGGATGTTGTCCTCGATCGCACTACCGGTAACCTCAAGGCCCGAACCGGCCGGAAGCGTGTCGTCGTACGTGAGGACATTTTTGACTTGCTCGTCAGGGTTGAGACTAGTCGGTGCAGCGGTAGCCATGTGAATTTTCGTTTCTCTGCGGGAGTCTTGCTGGGACGGTCAGGAGCTGGGCCTAGGCCGGGAGGTATCGAATTGTGATGAAGTCACCCGGAGGGGGCGTGGAGGTGAGCGTCACCGTCGCGCTTGCGCCACCGAAGACCACCGTGTAGTCGTCGAGACCGCCTTCGCGTTGGAGGACGCCATTCCAAAAGACGGCGATGTTCTCGACCCCAAGCGCCAGGGTGTCGTCGAAGACCGCACGACTCGTCACAAAAGTGGGGACCCCCACCGCGACGAAGGTTTCAAACACCGGAGGACCTGCCGGGACCCAGCCCGTGGCAGCCGCACCCGACTGTTTGAAGTAGACCGAGTTGCCCGCACCGCCGTCGGTGCGTTGGAAAATTGTCGAAACCGTAGCCGCGACAGAACCCTCGGGAGTTCCGGCGCCCACGATGAGGTTCGACAGCGAAACGGTTCCGGTAACGATCAGATCGCCGGCAATGTTGACCACGCCATCGGGGCCGCCTCCGGAGCCGGACCCTGGGGTCAGGTTGATGTCGCCGCCGGCAAAGACTCCACCACCCGCATCGCTTCCTTCGATGTCGAGACTGAAGCCCGCACCCGCCGCGTTGTTTTCGGTGTCGATGCCGTCGCCGGTACTTGCCGAGAAAAGGATGTCCGAGCCACCCGTGGCGTTACCAGACGCAAGAATGGTCGCCAGCGTTCCGCCGCCGCCGCCACCGCCCAATTGAAGAAGGGCCTGGAAGTTCGTAAATGTTGCCACGGGCTGCCTCTCTGGTAGAGGGCCCGCTATCAACCGAAAACCGAAGCGCAGGACCTGAAGCGCCTAATCACCCACAAGCATCAAAAAAGCGCGGCCCACACCGTTTCAGTGTGAGCCGCGCTCTCGAGTTTTGTGGAGACGAGGTTACGCCGCAACCGCTGATGGAACGTAAATTTTGTACCTCTCCAACTTTTCGCGAAGCCAGTTCGCCTGCCTCGTCGTTGGAGGTCTCCCTTCCTGAACTCGGCGTCGGATCGCCCCTCCTGCCGTGGTCGAAGTCTTTTTGTCCCCGGCGTTCGTCGCTGCCACCTCGAGTTTGTCGAGAGCATTGATCAGAGCCTGCTGCGTTCGAGGGTTGAGCTTCGTCTTCTTCGTGCGAGCAGGGAGGTTGTCCAGACGCTTGGCCCTCCTGTTGAGCTCGTTCCGATTGTCCCGGTGCCTCTCCAGAAGAACGTTGAACGAGTAGGCCCAGTTCTCCTCCCAGTTCTTCGTAGCGTGGTTGTAGCGCCGCGTTGCTTCTCCTGAATCCAAACGAAGCAGCCGCCCCGTTTTCCGAGACGCAAGCTTCATGTGGCCCCGCATGTTCAGCACGATCGCAACATGGTTGGAGAGAGGACAAACAAAGGCACTCTCACCCCAGTGGGCCCGGAACTCGAAGACAGGACAAAGCTCGAAGAGCCAGTCCTCAAACTTCCCACGGCTGATCGCTACCCTGGTACGTGCCATCTACTGCTTGTACGCAGCGATGGAAAAATTTACACCGAGAACGAGACTCAGTTTTTCCGTTTGAACGGGCGCCCAGCGTGCTTTTTCGCCATCTGCCACGCCTGTTTCCCGTTGCGGAAGCGTGAAGAGCGCGGAAAATCGTTGAGCGGACGTGCCATCTCCATGGGCACATCCTCGAGCCGGTAGAGCTCGAACGGACCATCCACCTGGAAGCCCCAGAAGCGAACGTCAGAGGCTCCACGCTTCCGGGCGTCCATGGCCCCCAGCAACTCTCCGCGCCTCACAGCAGCGACCATATCGACTGTGGTGGCGGCTGTCTTGCACCCGCAGGACTTGGCCTTGGTCGGCACCCCGTAGACGCGCTCGATGACCTCAGCTTCGTCATTCGTGCTCGGCTGTGGATCACTCACCGTCGCCGAGACGAACGAGCCATCGTCGAAGTAGATGTCCACCTTGCCAACCTGCCGAACGATCCTGTCCACGCGCCGACCGATCTGCGGGAGGCTCTGGGCATCATTGACCAGGCAAGCCATCACGTTGCGGACCGCTGCCTGCTTGGCCGTCATCCAGTCCGTCGGCGGCTCCGTCCAATCGGTGGGCATCGACACCCCGTCAACGACCATGTCTGCATCGGAGGCCACCGCCTCTCCACCCATCTCGAACTTTGAGATGCCGAGCTCCTGGTGAGCGGCCCAGAGCTGCGCAAGCTCTTCAGGTGTGATGTCGAGCTCGACCTCGAGCTCCATCGCTTTACGGACGAAATGCCGCTTGAGGATCAGCGCCCCTGAAGAGTCAAACGTAGACATCCCACTCCTCCCGGGGCCGGCTTTGTCGTGCGCAGCTTGTACGGCTGGTTCGGGTTCATTGGAGGCACCACGATCCGGGAGGGTTTACGCCCTGCGCTCACGATCCTCTTGGGCTTTTTGGCCTTGGGGGTGCGCATCCTACAAACGAGAGGGCTATAGGCAAGTCATTGACCCGTGGCCTTCTTCATCTTCTTGGTCGCCTTGACGGCTTCATGGTTCGTCAAATCCCGAATTGCACGCTCTCCAGCCTGGGTCTTGGCCAGCAGCCGCTGATGATGCGTGTCCAGGTGCATGTTCCCATGTCGGGTCGTCAAGCCGAGAGCAGACGGCTTGATCTCCTTGACGATCTTGGGGTCGATCTGATCGACGGCCACGTCCAGGGCGAAGTCGTGATACATGCCGGCGACCACCTGAATGGGCTTGCCCATCGGGTTTACAGTGGGGAACCGTTGCGAGAAGAACAGGTGCCCCATCGCCCACACTTCCATGTCGAAGAAGTAGTTCGGCTGAGGCAGCGCGGGCGCATTGAAGTTCATGCGGAAGACGAAGGTGATGCGCTTGTCGCCGATGGTGACGATCGACTGACCGAAGTAGTTCTCGGGTCCGTGGTACTTGCCAACCTTGAAACCGGTGACGTAGCCCCACTCGACGGACTGACCGTTGGTCCCCTCACCCTTGATGAGGATCTTGAACTCACCCGCCTCAGCGAGCCGGTAGAGAACTTCGATCTCCTCGTCGGTCATCGGCACGTACATGCCGTGGGGGTTCTTGCCGCCAAAGGGGTTGCGCTGGTCGTTCATCCGTTCTTCTCTCCCGTCAAGGACACGTAGCAAGCTCGAGTCCTACCTTGTCGAAACCCCTCAAAGAAGTTGACCTCCATCCCGGGCATCGGTAGTCGCCCGTCGGTCATCTCTGTCCGATGGAGGTAGTGAGATCGGCCGTCCTCGGTCTTGATGAAACCGTACCCACGTTGCTCGTTGAAATCCTCGACGATGCCAAAAGAAGCTCGAGGCTCATGAAGGCGTGTGACGGTTCGTGCCTTCGGCGCTTTGCCGTTGCTCGAACCGCCTGGGTCGTACTCCACCTCGACTTCTTCGCCGATGACTGGTGGTGGGGTTGTTGGAAACTCGCCCCACTTAAATGCGCGTATGTGGAAAAACACCTGTTGCCCCGCGTCGTCAACGACGAAGCCGAACAGCTTCTTGGGCAGGTACTTGAGAACCCGCATCTTCTTGCGGACGAGTTTTCCCACAGCGCAAATCCGGGGTTTCCCGGCGGCCTAGAGAACTGTCCCGAGTACCGCCTTGAGGATCGTACCGAGCGTTTGGCCAACCGCTTTGAGCCACTTTCGAGCTCGTTCTTTGCGTTCAGCTTCGGCGCGTTGAAGCTGAGCGACCATGTTGCTGGCAATCAGCAGATTCTTGGTCACTTTGCGGATGTCGGTGTCGTCACCATCCAAGAGCCGCTCAGCGGCTTCCTGGGCCATCTGGAAACCCTCGGGGCCGTGACGACGGGCACCATCCGCGAGCAAGTCCAGGAGCGTGCGCTTCCACGGCTCATCGGCCTTGGCGGCTTCGTCGTCCAGGAAACTGGAGAGCTTCTCGACGCCTTCCTCACCTACCTTCGAGGCGAGGCCAGAGATCTTCTTCTTGTAACTCATGCCCGTATCCTCTTTTCACGTTACCCGTTGTCGGGGCAGAGGTTCACGACATCGTCCATCGACACCTCCGGCTCGACGCCGGGGTCTACTTCGGACAAGCCACCGAGGAACATCATCATCGCGACGTGCCACTCGAGCCGAGCCTCCATCACGACGACGTTGAGGGCCGAGGTCTCGCAGACCTCGTTGTTCCAGTTGCCGTCCTCGTCACAGGAGCACGACCCATCCGCGATGTGGGCCTTGAGTAGCTCGGTGTCCTGCTGGATCGTCATCTCCAACAGGTAGATCTCGTTCTTGTACGTCTCCGGGTCACGGATAACCACGCGCTTACACGCGGTCGTCCCGAGCATCCCAGCCAACGCAGCACCGAGTGCTAGTTTCTTGATCCACTTCGACATCTGTTTACTCCTCCGTTTTCTTCTCTTCGGGGACTTCTCTACCAGCCGTGATCATCGCGACACGCACGTACCGATCGAGACTTGACTGACCGAGGATGTAGCCGACCGCAACGAAACCAGCCGTCACTGCGAGGACCATGAACGCCACGTTCTCGCCGAGCGTGTCGAGCTCACCGAGGAAGATCATGATCCCCAGCAAAGCGAAGAGACCGACTTCCGTGACGAGAAAAGCGACGAACTTCTTCGACGCGAGGTGACTCTTCTCGTGTTCACTCTGAGCAGGGTTCTCTTCAGCCATCACTTACATCCTGGGGGTTGTTGTTTGGGAGCAAGGTGCGGGGGCAGATTCACGACCTGCGAGACGTGCCCAACCGGCAGTCGTTTCGCACCGTTGAGCCCACTGGTGTAGACGGGGATGTTGTTCATCCGCCGCTGGAACGTGTCCTCGTAGTTCATCGAGCAGACGACGAGGTTCGTCAGTAGCGGGTTGTCCCCGAATAGAATGTCGAACCGCTCCTTTTCACAGGGGAACAAGGAGGGGTAGAGATCGCAAAAATCCTTGCGAGCCTTCGTCGAGTGCTGGATCGCGTGCAGGACAAAACAGTCCTGCAAGCGGATCGGGTTTTCAGGATCGCACTCGCAACCCTTGAGCAAGTTTCGCCCTGATTCGGGCAGGATCCAGAAATTGTCGATGCACGTGCAGGGGTGCTGCTTGCACTGTGCGCAGACCTTGCAGTGATTGAAGGACATCTACCCCTGAGACGCCCATAGAAGGATTCGCGCTATTTGGGCGGCTCGGAGGCCAAGAGGTTGGAGATGTCCACCTCTTTGCTCTCTTCCACGAGCTGCCGCATCGAACGTCCCTTGGCTTTTGGAGCGTCTTCAGCGGGTTTTTTGGCCCTGTTCGACTCTGCCTCTGGGGCCGGTTTCGGCTCCCCCACGGCATCGGCGCCAACAAACACTGGGCCGGAGAGGGCTTCAGAGGTTTTCACGAAACCACGTTTTTTCGGAAGTTTTGCCTCATCGAGAGGTGCCGACACCTTGGTCTCATCAGGACCTGCCGACATCGGACCAAGGTCAGTTTCAGGAGGGTCTTCAGCCACCTCGAGCCTCTTGCGTGCTGCCTTCTTGGGCTTCGAAGCGGCTTCCTTGGGAACTCCGCCCGCTTCGTATTCGTTGAGCCACGCGAAGATCTTGGAGCGCTTGATGCCAAACTCCTCTGGGATCTCAACCCCGAGCTTCTCCGCTCGAGCCTTGAGCTCCTCCATCAACGGGATGTTGCGCTTGCGCTTCTGCTTCTGCTTCTGGTTGCGCGGGTTGCCCTGGTAGTTGATGTGAAGTTGCACGCTGCCATTGTCATGAACGGCAATCTCGGCTTTCCCTCGTCGGTTCAGATCCGCCGCCAGGTGGTCGGCGACGATCTTGGCGAAGTCGTTGTTGTCGAGCTGCGTGTTTGCCTCCGATACGAGCTCGGCGAGTTGTTTGGCAGCAGCCAGCAGGGCGTCACCAAGTAGCAGGGACTCTCCGTTGATGTCCACGGCATGACCAGTGCTGTTCAGGAGCTGTCGTGCGACGCTTTCTTCTACGGGTCCCGAGTAGGGTTTGGCCTTCGGCATAGATTCCTCACATGATCTTGACGTGGGTTAGTTCGACGAAGAACTCGTACACACGCCTCGAGACTTCAGCCACCACGTTCAAGGGTTTGGCGTGGTTGCGCACCTTCGCGATCTTCTCCACCACGCTTGGATTGGTCGTGTCGAAGAACCCGCCCCACCCATCAGGCGACGAGAAATCCACACGAAAAAAGAGGCCAGAACTACCAGTCATCCGCGTCATCCTGTTGATGAGGATGGAGAACGAGCGACGCTCTCCAACCGCAGGAGGTAGACGCACCGTACCCATCTTGGATACTCGGCGGTGAGCTTCCAGCGCTTCCGTGAAACGAATCAGGTCGTCGATCGCTTCGTCGTCTTCGCGACCGTTGAGAACCGCCGCGAGAACCCTGTCTCGCAGCTTGTCGTCCTCGTCGAGTTGTTGGTATGCCCACCACTCCCTTGGGTTCTCAGCCTTCCAGGTTTCTACCCTCCCATGTTCGAGGATGGAGCTTTTCACGTTGGCTTCCTCCAACACGCCTCGTGAACCCACATCATGTTGGCCCCGGCCCAAACAGGAGGGTCCAGAAAGGTGTGCTCCTCTCCACAAAAAGGACATGTTGGAAAGAAGAGCTCGCCCTCCTCGTCTTCGGTGAGCAACCCGGTCCTTGAGAAATGTTCAGGCGGATCGAACAAAGGACACTCTGGAAGGTAGGCGTCGCCTTCCCATTTCCAGCCCATCCTCGGGTCAAACTCGTACATCCGGTAGGCGTTCTCGAACAGCGTCTTCTTCACCCACTTGACGAAGAGCTTCGGAACTTCGTCCCGCATCTCCTGCACAATGGTCTGTGCAAGGTCGAACCGAAACTGAAATTGCTTCCGTTTGCGAGGCACGTTCCGAAAACCGACACCCTCGACCTTCGTGACAAGGGAGGGGTCAAAGGTCGCGTCGATCGTGAAGATGAAGTTATGGTGCGTCGGATCGAGATGATGCCCGACCGTGAATTTCATCCACAAAGGAGGCTTCACTTCACCGAAGAGCTCGTCGAGGGCGACATTCGCCATCGTAGAGAAGTGAAAGTCCCTTAGAAACCCGGATGAGGAGGTTTTTGGGGAGGCTACGGACACAAAAAGTCCCTCGTGCTTACTATACGCACGAGGGACTCTCCAAAAACGGAGGGTTTTGAACCCCTAACCGTTCAGACGCGGCACATAGAAATACTGCGTGTTGTTCGCCGTGGTGGGCGCGGTGCTCATGTTGGCACGAGCCGGCCCCTGGGTCGCCGAGTTGATGGCCCGGTAACGGCCGATGTTGCGGTACGTGCCCGCCGCCGTCGAATAGTTGGGCGGGATGGGCTGAAACTGGGACGTTGTGGATCGAGTTGCCATGTGGGAGTCCTCCTGTGAAAGGGGAGGGCTATAGGCGATCTACTGCGATCCTCTTCGTGGAAAGCTACTTGGGACCCTCGGGCATGGGCACCGTCCGGTCATGCACCCA
>Ga0180429_10001378_pt1 | contig 20772 bp, 17 predicted proteins | sample SS_ome_FD_132428 | JGI IMG/M metagenome (GOLD analysis project Ga0180429, IMG submission 132428) | Hypersaline lake sediment archaeal communities from the Salton Sea, California, USA - SS_1_S_1 metaG | ecosystem: Environmental > Aquatic > Non-marine Saline and Alkaline > Hypersaline > Sediment ...
CCTTCCGCGGATTCCGTGCCGTCTACGAGACGGAGGAGGATCCCGATAAGGGAACGCTGCCTCCCATCGAGAAGGGCGAGGCGCTGAACCTGATCAAACTGAATTCGGAGCAGAAGTTCACCGAGCCGCCGCCCCGCTACACCGAGGCCTCCCTCGTAAAGGCGCTGGAGGAGAACGGCATCGGGCGCCCGTCCACGTACGCGGCCATCATCTCCACGATCCAGGACCGGGACTACGTGGACAAGGTCAAGGCATCACTGATCCCCACGGATCTGGGGCTGCTCGTGAGCGAGCTGCTTGTGAAGCACTTTCCGGCTCTCTTCGACCTGAGCTATACCGCCACGATGGAGGAGCAGCTCGACAAGGTGGAGAAAGGAGAGGAGGAGCGACTCGGGCTCCTGGCCCGTTTCTACGAGAGCTTCGAGAGGGAACTGAGCAGCGCCAAGGAGTCCATGGTGGACCTCCGCAAGGAGGGGCAGGCCACCGACGAGGTCTGCGAGAAGTGCGGCAAGCCCATGGTCCTGAAAATGGGCCGGTACGGGCGTTTCCTAGCTTGTTCGGGCTATCCCGAGTGCAAGAGCACGAAACCCGTGGCTGAGGAATCGCTTCCCGAGGTGCCCGAGGGCGCCGAAACCTGTCCGGCCTGCGGTGGGAAAATGGCCGTGAGGCCCGGCCGCTACGGGCCTTTCCTGGCCTGCGAGAAGTATCCCGAATGCAAGACCACGATGAACCTGAAGCGCGGACAAGACGGGACCTTCGTCGTCCAGAAAGACGAGATGCTCGACGAGACCTGTCCCGAGTGCGGCGCAAACCTCATGAAGAAGCACGGCCGTTACGGGCCTTTCACGGCCTGTTCGAAATACCCCGAATGCAAGTACATCAAGCGGGACATCATCGACATGCCCTGCCCCAAGTGCGGCAAGGAAATCGCCAGGCGGATCAGCAAGCGCAAGAAGGTGTTCTACGGCTGCACCGGCTATCCGAAGTGCGATTTCGTCGCATGGTATCCGCCCGTGAAGGGGAAGTGCCCGGATTGCGGCAGCCCATACCTTGTGGAGCGCAAGACCCGGGACGGCTCCGTGAAGATCTGCTGCCCGGAGAAGGGCTGCAAGTATACCCAGTAATGACGGCGCGCCCTCTTCACCAGCCATCTACTGCAACGTCGGATCAGCACGCACCCTGCTTCGGAAAGCTCGGCCGGCCGGCTCGAACCCAGTGGAATCAGACTCTAGGGGCGGCGAGGGCTCTCGCGTCCATCGCAGGCCACCTAGCTGCAAAGGCTCCATGCATTCGCCTTTTCGCAAGGTGGCCTAGGCTCGAACCCTCACCGGTACCTCCGGCAACGCTTCCGGTGGCTTCGGTCGCTTTCCTCGAGTCTGCGCGCAGCTCCGCCGTTTCGTGACGATATCTGGTGACGAGCCCGCACCAAGGTAGATTCACAAAAATGCGGAATTGCCGACTCAATTAAGGGGAGCAATATTCGAGGCAGAAAAGGTCGCCGTTCCGGATCCCCGACGTTCCTGGAAGATCCGCGGAGCGATCCCCGCCTGGGGATGAACGTCAAGGCTCGCTTCGACCTGCCCGCCTCCGGCGGCGGCTGGCGGCCGCCGCCCGGGCATCTCCATCCCGAACTCATAGATGCCTTGAACGCCTGGAGCCCCAAGGGTCTCTACAGCCACCAGGAAGAGGGGCTGCGTCACCTCGCATCGGGCGATGCGCTCATGGTCTCCACCCCCACCGCCAGCGGGAAGAGCCTCGTCTACCAGCTCCACGCCCTGGACGCCTGGCTGAAGGACCCCGCCGCCCGCTTCCTCTTCATCTACCCCTACAAGGCTCTGGCCCAGGACCAGCGGGGCAAGCTCGACGAACTCGCACGGCGCCTCGGGTTTCCCGATTTCCGCGCCGAGATCTACGACGGGGACACGAAGGCCTCCGCGCGGAAGAGAATCCAGAAGGATCCACCGCCGGTCATCATGACCAACCCGGACATGCTCCACCTCTCCTTCCTGGCCTACGCCGAGAACTGGACCGGCACCTTCAGGGCGCTGCGCATGGTGGTGCTCGACGAGGCCCACGTCTACCGGGGCGTCTTCGGCTCCCACGTCCACCACCTCCTCTGGCGCTTTCAGCGGCTCTTGCGGTGCCGGGAGGCTCCGGTGAAGTGGGTAGCCACCTCCGCGACCCTCTCCAAGGGGGAAGCGTTTTTCGAACGGCTCACGGGGAAGGCGGCGCACGTGGTCACGGAGAGCGGCGCCCCCCGTCCGCCGCGCCGCCTCTACCTCCTCTCCTGTGACGGATCCCCCTACACCCTGGCCTGCGACGTCATGGACCGGCTGCTCTCCGAGGGGGCGCGCACCCTCACCTTCACAAAAGCCCGCAAGGTCACCGAACTGCTCTACACGTGGCTCACCGCCCGCAGCCCCGAGTACCGGGAAACGGTCTCCTCCTACCGGGCAGGATTTCTCCCCTCCGAACGGCGGCGCATCGAGAAGGCCTTTTTCGAGGGGACGCTCCGTGGCGTCGTGAGCACATCGGCCATGGAGGTGGGCATCGACGTGGGCGGCCTCGACGCCTGCGTCCTCGTGGGCTACCCGGGCTCGCTCATCTCCCTCCACCAGCGCATGGGGCGCGTAGGAAGGGGCAGCCGGCCGGCGGACATCTTCCTCATCGCCATGCCCGACGCGCTGGACCAGTATTTCGTCCAGCACCCCGACACGCTCCTGAACCGCCCAATGGAGGAACTGATCCTCGATCCCGAGAACCCGATGATCACTTCCTCTCACCTCGTCTGCGCCGCGCGGGAGGAGCCACTGGAGGACGAGGCCTTCGCACCCGAGACCTTCCGAAGGAAGGCCCTCGACGACCTGGACCGGGCGGGGGAACTCATGCTGGACGCCGACGGCAGCCGCTGGCACACCCTGCGGCGAAGGCCCCACCGGGAGGTGAACCTGCGGACCATCGGAGACGGCTACACCATCGTGGATGCCAAGGGAAAGGCCATCGGGTCGGTGGACGGGCACAGGGTCCACCGCGAGTGCCACGAGGGCGCCGTCTACCTCCACCAGGGGCAGACCTTCCGGATCCTGGACGTCCTCCACAAGGACAAGAAGGTCAGGGCGCGGCGCGCGCGCGTCGACTATTACACGGAGATCCGCAGCGAGAAGGAGACGGAGGTCCTAGAGGTGGTGGACGAGAAGCAGTGCGGCCCCTACACCCTGCGCCTCGGCCGCCTCAAGGTCACCGAGACGCTGACCTCATACGTCAGGAAGCGGATGGCCGGTGGGGAGACGCTGGAGGAATGCCCCCTCGAAGGGCCACCCCTCACCTTCGAGACCGAAGGCTTCTGGGTCGCCTTCCCGCCGGGCCTGGGCCCGTGGCTGTCCATGCAGGGCCTCCATTTCATGGGGGGCATCCACGCCTTCGAGCACGCCCTCATCGGCATCTTCCCCCTCGCCGCCATGGCCGACCGATGGGACCTGGGCGGCATCTCCTACACCCACCACCCGCAGGTGGCGGGGCCGGCGGTCTTCGTCTACGATGCATACGCGGGCGGGGTGGGCCTCGCCCGGAAGGGCTACGGGCGCTTCGATGCGCTCCTCGAGGCGGTGAGCCGCCTGATCCGGGACTGCCCATGCGAGGAGGGCTGCCCCTCCTGCATCCAGTCCCCCAAGTGCGGCAGTGGGAACCGCCCCCTCGACAAGGCCTCCACCCGGGCTGTCATCGATGTCCTGGAGGGGAAGGCCGAGGTGCCGGCGGAGCCGAGAATGGAAGCCGCCGACGAGCGGCCCGTACCGAAGGGAACCGAGGAGAACATGGCCTCGAAAGAACGCCCCGGCAGGCTCGTCTTCGACCTCGAGACCCAGCGCCTCGCTTCGGAGGTGGGCGGCTGGGGAAACATCAAGGACATGCGCCTCGCCCTGGCCGTGACATGGGATCTGGATGCCGACGCATGGCGCACCTACTTCGAGGAGGAGGCCGAGGAACTCATCGAAGACCTCCTCGCCTCGGAAATGGTTATCGGGTTCAACGTGGACCGGTTCGACCTGATCGTGATGAAGCCCTACACCCACAAAGACCTCAAGGCCGTGCGAACGCTGGACCTGCTGCGGGTGATCCGCAGGCGCCTCGGCTTCCGCGTCTCGCTCGCATCCCTCTCCGAATCCAATTTCGGTGACAAGAAGTCCGCGGACGGCGTACAATCGGTGCGGTGGTTCCGAGAAGGCCGGTTCGACCTCATCGAGGAGTACTGCAGGAAGGACGTGGAACTCACCGGCCGCCTCTACCTGAAGGGGCTCGAGGAGGGCCACCTCCTCTTCCGGAAGAAGACCGGGGAACTGCTCCGGGTGAACGTGAACGGCTGGGAGGAATCCCGATGATACCGCCCGCGCGAGGAGGTTCGACAATGCGGTCAATCGTTTCCATGATCATTCTGGCCCTGCTGGTATGCCTCGCATCCGCCGCGGCGGAGGTTCCCCTCGATCCCCGGTCCGCTCTAGAGGCCTACGAAGCCGGTGACTACGAAACGGCCATGAGGCTCTTCGCCCCGCTGGCCGAGAAGGGGGATCCCCTGGCCCAGTTCGTCGTCGGTACCATGTACATGGACGGCCAAGGTGTCGCGAGGGACCATGAGAAGGCCGCCCAGTGGTTCCGGAAGGCCGCGAAGCAGGGAGACCTCATGGCCATGGTGAACCTGGGACTCCTCTACTCCAACGGTCAGGGAGTGAATCAGGATTCGGAGAAGGCTACCGAATGGTTCGGAAGGGCCGCCGAAGAGGGTCACCCCAAAGGCCAGCTCTGCCTGGCTCTGGCCTACGATTTCGGCCAGGGCGTCGACCAGAACCACGAGAAGGCCGCGGCCCTCTATCTCAAAGCCGCGGAGCAGGGGAACGTGCAGGCCCAGCTCAACCTCGCCACCCTGTACCTCAACGGCCAGGGCGTCGCCCGGGATTACGAGGAGGCCCTCTTCTGGTACTCCATTGCCGCCGCCGCGGGCGAAGAGCGGGCGGAGCATCCCCGCGACGTGGTGTATGAGCAGATCCCTTACAAACGCTGCAAGGCCGTGGACGCCCGCGTCGCCCGGTGGCTCGATGCCCACGGCGTGAAGGTATCCGATGCCGGTTCCGGCGACGGGCCCCTGAAGCCTTAGCCCGGGTTTCTCTCCGGATTTCGTCGTACCCGCACGCCCCGATTCGCGTGAGCCGATGCCGTCGGCCTCTCCCTCCTCGCATCCCGCATGAACGCAAAGAGAGTCTCTCTGGAGCACCTCGCCGCAGACTTGACCCGGACAAATCCCTGAGCCATAATGACTTAAAGCACGCAATGCGGCCGAGGGCGGAGGGTTGCCGCGCGCCGCGGCCCAGCAGAGTGGGGATCTCGGTATGGGGGTTTGGAACCCACGGGATCCGCCGGAACCGCCTCAGGGCTGCTCGATGTGGGGAGAAGTCCTCGTCCGATTTCGCGGCCATTGCAACGGGGATGGGTGCAGACCATGCCAGGGCACAGGAACCCTGAAGGAGGGATTATGAACAGGATCATGCGGATTATCCTGATGGGCAGCGTTCTTCTGGGCTGGGCCGCCGCGGCGGCCCAGCCGCCGCTCTTGGACCGGTGGTTCCTGTGTGATGGAATCTCAACGGAGACGACCGTCGACGTCATCGTCAGCGATCCCGCGGATCCCCGCACGGTGCTCGCGAAGGGGCCGACGGGAGCGTGGACATCGTCGGACGGCGGATTGACCTACACCCCAAAGCAGCAGTGGTATCCGCCCTCGGAATTCATGGACCTCACCTATGTCTCCGGGCAGACGGACACGCTTCTGGGGGCCGGGGAGGACGGGATCTACTACTCCCAGGACGACGGCGACACATGGAGCCGGTGCTCCGAAGGCCTTCCGGCGGATCCGGGGCAGGGTTACACCACCATGGTGGTTCAAGACCCGGTTCTGCCTCTGGCGGCTTGGGCCACGGTGCCCAATGCAGACGACACGGGCGCCGTCTACCGGGGCGACCTGTCGGGGCTTCCCGATTCTGAACCCACGTGGTGGCCGACCTCCCCTCTGCCCGGTGATTGTGCTTTCCCATACTCGCTAAGCACGGCCATCGGGCAGGATCCCTCCCCCCATACCGTCCTGTACGCGGGGACCAGCGGCGGGGGGATCTTCATGTCGTCCAACGACGGCCTCGTCTGGGAGCAGGCCGGGCTCGGGCCGCAACTGGGGGGGTGGATCACGCATGTCGAGGTCGATCCCGGCGAACCCGACAGCCTCTATGCGGTGAATGGAGACGGCTCTCCTGGTGGCCAGGACACCTTCTTCGTCAGCCAGGACGGAGGGTCCAACTGGTGGGGCGTGTCCGTGATGAACACGGGGAGCAGGGTGGCGGACGCCTCCGTCGAATGGTGCGTTGTCCCGAACGGGGACCGATTCGCGCCGGGTCCCGTGACCGTTGCTCAAGAAGACGGGAGGGTGTGGCGCAGCGAAGACGGCGGATCCACCTGGCAGGAATGGAGCGAAGGACTTCCCCTAATCCGAAGCGATTTCCGGGCTCATGCCCTCGCTCCCAATCCGGGCAAGGTCCTCATGGGCACGTCCGACGGCGTGTACTGCAGGGTGACGGGGTGTATCCTCTCCGTCTGCTCAGCAACGGCCGATCCCGTCTCGGGAGAGGTTCCCCTCCGGGTGACCTTCGCCGGCGAGGCCGAGGCGGTGAGTTGCGCTTCGGGACCCGGTTTTTTCTGGGACTTCGGGGACGGGGAGACCTCCGCGGAACAGAACCCGGAGCACTCGTACCGGGAAGTGGGCGGCTATACCTGGACCCTCTCCATCACCGCGGAAGAGCGGAACTGCACCCTGACGGGGAGCATCCTGGTCGCACACCCCTCCAGGCCCGGCGACTGCGACGGCGGCGGAACGGTCTCCATCGGCGAGGTGCAGGGAGGCATCAACATGTTCCTGGGTTTGGCGGAACCGGCCTGCAACGTGGATCAAAACGCCGACGGCACCGTCAGCATCGGCGAGGTGCAGGCCGTCATCAACGCCTTTTTGGAGCCATGAGAGGGAAGATTGCCAATGGAAAGATCATGCAGGGTAGAGCTTTGGAATCAGCTTCAGGATGGCCGAGCGGTGGTGATTCCCGCTTCACGCAGGGCGCGTTTCAGGAGCGCTTCTAAGGATAAGAGAGAAGCCCAGTTCTCGAGATAGTCCATTTCCAGCCGACCGCGATGGATCTTGAGGACGCCGAGCAGATCGATCCATTGCCGCTCGGAGACGCCTCCACCCTTCTCGTACCAGAGGAGTTTGTGGAGGACGATATCCTCCGGCGTGTTGACGAGGCAACGGACGGCGCCGTCTTCATCTTCGAACAAGATCTTGGCGCGGCTGCGGGAGAAGGACTCTTTGTAGAACGGTTCGTCCCGCAGCAGAAAGATGTCCACCTTCATCATGGTGCCAAGATGGACGACGTTGAAGTGGGATCGATGCGTCACAGCTTCTCTGACGGAGGCCTCCTCGACGTAATAAATTCCCTCGATTTCAGAGACGAGCGGAGCCACCCGATCGTGGTCCAGGTCGGCCACGACGTCCACATCCAGAGTAGTCCGGGGCAGCCCTTCCATGGAACTGGCCACGGAGCCGCAGATGCAGAAGGGGATCTTCAACTGCTCGAAGGCCTGGAAGAGCGGCTCGACGGTGTTCAGAATGTCGCTCTTGCCCAAGGTCCTCATGGGGCGCTTTCTCCCGCCTCGGGGTCGAGTCGGCGGCGAACGTTGCGGGCCAGATCCTTGCCGTAACAGTGTTCGAGAAACAGCAGGCGGATCTCCGCTTCATCCAAGTCCGGATTCGCTTCCCTGATGGCTTTCAGGGAGAACGATGCGGCTTGAAGGGTGAGATCACGAACCAGCTGAAAACGCTTGGCAGGGGCGGCCCTTCGCAGAAGAGACAACTGGACCGCCTCCGCATCGGGTGACGTATCGCGGGATCGTGTCCGACCTTTGTGGGGCCTGCTCATGGGACCAGCTCCTGTTCCGGATTATAGCCCCGAAGCCCATGCGGCCGAAAGGGTCTCAGCGCTTCGGCGCCTTCCGCTTCCTCTTGAAGAGGTAGTCGAGGGTGTAGCGCATCTTGCGCAAGGCATCGGAAAGGGCCATGCGCCTGGCGGGCTGATCGGGAAGGCCCGGCACCGGTGCCAGGGTCTTCACGAAGACGGGGACGTCTCCGACGTCCTCGTAGCGCTGGACGCCCCGCTCGAAACCCTCGCCAGGCGAGAGGAACGCGAAGGCGGGTTCGGTGACGAGGATGTACTTGTTCGCGGCCACGTCGTTCTTGAGGAGGCGGTGGAGGAGGATGACGTCTACGCCGGACAATTCGAGGCGTCCCGCGATCTTGTAGCGGAGGGCCGTCCCCTTGTGGGCGAAGACCTTGATGGCGAGCTTGTCGAGGTTCTTGCAGGCCCCGCATGCGCAGGTGTTCGACAATGCGAGCGACTTCAGCGCGGTGTCGAAGGCGGAGACGAAGGCCTGGAGCTTGCGGCCGATGAGGAGGCCGGTCTCCTCCCACGGCTGGCCGGCATGGGGAAGGGCGGAGAGGAAAACGGCGTCACCCTCGAACTTCTCCACCTCCAGGGGAATCTCCACCTCGGCGAGGACCGCATCGAGGAGGTCGGTGATGATGCCCTGGCCATGGGCCAGTTCGGTGCGGTTTGCGAGCATGAAGCCCGTGTAGCCGCTGATGTCGGCAATGAGGAGGATCACCTCCCGTTCCTGTGCCAACCGAAACCCCCGGAGATTCGAGCGTACCGCAGCGGTGATGCCCGACAGCGCTACTTACGGCTCGAAGACCTTGTCCTTCATGCGGCGGTTGAGGAGGAGGACGATTTCGACCTCCACCGTATCGGCCAGTAGTTTGGACCCGTCTTCGAGGGTCCGGTTCCAGTCCAGCCCCCAGTCCCGGCGCTTCAGGGTTCCCCGGATCTCGATGCGGGCGGTGTCGCTTCCCTCGGAATTCTTCCGGATGCCGCTGAAGGTCATGGCCAGCGTCACCTTGCGGCGAACGCCGTGGAGGTCGAGCTTTCCGGAGATTTCGTATTTCTTGTCCTCGATGTGCCGGATGGTATCGGTGCGGAAGCGGATCCTCTGGTGTTCCTCGACGTCGAGAAGAGCGGGGCTCTTGAGGAGATCGTCCCGCTCCGCGTTGCCGGTGGTCACGCTGGCGCTGTCGATGAGCAGGCTGATGACATCGAGTTTGGACTTCTTCAGATCGCCCGATACATGTCCAGTGAACCGTTCGAAGGATCCCTCGGAAGGCTCTCCCTCGCGCCGGATGCGGAAGGTCACGGTGGATTGGGTGGGATCCACATCGAAGACGGGAGAGGCGCCCATGGGGAGGGGAATCGCCCTGGAAGGGGGATCGCAGGGGACCGGGACCGAAGCGAGAGCCAGCGCACCAAAAACGGCGAGGGAAAGGACATATCGTTTCATCCGGCTATTCTCCATAGGTGGGGTTCATTCTTCTACAGGGCGGCGCGTTAGCGGACCCCGTTCTCCCGGCCGCGGTCCGGTTTTCCGCGGCGTTAGCCCCGCCGCGACAGGGACCGGCCCCTCTTTGAATGGGTCAGCGCCTCATAGAACCGGAGCCGGTCGGTGGGGCGAATGTAGGTGATGCTCGATCCAACGCCGAATTTGCGCGACGACAGGGGCTCGCACCAGGCGACGCGGCCCTTGCAGGCGATCTTCCGGATGCCGTTTGCCGAGAAGTCCAGGCTGAGGTCCAGGGTCTGCCCGTGATAGAGTTCGGTACCGCATACGAAGTACAGGCCCGACTGGCTCAGATTCGAACCCGTGATGGAAAAGGAAGGGCGCTGGGGCAGCATGCAGGTGCCCGCGAAACTCCTGTTCTCACGGGGATACGCCCTGCGTTCCGTGGAGTAGGGAACGGCCAGGTTCTTTCCGCCGGCCTTGGCGCGATACATCGCCTTGTCGGCGGCGCGGACCAGTTCCTCCGCGGTGTCGGCGTCGGCCGGAAAGGAAGCCACTCCCGCGCTGATGGTCAGGGAACTCCCCTCGTCCTTGGGAGGGGGGAGGCGAAGCATCTCCACGTTTCGCACCATACGCTCGGCCACCTGGAGCGAGGCGAACTTGTCGGTGGCGGGCAGCAGCACCGCGAATTCCTCGCCCCCGTAGCGGCAGGGGATGTCCATCGTTCGGATGGACTCTCGCAGCGTGGCGGCAATCCGGTTCAGCGCCGCGTTTCCGGCTTCGTGGCCGTACCGGTCGTTGAAGCCCTTGAAATCGTCGACGTCCAGGAACACCAGGCTGAGCGACATGCCGAGGCGGGAAGCCTTGTTGATCTCCCTGGGCAGCGCCTCCTTGAGGAACCTGAAGTTGTAGAGCCCCGTCAGGTCATCCTTGAAGGTGCCCTTCTCCGTTTCATTGAAGACCTCGAAATCGATGACCTTCGGGTATTTGATCTGGGGAGATTCATGGACGAAGTAATCGGCCACGCCGACCCGGAAATCCACCGAACGGCGCAGCCGGCGCGTCATGGTGGAGGTGTGCCGGGCGATGGCCTGCCAGTGGGCTTTGGCTTCCTCGGGTGGAAATTCGAGATGGCTCACGAGGTGGATGAAGCGGGAGTACACCTCTTCGCCATGGTATCGACTGAGGGCCGCGAGCCGCCGGCTCGTGACCGCCACCTCAGGCCGCACCTCCGTGGCGATATCCAGGAGCTTATGCTGCAGGTCGCCCCGCGTGGGGGTCTTCTTAAGTCTCTTTCTTCCCATGCCCTAAGAACTTCTTTCGCTGTTCCTTCAGGTATTCGTCGTCCGGTTCCTTCAGGAGCGCCTTGTCGATGGCCACGATCGCTTCTTCACTGTCCCCCATTTTATAGTAAACCTCGGCGAGCGTGTCCAGGATCCCTGGATCTTCGTCGCTGATGAGCACGGCACGCCGGGCCGCCGCGAGGGCCTTTTCCAGGTCGACTTCCTTCTCCGCGCAGAACCAGGCATAGCCGTTCAGGAACGACGGGTCGTCCTGCCTGTTCGACAATAGAGCATGGTAGAGTTCGAGGAGGGAGTCGGTCCTATCGTTCTTCCGGAAGAAGCGGGACAGGGAGTAGAAGGCCTCCTTCCCGACCCTTTCGGTTTCGGCGTGCATCGCAAGGCGCTCGAGGATCTGCTCTCCCCTCTCCAGTTCGGTGTGGAGGAGCGCCGTGCCCTCGAGCAGTTCGAGTTTCTCCATGAGTTCACGGCCTTTTTCGCCCTCCACCTGCCTTGCCTTCTCGATCCATCCGAGGGATGGCTCGTAGCCTCCCCGTTCCTGCAGTTTGGAGGAGATCCTCATGAGGAGTTCCGGGTCGGCCTCTTGCCCGCTGCGGCCCTTGAGGTCTTCTAGCGTATCCACGCCCATGAAATATCCCATGATGGTCTTGATGTAATCGGAACGCCCGGCGTATCCGATGTAGCGGTCAATTTCGTCTCCGGCGTTTCGGTAGAGAATCGTGGTGGGATACCCCTGCAGATGAGCCTTCTTCGCGAGAGCCTTGCCCTCATCCGTATCCCCGTCCACCCTGTACAACACCGCGTGCTTGGACAATTTCTCGATCACTTCCGTCGTAAGGACTTCACGGTCCAGGGCTTTGCAGCTTCCTCACCAGTCCGTGTAGAACTTGAGGTAGAGGTCCTTTTGCGCCTCCGCCGCCGCGGAGAGGGCTTCGTTGAAGGAGCCCCGGAACCACCCGTCTCCGGCGAAGAGGGTCGAGGGGAAAGCGAGCAGAATGATCAGGAGCAGTCGTTTCATGTCGGATCTCCTGTGAGGGAAGAACATCATACCATTGGGGCAGACGGGATGACAGTTCCTTCCGGAAGCTCCGTGCTTGGAGCGATGAGGCGGATGCCGCGGGACCGGATCACCGGCCCCCTAAATGTTTGCCACCGAAAGCCTCCGGGCGTAGAATGCCCCTTTCCGGAGGACGACGGTGCTCATCGATTGTGACAACGCCGCGGCAGCCGACAAGATTTCCGAGATCGAGAAGGATCCGGGCTTGGCCCTCGTCCTGGAGTGGGCCAGGGACTCGACGTTCCCGCTTCGCCTGGATGCCGAGGCGTCCTTTCTCGAGCTGGCCGGAACTTCGGACGTGGAGGGACGTCCGAACCGATGCCTCATGAAATGCTTCCCCGTTTCCGGGGGCCGCTACGCCGCCTTCTTCTACAAGCGGAGCCTCGTTCCCTTCAGCCGGGACCGCTTCGCCTACGGGGCGGTGATCCGATCCGAAAAGCGCCTCAGTCGGGAAGGGGCCGAAGAGTGGTTCCGATGGCTGGACGGAGGTTTTCACCCAGACGTACCGCCCGGAAGCCTGAAACGGGCCTTCTCTTTCGACGTTCCGGACTAGCGAGGTCGGCCATGCAGAAACGAAATCCCGCCGAACTGGAAATCGACCTGCTGTGCAGCGGGATTCGAATCGACGCGTCATGCACCCTCACGGAAGATGCCCGGTTCTTCGCCCGCACGCGGGCGGGACTGGGATCGGGGCTGGAGTTGATCATCCCCGCGGATAGGAAGGACTTGTGGATCAACATCCCCGTGGAGGAGGATTTCGCCGCTTCATCCCCGTACAAGCTCGTCAAGGAGGGGGAAGCCTATCTGATCCGGGACGACCGGGATCGATCGCTGGGGTATGCGGTCAAGATCCCCCCGCAGCCTGCCTGGTACACCGGGACCACGAGCCGGGGCACTCCCATGTCGAAGGTCGGTGTTCTCCAGGGAACCTACCTGGGGATCTACGTCAGCAACTCCTGTCTGTACTGGTACCAGAACCCGCCCGTCGGCTGCAAGTTCTGTTCGACGGGGCTGAATGTGGGCGTCAATGAGATGGCCGACAAGAACGTCGAGGACGTCGTCGAGACGGCCCTGGCAGCAAAGGAGCAGTCGGGCAACACCTTCGTTCACTTCAACTCCGGCTATCAGGCCGGCAAAGGGCTCGATACCGTCGCCCCCTACGTGAAGGCGATCAAGGAGCGGGTGGGCGCACTGGTGGGCGTCCAGGTCATGCCCACGAAGGATCTGTGGAAGTACGACTGGCTCATCGACCTCGGAACGGACCACTTTTCTTTCTGCTATGAGTTCCACAACCCCGAGTATTTCGAGAAGTTTCTTCCGGGGAAGCATGCCACCGTAGGCCAGAAGACCTTCTTCGACGCCATGGAGTACACGGCGAAGAAGATGGGAAAGGGCCGCAACTCGGGAGAGATCATCGCCGGCGTGGAGCCCGTTGAAGACACCATCCGCGGAATCGATTACATCACCTCCACCGGCTGTTTCCCCACGGTCTGCATCTTCCGCCCCGTCATCGGAGCGGAGATGGAGCGCTATCCGCCTCCCCCCTACGAGGACATGGTGGCGGTCATGCGGCACATGTACGAAGCCTGCCGCCGAAACGGCATTCCCCTCGGCATGGCGCCGAACATCGAGGTGAGCCTCATCGTGAATCCCGACGACGCGGCCTATCTCGCCCCCCCGTCTTTGGGGAAGCGATGGTACGAGGCGAAACTCGCGGTGATCAAGGCGCTCGCGCGACCCTACTTCTCGTGGAAGATGATGCCCCGGAGAATCCGGGCCGACGCCGAAGATCCTGCGGTGTACAGGCCGGGGCGTTAATGGGCCGATCCCTGTTCAGGCGGGCGGCCGTCGTGATCGGGAGGGATGCGGCCCTGGTGGCCGCCGGCCTCTTCGTCATCTACATCGGGCTGTGTCTGTTCATGTTTCTGCGCCAGGACTCATACGTGTTCTTTCCCGACGCCCGCATCTGGGCCACCCCCGGAGAGGAGGGCCTGGCCTACGAAGACGTGCGGCCCGTCACCGCAGACGGCGTCTCCCTCGGCGCCTGGTGGATCCCCTGCGAAAGGGCACGCGGCAGCATGATCTTCGCCCACGGGAACGGGGGAAACATCGGAGACCGCGTCGAGAAGGCCGCCTTCTTCCATCGGCTTGGGCTGTCCATCCTTCTCTTCGATTACCGGGGGTACGGAAGCAGCGGGGGGGAGGTCTCCGAGGAGGGGACCTATGACGACATGGCGGCGTGTGCGGCCTGGGTTCAGGACAGGGGGGGCGGAAGCGTAACCCCGGTCCTGTATTACGGGGAATCGCTGGGAGGAGCCGTCGTGGTTCAGGCGGCGCTGGAGCGTCCCCCCGACGGCCTGATCCTCGACTCCACCTTCACGAGCATCGTTGACATGGCGAAGAGGCACTACCCCTGGCTCCCGGCCCGGTGGATCGCCCGGATCCACTACGACTCCCTCGCCCGAATCCCCTCCGTCACGTGCCCAGTGCTCGTCATGCACAGCCCCGAGGACGACATCGTCCCTTTCGAAATGGGAGAGCACCTCTTCGCCGCCGCCCCCGAGCCCAAGCGCTTCGCCGCCATGGAGGGCGACCACAATTCGGGGGGCATCACCGAGAGCCCCGGCGCCCAACGCGAGCTGGAGGCCTTCCTCGACGACGTGCTGGGGCCCATCGCAGAGAACCCCGAACAGCCCTGAGGGCCGCTCCACGGCCACGTTCGCCGTGGGAGCCGAATCCCCTCGGCGATATGAGGGCCGCTCCCCGCCGCGCTTCGCTCGCGGTTTCAGCGCGGAGCCAGCATTCTTCCTGGATGTCTTCCCCGCCATACCTTCGGCCACTCCGCCTTCCTCGCGGTGACTCTCATCGGTCTTGTCATTGCGAGGCCTTCCTCCAAAGGGCAACCAACGAAGCAATCTTGATTTACCGTGTTGGCACGGCCATCGAGACTGCCGCGGCCGCGCAGTGACATCCTCACCCTGTCGCCGTGGGAGCCGAATCCCTTCGGCGACCTTCGCGAGTAAGGACAGGAGAGACGGAACGAGGTTTCGCCCCGATCAGCGCTTGCGCATGTATACGCGGTCGTCCTTGCGCTCCATGATGCGGTAGCGTTTTCGAAGGAGGGAGTAGACGGATCTCATGTCGCCCAGTTTCTTGAGTTCCGAAGATGCGATGAGGTATCCCACCCCCAGGCAGCCGAAAGAGAGGACGGCGAGGATCGAGGGGATGATGTAGTCCTTCGTTCCCAGGACCACCGCAACGGTGACGGCGAGCCCCGTGATGGCGAAGATCCGGCACAGGCGGTCGGCCAGGCGGATTTTCACGATGGGCTTTCCGAGGTCCCCGTAGAGCACGATCTTGGCGATCAGACGATCCACGGCATCCCTGAGTTCCTCTTCCGTTCGTACCTTCGCCATGACACTCCCCTCCTGGTGTTCGGCGGTTGCACACTCCGCGATGAACCGTGAGGCGGTTCCCGGACATTATAGCGCCTGCCCGGTGTTTCTCACCAGGCTTGCGGGCCGGAGGGCGCGGGCATGGCGTGCGGGGATTCGGATGATCTAGGGCGAGCGGGATGCCCAGGCCGTTTTAGGGCGCGGGAGATGATTCCCCCGTGCCGTCCGGATCCTCTCGGCACCAGGGGACGTCGCCGATGCCGCTCCGGCCGTTCACCCACCGGGCGGCAACGAAGAGGAGATCGGAGAGGCGGTTCAGGTACCGGAGCACCTCCCCACGAACCGGGACACTGTTCGAGAGGGCCAGGACCCTCCGCTCGGCGCGCCGGCACACCGAGCGGCAGACGTGCAGCGCCGCGGCGCCCTGGCTGCCGCCGGGTAGAATGAAGGTACAGAGCGGTTCGTTCTCCGCCTCGAAACGATCGATGAGTTTTTCGAGGCGCGGCGCGGCCTTGGCGGAGAGGCGGACGGGTGCGGAGGCGCCTGCGCCGGAGTCGTGATCCTCGGGGGTGGCCAATTCCGAGCCCATCACGAGGAGATCGGACTGAATGGCGCGCAACGCATCGACGAGGTCGGCCCGATCGTTGCTCACGGCGGCCCAGCCGACGTGGCTGTTCAGTTCGTCCACCGTTCCGTAGGCCTCCACGCGCAAGTCGGTCTTGGCGATACGCTCGCCGCCTACGAGGCTCGTAGTGCCCTTGTCTCCGGTCTTGGTGTAGATCTTCATCTCGCCTCCATTCCCTCCCGGTCCAGGGTAGCACAGCATGCCTCCTGGTACCCCGAAGGAACCCGTCATCGCGTCTTTCCGGCTCTTGACGGCGTGTGGCCGGGCCGATACTCTCTCTCCAGGGGAGTCCATGGGATCATCTGAATCGCTGCTCGGCAAGACCGTCAAACAGTTTCGCATCGTCGACCACCTGGGCAAGGGGGGCATGGGCGATGTGTACGTCGCCTACGACGAGACGCTGAAGCGGAAAGTGGCCCTCAAGGCCATCCGCGGGGATCAGCGCCTCAACGCGGAGGCCAAGGCGCGCCTCATCCGCGAGGCGAGGGTCCTTTCGCAGCTCGAGCACCCCAACATCTGCCGGATCTACGACCTCATCGAGGGCAAGGACATGGATTTCCTCGTCCTGGAACTCATCCCCGGCAAGAGCCTCAAGGAGGTCATCAAGGAGGATCCGCCCCAGGCGGAACGCATGCGCATCGTCCGCCAGATCGTGCGTGTCCTCATGGCGGCCCACGACAAGGGCATCGTGCACCGGGACCTGAAACCCGACAACGTGATGATCACGCCCGACGGCCACCTGAAGGTCCTCGACTTCGGCCTGGCGAGGACGGTGGAAGAGGAGGCCTACGAGTCCACGAGGATGGTGGACGGAGACATGACCATCGCACCGGAGGAGACCTCCCGGTCGAGCCTGGACGAAGAGGAAGGATCCATCCAGACCCAGGTCGGAACGATCATGGGTACCGTGGGATACATGAGCCCCGAGCAGGCGCGGGGCGAAGCGGCCACCGCGGCCAGCGACATGTATTCGCTCGGCATGATGATGCAGGAGATCTTCACCGGGAAGAATCCTTACGAGCCCGGGCTGTCTCCCATAGAGCGGCTGGAGAAGGCCCGCCAGGGCGAGACCCTGCCCGTCTCGGGGATCGATTCCGATCTCACCGCCCTCATCGACCGGCTGAAGTCTTACTCGGCGGCGGCGCGTCCGACGGCCCTCGACGTGGAGGAGCGGCTCGACTGGATCCAGGACAAGCCCCGGAGAAGACGCAAACGCCTGCTCCTGGTGGCGGCCATGGTGGTTCTGGTTCTGTTCGGCATCGGCATGAGCATCTCCGCCGTCCTCATCGCCAAGGAGGCGAAGCGGGCGAACCAGGAGGCCGACCGGGCCAACCGGGAGGCCGAGGCCCTTCGACAGGTGTCCGATTTCCTCGTGGGCCTCTTCGAGGTCTCGGATCCGGGGGAGGCCACCGGGAACACCATCACCGCGAGGGAGATCCTGGACAGGGGGTCGGAGAAGATCGGCCGCGAACTCGAGGACCAGCCGCTGACCCGCGCCCGGTTGATGAACACCATGGGCATCGTCTATTCCAGCCTGGGGCTGTATGAACCCGCAGAGGAGCTGCTTCAGGAAGCCCTGGAGACTCGGGAGGAGATGCTGGGACCCGATCATGTGGACGTGGCCGAAAGCCTGAACAGCCTGGCAAGGCTCCACACGCTCAAGCACGACTTCGAACAGGCCGCCAAGTGGAACGAACGGGCCCTCGCCATCCGAGAGAAAACCCTGGGGGAGGACCACCCCGACGTGGCCCGCAGCCTCCACAACCTGGCCGAGTTGCACCGCGCCCAGGGAGAGTACGCCGAGGCGGAGCCCCTGTTCCGCCGCTCGCTCGCCATCCTCGAGACGGCCCTGGGGCCGGAGGATCCCGACGTGGCCGAGAGCCTCAAGACCCTCGGGCACCTACTGACGCAGCAGGGAAAGTACGCCGAAGCCGAACCCCTCTTCGAGCGGGCCCTCGACATCATGGAGGACGCCTACGGGAAGGACCACTTCAACCTGGCCGCCGTCAACAACGACTTCGCCATGTTCTACGCCGTCCAGGGGAAGGTGGAACTGGCAGAGCCGCTCTTCCGAAGGGCCCTGGAGATCCGAGAGACGGCCCTGGGGGAGGACCATCCCGACGTCGCGGCGAGCCTGAACAACCTGGCGGGGGTCTACACGGAACAGGAGCGCTACGACAAGGCGCTGCCGCTCTTCGAGCGGTCCCTGGCCATCAGGGAGAAGGCCTACGGGCCCGATCACCCGAAGGTGGCCTACGCTCTCGCGGGCCTGGCGCAGGTTTACGCGGCCATGGGGCGTCCCGAGAAGGCGGAGCCCCTGTTCATCCGAACGCTGGACATCTGGGAGAAGGGTCTCGGCCCCAACCATCCGCACGTTGCCGCGCACCTGACCTACCTCGGCGATTTCTACATGGATCAGAAGAGGTACAAGGACGCCCTGCCCCTCTACAAGCGGGCCCTGGCCATCCAGGAGAAGGCCCTCGGGGAGGCCCATCCCAAGGTGGGCAAGACGCTGGAGGGCTTCGCCAAACTGCTGCGGCTCATGGGCCGGGATGTCGAAGCCGAATCCATGGAAGCCCGCGCCGCCCAGATCCAGTCGAAGGCCGATTAGTCTCAACCTTGAAATCATCGATAGTGATCGGAGTCGCTCCTGAATTGCGCGGAGCGGCATGTGCGGGAGTAATGGAGTAGGAAGTATGGGTGACAAGGAACTGCGGCTGGCTCCTGGACCCCAGTCGGTCTACCTCGAAGGACCCAATACCCCCTACTCCCATACTCCGATGCCTCCGCCGAACGACATCTGCCAAGCAGAATGGGAGCACCGGGGTAGGGATTATGGGTGAACGGGAACGGCGGCTGGTCCGGTTTCCCCAGCCGTCTTCTTCGAAGACCCCAATACTCCCCACTCCCACACGCCCTACTTCTTCAGCGGGCTGCTTCGAGGCTAATATCCCTCCGGTTCGAGACGGGACTTGCCGCGGTAGATCCAGTAGATCCAGATCGTGTATCCCAGCACGAGGGGGACGCCGATGAGGGCGAGGATCAGCATTGTCTTCAGCGTAAGCTCCGAGGAGGATGCATTGAAGGCGGTGAGAGAGAAGTCGGTGCTTGTCCGGCTCGGCGCGAGGACGGGAAAGGCGCCCGCCGCCAGCGCCGCGATCTGCGTGGCGATGGCCGCCGAGCTCGCCGCAAAGGCCGGCAGCGCCCGGTCCTTCTTCAGGAAGAACCAGAGTGCGACCACGCTCGCCCAGAATAGGCACACGAAGAGCCAGGGGAGATGCATTCCTTCGAAACGGTCGAAGAGCCAGCGGGCCTCCGCGAAACTCCAGACGACCCCCACGACGTGCAGGACGACGAAAGCGTAGAAGGCCTTCCAGGCCCAGGCCTTCGCTCGGGAGCGCATCTCGTCCTCAGCCTTGACGAGGAGGAACACGGCCCCCTGCATGGTGAACATGGCGAGGGAAAGCACGCCCATGAGCAGGGAAAACGGATTCAGAAGGCCGAAGAAAGATCCCGTGAACTCGCCCGAAGCGTCGAGGGGGATGCCGCGCATGAGGTTGCCCACCGCCACGCCGAAGAGCAGCGCCGCCAGGAAGCTGCCCAGGGAGAAGAGCTTGTCCCAGAAGAAGCGCCAGCGGGGAGATTCCACCTTGCTGCGGAACTCCATGGAGATGGCCCGCATGATCAGCGCGAAGAGAACCAGGATCATGGCCAGGTAGAAGCCCGAGAATACGGTGGCGTAGACGGGCGGGAAGGCCGCGAAGAGCGCACCGCCGCCGGTCAGGAGCCACACCTCGTTGCCGTCCCAGAAGGGGCCGATGGCGTTGAGGGAGAGGCGGCGCTCCGTATCTGTCCGGGCCACGCGGAGGTGAAGGACCCCCACTCCGAGATCGAAGCCGTCGAGGATGGCGTAGCCGATGAGCAGGACGATGACGAGAACGTACCAGATCGTTTGGAGGATCATGACGGCGAGACCTCCTTTCCGTGGGTCCCTTCGGGCCCTTGAAGGATCATCCGGCGCATGATGAACAGCCCGAGGAACAGCAGCGCCCCGAAGACGGCCGAGAAGAGCAGGATGGAGGTGAGGATCTGCCAGGCCGGCACCGAGGGCGAGTAGGCATTCCCCGTGTGGAGCAGGCCGTAGACGATCCACGGCTGCCTTCCCACCTCCGCCGTAACCCAGCCCACCTGGTTCACGATGAAGGGAACGGGGATCGTCCACAGGAGGAGCTTCAGGAACCAGCGCTTGTCCCAAAGGGTGCCGCGCCACATGTAGAAGACCCCGGCCATGGATATGAGAAGCAACAGGAAGCCCAGCCACACCATCGCATGAAAGGACATGGCCGTCATGGCCACCGGCGGGATGTCTTCCGGCGGGAAAGCGTCCAGGCCCTTCACCTCGGCGTTGAAATCTCCGTACACCATGAAGCTGAGCATTTTCTGGATCCCCAGTTCCGGCAGGGGGTATCCGAGGAGGAGCAGGGGAGCCCCCTCCTGCGTTTCGAAGAGGGCCTCCATGGCCGCGAACTTCGCGGGCTGAGTGTGGGCCACCTGGCGGGCGTGCCAGTCGCCGATGCCCGCCGCGAGGATCGTCGATACGAGGGCGAAGACGATGGCGATCTTCATCGAGCGCTTCGCGAACTCCAGGTCGCGGCCCTTGAGGAGGTACCAGGCGCTGATGCCCGCCACGAAAAACGCCCCCGTGATCCACGCCCCGGAGATGACGTGGGTGAAGCGGGGCAGTGTGGAAGGGTTGAAGACGGCGGCCCAAAAGTTCGTGAGCACGGCGCGGCCGTCCACGATCTCGTAGCCGGCCGGAGTCTGCTGCCAGGAGTTGGCCACGATGATCCAGAAGGCCGACATCGTAGAGCCGACGGCCACCATCAGGGCCGAGAAGGCGTGGACGCCCTTGGACACCCGCCTCCA